>Ga0318564_10000524_pt1 | contig 11456 bp, 10 predicted proteins | sample GRESIP066b5f20_FD_203479 | JGI IMG/M metagenome (GOLD analysis project Ga0318564, IMG submission 203479) | Tropical soil microbial communities from Luquillo Experimental Forest, Puerto Rico - GRE.SIPMG.066b5f20 | ecosystem: Environmental > Terrestrial > Soil > Tropical forest > Bulk soil...
GGTCGCCTCCGATACGTACAAGCTGGCGGCGATCTCCGTGTTCGACAGGCCCTGGGCCACCGCGACGAGGACCTCGCGCTCACGCTCGGTCAACGCGGACAGCTGCGGATAGGCCTGCTCCCGCTGGGCCTCCGGCAGCGGGAGGACCTGGGCGTACTCCTCGAGCAGGCGGCGGGTCACCCGGGGCGACACGACCGCGTCGCCCGCGGCGACGGTCCGGATGGCGGCCACGAGCTCGGCCGGGCGCACGTCCTTCAGCAGGAAGCCGCTGGCCCCGGCCCGCAGCGCGCCGAAGGCGTACTCGTCGAGGTCGAAGGTGGTCAGGACGAGCACCCGGACCCGGGCGTCGGCGGCGGTAATGCACCGGGTGGCCTCGATGCCGTCGGTGCCCGGCATCCGGATGTCCATCAGCACGACGTCCGGCGCGTGGCGGCAGGCCAGCTCGACGGCCTCTTCGCCGTCGCTTGCCTCGGCGACCACGATCAGATCCGTTTCGGCCTCCAGGATCATGCGGAAGCCGCGCCGCAGCAGCGGCTGGTCGTCGGCGAGCAGCACGGAGATGCTCATACCAGCACGGCCCCGCTCATCCTGGGCCGGAGGGTGGCCTGGACCAGCCAGCCCCCGCCGTCGGCCGGCCCAGCGTGCAGCGCGCCGCGGTGCAGGGCGGCCCGCTCGCGCATGCCGTCGATGCCGTGACCGTGCTGCCCATCGGGGCCGTTCGGGCTGGCCGCGATGCCGTCGTCGGCCACCCGGATCCGCACCTCGGGCTCGTCGTAGCTGATCGTGACCCACGCCTGGCGGGCCGCGGCGTGGCGGAGCGTGTTGGTCAGCGCCTCCTGGACGATGCGGTAGGCGGTCAGCTCGGCGGCGGCCCCGAGCGGGAACGGGGTGCCGTCGACGGACAGGCTGACGTCCAGTCCGGTGGCCCGGATCCGCTCCATCAGCGCGCCGAGCTGGCCGACGCCGGGCTGCGGAGGCAGCGGGGCCTGGCCGGGGGGCGCCTCGTCGGTCCGCAGCACGCCGAGCATGGCCCGCATGTCCGAGAGGGCATGGCGGCCGACCTCGGAGACTTCGGTCATCGCATCGGCGCCCTGGTCTGGATCGGTCCGGCTGACCAGCGCCGCGGCATCGGCCAGGGTGATCACGACGGACAGGCTGTGGGACACGATGTCGTGGAGTTCCCGGGCGATGCGGGTCCGCTCGGCGGCCGCCGCGATCGTGGCCTGCTGGTCCCGCTCGAGCTCCAGGCGCCGGGCGCGCTCGTCCATCCAGGCCAGGTACCGGCTGCCCGAGGCGGCCGTCATGCCCGCGAACAGGGCGGCCACCACGGTGGTGGTGAGGAACAACAGCGAGCGCGGCAGCGTCCCGGCCGGCTCCCACCTGACCGCCGCCATGACGGCGCCGACTTCCAGCACGCCGGCGGCGAGCAGGGCCCTGGTCCGCGACTGGTGGGCCGCGACCGTGTACAGCGCGACCAGCAGGGCCACGTCACCCGGGACCGAGAAGCCGAGCAGCCACTGGGTGAGGCCGATGGCGCTGGCCGCCAGGAACACCGCGGCGGGCCAGAGGCGGCGGACGGCGATCACGGCGATCAGTGCGGTCTGCACCAGGACCGTGCGCGGGTTGGCGAAATCCGATTGCACCAGCCAGGCCGTGCACACCGCCAGGATCACCGCCGCGACCAGCGCGTCGATGGCCAGCGGGTGCGCGTGCGCGATGCGGCGGCCCTGGCCGAACAGGCTGCGGGTGATCTCGTCCGGCGGCTGCAGCGCCGGGGGAAGTTCGGTCATGGTGCCCATGTGTGTCCTTCGCGGTCACTTACCGGCAGCGTACCGTGCTGGCCTCTAGCTGACCGCGTGCACGGCATCGCCGCTGCTCACGCACACTTTGGTAGTCCGTTATCCGACTTGAGGATGAGCCGGGACGGGGAGATTTCGTCCTGCAGGCTATCCCGCGCGCGGGGCGGCACCCCGTAGGTTCGCCTTAACACTCGGCGTCTGGAGGGATCATGCCGAGCCACAAGCGGGGGTTCTTTCCTGAACCCGTCGCCGCCAAGGTGCCGGAGATCATCTTCCTGTTCTGGGTGATCAAGGTCCTCACTACGGCGGGCGGCGAGGCCACGTCGGATTACCTGGCCTTGGACCTGGGCAGCCGGCTCGTAGCGGGCTGTATAGAGGCCGGAATCTTCCTGGTCGCCCTCGTGTGGCAGTTCCGGACGCGGCGGTACGTCGCCGCGGCCTACTGGCTGCTGGCCTACGCCATTGCGATCTTCGGCACCGGCGTGGCCGACGCCATGCACCTGTTCATCGGCATCCCGTACTCGGGCACCACGTTCTTGTGGGCCGTGGTGCTCGCGCTGGTCTTCTGGCTCTGGTACCGCAGCGAGCGCACGCTGTCGATTCACAGCATCTACACCCAGCGGCGGGAGGTCTTCTACTGGGCGGTGGTCTTCGCCACTTTCGCGGAGGGCACCGCCCTGGGGGACTGGACGGCCGTGTCCCTGCACCTGGGCTATCTCGCCTCCGGGATCATGTTCTTCCTGATCATCTTGATCCCCGCGGTCGGCTGGTGGCGCTTCGGGCTCAACTCGGTGGTGGCGTTCTGGTTCGCCTACGTGATCACCCGGCCGCTGGGCGCCTCGTTCGCGGACTACTTCGGCAAGCCGCACTCGCTCAGCGGCGCCGGTTACGGCGAGGGCACCGTGGCCCTGATCACCACGCTCATCGTGGCCGTCCTGGTCGGCTACCTGGCCGTGACCAAGCGCGACATCCAGCCGCCTCAGCAGCAGGACCCGGGTCCTGTGGCGGCGGTTAGAGACGACGTGGTGGGTAGATAACACTGCATGATCAGGATTAGGCGCTGGGTCGTTGGCAAGCGCCGGAAAGTCGTATGGTCCGAGCCGCAGTTGCCGCCGTACGTGAAGATCAACCCGGAGAGCCCGCCCGGACTCGACGGAGGCCTCCAGCCCGGTGATCTGTCCATGGGCGCCGTGGTCCAGGAGTTCCTGAAGATGGAAGAGGGCGAAGAAGAAGCCCTGGACTAGGTCAGCTGCGCTCGGATGGCCTCGAGCGCGGCCTTGATGTTCTCGACCGAGTTGGCGTAGGAGAACCGCAGGAAGCCCTCGCCGTACGGCCCGAACGCGGTGCCGCCGAGGGCGGCCACCCCGGCCTCGGCCAGCAGCCGTGCTTGGAGTTGCGCCGCGGTCTGGCCGGTACCGGTGATGTTGGGAAAGACGTAGAACGCGCCCTGCGGCTCCAGGCAGCTGATGCCGGAAATGTCGTTCAGGCCCGCCACGATGATGTCCCGGCGGCGCCGGAACTCCGCCACCATGTCGTCGACCGGCTGCCACGGGCCCTCCAGGGCCGCGATCGCGGCGTACTGGCTGAAGGCCGAGGTGCAGGACACCGAGTTGATGGTCAGCCGGGTGATGGGCTCGACCAGGGCAGGGGGGAAGACACCGAAGCCGAGCCGCCAGCCGGTCATGGCGAAGGTCTTGGACCAGCCGTCGAGCAGGATCGTGCGGTCGGCCATGCCGTCCACGTCCAGGACGCTGGCATGGGGGGGTACGGGGGGTCCTCCCCCCGGGCTGGCACTGCGCGGGCCGTAGCGGATGGCCCAGTACACCTCGTCGGTGAGCACGGTCAGGTCGTGCGGCGAGTTGATGATGAGCAGCCTGGAGCGTTCGGTGACCAGGTTCTCGAGCTCGCCGACATCGATGCGGAAGTCGTTGCGCTCGCGCAGCGGGACCGGGACGGGCACGGCGCCGGCGAACGACGTGATCGACTCGTACATCGGGAAGCCGGGATCCGGGTAGAGCACCTCGTCGCCCTCATTGGCCAGGGCGAGGATGGTGAAGAACATGATCGGCTTGGCGCCCGGCGTAACCACCACGCGGTCGGGGGTGACGTGCATCCGGCCGGTGCGCTCGAGGAAGGCGGCCACGGCCTCGCGCAGCGGGGGGATGCCGGGCGCGGGCACGTAGTGGGTGTGGCCGGCCCGCAGGGCCTCGACCGCAGCCTCGACGATATGGGGCGCGGTCGGGAAGTCGGGCTCGCCGATCTCCAGGTGAATGATCTTGTGGCCTGCGGCCTCCATGGCCTTGGCCCGGGCGAGGACTTCGAAGGCCGACTCGGTGCCGAGCCGGGACATGCGGTCTGCCAGCCGGAAGTCTGTCATGGCCCGATGATAAATCTGGGGCGGTTTGGTGGTAAGAGTCAGGAGTGTCGTGATCTTGTGATCTTGTCCGCTGGCCCCTTGACACGTCACTCTAGAGATCGGTGCTGCACAAGGAGGTGCGGGAATGGGCGATGGGCCCGTGGCACGATCGGGCAGTGAGTCGGACGTCGGGCGCCTCTTCGCCGCCGCGGAGACCGACTTCGCCCGGTACGAGGTGGTCAAGGACCTGATCGACGAGTGCATCGACCTGTCCCTGAACTACCGGCAGAGCGGGCACCCCGGCGGATCCCGGTCCAAGGTGCACATGATGGTCGCGCTGCTGCTGTCTGGGGCCATGCGCTGGGACCTGCTGCGGCCGTGGCGGAGGTTCGGCGACCGGTTCGTGCTGTCCGCGGGTCACACGGTGCCCTTGGTGTATGCCACGCTGGCGGTGCTGAACGAGGCGATGCGCGCCCGGTACTCGCTGTCTGGCTCGGCCGCCTTCGCGTTTCCTGACGACGGCCGGTGGGCGCTGACCTGGGAGTCGCTGCTGCGGCTGCGGCGGCACGGAGGGCTGCCGGGGCACGCGGAGATGGAAGGCAGGACGCTGTTCCTGAAGTTCAACACGGGGCCTTCGGGGCACGGGATGCCGCCTGCGGCCGGCGAGGCGTTGGCGTTGAAGCTGGCGGGCGCGGGCGAGGTCAAGGTCTTCGTGTTCGAGGGCGAGGGCGGGCTCACGCCTGGCTCGGCCCACGAGACCAAGAACACCGCGTGGGGTCTGGGCCTGGACAACCTGGTCTTCCTGGTCGACTGGAACGACTTCGGCATCGACCCGCGGCCGAACTCCAGTGTGGTGGCCGGCACGCCGGTGGACTGGTTCGCGCCCTACGGCTGGCGGGTGACCGGCACCGAGCACGGCATGGAGTGGGGACCGGTCACCCGGACGGTGCTGGAAGCTGCGTGCGTTTCCGGGCAGGTACCGAACATGGGCTGGTTCGTCACGCAGAAGGGACGCGGCTACGGCAAGGTCGACGCGGCCAGTCACGGCACGGCCTGGCCGATGAACGCCCCGCAGTTCTGGGACGTGCGCAAGCGGTTCATGGACCGGTACGGCGTGACCTACGAGGGCGTGGACTCCCCCGCCCCGGCCGACCCGGCGGCCGTGCAGGCACAGGCCGCCGCCAACCTGGGCATCGCGATGAGCGTGCTGCGCCGCGACGAGGACCTGGTGACCTGGCTGTCGGACCGGCTGCTGGCGATCGCCTCGACGGTGCCTTCGGACCCGCCGGAGGGATTCCGGCTCGGCCGGCCCGAGGTGTTCTCGGATCGGCGCATCTTCGACGTGTCCTCGTATCCCGACAGCATGTGGAAGAAGCCGGGCGAGAAGGCGCCCAACCGGGCCGGGCTGGCCGCCTGGAGCGCGTACGTGAACACCCTGGCGCTGCGTGACTACGGCCGGCCGCTGTTCATCGCGGCCTCGGCCGACCTGGCCGAATCGACCAACATCGCGGGGTTCGGCCACGACTTCGACGGCGTGCCGGGCACCGGCTGGTACGAGCGGTCGTCGAACCCGTTCGGGGCGCTGCTGCCCACGGAGATCACCGAGTTCACTAACTCCGGGCTGGTGTGCGGACTGGCCACGGTGAATCTTTCCGCTGATCCGTTCGCCGAGTTCGACGGGTTCTGGGGGGCGTGCTCCACGTACGGCTCATTCTCGTACCTGAAGTACGGCCCGATGCGGCTGTTCAGCCAGCTGGCTCAGGACAGCGAGCTGAAGGTCGGCAAGGTGCTATGGATCGCGGGCCACTCGGGGCCAGAGACGGCCGAGGACTCCCGCACCCACTTCGGCATCTTCTCGATCGGGGTCACCCAGCTGTTCCCTGAGGGGTACGTGATCGACCTGCACCCGTGGGAGTACAACGAGGTACCGGTCATGCTCGGCGCGGCATTCGGGCTGGACGTGCCGATCGTGGCGCTGCACTTGACCCGGCCGCCGGTGGAGATCCCGGACCGGGAAGCACTGGGCATCCCGTCCCACCTGGCCGCGGCGCGCGGTGCCTACGTGCTGCGAGAGTACCGGCCCGGGTTGCCGCGCGGGGGCACGGTGTTCGTCCGCGGGACGATGCCGATCCGGAACCTGGTCAGCGTGCTGCCTGCGCTTGATGAGCGCGGCATCAACGTAAAGATCGTGGCGGCCCTGAGCCCGCAGCTGTTCGCGCGCCAGCCTGTGGCCTACCGGGAGTCGGTGGCCAGGCCCGCGGAGCGGCTGGACGCCATGGTCATCACCAACGGCGCGTTCAAGCTGATGCGCGAATGGGCCGATGGGCCGCTGACCAGGGAGTACTCGCTGTCCTCGGACTGGGACGACCGGTGGCGGACCGGCGGCTCGGTGGCCGAGGTCATCGAGGAGGCGCACCTGGACGAGGCGCACATCCTGGCCGCGTTGGAGCGCTTCGCCGCTTCTCGGCCGGAACGGCTGCGCCGGATGCGAGAACTGCTGGACAGCGCCTGACTAGCGGACGGCACCTGACCGGCGGACGGAGCCTGACCGGCGGCCGGCGGACGGCACCTGACCGGCGGACGGAGCCTGACCGGCGGACGGTGGAACGAGCGGCCGGAATCGTCATCGTGTGTCGTTAGCTCGTCCTGAGCGAGCTAACGACACACGATCTCGTGGGTGACGCGGTCGCTTGGCTAAAGCGGCAGGCCCATGATGATCGAGTCCCAGAGTTCGCCGCTGGCGCGGCGGTACTGACCGACGCGGTGGCCTTCCTCGATGAAGCCGCACTTGCGGTACAGCGCGACCGCGGCCGTGTTTTGCGGGAAGACCTCGAGGCAGAGCTTGTGCAGTCCCTGGGCGCGCGACCAGTCGATAGTCGCCTCAAGCAGGGCCGAGCCGACTCCCCTCCCCCGCCACTCGCGGTCGACCAGCATCCCGAATTCGCCGAAACCGTGCCGGCTGACCTCGACGTGGATCATCCCGACGAGCTGGCCGTCAGCCACCGCGACGATCGATGCAGCGATGCTGGCGGCGAACTGCGCGGTACGCGCCTCGACGTCGACCGGCGGTTCGGTGGCGATCCCGGTGCCCTCCTCCGCCACTGCCGCGAACAGTTCCGCCATGGCTCGCGCATCGCCCGCCGAGGCCGGTCTCAGCGTGAACTGCGCCACGGAGCCTATGCTCTCATCCGGCTTAGGCGGCCGACGCTACCCGCGCGGCACGGCGGCCGGTTCAGCGAGTCATGGCGCTGTCGGCGGCCTGCGCGTACAGTTCCGCGGCCCGCCAGCAGTACCAGGACAGCACCGACCGGTACGGCCGGTACGGATCGCCGAGCGGCTGGAGTTCCCGGGCGGTCGGCGTCGAGACCTGCCAGGCCAGCCCATAGCCGCGGCGGACGCCGAGGTCGCCGACCGGCCACACGTCCAGCCGGCGCAGCTGGAAGAGCAGGAACATCTCAGCAGTCCAGGTACCTATGCCTCGGACGGCCGACAGCCGAGCAATGATCTCCTCATCGCTTTCCCTGGCCAGGCCGCGCGGCGACAACACGACCGTCCCGTCTAGCACCTTGGCCGCCAGGTCCCGCAGCGACAGGACCTTGGCCCGGGACAAGCCGACCGCGCGGAGCGTCTCGTCGGACAGCGCGATCAGACCCTCGGGCTGCACGTCGCCGCCGAGCGCGGCGATCAGCCGGCCGTGAATGGCGGCCGCCGCCCGCCCAGCCAGCTGCTGGTAGACGATGGCCTGGACCAGGGTGCCAAAGTGCGACTCCGACGTACGGCGCAGGCGCGGCGGACCGGTCTGCTCGAGCAGCCGGGCGATGACCGGATCCCGCTCAGCCAGGATGCGGGCCGCGGCAGTGAAGCTCACCTTCCGCCGCGGCGAGACATCAGAGGTCGCGGTCATGGTTGCTCCTCCGTCTCAGGCCTAGCGGCGCCACCGTTCACCACACTCTATGGTGGTGAAACCCGGGTCCGGAGAACGGGTTGCCGGAGACGGGGGCGGCCGGCTGGGATGGAGTTATGCCGGATAGCACAACGATCACACATCCGCTGCTGCGGCTCGGTCGGCTCACGCTCGGCCCGGGGCTGCGCGCCCTCGCACCGGGCACAGCCGCTTCCGGCTTGGTGGCGACGGCCACGGTCGCGGCGCCAGAGTCACCGGTGAGCCGACCCTACGCGTGGGACGTGGCCTGGGCCGACGCCGTCCGCGAAGCCAGCCAGCAGGGCGCCGATCCGGCCACGGCCCAGGCGCTGGAACGCGGCGCGGGGGCCGTTTCGGGCGGCGACACCCAGGTCGTCGTCGCGGCGCACGGCGAGGCGGTACTGACCTGGTGGTTCGCGTCCGCCCGGGGTACGAGCTCGGTACGGGTCGGACCCCTACCGCACCTGCAGGAGGTGGCCGATGCCGCGGCGCGGCGGCCGGCCTACGTGGTGGTGCTGGCCGATCGGGACGGCACCGATATCGTCGCGCACCCGGCCGGCGACCAGGTCCCGGCTCGGCGGTTCGAGGTCGGCGACCGGCCCGGCGCGCAACACGATCCTCATCCAGACCGGCCCCCTGCGCTGCACCATGGCGTGCGGCACCTGACCGATAGCGAGCCGGAAAGCGGCGGCCAGCGCAACGCCGAATTCATCGCCGCGCGGGTCGCCGAGGCCGCGGACAGCGTGGCGGCGCATATCGTGCTCGGCGCGGGCGATCAGCACATCCTCGATGCCGTCGCGGGCCACCTGCCCGAGACGGTCGGGCCGGTGACGGCGATCGCGGGCGGCCGCGCGGCTGACGGCCTCGACGATCACCTCAGCGCGGGCATCGGCGCCGCCCTCGACGAGATCACCAGCGCGGCCATCGGCGCGGTCGGGGACCTGATGGCCTCGCTGGCCGAAGGACCGGATCCGGCGGCAGTCCGCGGCATCAAGGCCGTCGCCCAGCAGCTGGCCGAGCAGCAGGTCGCCGTGCTGCTGGTGGCGGCCGACGTAGCCCGGGACGCCACCGCCGGCTCGAGTTACCGGATCGGCAGCCGTCCGACCGAGTTCCTTATCGACGACCCCGACACCGGTGCCGAGGTGCCGCTGGAGGACGGCCTGGTGTGGGCGGCCGTGCACCAGGACGCGATCGTCGTGCAACTGTCCGACCGTACCGGTCCGCTGGCCGGAGAGCCGGTCGCCGCGCTGCTGCGCCGCGGGTCAGTCGGGTAGTCCGCGCCCGGGCAGCCTGATGCCATGAGGTGAGCGATGGCGAACAAACCCGGTCACCCCGGCAGGCAGGCCTATGACCGCTGGTTCCTGCTCGGCGAAAAGCGCAACGAACTGCTCGCCTTGTGGGAAGTCCAGCAGTACGGCCGCGACAGCTTCGGCAACCCGGACCACGTGTCGATCTATGGCCTCACCCCGCATGAGTGGTATGCACGTGGCGTGCGGATCCTGGGCCGCACCGCGGTTGAATGCACGCCAGACCGGCTAGCCGACCTGATCGGGCGCGACATCGCGGCGGTTACGCGAGCCGCACCCGCGGCCTGGCCGATGGTCGTTGACCTGTTCGCCGGGTCAGGCAACACGCTGTCCTGGATCAAACGGCATACCGGCGCGCGCCGGGCCATTGGCTTCGAGCTGGACGACGTGGTGTTCGAGCTGGCCAGCAAGAATCTGTGCCTCGCGGGCCTGGGCGTTGATCTGAGACATGACAGCTACCAGCACGGCCTGCAGGCACTCGGGCAACCGGGCGAGGACCTGCTGATCGTGTTCGTTTCTCCCCCCTGGGGCATTGCGCTCAGCGAGGGGTCAGGGCTCGACCTCCGCCGCACGCAGCCACCGGTGGCCGAGGCCGTAGGCGTCACCACTGCCGCTATCGGCCACCACAAGCTGCTGTTCGCGATACAGGTCTATGAGACCGTCGAGCCCGACTCGCTGGCCGAGGTGACCGCTCGGTTCCCGTGGTCGGCGATGAAGGTCTACGACATCAACGCACCAGGACAGAACCCCGGGCAGCTCCTCGCGGCACACGGCTGGGTCGTGTCCTGAATCGCTGAGACCGCCTCACTGCGTCATCAGGCGCTCCAGCCGAGCCAGCGTCTCCCACAGGTTGACCTCGGACGTGGCGTCGTAGGCCTCGGTTAGCGTCAGCCAGCGCAGCGGGGCAGCCTCGTTCTCCGCGCGTGCCGCCTGCGGGTTCTGGGTGGCCATGAAGTACCGCAGATCGGCGTGCTGGTGGGCTGGCTCACCCTTGCCCGCGGGGACGTCCACGATGACCAGGTGCCGGAGCTGCGCGTCCGGCCACGGCACCAGGTCGGCCAACCCGGTCTCCTCGACCGCTTCCCGCCGGGCGATGACCACCGGGTCGGTCTCCCCCGGGTCGCCGTGCCCGCCGACCTGCAGCCAGGCTTGCTGCCGCTGGTGCCAGCGCAGCAGCACCCGGCCGGTAGGCAGGTGGACGATCAGCGCGGACGCCGTGACGTGCAATGGCAGCTTGCGCTGGAACGGGTCGCCGGCGGCCTCGGCCAGGGCGCGCACCCGGCGCAGGTCGGCCGTCTCGGGCTCACCCTCAGGCCGGTACTCCTTCAGCAGCGCGGCCAGCGGCGACGATGCGGTGCCGGAAATAGACTGAGCATCCACAGCAGGCGATGTTAACGGGTCGTCACGCCGCGAACAGGAATGGGGGGCGGCCGGTTACGCCCGGCGTGCAGGCGAAGATATCGCCCGCGTGCGGTTGCTCGGCCAGGTCTGCGGAGGTGAGGCCCTCCCAGGCGGTGGTGATGTACAGGGTGCCAAGGTCGGGGCCGCCGAAGGCGGCGGAAGTGACCTGGCGGGCGGGCAGCCGGACCACGGTGTCAAGTCGGCCGTCTGGCGTGAAGCGGCGCACCTCGCCGGAGTCCCAGACGGCCAGCCAGACACAGCCTTCGGCGTCGAGGGTGAGGCCGTCGGGGATACCCTCGGCCTCGGGGATGGTCACGAAGGGGCGCCGGCTGCCCAGCGCGCCGGTGGCCGGGTCGGTGTCGAACAGGTCCACCCGCCCGCTGTTGCTGTCGGCGTAGTAGAACAGCTTCCGGTCCTCAGTCCAGTCCAGGCCGTTAGACAGGCCCACGCCGCCGAACTGTTCGGTGACCGTGCCGTCCGGTCCCAGCCGGTACAGGCTGCCGGGCGGGCTGCCGGTCTCGTCCCACGCCATCGTGCCAGCGCAGAAGTTCCCCCACGGGTCCGGCTTGCCGTCGTTGAACCTGACTGCGCTCCGGTCGGTGCCGAACCCGGGCAGACGGGTCAGCCGCTGGCCGTCATGGTCGGCCAGCGCGAACCCGTCCATCAGGGCG
>Ga0318564_10000525_pt1 | contig 11446 bp, 10 predicted proteins | sample GRESIP066b5f20_FD_203479 | JGI IMG/M metagenome (GOLD analysis project Ga0318564, IMG submission 203479) | Tropical soil microbial communities from Luquillo Experimental Forest, Puerto Rico - GRE.SIPMG.066b5f20 | ecosystem: Environmental > Terrestrial > Soil > Tropical forest > Bulk soil...
CCCGGCTGGTCGGCGTTCTCGCGGGAGGACAGCAACATGATTGGCGCGGGAATCCCATCGGTTGACTGGCTGCGAGGCGGAGATCGCGCCGCTAGGGTTCGCGACCGGATTCACAGGAACCGGATCGGAATGACGGAAACGAGACTAGCCGACCGAATTGTCTGCCGCCGACTTTTCTGTCTGCTTCACTTGGTGGTTCCCAGTTTGTCCGGCTCGCGTGCTGCCGCGTCGGATAATTTTATGCCGACCGAATTGTCTGCTAACACACAGCGGCCGACGTATTTGTCGGCACGTCTGAATTACTGAGAAAATCTAGACGCGCTGCTTCGCGGCGTCCAAGATCAGCTTGTAGATCCGGTCGAGCTGCTCCGCCCCGTGGTAGTGAATCTCGACCCGTCCGGATGTCGCAGTTCCCATGATCCGGACCTTGGAGCCGATCGCCTTCTGGAGGTCTTGCTCCGCCGCCGCCACGTTCGGGTCGACCTTCCTGGTCGGCCTCGTCACTGCGACGCCGGCAACCGTCGCCTGCGGCTTGGCCTGCGCCTCGACCTCTCGCACCGAGAGCGACTGCGCCACGGCGCGCTGGTCCAGCGCCAGCAACGCGCGGGCATGCCCCATGGAAAGCACCCCGGACCGCACCATCTCCTGTACCTTCGGTGGCAGCAACAGCAGGCGGATCGCGTTCGCGACCGACGCCCGCTGCTTGCCGACGCGCTCCGCGACCTCGTTCTGGGTCATCCCGAGGTCGTCGACAAGGATTCGATAGGCCTGGGCCTCTTCGATGGCGTTCAACGCTTCCCGCTGGACGTTCTCGATCAGCGCCAACTCGAGCAGCCGCTCGTCGGGGACGTCACGAACCACGGCCGGAATTTGGTGGACGCCGGCCTTTTGCGCAGCCCGCCACCGGCGCTCGCCGGCGATGAGTTCGTACTTGCCGTCCGGCAGAGGCCGCACGACGACCGGTTGCAGCACGCCCGTGGTTTGGATCGATCTGGCGAGCTCGTCGAGCGATGTCTCGTTGATGGCCTGGCGGGGCTGGCTCCGGTTAGGTCGGATCCTCGAGACTTCGATCCGGAATTCTGTGGGGCGCGCCGGCGGGATGCTCGTGCCCAGCTGGATGATCGTGCCCGGCGGGTGCGGTGCCGGGGCGCTCGTTGCCGTCGCGGAGGGGGCGTTCGGGAGCGACGTCGGGATGAGGCTGCTGAGCCCCTTGCCAAGCGCCTTTCTCTTCATTCTCGATGTACTCCTTCGCGAGGCTCAAGTACGCCTCGGCCCCTTTCGACCGGATGTCGTACAAAAAGATCGGAATTCCGTGACTTGGCGCCTCGCCGAGGCGGATGTTCCGAGGAACCACCGTTCGAAAGACACGGTCTCCGAAGAAACCCCGCACTTCGTCGACCACCTGCTTCGAGAGGTTCGTCCGGTCGTCGTACATCGTCATCACGACGCCCGCGACGTCGAGCGAGGGGTTGAGCGCTGCCCGTACGCGCTCGACCGTGTCCATGAGCTGGGTGATTCCCTCGAGCGCGAGGAACTCGCACTGGACCGGGATAAGGACCGCATCGGCGGCCGTGAGCGCGTTGAGCGTCAGGAGTCCGAGGGATGGGGGGCAGTCGATCAGCACGTGCTGGTAGACGGCGCGCGCCTCCTCGAGCAACCGCTTGAGGCGGAACTCCCGCCCGTCGACTCCCATCAGCTCGACCTCGGTGCCGGTGAGATTCCGGTCCGAGGGGACGAGCGCGAGGTGGGGGAGTCCAGGGACGTCGATCGCCACCTCGGTGAGCGTCGCCGCACCGGCGATTGCGTCGTACAACGAGGCCCGCTCGGGGTCCTCGGCGAACCCCAGCGCCCGCGTCGAGTTCGCCTGCGGGTCGCTGTCGATCAGGAGAACCTTGCGCTCGGCGATCGCCAGGGCCGCCCCGAGGGAGATCGCGGTCGTGGTCTTTCCGACCCCGCCTTTCTGATTGGCGATCGCGACGACTCGTCCCAAATCCGGCTCCGGGGCAACGACGGACGGGCTCGACCGTCGTGTTCGAGGAAGCCGGAATTTACCACAGCCGCCCGTCAACTGTTCCACGTGGAACACCCGATTCCGGACGGAACCCTTGTGCCACGTGGAACTATAATTAAATTAATTATATCTTCTTTGGCCGCAGGCAGGCGACCCGGGCCGTGTCGCGCCCCGGGAGAACACGCTCCGACTCGATCTCGAGCCGGCGCCATGCCGTGCGGCGCAACACGGTCGCAAGCTCCGCGCCTGCCCAGAGGAGAACGCGGCCATTGTGCGCCAGCGGGGACGTGAGCTTCGGAACGATTCTCTCCCATCCGCCCATCGCACGTGTCGCCAGAACTGTAATTTCATCGCAGCCGGTCAGATCGCTCGCGCGCTGCACGCTGCCGGCGATCACGCGGCCGCGATCGAGGCCCGCGGCGGCGAGCGCGTCCTGAAGGAAGGAGGCCTTGCGCCGGTTCGACTCGGCGAGCACGGGGACGAGGCCGGGCCGAGCGAGAGCTAGCGGAATTCCGGGATATCCGTTTCCGCTGCCGAGATCGACGAGAGTTCCGGAAATCGTCGCCGGCAACAGCGCCGCGCCCTCGAACGCTTCGCCGATGTGTCGCTCCACGATCTCGTCGGGTGCGGTGATCGTGGTGAGATGCAGCACCGCGTTGTGCGCGAGCAGCAGCCGCGCATGCGCGGCGAGTGCTCGTGCGCGTGCCGGCGTGAGGTCGATGCCGCTTCGGCGGGCCCGCGCCGCGATCGCGGGCTCGAGCGGGTCGCTCGACGGCCCGCCGGCCGTCACTCCCGCTCGCTTGCGGCGAACCGCTCGACGTGAACGGCGAGAAGCGCCAAGGCCGCCGGCGTCATCCCGTCGATCCGCGAGGCGCGGCCGAGCGTTTCGGGCCGCACCGCCTCGAGCTTCTCGACGATCTCGGTGGAGAGCCCGCGCAGGTCGCGGTAGGGGATCGACGCAGGGATCCGGACGGATCCAGCGCGAGACACCCGCGCCACCTCGCGGCGCGCGCGGGCCACGTATCCCTCGTACTTCAGCGTGTCCTCGACGATGCGGCGGTCCCGAGCGCACAGGGCGGAGACGATCGGGCTCTCGGCCGCGAGCGCGTCCGCGGAGGTCTCCGGGCGGCGCAGCAGCTCGGCGGTCGTGACGCCGCGACCCGGCCGGCGCTCCGCCTCGAGGTGCTTCAGCGCGTCGTCGATCGCCTCCCATCGCGCGCGCGCCGCGTCGGCGCGCCGCGGCTCGAGCAAGCCGATCCGCCGGCCGTGCTCGGCGAGGCGGCGCGAGGCGCTGTCGACGCCGAGAAGCAGACGGTACTCCGCGCGCGAGGTGAACATCCGGTATGGCTCACTCGTGCCGCGCGTGACGAGGTCGTCGACCAGGACGCCGAGATACGCCTCCTCGCGCCCGAGGACGAGCGGCGCCTCACCCGCCGCCGCGCGCGCGGCGTTGATGCCCGCGATCAGGCCCAGTCCCGCCGCCTCCTCGTACCCGGTCGTCCCGTTGATCTGTCCCGCGAGGTAGAGCCCCGCGACGCGCTTGGTCTCGAGGCTCGGCCACAGCTCGCGCGGGTCGACGAAGTCGTACTCGACCGCGTACCCCGGCCGGACCATCTCCGCGTCCTCGAGCCCGTGGACCGCGTGCACCATCGCGAGCTGGACATCCGGCGGCAGCGAGGTCGAGAACCCGTTGACGTAGAGGAGAGGGGAGTCGAGCCCCTCCGGCTCGAGGAAGAGCTGGTGCCGCTCGCGGTCCGAGAATCGCACGACCTTGTCCTCGAGCGACGGGCAGTAGCGCGGCCCGCGCGCCGAGATCGCCCCCGTGAACAGCGGCGAGCAGTCGAGGTTCTCGCGGACCAGCCGGTGAACCGCCTCCCCGGTGTAGGCGATGTGGCACGGGACTTGGGGGAGCGAGACCGTTCGCGTGTCCTCGGAAAAAAACGTCGGGTCGTCGTCGCCCGGCTGCTCGGGAAACCGGCGCAGGTCGACGCTGGCGCGGGCCAGTCGCGGCGGGGTGCCCGTCTTGAACCGACCGATCCGGAAGCCCAAGGATGCGAGGGACGCGGAGAGCGATTCGGCCGGACGCTCGCCAACACGACCGCCGGGGGTCGCGGTCAGGCCGACGTGCAGCAGCCCGCGCAGGAATGTACCCGCCGTCACGACGACGGCTGCCGCCTCGATCGCGGTGCCGTCCGCCAGGCCGATGCCGGCGACGCGACCTCCCTCGACGACGAGCGCGGCGGCCTCTCCCTCGATGAGCGCGAGACGCGGGCAGGCGAGGACCTCGGCGAGCATCCTGCGGTGGTACAGGTCCTTGTCCTGCTGCGCGCGCGGGCCGCGCACGGCGGGCCCGCGGCTGCGATTGAGCAGACGGAACTGGATGCCGCAGCGATCGGCCAGCCGGCCCATGGCGCCGCCGAGCGCGTCGATCTCGCGGACCAGGTGACCCTTGGCGAGCCCTCCGATCGCGGGGTTGCAGGACATGCGCGCGACCGCGTCTCGCTTCAGGGTCACGAGTGCTACGGACGCGCCCATCCGCGCGGCGGCCAGGGCCGCTTCGCATCCCGCGTGGCCGGCTCCGATGACGACGACGTCGACCTTCATCTCACTTCCCGATGCAAAACGTGCTGAAGATCCTGTCATAGAGATCGTCCGTCGCCACCTCTCCGGTGATCTCGCCGACGTGGCCGAGGGCTTCTCTCAGGTCCTCGAGCGCGGCTTCCTCGGAGAGGCCGGAGGCCTGAGCCCGGCCGGCCGCCTCGAGGCTGACGACCGCCGCTTCCATCGCTGCGGCGTGCCGCGCGCTCGTCATCGCCGGGGATTCGACGAGCGTCCCGCCCGAAAGAGCCGAGACGATCGCCCGCGTCAGATCCGGAACCCCGGCACCCGTCGCCGCGGAGACGGGGATGGCTGGCCAGGGGAGTGCCAAGCCCGGAGGCAGCCGGTCGACCTTGTTGGCGACGATGATGCTCCGCGGTCCGCCCTCGACCGGGGCACCGGCCAGCGCGTCCGCCTCCTCCGGCAGGAGCGCGCGCGAGGCATCGAGGACCACCACGCTCAGCTCGGCCTCCCGTGCGGCGGCACGGGCGCGGCGGACGCCTTCGGCCTCGACGGCGCTCCTCGTCTCGCGCAAGCCCGCGGTGTCGATCAGCGTTACCGGGATCCCGGCGAGATCGACCGTCTCCTCGAGCGTGTCCCGGGTCGTCCCCGGATCCGCGGACACGATGGCCCGCTCGCGGCCGAGCAGGCGGTTGAACAGCGACGACTTGCCGACGCCCGTGACGCCCGTGATGGCGACCCGCGCGCCGTCCCTGAGGAGCTGCCCCGAGCGGCCTTCGCGGAGGAGGCCGCGGGCCAGGGCCAGCGCCTCGTCCACGCCGCTCCGAAGCCGCCCGGCGCCGAGGTGAACCTCGGACTCCTCGACGAACTCGACCGACGCCTCGCCCCGGGCGATCAGGTCGATCAGGAGATCACGCAGCGGGGCCAGCCGCCGGGAGAGCGCCCCTTCGACCTGCGCGAAGGCGACCCGCGCCTGGTGAAGCGTCCGCGCGCCCACCAGGTCGCGCACCGCCTCCGCGCGGCCGAGGTCGAGCCGCCCGTTTCGCAACGCGCGGTAGGTGAACTCTCCCGGCCCCGCGGCCGAAGCCCCGTGCGCGATCGCGGCGGCGACGAGCGCCGCAAGCACGGGAGGGGAGCCGTGGACCCAGAGCTCGACGGCGGGCTCGCCGGTGTACGAGCGCTCCGGTGGGAAGCCGACCGCATACCCGTGGTCGATCGGCGCTCCGCCGGCATCGAGCACCGTGACGAAGCGCGGTCGGCCCTCCCGGGGCATCGTGAGCGGCCTCGCCGAGCGCAGCAGGCGGCACGCGATTGCGTAGGCCCCCGGACCCGACAGCCGGACGCATCCCACACCGGCGGGCCCCGCGCCGGTGGCGATGGCCACGAGCGTCGTCGAAAGGTCCTGCATGGGGGAGCGCGACGGCTACGGGCCGGTCTTTTCGACGCGAATGCGTTTGAGGAACCCGTCGCCTTCGGAGGTCGTGGTCAGGCCCGGGAACTCTCGCACGGTCACGTGCACGACCCGGCGCTCGTAGGGGTTCATCGCCTGGAGACGCTTCGGCCTTCCTGTGGTGACGACCTGCGCGGCGACTTCCCTCACGAGCGCGACGAGCTCGTCGTCCTTCGAGTTCGAGAAACCCTTGCACAGGACGCGCAGCGAGCCGACCTCCGGCCAGCGCCTGCGGGCCATCCGGTTCAGCACGAACTCGAGCGCCTCCAGAACCTCCGCCGACCGCGCGGTCAAGCGCTTCTTGTCGGGGCCGTCGAGGAGGAGATCGACGGTCGCTCCGTGGGCGCTCTCCTCGACGGCGAGATCGAATCCCATCAGCCGGACCATCTCCTGAAGCGTCCCTCCCGGAGAGCCCGGGTCCGCGGGAGCCTCGAAGGCCGCCGGCGCGGTGTGTGCCTGCGATGGGGTCGGAGCCGGGGCCGCCGCGCGCTCCGGCCGCGGCGGACGAGCCGGCCGTGCATCGTTTGCGGGGCGGGGGCGCGGACCGTGCTCCCTCGCAACGGGCCGCTCGGTGGATGGCGCGGGTGCCTCCGCGACGTCGCGGATCCGGATGCGCACGGGTCGTGCCCCGAGGCCGAAGACGCCCTTCCGTCCGCCCTCGACGAGCTCGTAGTCGAACGCCGCGGTGGGCCGGCCGAGCGCTTCGCTCGCCGCGCGAAGCGCCTCGTCGAGGCTCCTGCCGTCGAACTCCCTCCCGCTCATTGCCCCCCGTCCGTCACGCCCTCGTCGGCTCGACCACCTGCCGGGAGACGTGGCGGTTGACCAGCCACTGCTGCCCGATGCCGAGAAGGTTGTTCGCGAAATAGTAGAGCACGAGTCCGCTCGGGAGGGTGACGAACATCACCGTGAACATGATCGGCATGAACATCATCATCCGCTGCTGTGCGGGGTCGACGTTGGCCGTCGGGGTCATCCGTTGCTGCACGAACATCGTCGCGCCCATCAGGATCGGGGTCACGTAGAACGGATCGGGGTGGGTCAGATCCTTGATCCAGAGAAAGAACGGCGCCCCGCGCAGCTCGACGGCCGCGGTGAGGACGTCGAAGAACGCCCAGAGGATCGGCATCTGGATGAGGATCGGAAGGCAGCCGGAGACCCCGCCGAACGGATTGACGTTCTCCCGGCGGTAGAGGTCCATCGTCTCGGCGTTCATCTTGGCGCGCGAATCCGCGTCCTTGCTCTTCTTGTACTTGGCCTGGATCGCCTTCAGCTTCGGCTGGATGCGCTGCATCTCCGCCGCGACCCTTCGCATCTTCACCATCGAGTACTGGTTCAGCGGGAACAGCGCGACGCGCAGGCCCAGCGTGAGCACGAGGATCGCGACCCCCCAGTTCGGCAGCCACTGCGCGTGGACCCACCGGAGCGCCAGGAACACCGGTTTCGCGCAGGCGTAGATCAGGGTGTAATCCGAGAACCAGACCGCTTTCTCGAGACCGTGACCGAGCGAGCCGAGCAGGCCGAAGTTCTTCGGCCCGACGAACAGCTGCGCCTTTCCCTCCGGCAGCGAGACGGCGATCACCGGCGCATCGGTCAGCTCCTTCGGAATCTCCCCGCCCCGCGCGAGCGCGGTTTTCGGGAACGGGCCGATCGTCACGCCCCCCTTCGATCCGGCCGGGATGACGATCGCCGCGAAGAACTGGTCGGCGAGCCCCGCCCACGCGAGCTGGGACGATTCCGGAACCGCGAAGCTCTCGTCGATCTTCCGCTTGGGCCAGCGCATCACGTGGCCGGCCTCGAGGAGGAGCGCCTGACCGTTGTAGTAGGTGTTGGCCCGGTTCTTCGGATCCTCGACCTCGAGCCCCGGCCCCCATGCGATCCGTGGCGCGAGCGTGCGTCCCCGGTCCACGGTCTCGACTTCGAGTGCCGCGAGCCCTCCGTTCTTCGGAACGACGATCGTCTTCGTCACCGCGCTGCCACTGCCGTCCGCCCACCGGAAGACGATCCGATCGCCGTCCTCGGATGGGATCCGCTTCACGTCGTAGAGGGCGGAGTTCGCCTGGCGAAGGACCGTGGAGTCCTCGAACAGCAGGGACAGAGGGAGCGCGTCCTGACTCCGCGCTGCGTCCGAGACGAAATCCACGGGACGCCCGGCTGTCGAGTAGTCCTTGAGGCGCCACGAGCGCACGCGCGCGCCCTTGTTCGTGAGCACGACGGTCGCGCTCGCCGTGTCGATCGTGATCTCTTGCTCCCCCGTGGCGCCGACCGCGGCCGTGGTGGGGGCGGCTTCGGGTGCGGCCGCGGCCGAAGGCGAAGGGGCCGGAGCGTTCCCGGCCCCGGCAGCCGGCGGCGCCGGGCTTCCTCCGGGCGCCGTCTCGGTGACCGGTACGGGCGGTGCGGGAGGCGGCGGGAAGAGCTTCTGGGTGAGGATCGAGCCCGCAACCAGGATCACGACCGAGAGCACCAGGGCGAGGACGAATCGCTTTTCCATGTGTTGCTCGTGCGTGGTCAGGCGTGCGGCGGCCGCACGGACGACGCCGGTTTCGGAACGGGGTCGAAGCCGCCGCGGCTCCAGGGGTTGCAGCGGAGCACGCGCCACAGCGCGAGCGCCGATCCCTTCGCGGCACCGTGCAGGAGCACGGCTTCGGCGGCGTACTCGGAACAGGTCGGATGGAACCGGCAAGCCGGAGGAAGCGCGGGGGACACGAACCGCTTGTAGGCGCGGAGCAGCCCCGCGAGTCCGCCGCGCACGGTCATGGCGCGACCTTGCGATGCAGCTCTGCGAGCCGTTCCGCGAAATCGCGATCGAGACGCGTGACGTCGGCCCCGGCCGCGGCGGCCTTCACGTTGACGACGAGATCGATCGGCGCGCCGGTGCTCCGGTGGCGACGGAAGAGCTCGCGCACGATGCGCTTGATGCGGTTGCGCGCGACGGCGGTGCCGTACTTGCGCGTGGCGGTGATGCCCAGCCTGGAGCGCGAGCTGGAGCCCGGCAGCGCGAACAGCACGAAGTAGGACCCGCTCACGCGCGCTCCGCGCTCGTAGATGTTGAGGAAGCTCTTGCGGGCGGACAGGCGCGCGGCACGAGGAAACCGGCGGTCGGCGCCGCCCGTGACGTCAGAGCGCGAGACGCTTGCGCCCCTTCGCGCGACGCCTGGACAGGACAAGGCGCCCTCCCTTGCTGCTCATCCGCGCTCGGAAACCGTGCGTCTTCCTGCGACGGCGATTGTTCGGCTGGAATGTGCGCTTCATGGGGCCTCGTGCTCGCGAACCGTCGGACGAAAGCGCTCAGTGTAAGGAGAGGGAAAGACGCTGTCAAGGAGCCCGCCTCGCGGTCCCCGGACGGTGCCGCGCGCGCGTTTCATTGAAACCCGGAAGCGCACTGTGTTACGCTCGCCGGGCTCACGGTCATCGAAGGTCGAGGTCGATTCCACAGGGGAAAAATCGGGGCGCCGCGACGGGGTGTCGTGTCGCTCACGAGGGCGGGTCGCGAGCCTCCAATGCACTCATTCTCATTCCGTTCGTCGCGCCCCTCGGGTTTGCATAAATTCCGCCCTCACCGCCGCGTTCCCCCCGAAAAAAGCCAATATTTTCGATGAGTTAGGCTGGTCGGGCCTTTTCCACAGGTGTGGAAAAACTGTGAGCGAATAGGTATCCGGTGGAACGGGATATGCAGCGAAACCTCGATCGGAACACTTGGGATCGCGTGCTGGGAAAGATCGAGTCGCGGGTCAACGCGCACTCGTTCAGCACGTGGTTCCGGCCCACGCATTACGTCGACGAAGACGCGGCCCGGCTGAAGGTGCGCGTGCCGAACACGTGGTTCGCCGAGTGGCTCCGCACGAACTACCTCCCGCTGATCGAGGACGCGCTGCGCGAGATCGAGCGTCCCGGGTTGTGCGTGGAGTTCGTCCCCAAGCGCGTCGACGGCGCCTCGCGCCAGACGGTGGCGCAGACGCTTGGGCGCGCGCCCTCGCGCGAGGCCGGTCGTCCCGCTGCGGCCGCCCCCGCGGCGGCGGACGACGCGATGCCCGGCTGGCTGAACCCGCGCTACACGTTCGAGAAGTTCGTGGTCTCGTCGTGCAACCAGTTCGCCCACGCCGCGGCGATGGCCGTCGCCGACCAGCCGAGCCGCGCCTACAACCCGCTGTTCGTCTACGGCGGCGTCGGCCTCGGCAAGACCCACCTGATGCAGGCGATCGGAAACCGGCTCGCCCAGCTGCGGGGCGGCCGGATGCGCTACATCTCGACCGAGCAGTTCATGAACGAGCTGATCAACGCGATCCGGTTCGAGCGTACGCACGAGTTCAAGGAGAAGTACCGGAACGTCGAGGTGCTCCTCATCGACGACATCCAGTTCCTGGCGGGCAAGGAGCGGACCCAGGAGGAGTTCTTCCACACCTTCAACGCGCTCTACGACGCGCAGAAGCAGATCGTGATCACGAGCGACTGCCCGCCGCGGGAGATCCCGACCCTCGAGGAGCGCCTGCGCTCCCGGTTCGAGTGGGGGCTCATCGCCGACATCCAGCCTCCCGACCTCGAGACGAAGATCGCGATCCTGAGGAAGAAGGCCGAGGCCGAGGGGACGAGCCTCCCGGACGACGTCTCCCTGTTCATCGCCACGAACATCAAGTCGAACATCCGCGAGCTCGAGGGCTCGTTGATCCGGGTGATCGCCTACGCGTCGCTGGCCGGGCGCGAGATCTCTCTCGACCTCGCCAAGGACACCCTCAAAGATCTCCTGGTCCAGGAGTCCCCGGCGATCACGGTGGAGACCATCCAGAAGCTGGTCGCCGACCACTACAATCTCCGGGTGACCGAGCTGAAGTCGAAGAACAACGGGCAGCATTTCGCCTTCCCCCGGCAGATCGCCATGTATCTCTGCCACAAGATGACGGAGTGCTCGCTCCCGGAGATCGGCAAGCGCTTCGGGGGCAAGCACCACTCGACCGTGATCCACGCCATCAAGAAGATCGAGTCGAAGCGGGGCCGCGAGAAGGAGTTCGATCGCCTGGTCGAGAACTTCTCGCAGTCGCTGCACTAGGAGGACGATTCGCCGGAAATCCACAGCGGTCGCTGTGGACAAACTGTGCGCGCCGCACCGGCCTGCCCGTCCGGCGGCCGCCCGCGGACGGCCCGCTCGGCCAGGCCCCGTGTTCCACCGCGGCGTGCACAGCGCAAGACCCGGCAACGAAGGGAGATCCCGCGGGATCCGCAGGACGGGGTCGGCTACGATAACTGCTGCTGATTCTCTCCCAGAGGATAGATCTCTGGGATCGGATCCGGAAGGAACGAGGACGACATGGAGTTCGTGATCAAAAAGGGCGATCTGGTGAGGGAGCTTCAAACGGTCACGGGTGTGGTCGAGAAGCGGGCGACGCTCCCCATCCTCGCGAACCTGTTGATGGAGGCGGGACCCCACGGTCTGC
>Ga0318564_10000530_pt1 | contig 11409 bp, 8 predicted proteins | sample GRESIP066b5f20_FD_203479 | JGI IMG/M metagenome (GOLD analysis project Ga0318564, IMG submission 203479) | Tropical soil microbial communities from Luquillo Experimental Forest, Puerto Rico - GRE.SIPMG.066b5f20 | ecosystem: Environmental > Terrestrial > Soil > Tropical forest > Bulk soil...
CGCTGACGTCCAGCCGGTCCGCGATGCCGTCGGCCCGGGAACCCGGGCGCCGCAGCAGCCGGGCGGCGCGCGCGGCCAGCGGGTCGGCGGGCCCCTCGGCCGTCATCGCCGCGGCCATCCGGGCCAGCACCCGCAGCGCCTGCGCCGGCGGCAGCGAGCCGGGCAGCGCGCGGGCCAGTTCCGCGGCCGGCCAAGTGCCCAGGTCCGCGGCGTCCACCCGCTTGTTCAGCAGGTCCGACATGGGCAGGCCCAGCGCGGGACCGGCCGCTCCGGGGGCGAACCGCAGCGCGGCGAGCACCGTGCCCGGCGGGGTCACCGCGGGCGCCGGCCCGGTGTCCGGGCCTGCCACGAAAACCCCCCGGCCCTGTTCCCAGATGAGGTCCACGCAGGCGTCCGGCAGCACCGCGGTGCTCGCGGCGGCGCCGGGCCCGACGACCCGCGCCCACAGGCAGGCCACCGACGGGAGCAGGCCCGCGGGGGGCGGCTGCTCCCGGTAGCCCGGGCCCCAGTCCATGGCACCAGTCTCGCACCGGCGTGTCCGTTTCGTTCAATACGGCATGACCCGAGCGATGCTGAGCTAGGCACATGACCTCACCTGACATCGACGCGGCGGAGCAATTCCTGGCCGCGAACGCCCGCGTGCTCGAGCGGCGGAGATTCGAGTTCCTGTTCCGCGGCGGCGACCGCGGCCCGGTCCGCGACGCCGTCGCCGCCTACCGCAACCCCGACGGCGGGTTCGGCCACGCGCTGGAGCCGGACGGCCGCTGCGCAGGCAGCCAGCCGCTGGCCATCGACTTCGCGCTGCGCGTGCTGCTGGAGGCCGATGCGTGGGACACCGCCCTGGCCGATGGCGCCTGCCGCTGGCTCTCTGCCCATGCGCCCGCCGGGGGCGGCGCGGTCTTCGTGGATCCCTCGATCGACGGCTGGCCGCACGCGCCGTGGTGGGTGCCCGAGGAAGGCGGCCCGGCCTCGCTGATCTGCACCGGGCTGCTGGCGGGCACGCTGCACGCGGCGGCGTCCCGGGCGGGCGGCCCGGCGGACCCGTGGCTGAACCAGGCCACCGAGCTGCTCTGGGCCCGCATCGACACGCTGGCGGACGCCGGCCCCTACGACATGCGCGCGCTGTTCTGGTTCCTCGACCACGTGCCGGACCGGGACCGGGCGCGCGCGGCCATGGAGAAGATCGGGCCGATGATCTTCGACAGGAACATGGTGGCGCTGGACCCGGCGACCCCCGGCGAAGTGCACTTCGCGCTGGACTTCGCGCCGCTGCCCGGATCGCTGGCCCGCGGCCTGTTCGACCAGCAGGTAATCGACGCGGGGCTGGATCACCTGGCCACGGCGCAGCAGCCTGACGGCGGCTGGACCGTCAACTGGATGGCCTGGTCACCGGCCGCGGAGCGAGAGTGGCGCGGGCACGCCACCGTCGATGCGCTGCGCGTGCTCCGGGCGAACGGCCGCCACTGACCCCCCGGGCCAGCACGGCCTTTCGGCCGCCGGGGTCGCTCCCCCGCGCCAGCACCATCCATCATGGGTACCATGCCCTGGCAGGAACTCGCCGACCTCCCCTTCGCCGCGGCGCTGCAGCCGCACCGGGGCGGGCTCACTCCGCGCGGAGACTACGACTGCGAGCACTTCGACAAGGCCACGTTCGACGGTGCCAGCGCCCCGGCCAGCCGCTTCCTGGAGTGCGCCTTCACTGGTGTCTCGTTTACCGGCGGCGACCTGCGCCAGGCCCGGTTCACCTCGGCATGGCTGCGCGACGTCCGGTTCACCGGGACCGGCCTGGCGGAGACCGAATGGACCGATGCGGCCCTCACCGCCAGCGCGGCGGCCGGCGTCGAGGCGTTCGGCGCGCGCCTGCACCGCGTGACCCTGCACGGATGCAAGCTCGACTCGGTGAACTTCCGGGACGCCGAGCTCACCGAGGTGGCGTTCGACGACTGCCTGCTGCGCGATGTGGACTTCACCGGGGCCACGCTGACCCGCACCGCGTTCGGCGGCTCCCGGCTGGCCGCGACCACGCTCGCCCGGACCACGCTGGACCAGGTGGACCTGCGCGGGGCGGAGCTGGGGATCATCACGGACGCGGCATCGCTGCGCGGGGCCATCGTGACGGCGGCGCAGCTCACGGAGATCGCGCCGGTGCTGGCCGAGACCCTCGGCATCGTCGTGGCCGAGGACTAGCCGGCCGGGCTGGGCACAAGAAAACTCCGGCCGCCGTTGGCGCGACGGCGGCCGGAGTTGTCTGGGGGTGGCGGTTACTGGGCCGGGCCGTTGGCCAGGACCACCGTCGCCGAGTGCGTCTGGCCGGACTGGTCCTGCCAGGTGATGTTGACGCTGTTCCCCGGGTGGAAGCGCTCCAGCGCCGCCTGGAGCCCGGCCGGGGAGGTGACCGTGCGACCGCCGGCCGCGACGATCACGTCGCCGCTGGTGATCCCGGCGCCCGCGGCTGGGGTGTTGGGCAGCGCCTGCTCGACCACCGCGCCGGAGCCGGCCGAGATGCCACTGGACGCGGCCTGGCCCGCGGACATGACGCCCACGCCGAGCAGGCCGGTGGGGCCGATGTGCACGGTGTCCGACGCCTGGCCCGCCTCGATCTGCTGGGCCAGGGCGACCGCCCCGTTGATCGGGATCGCGAAGGCCTGGGTGCGGGTGTTCGTCTGGAACTGGAAGCCGGTCGAGGCGGAGGCGGCCGTGTCGATGCCGATCACCTTGCCGGTGTTGCTGACCAGCGGGCCACCCGAGTCGCCCGGCTGGATGGGGGCGTTGTGGTGGATGAGCCCGGTGAGCCGCTCGGAGGTGCCGGCGCCCTCATCCGAGGCCACAATCGACGCGTTCAGGCCGGCGATGTGTCCGACGGCGACCGCCGGGGTGCCGCCCTTGCCGAGCGCGTTGCCGAGCGCAACGACCTTGTCCCCGACCTTCGCCGTGGACGAGTCGCCCAGGGCCGCGGTCTGCAGCCCGGAGGCGCCCTGCAGTTGCAGGACGGCGATGTCGCGGCTCTGGTCGTAGCCGACGACCTTCGCCGGGTAGGTCCGGCCGTTGCCGATGTCACGGACCTTGATAGCGGTCGCGCCCTTGATGACGTGGTTGTTGGTGAGGACCTCGCCCGACGGCGTGAGCACCAGTCCGGTGCCGGCCGATTCGGCCTGCTGCAGGCCGAGCGTGGAGACCACGTCGACCAGCCCGGGGTCGGTCTGCGCGGCGATCTGGGCGGTGGTCAGCATCGCAGGACGGGACGAGGCCGTCGCGATCATCATGCCGAAGAAGGTGCCAAGGCCCGCCACGACCGCCACGCTGGCCAGGCCGAAGCGGTGGCGCCAGCGCCGGGTCGGCTGGCCCGGGCCCTCGCCTCCCCCACCGTAGCCATAGGGGCCGCCGGGGCCACCCGGGCCCGCGGGACCCTGCCACGGCGCGCCTGGGGGTGTCTGCCCGGCGTCGCGGTAGGTCGGCGGATCGTAAGTGATGGTCATGGGAAATCGGCTCCCTCGTACAGACGGTTCATCGTGCCCTACCTAGATAGTCGGGCCCATACCTGCGAGAAAGCTGAACGGCCGCTGACAAGCGGCTCGGCCTTTGCTGGTTACCTCAAGGCCTGCTGACCGGCCGCCGGCCGGCGGTCGTGGAGCCCGGCTGCGCCGGCGCGCCGCGGAGGACGCGATTCGCGGCGGCCCTGATGAGAACGGCCGCCCAGGTCCGGAAGGGCTTCCAGGCCTCGGCCAGGCCGCTGAGCGTCTCGTCGGAAAGCGGTGCGGGAAGGTCGTAGAGCTGCGCTGCCAACGCGCGGAACCTCGGCTCGCCGAGCGGCAGCACGTCGGTGAACCCGGTGCCGCGGATCACGATGAGCGCACTGTAGAACGGCCCGATGCCGGGGATCTCCCGCACCCGCGCCATGGCTTCCTCGGGACCGAGGCGCAGCAGCCCGGCGGCGTCGAGCCGGCCCTCCTGCGCCGCCCGCGCGACGCCGTGCAGCCGCTCGATCCGGTCCGCCGGGATGCCGGGGAACGACCTGATGCGCAGCAACTGGGCCGGCGCCGGCAGCGCCGCGAGCTCCCGGCCGGCCAGGTCGAAGACCGCCCCGTGGGCGCGGCTGAGCCGGTCCCGCACCATCGCCATCTGCCCCGGCGGCCGGCGCATGCTCAGCACCGCCCAGGCGGCCGCCTCGTACGGGGAGTAGAACAGCGGCGGGCGCAGCCCCGGCGCCGCCACCTGGAGCGCGCCGAGGACCGGGTCGCGCTCCCCGGCGCGCATGAAGCCGGCCGCGTCGTGGTCCAGCGAGAGGACCCGCGCGACCTGCTGCCGCACCACCTGCATGTCGGTGCCGCCGGGCCCGTGGACCGTGCCGTGCACGCCCGTCCCGTCCTGCCGCACCGCGACGCCGACCTGCTGCTGATAACCGTCCAGGCAGAACGCCAGCCGCATGACGTCTTCCCCGGCGGCGGCGTCACGTTGCCCGAACCCGAACGCCACCGCCTCCGCCAGCGAGAACGGGCCGCGCGGCACGATCGTGAACGTCTCGGGCACGCTGCCTCCCCCGGGCCGGCGCCGTCCTGACCCGGCGCTGCCTGACCGGTCCTGACCGCCGGTCCTGCCCGTACTCTGCCACCCAGGTCGGACATTCCGCCCCGGCCCGCCGCGGCGGCTTACCGGCGGAGGCCGGCCCGCAGCGCGAGCACCCGCTGCACCGAAGCCCGGAACGCCGCCTGGTCCAGGGTCCCCTGCTGGTACGCACGGGCCAGCGCGGTCCTCGCCTGGCCGCCCTGGCCGGGCTGCTGCACCGCGCACAGGATCAGGTCCATGCCGGCCCGGGCCGCCAGGGTGGCCCGGTGCCCCGTGGTGCCGTACGCCTGCAGCGCGCCCGCCTCCAGCGCGTCGGTGATCGTGACGCCGGTGAAGCCGAGCCGCTGGCGCAGCTCACCGCCGACGACCGCCGGGGAGAGCCCGGCGGGCATCTGCGGGTCCAGCGCCGGGTAGACCGCCCACGACACCATCACCAGCTTGACCCCGGCCCGGATGGCAGCCTTGTACGGGTACTCGTCGGTGCCGCGCAGGGTGCCCAGGGGCACGTCCAGCGTCACCGGCCCCTCGTCGGTGTTCTGCGAGGCGTCGGCCGCGCCGAGCCCGGGGAAATGCTTCGCGGTGGCCGCGACGCCGGTGCCCTGCTGCGCCCTGATGAAGTCGGCGCCCAGGCGGGAGACCTGGTGCGGGCTCATGCTGTAGGAGCGCCCGTACTGGTCGTCGAAGTTGCCCGGTGTCCGGTACACGTCGAGCACCGGCGCCAGGTTCACGTTCAGCCCGGCCCCGGTTAGGTTCCGGCCCGCGCCGCGGCCAGCGGCCTTCGCCGCCGCGGCGGGATAGGCCGCCTCGCCGATCTGCTTCTCCGAGACCGCGGGTGCGCCCGGCAGCCGCTGGACCAGGCCGCCCTCCTGGTCGGTCATCAGCAGCAGCGGGTAGCGCCGCAATGGGTTTCGCGGGCTGGCGTTGGCCCGGTTGAGTTCCGTGGCCACCCCGGCGAGCTGGGACTGGCTGGAGATGTTGCCGCCGAAGAAGATGACCCCGGCGACCTTGCCGGCGCGGATCCAGCGCAGCAGGTCGGCCGGGGGGGTCAGCCCGGTGTAGCTGTAGATCACCCGCTGGCCAGCCAGTTGCGCGGGTGAGAGCGGCGGCAGGGCGGCCTCCTTGGGACGGACCTTGGCCGAGCCCTCGGACGCCGAATTCGCGGCGCCCGAGCCGGCCGCGGGGCCGTGCTTTGCCGGCGGGCCGGTGGCGGCCGACCGGACGAGCTGGATCCCGGCCACCAAGGCCACGGCGGCCGCGCACACCGCGACGGCGATCGTGAGCACGGCCCGCAGCCGCGGGCGCCGGCCCGAGCGGGCCGGCGCCTGGTCCTTGGCCGGCGGAGCCCCGCTCGGCCTCGCCGGGCCGGTCATATGCCTCTCAACGTCGTAAGCCACCTCCGCGGGTCCTGCCCCCGGCCCGCGACCCCGTCCTGCGTTCCACGCTAGACCGTATCAACCAGGCCGGTGGCACCCTTGCTGAACCGTGCATGAGCAGCGAAAACGCCGGTGCCTGGCCCACCTCGCGGCCCGGGCCGGCTTAGCCGTAGAACAGGGCCTCCATCACGCCGCGGGCCCGGCGCGCCGCCCGGCGGTAGTCCTGTACCAGTTCCTGGGCGGCCCCGGGCGGGTAGCCGAGCACCGACGCCACCGCGGCCAGGTCGGCGGCCCGGGCCGGCACCACGTCGCCGGGCCGGCCGCGGACCAGCATGACGGCGTCCCGGATCCGCGATGCCAGCCGCCACGCCCGCGCAAGCACCGCGGCGTCTTCCGGCCCGACCAGCCCGGCCCGCGCCGCCGCTCCCAGCCCCTCCAGGGTGCGTGTGGTCCGCAGCCCCGGCAGCGCGTGAGCATGCCGGAGCTGCAGCAACTGCACCACCCACTCGACGTCGGACAGCCCGCCCGGCCCCAGTTTCAGGTGCAGCGCGGGGTCCACGCCGCGCGGCATGCGCTCGGCTTCCATCCGTGCCTTGAGACGGCGGATCTCCACGACGGACTGCTCGGGGATCCCGCCGTCCGGGTAGCGGAACTCATCCGCCAGGGCCGTGAAGCGGTCTCCTAGCTCCCGGTCGCCCGCCACCGGCTCGGCCCGCAGCAGCGCCTGGCTCTCCCAGGGGACCGACCAGCGCTGGTAGTAGGCCCGGTAGGACGCCAGGGTCCGGACCAGGGGTCCCTGGCGTCCCTCCGGGCGCAGGCCCGGGTCGATGAGCAGGGGCGGTTCCGGGCCGGGCTTGGCCAGCAGCGCGCGGACTTCTTCGGCGGCGGCGTGCGCCGCGGCGGTGGCCTCCTGCTCGTCCGCGCCGGGCAGCGGGTCGTGCACGAACATCACGTCCGCGTCGCTTCCGTAACCGGATTCGTGGCCGCCGAACCTGCCCATCGCCACCACGCACAGCCGGGTGGGGAAGCCGCCCCGGCGGCCGGTCACGGACCGCAGCGCCACCTGGAGGGCGGCCTCGATTGTGACCGCGGCCACGACGGTCAGCGCCTCCCCGGTCTGCTCGGGACCGGACCGGCCGAGCACGTCGGCCATGGCGGTCCGGAGCAGCTCACGGCACCGCAGCGCGCGCACCGCGGGCACGGCGTCGTCGGCCTGGGTGTGCCGTTCGACCAGGGCCGCGGCCTCGGCGTGCAGTGCCGTGCGGTCGCGCGGGACGAGTTGGGTGTCGTTGACCAGCCAGGCGACGGTTTCCGGCTGGCGCAGCAGCAGGCCCGCCGCGTAGCGGCCGGAGGCGAGCAGCCACGCCATCCGCTGCGCGACGGTCATGTCGTCCCGGAGCAGTCGCAGGTACCAGGGCGTCTTGCCGAGGGCGTCGCTCACCTGGTGGAACGCCAGCAGCCCGGCGTCGGGGTCGGCGGCGTCGGCGAACCAGCCGAGCAGCAGCGGCAGCAGCGTGCGCAGGATGGTCGCCCGGCGCGACACCCCGGCGGTGAGGGCCCCGATGTGGCGCAGCGCGCCGGCCGGGTCGGCGTAGCCTAGCGCCTTGAGCCTGGCCTCGGCCTCCTGCGGGGTGAGCCGGGCCGCCTCGCCCGGCAGGCCGGCGACCGCGTCGAGCAGCGGCCGGTAGAACAGCTTCTCGTGCAGCCGCTGGACCTGGCCCGCATGTTCGCGCCAACGGGCGAGCAGCTCCTCGGCCGGATCCGGGCGCACGACGGCAGCCGCCCCGCGGGCGCGAGTGCCCCCGGCGCCAGCGGGCCGCAGCGCCCGGCCGATCGTGCGCAGGACGTCGGGATCCTCGGGCATAGTGTGGGTGCGCCGCAGGTTCCTGAGCTGGAGCAGGTGCTCGACCTGGCGCAGGAAACGGTATGCCCCGGCCAGCTCGGCCGCGTCCCGCCGGCCGACGTACCCGCCCGCGGCGAGCATGGCCAGGGCCGGCAGCGTGGCCGGCTCGCGCAGTGATTCATCGAGCCTGCCGTGCACGAGCTGGAGCAGCTGCACGGCGAACTCGATGTCCCGCAGCCCGCCCGGGCCCAGTTTGAGCTGTCTGCCCGCCACCGCCGCGGGCAGCGTGCCGATGACCCGGCGGCGCATCGCCTGCACGTCGGAGACGAAGTTGTCCCGCTGGGCCGCCTGCCAGACCAGCGGGCGCATGGCCGCGGCGTACGCCGCGCCGAGTTCGGCGTCCCCGGCGACCGGCCTGGCCTTCAGCAGCGCCTGGAACTCCCAGGTCTGCGCCCAGCGCTGGTAGTACGCGCGGTGGCTGGCCAGGGTGCGCACCAGCGGGCCGCTGCGCCCCTCGGGCCGCAGGTTGGGGTCTACCGGGAACAGCGCGCCCTCCGGGGTGCTCTGCGAGCAGGCCTGGATCAGGCCCGCCGCGAGCTGGGTGGCGGTGCGCAGCGCGGCGGCCTCTCCGCCGTCCTCCCGCGCGCCTGCCTGACCGGCCCCGGCCGGCTCGGCGACGAAGATCACGTCTACGTCGCTGGCGTAGTTCAGCTCCCTGGCGCCGCACTTGCCCATGGCGATCACCGCCAGCCGGCACGGCGCGGCCCCGGGCGGGAGGCTCGCCCGGGCGATCGCCAGGGCGGCTTCGAGCGCCGCGGCCGCCAGGTCGGCAAGCTCGGCGGCCACCTGGTCAAGGGTCACCTCCCCGGTGAGGTCCCGTGCCGCGAGCGCCAGCAGCCGGCGCCGGTACGCGACCCGGAGCGCCGCCACCGGGCCGGCTCCGGCCCGGTCGGCCGGCCCCGCCACCGGCTCGGGGTCCGCGGGCCGGGCGCCGACCGCCGTGAGCAGCTCGCCCCGCACCTGATCGGGCTCCGGTGCGTGGAGTGGCCCGTCGCCGGCCAGGACCCGCCAGTGATCCGGATGCCGGGTGAGGTGATCCCCGAGCGCCGCGCTGGCCCCCAGCACCGCGGTCAGCCGGGCCCGCAGCCGCGGGTCGTCGTCCAGCGCCTTCGCCAGCTCGGCGTCACGGGGCATCCGGGCCAGCGCGGCCAGCGCCAGGTCGGGGTCCGCGGCGGCGGCCAGTGCCTCGACCAGAACGCTCCCGGACCCGCCGGGGTCGATGGCCAGGTCCTCGGTGAGCAGTAGTTCCGCCCGCGCCGGGTCGGCGAAGCCCAGCCGGGCCAGCCGTGCGGCAGCGGTGGTCCTGCGCGGCACGCTCACCCCTGCACCGTAACCGCCCGGTGCGCCCGTCTCCGGCCGGTCAGGGGATCGCGTTCGTCAGCCCTCCAGGCAGAACTCGTTGCCCTCGGGGTCGGCCATGACGATCCAGCTCACGCCCGGCGGCTGCTCGGCGAGCACGCTGGCGCCCAGGCCGGTCAGCCTGGCAAGCTCGGCCCGCTGGTCGTCACCCGGCGGGATAAGGTCCAGATGGATCCGGTTCTTGGCCGGCTTCGGCTCCGGCACGGTGGTGAAGTACAGCAAAGGGCTGCCCGGTGACGGCGGCACGACGGCGTATTCGACGTGCCCGGGCGTGGCGTCCCGTTCCTGGGCGGTCCAGCCGGTCACCGCCGCCCAGAACATTGCCTGCGCCCGGGCGTCGGCGCAGTCGAAGGTGACGTTGAGAATGGTCGCGTACATGGAACCCAGTCCATCACCGGGGCTGTGCGGCCCGGACGCCGGCGGCGATGGCGCGGGCCACGACCTGCGCGGCGACCGCTTCCACGGCGTCCACGGGAGCCTGGACCGTGCCCGTGGCCAGGCAGAACATGGTGTCGCCGTCGTACAGCGTGTGCGCCGGGCGGACCGCACGGGCGATACCGTCGTGGGCCACGGCGGCGACCCGGATGGCCTGCTCCTTGGTGAGCATGGCGTCGGTCACCACGGCCCCGATGGTGGTGTTGGCGCCGGGGATCATCGGCGACGAGTAATTCCAGGCGGTCAGCGGCGCGATCCACTCGTGCCGGTCGTCGTCCCAGATCCCGCCGAGGCTGTTGGCCACCATCACGGCAGCCACCACCGCACCGCCCGCCTCGGCGCTGGCGAGCCCCACACCGCCGGGGCGCGGCTCGTTACCGCCGGCCTTCGCGACGCTGGCCCCGGTGCCGGCCCCGACGGCACCCTGGGCCGGGCGGGCGGCCGCCGCCTCGCAGGCGGCGTAGCCGGCCTCGGGGCCGGGCCGCGCGGCAGGATCGCCGGCCAGCAGGTCGAAGATCACCGCGCCGGCCACGATGGGCACCGCGACCGACCCGATTATCAGCCCGATGCCGCGTTCTTCGAGGTAACGCAGCACCCCGGAGGCGGCGGCCAGGCCGAACGCGCTGCCGCCGGTGAGCAGGATGGCGTGTGCCCGCTGGTTGACGGTGCCCGGGCGCAGCCCGTCGGTGCTGATCGTGTCCGGTGCACCGCCCCGGACGTCCACGCCGCCCACGGCGCCCCCGGGGACGAGCACCACGGTGCACCCGGTCTGGCCCTGGGCGTCGGTCCAGTGCCCGACGGACACCCCGGCGGGCAGCCGGGCGCCCGCGCCGGCGTACGGCGTGCTCACGCTGACCCTCCAGGCGGCCGCCCGCCGCTCACAGCACGGGCAGGTAGCGGTCCAGTTCGAACGCGGTGACCTGACGACGGTAGTCCCGCCATTCTTCCCGCTTGTTGCGCAGGAAGAAGTCGAACACGTGCTCGCCGAGCGTCTCGGCCATCAGCTCGCTGTCCTGCATGACGTTCAGCGCCTCGTCCAGGCTCTGCGGCAGCGGCGGGATGCCGAGGATGCGGCGCTCCCGGTCGGTGAGCGCCCACACGTCGTCCTCGGCCTCGGACGGCAGCTCGTAGCCGGCTTCGATTCCCTTCAGGCCCGCCGCCAGGATGGCGGCGAAGGCCAGATAGGGGTTGCAGGCCGAGTCGAGCGACCGGAACTCGATCCGGGTGGCGTTGCCCTTGTGCGGCTTGTACATGGGCACCCGGACAAGCGCGGACCGGTTGTTGTGCCCCCAGCAGACGTAGGCGGGCGCCTCCCCGCCGGCCCCGGCGGTCCGTTCGGCCGCGCCCCACAGCCGCTTGTAGGAGTTCACCCACTGGTTGCACACGGCGGTGATCTCCGCGGCGTGCCGGAGCAGGCCGGCGATGAACGCTCGGGCCACCTTGGAGAGCTGGAACTCGGCGCCCGGCTCGTAGAACGCGTTGCGGTCACCTTCGAACAGCGACATGTGCGTGTGCATGCCCGAGCCCGGGTGCTCGGTGAACGGCTTGGGCATGAACGAGGCGTACACCTCCTGCTGGAGCGCCACCTCCTTCATCACCAGGCGGAACGACATGACGTTGTCGGCGGTGGTGAGCGCGTCGGCATAGCGAAGGTCGATCTCCTGCTGGCCGGGCGCCCCCTCGTGATGGCTGAACTCCACCGAGATGCCCATCTGCTCCAGCATCTGGATGGACACGTGCCGGAAGTCGTGGGCGACGCTGTGCGGCGTGTGGTCG
>Ga0318564_10000532_pt1 | contig 11370 bp, 10 predicted proteins | sample GRESIP066b5f20_FD_203479 | JGI IMG/M metagenome (GOLD analysis project Ga0318564, IMG submission 203479) | Tropical soil microbial communities from Luquillo Experimental Forest, Puerto Rico - GRE.SIPMG.066b5f20 | ecosystem: Environmental > Terrestrial > Soil > Tropical forest > Bulk soil...
TGTCAGGATCGAACGCGCGAGCGGTTATCTCAAGCAGGCTGGGGAACTATCACGGCAATCGTGCAGTGGGTTGCCGTGGGTAGTAACGCCCGGCGCCGGGGTGGCGGGTCTCCAGGCCGCCGATCTCATCGACGCCCTGGCGCGATCCTGCACCGGCGGGCGCACGGAATCCTTTAGCCACGAGACAACACTCAATCTGGCGCACGAGCTCCTGCGGGCCATGTCGTCACGCCTGGACCCCGGAGGGCAGCCTGGTAAGGCCTGCCCGGCGGAACGCCCGAGTCCGCCGATGGAGGCCGGGACTAGGGTGCTGGGGGAGTCTGGGAGCGGCGATGCCTGTCGTGCATCGGCGATTCTGGCTCGCGCCCAGCGGCGGGATGTGCGTCCGAACATCTGAGGGAGTCGGCGTTCCGAGACCGGGTTGCCGGCCTGCACGCTGAGCCGGTACGCGGCCACCGACGCGTCATTGCCAGCGCTGGCCCCAAAGCACCTCATCGTCACGCTGCCCGCTGGCAGGGATGGTCGACTGTCCGGCGGCCTGATCCGCGAGCCGCCACACGGGGTCTGACGTGTCGCGCTCGCTCTCTCCGGGACGATCGCCGTCAGCAGCTGGGGGGAGAGGACGCGTCGCAGCACTGCAGGCCGCGCCTTCGCAGAGGTGCTCTGCGGAGGGCCTGCGCTCTGCCGCCCCGGAGGTGCGGATGAGCCAGACCAGAAGTTCGTACGAACCGATCAGGCTGACCGCCGGGCAGGCCGCGACCACCGCCCCGAGGGGACCGCGGGACCAGCCCTGGGCTATGTTCGCCGTGAGGGTAGCCGCTATACCGAGCCCGAGCAGCCAGCGGGCCAGGGAGGGTACCGGCACCTTGTGCCGGGCTGCGTACAGCACCACCATCGATTCTCTTGGGGTACAAAGCGGACGATTCGGATATTTTCTTTCTTTATCCAGGTCAGCGGCAGCCCGATGCGGGGCAAGTCTGCTGCAGGTGCGGCGCGGGTGCGCGGGGCTGCCGCGCTGGCGGCGCCCGGAGGTGGCCGGGCTGGCAGGGTTGCCGGTCAGCGGCGGCGGCACCGCCACAGCAGGTATGCCGGAACCGGGGCGGGCGGCTCGACGAAGCGCTCGGCGTCCAGTCTGGCGTCAAGCAGGGCGTTCAGGAAGGTGGACAGCTTGCGGTGTGTCGCACCTACCCGGATCCGGACGCCGGCGGGATTGTGGTCTGGTGAAGTCCACCAGCCCTCGGACTCATAACCCTGTCCTGGCGGCCAGCTGCTGCGGCCACGCTCATTGCCGGGAAAGCACGGATGCACGATCGAGGCGGCGAACCAGCCACCCGGACGCAGCACCGCCGTCACCGTGGACAGGGTTCCCGCCAGGTCGTCGATGTCCATGAGCGCCAGCTCGCAGGTGCAGCCATCGAATGGCCGCCCGTCCCACCAGGCGGGGTGACGGGTAACGTCGGCGTGGATGTAGGTGATGTTGCCCGGTCCGGCGGCGCGTGCCTTGCCGAGCATCGCGGCCGAGATGTCGATGCCGGTCACGTCGGCCCCCAGGCTGGCCAGATAGCGGCTCATCCGGCCTTGCCCGCAGGCGATGTCCAGCACCCGGTCACCGGTCACGGCGGGCAGCAGGCCGGCATGCGCCGCGATCAGTGGCGGCGCGTCGCCGACCCACTGCTCGTACCACTCGGCGAACTGGTCATACCTCGCCTGGGTCTGCGCCACGCTCCCACGTTAATTGCCCCGCCCGGCGAGGACCGGCTGCGTTCGCGAGACGCTGACCGCAGCCGTTGACGAGTTAGGACCGCAGCTTCTTCCCGGCGAGATCGACGTGCGTGGTTGCGACGTCACCGGTGGTGTGCAGCGTTGAGCCGAGTCATGAGCTCGCGGTTGGCAGCGCGGGCGGCGGCGAGCTCGCTGTCGCGTTCTTCGAGCTGGATGCGCAGATCGGCGACCTGCTGTTCCAGGCGGGTGATCGTGTGATTGAGAGTATCGATGCCGGCGGGTGCGCCGAGCCCGGATTCCCGCCAGGCCTGCTCGCCGAGCGTCTCGGACAGGCGCTTTTCGAGCTGCTGGGTGCGGGCAGCGAGCCGGAGGGCGCGTTCGTGGGCGGCAAGCAGGTCCGCTTGCAGAGAGGCCCGGCTGACGGCCGGGCCGGCGCCGCTGCCGGCGGGCGGGCTGGCCTGCGTGGCGTGGATCTTGCCGAGCAGGTCGCGGTGCCGGTAGAGGAAAGTGCGGTCGACGGCGGCTTCTCTGAACTTGGGCGTTGTGCGCGGAATTGCCTTGTCCGTGCTTATTTGTGGCCGCCGGCGTCTCTGATGGCGTTGGTGACGAGGTAGAGGTTGGCCTGGTCGAGTCCGGTGATGGCGTGACGCAGGACGACAGGCGTGGCGGTGGCGAAGCTAGCGGCTAGGCCGAGGATGGCGGCTTCGCTGCTTGAGCACGGCAGGTCACCGGCGTGCAGGGCGGTGATGGCCTGTTCCCAGTCGATCGCCGCCGTGATGTCCCCGGCCTGGCTGGTGCCGATGAGGATATACCGCGCGGTGAAGTCGTCCCTGCGCAGCCAGGATCTGTGGCGGATGAGCAGTTCGGTGGCGGCCTGGTCGCAGTACATTCCCTTGCTGCCTGCGCGGAGCGCGGCGGTCAGCTGCCATCGGCCGGGCAGCGCGCCGGCGGGCTCGGCTGCCTGCACGGCAAGGTCGGTCAGCCGGGCGAGTTCCTGGCTGGTCTGTTCCGGGAGGCTCGCGGGGTCGGCCCAGCAGTGGGCGATGCGGGCGTGCCGGCAGATCTGGAGAGGGTCGGCGCAGCTGGCGGTGAAGACGAAGACGCGGATCACCTCTTCGCCGTGCACGCGCTCGTAGCTGCCGAGGTAGGCGCGGACCTGGGTGGTGTCCAGCCCGTAGTCGCAGGCCAGGATGCGGTCGAGGGCTCTGGTGAGGGTTTCGCCGGGCAGCGCCATCCCGCCTGGGAGGTCCCATTCGCGGTCGAAGTCACTGGTGTCGCGCCCGCAGAGCAGGATGCGGTCATCCAGGATGACGGCGGCCGCGACGGCGAACTGGTCTCTGCCTTCGGCGAGGGAGGACATGACGAGGTCGTGGAGCAGGGAATCGGTGACCGCGGCGGGTCTCATGAGGGCTCCTTGCGGGGGGCGGCAGCATCGGGGAGACCGGGCATGCCGAGGCTGACAGTGGCCTGGACCTGGGAGCGCCGGTCAATCTGGGCGAGCTTGCCGTCGGCGCCGGCGAGGCTGATCTTGAGTCCCTCGATCTCGCCGGGCCAGCCTTCGCGCTCGGCTTCGGCGATGCGGGCGTTGATGTTGTCGCGGATCTCGGCGATCCGGTGCCGCTGGGCGGGATCGGGCCAGTGCATGCTGCACCTCAAACACGCATGTTCGTGGATGCAGGGAGTGCTGAATGCGCGGCCGCATATCCCGGTGGCGACCTTCCGACGCTCGAAGTGGCCGAGGAACTCCTGCCATTCTTCTTCGCTGGGGACCCGGTATTCATCGGTAGGCCGCAACCCCCGCCTCCGGGCAAGGAATGCCAGGTGGGACTGGATTGCCTCTTCAGGGTAGACGGCCTTGTAGCCGATTGTCACATTAATGTCCCGGTGGCCGACGATGACCTGCGCTATATGCGGCGGGAGCCCGTTCATGACGGCATCCGTGATAAAGAGCCTCCGGAAATCATGGGGGGTATAGCGCAGGGGGCCGCCGTCGGCCGGGTCGGTGAGGCCGGTGTCGTGGAGCGCGTCGGCGAGCATGTCCCGGGCAACGTCAGGGCTGATCCGTCGGTTCTCGGCGGCGATCCGGCGCTGGAACAGCAGGGGCAGCGGCGGGTTCCAAATCTTCTCGTGATTATCGTATGCGGTAATAGACGGCACCTTCCCGGTCCTGTCAAGGACGCGCCTTATGATGACGGAAAGGACTTCCGACAGCTCCGGGGAAACGACGAGAAGTCTTTCCGCGTCAGTTTTCGATGGGGCTATCTGCAAGAGCGGGATTATTTCCCCGGTAGTCGGCAGCTTGTACTGCACAAGGCTGTGATGGCTGATTTCCAGGAGCTCCTCAATGCGCACGCCCGTGTTCCTGAGGACTTCCACGATCGCCCAGGTCCAGAATGCCTTCTCTTCTTCGAAGGTGAGGTCGCGGCGTTTCCCTGTCACGGGGTCGGCGCCCCATATCCTGCCCACGGCGGTGCCGCGCCGGGTGACGACGCGGGCCAGCGTCTGCCCGCCGGCGGTAAAGGGCTCCCCGTGCCCGGCCGGGCGGGCTGCCTCCAGCAGTTCCCGGGCTTCCTGCAGCCGCTGGGTGACGGTCTGGACCAGGACCGGCAGGACGGGCAGGCGCTCGCGGGTGCGCGCGTCCATGCGGGACTTGCGGTGCCGGCGTTCCTTGCGCCGGCTGGTCTCCTCGTCGCGGACGGGGCAGGGCGCGACCCACGGCCCCCACCGGGCAGGGTCACCGGCAGCCCACTGGGCGATGTCCAGGTAGAAGGCCCGCACCGGGATGAGGCATTCCCAGTAGTTCAGCCGGGGCACCTTGACCTGGGCCGTCGTGCCGTCCGGGCGGGTGACCGTCTCGGTCTTGGTGCGCAGGCGTTCCTTCCACGCGTCGGCGACCTCGCGGGACAGGTTCAGGCTGCTGATGCCGGGATTGTGGCGCTCCAGGTCCTGCCAGAAGCGCATGCCCAGGTTGCAGGCGAGGGAGGTCAGGCTCCCGTAGTCCAGCACCGGCTGGCGCTCGCGGAGGTAGTCCACGAGCAGGTCGCGGACGGGACGGCACTCCAGCCGGTAGCGGCCGATGAGTTCCTCGGGAGTGCGCTGGCCGGTGCTGCGGACCTCCCGCCATGTCGCCGGAGCGCCCGGCCCGAAGATGCCCATGGCGCGCAGCAGCCGGTAGAACACCGCGACATCGCCGGGAATCGCGGACAGTTCCCCGAGCTCGACATCCAGCAGTTCCAGCACGTCGCCGACGGTGATGTCCGCGATCCCGCCGCCCCTGGCCGCGGCGATCTCCGCGGCACGGTAGAGCGTGTGGCTGCCCGATACCGCGGACACATGCGGGTCCTCCGCGCAGAGCGCCCGGAGCGCGGCGAACCCCCCGGGATCGCGGGCGCGGGCCATGTGGCGCACCAGGCTGCCCGGGCCGGTCGGCTTCACCGCCAGCCAGCTCAGGGCGGGGCGCACGACATCACCGCTGATCAGGGTCAGGAGCGAGGAGCCGAGTGCGTGCAGCCGCCAGTCAGCCGTCATGCCCCTGTCCCGCAGCCACGCGGCCGGCGTGCCGCGCCATGCGGTCCCGGCCGCGTCGGACCCGCTGGCCAGCCAGCGTTCCTGCCACGTCGCGCCCGGCTGTTCCTCCAGCCAGTCCAGCAGGAACGCCAGCCCGCGCCGCCGGATCTTCTCGGTGTAATCGTTGCCGGCGGTGAACGGCGCCCGCACCAGCCGGTCCTCCAGCCGCCCGCGGGACACGGCGGTCGCCGGCCAGGAAGCGAGCGCCGGGCGTGCCGGGAACCGCGCCCGTCCCGTCTCCCGCGGTGTCGGCAGCGTCCTCATGTCCGGGCCGGGCCGGGCCTGCGTGGCGGTCACGACGCGCCGGTCCGGAACAGCACGTCCAGCGTCTCGGGCCGGTACCCTTGCGCCGGGGACGGACGGCTCCGCGCAGCCGCCTGCCGGGTCTGCTCGGCATGATGGGCCAGCACCCGCCGGATGACCTCCTCCTTGCGGGGAGTCAGGTAAATCTGCGTAGTGGTCAACTGGGCATGGCCAAGGACAAACTGGACATCGGTCAGCGGGAGCGAGGAATCCTCCGCCATCCTGTAAGCCGCAGTGTGCCTCAAGGAATGGAGCGTGGCAGAGGTCCCGGCCTGCTCGTTCACCCGCTCGAACATCCGGTGGACGGCGTGGTAGGACAGCGGCCGGACCGGCCGCCGCAGAGTCCACCACAAGGGCTGCCGCCGCCCCTTCGGGACCAGTCCGTCCATCTCAACCTGGTAGAGCCGCAGCCAGACGAACGCGTCGATGGAGGCGGGCAGCTCCTGCAGCTCGCGGGTGCCCTTGCGGACCACCGTGATCACCTGCCGGCCGGGATCGGTCCCGGCGACGGTCGCCGACAGCAGTTCCGAGGCCCGGGCGCCGGTAGACACGTAGAACGCGACGAGCGCCCGATCCCGGTGCGACGGCAGCCGGGCGAAGATCTCGTTGAACTCCCCGTCCGGGATGCTGCGGGGCACCCGGCTGGGCACTTTCGGCCGGTAGAGGCCGCTGCGCTCGTTCCGGTACGGCTCCATCGGATTGTGATGCGCATGCGCCCGCCCGTGCCGCCTCGACCTGTCCAGCGGGAACGGGTTGATGACCGGCCCGGTGCCCGCGTCGAGGTGGAAGCCGTAAAACGACCGCAGCACCGTCTCCGAATGCGCCCGGACAGACGGAGCGTACGCCTCGCCGCCGGCGGCGCCGGCCGACACTGCTGCCAGCGGCCCCGCCCGCCAGTGAGGACGGGACTGCTTCCCCGCGACCTGCAGCCACCGGCTGAAATCACGGGCCTCGGTCCGCGTCGCCCGGTCCCAGTCCACCCGGACCGCCCAGCAGAACCTGAACCACCGCAGCAAGTCGGTCCCGTACGAACGGACAGTGGACTCCGCCTTCCCCGCCGCCAGCAAGTCCCGGAAGAACTGGGCTGCACCGTCCATCACGACGCCGTCCGGGTCGACGACCTGATAGGGCTCGTACCGGTTCCCCGTGGCCACGAGACGGCCTGTTTGCGGCACCCTCAGCACCGCCAAGTCCCGGTCCGGATCTCCTTCTTCCATCACGACCGGAGAACGTATCGCCAGGAACAGCTATTTACCCGCTGAACTGCTGAAACTCCAGGCATAGTTCAGTCAACAGGGCGGCGCGGGCGATCGCGGAGACGCTGATCTCGGTGCCGTCAGTGACGGCACGGTTGATCGCGGCGATGACGCGCTGCCGACGGCGGGCGGAGCCGGCGCGGCGCCCCCCGGTCATAGCCGTCGCGGACGTACTAGTGCTGGTCATGCGGTGCGCCCGGAAATGGCGCTGGGGAGCGGCTGGCGGATGCGGGGCATGCCGAGACTGATCGCGCGGTGCCGCCGCACGGCTGCTGCTGCCTGGCCGATCTCGGCTCGCTCCTGTGGGGTCAGGTCGTCCAGGGTGGTCTTGATCCGGTTGATGAGCCGGCGGATGCGGGTGATCTCCTCCGCTGCGGGCATGGCGTCGGCGCGTGCCCACTCGTCCAGGCCGGCCGCGGCGGCCAGCCGTTCCCGGGTGCGGAGCAGGTCATCAAGGTAGGCGGTCAGGTCAGGCAGGTAGGAGGCGTCGGTCCGGAAGTGGTCGCAGCCGGCGCAGCGAAACCGGTAGGGGCAGGCGTGGCCGCCGGCCTTGACGTTGGACGGCTCGGCGCAGCCGCCGAACGGCACGGCGACCTCGCCGACGGCGCGGCGGGCATGCTCGGAGTCCAGTAGCGCCTTGGCCTGGTGCCAGATCCGGTTGCCGTGCCGGTCGAACTGAACGGCGGTGAGCCGGTCGACGGCCTCGCGGCGGCGTTTCTCGCCGACCCGGTAATACTGGCGTGTGGTGTCGAAATTGAGATGGTCCAGTAGTTCGCGCAGCACGTCAGGCGGGACGCCGGCATCGGCGTGCCGCTGGGCGTAGGTATGCCGGTAGGCATACAAGGTGACCTTGGCCCTGGGGAACTCGGTGCCATCGGCCAGCAGCAGCGGGGGCAGGCTATCGGCCCAGGCGCGGTGCCGGCCGACCAGGCCCGGCCCGGCGACCGGCTTGCGGCCGCCGGGGTTGCGCTGCAGGGCAGGGAACAGCCGCAGCTCGTCCAGCGGCGTGGCCGGGTAGCGGTCCCGGGTCCGCTGCTTCTGCCCGGTGATCAGCGTGGCGGTGGCCTCGGTGACCGGCAGCCGCCGCCCCATCCGGCCCGCTTTGTGGTTGTCGTAGGTGAGCACCGGGGAGCCGTCGCTGTCGCGGGTCAGGCAGTCCCAGGCCAGCGTGCAGATCTCGTCGGGGCGCCGCCCGGTGTCAATGACCAGTTCCACGATGGTGCGGATGTTGACGCCGTGCTGGCGTTCCAGCGCGGGGAGCTGGTCGCACAGCTGCCGCATGATCTCCGGCGGCAGGTCCCGGGACGGCTCGGCGTGGCCGGGCAGGTAGGGGATGTCGCTGGTAGGCACCGTGAAGTCATCGGGCAGCCCGGCGGCGGGGCCGCCGGGGCGGGTCAGGCCCATCGCGCGGATGCGGGACAAGATCAGCTTGAGGTGGCGGCAGGTCATCACCCGCGAGGGGTGGGTGAGCGTGCCCGCGTTCTGCTGGTAGGCGAGCCGGTTCAGCAGCGCCTCGATGTCGGCCCGGCCGAGCGCACCGGGGACCTGGCCGCCGTCCTCGCGCAGCCGCAGCGTCTCTGACAGCCGCGCCAGGCTGTGCACGCAGGTGCGGAGGCTGCCGCCGACGCCCCGGCCGCGGCGGCGGGGCAGTTCCTCGACCGCCCACCGTTTGGCGGCTTCCCGCAGCCAGGGCTGGGAGATGCTGGTGAAGGGCAAGGTGCCGCCGGGCCGGCCGAAGGCGACCAGATCCCACTCGTCCTTGACCTTCTCGGTTTCCGGGTCGAGCAGGGCGCGGCGGGCGTGCCGGGCCAGCGACGTCAGCAGGGTGCCAGCGTTGCGGTCCAGGCCGGGCACGGACACCTCACCGGATGCCGGGATGATCGTGGTGACCTGGTGCAGGCGAAGCTTCTCGCATACCGACCGCAGGGCCTTCTCATTAGTCCTGGCGCTGCTGCGGGTGCGCTGCTGCAGACCGACGAGTAGCTGGGCGGCCACCAGCGGTGCCAGCCCGTAAAGGCTGACCTGCCCGTACTGGGCGATGGCGGGCTGGGCGGCACGCCACGCCGCCTCGTCCAGCCCCGGGACCGCGCGCGTGGCCGTGCGGAACCGCTGCTGGTGCGCGTCACAGTAGGAGCCGCTGACTCCGATACGCTCCCGGTTGCACGCCGGCACCTGGCACGGCCCGCACGACGGCAGCGGCCGGGTCTGCGGGTGCGCGAGGAACACCTCCAGCGGCACCTTCAGCACCTCACGCTGCTGCCGCAGGTGGGTCAGGCACAACCGGTCCCTCGATGTCTTCCATGGCCGCGGGCAGCCCTCCACCGCGCACCGCGACGGCGGCTGACACGACGGTTCCGGCAGCGACAAGACTGCATCCGGGCCGAGCCCGGCCCGGGATAGCCGCCGCTGGCACCGCTGGCAGACCCGTGCCCGCCCGAACGCGGTCGCCTGGCACCCGGGAGCGCGGCAGACCGGGTGCCCCAGCAGCGGGTGCTCCGGCGGCGGCCACAGCACCCGGCTGCTCGCGTCCCAGCCGGCCTCAGCCAGGAACGTCGGATCGAGCAGCCGCTCGAACACGGAAACGGCCTCATCCCCGGCCGGCCAGGAAAACTGCGAGGCCGCAGATCCCGCCAGCGCGACCCGTGCGGTGGCGGTCACCGGCCCGGCCCGGCAAGCTCGCGGGGTGAACCGACTCGTTCCACCGCTGCCCGCAGCCGCTGCGGGTCGGGATGCACGTAGATCTGCGTGGAGGACACCGAGGAATGACCGATCAGCTCGGCGATCTCGTCGATGCTGGCACCTGAATCAGCCAGGTTGCTGGCCATCGCGTGGCGCAGCTGATGCGGGGTCACCCGGCGGGTCAGCCCGGCCCGCCGCGACGCGGCAGCAACCAGGGCGTTGACCGCGTCCGGTGGCATCGGCGCCCCAGCCGGCTCACGGAACAAGTTGACCAGCACGAAGTCGCTGCCTGCCGCCTGCGGCACGCCCATCCGCTCGAACTCATAGGCGTCGAACGCCTGGACGACCAGGAAATCCAGCGGTACCGGGCGCTGGCGCCGCGATTTCGCCAGCGCCCCGTTCGGGTTCTCCCGGCGGACCACGTGCAGGTGAGCGCGCGGCACCTCACATCCCAGCGCCGCCGAGTCCGCCAGCAGATGCACGTCATTGCGCCGCAGCCCGCACACCTCACCGCGGCGCAGCCCCGCTCGCGCCATCAGCAGCACGATCAGCTGGTCCCTCGCCGAGCAGCACGCCCGCAGCAACGCGATGATTTCCTCATCGCTGGCCCGGTCCACCGGCTTCTGCGGCTCCCGCAGCCGGTGCCGCGCCCGCAGCCGCCACGCCATCGGGCCGCCTTCCCCGCGCGCCTCGGCCGGCAGATCCCGCTGACCGGCGACCTCATATACCAGCGGCACTAGGCCCGCCGGAGCCGTCCCGGTCGCGACCGCGTGCGTCACAAACCCGCGCACCGCCGTCAGCACCAGGTTGACCCGCCGCGCCCCGCGAGCCGGCGCGGCACCCGGTCCCGCCAGCAACTCCCCACTCCAGCCCGGGACCGCCTCGGTGCTCGTCACCGCCGGGGCATGGCGCAGCCAGATGATGAACAACGCCAGATGCTCCACCCCCGCATGCCAGTGACGGCCCGTCCGGCCGCACCAGCGCAAGAACAACGCAATCGCGCCCGCATACGACCTCGTCGTCAGCTCCGAGCAATCACGCCCGAACCGCAGATGCCGCAAGAACGCATCCGCCTCGCCGACCACCGCCAGCTCGTCATCCAGCACCGTCCAGTACCGCGCCCCCGACGGCAGCCTCACCAGGAAAGCCCGCACCCCATCCCCCCGATCCCCGTGCCAGGCAACCTCCTTACGACTACCAGCAACACGCACCACAGTCACGGAGAAACGCTGCACGACCAGCAACGAGCCTCGTCAGCGCAACATCACACGACACCTTGCCGGCCCCCGGAGAGCATCGAGCTGGCGCAGAGCAGGCCGTCGATCGTGGCGGGCTCGAGCCGGGCGGTGATCCCGGTCTCGCCGTAGGCGAGGACGACCGCGTAGGCGTGCCCGTAGGAGACGTACGCCGCGATGCCCGCCACGGTGAGTACGGCCGCCGCGGTGGACAGGCGGATGGCGCGGTCGATGCCGCTCGCCAGAGGTGCGGGCGGTAACCACCGGCCGGTGGGCGGCCGTCGGCGGTGAGCCTGTCGCTGGCTGATTCGGCATACTCCGCCTGCTCGGCGGCAGCGCGTATCGAACACAGATCGGGCCGGGTGAAACCGGGATAGGGCACAGGCTCCTCCTCGGTCAGCAGTTGGGAGGAATTTGGGAGATCGCATCCGGCGCGAACCGCCCTGAACCTGGCCCAACCGAGCTGAATCAGAGCTTCTGATCTGGCCTTTCACGGAAATCCCTGGCCAGGACGCCGATAGAGCCGGTAGGTGTCATAGGGCGTCATGATCCTGCCTCGCCTTCAGGGCATCGTCCATTGACGTTTTCTCAGCGGTTGGGCCATACGC
>Ga0318564_10000540_pt1 | contig 11328 bp, 11 predicted proteins | sample GRESIP066b5f20_FD_203479 | JGI IMG/M metagenome (GOLD analysis project Ga0318564, IMG submission 203479) | Tropical soil microbial communities from Luquillo Experimental Forest, Puerto Rico - GRE.SIPMG.066b5f20 | ecosystem: Environmental > Terrestrial > Soil > Tropical forest > Bulk soil...
ACCACCTGCGCCGGGCGGGTCGTGCTCGCGGCGATGGCATCGATGTCGAGCGTCGAGGTGTTGGTCGCGAGGATGGCGTGCGGTGCAGCGACGCGATCGAGCGTGGCAAACACCTCGCGCTTCACCGTCAGGTCCTCGAACACCGCCTCAATGATGATGTCGGCGCTCACCAGCGCCTGGTAGTCGCTGACGCCGCGGATCAGCGCCAGCAGCTGCTCGGCGCGCGCCGGCGTCAGGCTGCCGCGCGCCACCGAGGCCGCGTAGTTCTTGCGGATCACGGTGAGCCCGCGCTCGAGCGCCTCTTTCGAGACCTCGAGGAGCGCGACCGGAATGCCGGCGTTCGCGAAGCTCATCGCGATCCCGCCGCCCATGGTGCCGGCGCCGATCACCGCGGCCGCGCCGATCGGCAGCGGCTCGGTGTCGGCCGGGAGGCCGGGAATGCGGCGTGCCTCGCGCTCGGCGAAGAACACGTGCGTGAGCGCCTTGCTTTGCGGGCTGGCGCGGCACTCGAGGAAGTACTCCCGCTCGAGTCGGAACGCCTCCTCCTTCGGTCGCGTGCCGGCGGCCTCGATGGCATTCACGATCCGGAAGGGAGCGAGCTGGCCGCGCGCTTTCGTGGCGAGCCGCCGGCGGAAATCGCTGAACAGCTCCGGGGTAGCCTCGCTCAGGTGCTCGCTGATGTCGCTCGTGATCCGCAGCGGCCAGTGCTCGCTCACCGCGCGTCGCGCCAGGGCGATGGCTGCGGGGAGGACATCGTCGGCGACCGCATCGACGAGGCGCAGCTCGAGGGCGCGCGCTGCAGGGATCGGGGCTCCGCTCGTGAGAGCGTCCAGCGCCGCCGCGGGCCCGGCGAGGCGCGTGAAGCGCTGCGTGCCGCCGGCTCCCGGCAACAGGCCGAGCTTCACTTCCGGCAGCCCCACCTTCGCCTCGCGGCCGGCGACGCGCCAGTGACAGGTGAGCGCAATCTCGAAGCCTCCGCCAAAGCAGATCCCCTCGATCGCCGCGACGAGCGGCTTGCGGCTCGCCTCCATCCGGGCCTGCAGATCGCGCAGCGTCGGCGCGGTGAGTGCCGCTCCGGAGGCGATCTCGTTGATGTCGGCGCCGGAGGAGAAGGTGCCGTCCGCACCGCTCACCACGATCGCCGCGACCGCTTCGTCGCTGGCGGCGCGCACGAGGCCCTGCATCAACCCCTCGCGCACCGGGAGACTGAGCGCATTCATCGGCGGGTTCGCGAAAGTGAGGACGGTAGTCTCGCCTTCCAGGCGGTAGTTCACGGCGGGCACGGCATTCTCCTTGCGTTCTGGCGCGGCAGGTCCGGGCATTGTACGGCCGCGCGCGCCCGCGGGCGGTGCGCGGCTGCCCCGCACCCCAGGTCCCGCACGCGTGGTCTAAACTCACCGCACATGGACCGCATCGACGCGGTGGTGGTCGGGGCAGGCGTCATCGGGTTCGCGATCGCGCGCGAGCTGGCCACGCGCGGCCACGAGACGCTCATCCTCGAAGCGGCTGCCGGCATCGGCGAGGGTGCGAGCAGCCGCAACAGCGAGGTGATACACGGCGGGCTGTACTATCCGCCCGGCTCGCTCAAGGCGCGGCTCTGCGTCGCGGGCCGCGAGCGGTTGTACGACTTTTGCCGCGAGCGGGGTATCGCGCACCGGCGCTGCGGCAAGCTCGTCCTCGCCGATGACACGCAGTTGCCGGCCCTCAGGCGCCTCGCGGCCAACGCGGCTACCAACGGCGTCGAGACCGAATGGCTGGAGGGTGCGCAGGTGCGTGCGCTCGAGCCCGGGCTCGCGTGCGCGGCGGCGCTGCATTCGCCCGAGTCCGGCATCGTCGATAGTCACGCCCTGATGCTGGCGCTGCTCGCGGACGCGGAAACGCACGGCGCCACGCTCTCCTGCCGCAGCGCGGTGACGCGCATGGTGCTCGAGGAGGATGCCGTGCTGATCGGTGTGAATGGTGAGGCGCCGGCCCTGCGCGCGCGTCTCATGGTCAACAGCGCGGGCGTGCAGGCGCCGGCCGTGGCACAGCTCATCGAGGGTTTTCCGGCGCAGCACATCCCCAGGGCGTACTTCGCCAAGGGCAGTTATTTCTCGCTGCGGGGGCGCGCTCCCTTCCGGCGTCTCGTCTATCCGCTGCCGCAGGGTGGCGGCCTTGGCATCCATCTCACGCTCGACCTCGCAGGTCGCGCCCGCTTTGGACCCGACGTCGAATGGGTGGATGCCTGCGACTTCCAGGTGGACCCGGCCCGCAGCGGCACCTTCTATGCGGCGATCCGCCGCTACTGGCCGGCGCTCGCGGACGGCGCCCTCGAGCCCGCCTACGCGGGTGTGCGCCCGAAGATCTACGGGCCGCGCCAGGCGGCGGCGGACTTCCGCATCGATGACGCCGCGCGGCACGGGATCAACGGGGTGTTGAATCTCTTCGGCATCGAGTCACCGGGACTCACGGCCTCACTGGCGCTCGCCAGTGAGGCCGTGTCCCGCATCGGTTGGTGAACGCGCGCTGCGCAGTCTCAGCTTACCCGGATCCCCTCGACCTGGATGGCGAGCTTCGTCGCCATGTTGAAGCCGTACTTGTCGCCAAAGTTGACGCCGTAATCGGCGCGGTTGATGGTCCCTGAGAGATCCGCCCCGCAGTGTTCCTTCTTGTCCATGGGGTAGGTCATGCATTTGAAGGAGTTGACGGTGAGTGTGAGCGGTCGCGTCACACCGTGCAGTGTGAACTCGCCCTCGACCTGAGTCGGCACGCCGTCCTTGAAACCCGTGAGCTTGCCCTTGAAGGTGGCCGTCGGGAATTTCGCGACGTCGAGCATTTCCGGCGACTTCACGTGCTCATCGAGCTTCGGGTTGCCGAAGTCGATGGAGGCAGGGTCGACGGTGATGTCTACCGTGCCGGTGCCCTTCTCCCGGTCGAGCACGATCGTTCCGGAGGTCTTGGTGAATTTGCCGCGCCAGATCGACACGCCCCCAAAATGGTCGGCTTCGAAGCTCGGGTAGGTGTGCGAGGGATCGACCTGGTAGGTCACCGGCTGGGCGAGCGCGGCGCCTGCCACGAGTGCCAGCACTGCGGCCGGCAGCGCAATCTTCGTCACGGGAACCTCCGGGAAGTTTGTTGGAGTGCGCGCGTAGCGTAGCGGCACACACCCGGGCCGACTACTCCCTTTTTGGGGAGACGCGCCCGCCCGGCGCTCGAGGCGGGGCGGCCCGGTCGCGAAGCACTCAGCGCAGCGGTTTGGCCGTGAGTCCCAGCGCCTTCGCCACCACCTCGTGCGTGATCTCCCCGGCGTGCACGTTGAGCCCCGCGGCAAGTCCCGGATCGCGGCGAAAAGCCTCCTGCCAGCCGAGGTCGGCGAGCGCCCGCACGTAGCGCAGCGTCGCGTTGGTCAGTGCGAGCGTGGAGGTGCGGGGAACGGCGCCGGGCATATTGGCGACACAGTAGTGGATCACGCCATCGACCACGAAGGTCGGTTCCGCGTGAGTGGTCGGGTGGCTGGTCTCGAAGCAGCCGCCCTGGTCGATCGAGATGTCGACCAGCACCGCGCCCGGCTTCATGGTCTTCACCATTGCACGAGTGACGAGCTTCGGCGCGGCGGCACCCGCAACCAGCACCGCACCGATGACGAGATCGGCATCGCGCACCAGGCGCTCGATGGTCTCGGTGGTCGAGTAAGCCGTGCGCAGCGAAGAGCCGAACATCGACGACAGCTCCCGCAGCCGCTCGACCGAGCGATCGACCACGGTCACATCGGCGCGCAGCCCCACCGCCATTTCCGCGGCGTGCGTGCCGGACACCCCGCCGCCGAGGATCACCACTTTCGCCGGTGGCACACCCGGCACACCGCCGAGCAGCACACCGAAGCCGCCCTGGGCTTTCTGCAGGCTCGCGGCACCGACCTGGATGGACATGCGGCCCGCAACTTCGCTCATCGGCGTGAGCAGCGGCAGCGAGCCGTTAGGGGCGGTGACGGTCTCGTAGGCGATGGCGGTGGCGCCGGACTTCATCAACCCGCGCGCCTGCGGCGGGTCGGCAGCGAGGTGCAGGTAGGTGAACAGCACCTGCCCGCGGCGCAGCATCTCGTACTCCGCCGGCTGCGGCTCCTTCACCTTGACGATCATCTCGGCGCGCTCGAAGACCTCGGCGGCCCGCGCAGCTACCCCGGCCCCGGCGGCCCGGAACTGCGCGTCATCGACGCCGATACCGTTGCCCGCGCCGCTCTCGACGAGTACCTCGTGCCCGGCAGCGGTGAGCTCGCGCACTCCCGCGGGCACCAGTCCAACCCGGTACTCGTGAACCTTGATCTCGCGTGGAACCCCGATGCGCATGGCGGCGGTCTCCTGCTTTCTTTTCCGCCCACGGTAGGACTCCGCGCGAGATGGCGCTTGCGTAATCGCGCCCGGCGGGCCGTGTTTGTGGCAGAATCTGCCGCCTACCACCAATTTACTGATAGATTCTTGCGCCAATGGAACTCGACCGCTACGATCGCGCCATCGTGCGCCTCCTGCAGCAGGACGCGCGCATCACCAACACGCTGCTCGCCGAGAAGGTCAGCCTCTCGGAATCAGCGTGCCTGCGCCGCGTGCGCGCGCTCGAGCAAGCGGGACTCATCCAGGGTTACACCGCGCTGATCGACCAGCACAAGGCCGGCTTTCCGGTGAATGTGTTCGTCAACATCACGCTCGACCGCCAGAGCCAGGCGGGGCTCGAAGCCTTCGAGAGCGCGGTGCGCAAGGTGCCGGAGGTGATGGAGTGTTATCTCATGACCGGCGAGCACGACTACCTGCTGCGGCTGGTGGTGACGGACATGGCGGACTTCGAGCGCGTGCACAACCAGCATCTCACGCGGCTGCCGAGTGTCGCGCGGGTGCACTCGAGCTTCGCCATGCGCACCGTGACGCGCGCGGGAGGCCTGCCGCTGCGCTCGGGTTGAAAGAGCACCCCGCGGAGAAACTAGCCGTGCCCGTAGGCGGGCAGTCCCTGAGCGAACTCACGCAGCGCGCCGATCCCGCTGTCTTCCGCGCGGCGGCACCACTCGCGCAGCTGGGTGAGCGCCCGCGCCGGATTCTCGTTCCACAGCTGCTGCAGACCGTCGCGATACTCGACGACGCGGCGCAGCACCTCGTACTTCTCCAGCAGCTCGCGCAGCTTCGGTCGCGCTTCGTCCGCCAGCACCGCCGGATGCCGGATGAGCAGCCGCGGTGCGCTCGGCGGCAGTGCTCCGCGGCCCTCGCGCCGCGAGAGCTCGCGGCATACCGGCAGCACGACGCGTCGGCCGTAATCGCGCAGCACGTGCATACGGTTGGTGAATAACGCACGCACCGTCTCGGCATCGAGCTCGCGGCGGCGGCGCCCGAGGTGCGGACGGGGCGCGACCCAGCGGACGCGCGCGAGCCCCAGCGCCCGGAAAAGGCGAATCCACAGCCAACCGATGTCGATCTCCCAGCGCTGCACCGCGAAGCGGGGCGAGCGCGGGAAGGCATGATGGTTGTTGTGCAGCTCCTCGCCGCCGAGCAGCAGCGCCCAGGGCACGAGGTTGGTCGCCCGTGAGGGCATCTCGAAACTGCGATACCCCACCGCGTGACCCAGGCCGTTGATGACGCCGCCGGCAAAGAACGGCTGCGCCACGAGGTGCACCGCAATCATGATGATGCCGTACACGCCGAAGAGGACCAGGTGTGCGAGCACGAACAACACGATGCCGGTGTAGGCGTGATTGCCGTAGAGATGGCGTTCGAGCCAGTCATCGGGCGTGCCACGCCCGTAGGTGCGCAGCAGTTGCGGGTCGCGGGCGGCGGCGCGGTACAGCTCGGCTCCCTCGAACAGCACGCGGCGCAGCCCGAACACTACCGGGCTATGCGGATCGCCCGGCCGGTCGGCGTGGGCGTGGTGGCAGCGGTGCACCGCCACCCAGTCTTTGGTGATCGCACCGGAACTGAACCACAGCCAGAAGCGGAACACGTGTCGCAGGGCCGGATGGAGGATCAGTCCGCCATGTGACTGGTCGCGGTGAAGGTAGAGTGTCACCCCGAGGAACATGGTCTGGATCGTGAGGAACGTCACGAGCCAGTAGCCCCAGGCGGGAAGTTCAACGAGACCGTAAGGCAACAGGCTCACGGGCGCTCCGTCGTGCGATCGGCCCGCGAAGCGTACGGCAAATTCTCGCCGCCCGGGGGACTTTCTGGCCGCGCGGAAACGTGATCAGACGAGCAGGACGATCTTGCCGATGTGCGTATCGGATTCCATCAAGCGGTGCGCGCCGGCCGCATCGGCAAGGGGGAAGCGCGCGTGGATGACCGGCTTCAGTCCACGTGTTTCAAACAACGGCCAGACGTTCTCTCTCAACGCGGCTGCGATGCGCCCCTTGTTGGCGATGGGCTGCGCCCGCAGCGTGGAAGCGCTGATGGTCAGCCGCTTCATCATGAGCGGACGCAGATCGAGCTCGGACTTGTTGCCGCCCTGCGTGGCGATCAGCGCGATCCTGCCCTCCACGGCCGCGGCGGCGGCGTTGCGGGCCAGGTAGTCGCCGCCGACCATGTCGAGGATCACGTCGGCGCCCTTGCCGTCGGTGGCCCGCAGTGTCGCCTCGACGAAATCGCCCTCGCGGTAGTTGATGGCGACATCGGCGCCGAGCTCGCGGCAAGCCGCGCATTTCTGGGCACTGCCGGCAGTGACGATCACGCGCGCATCGAAAGCCTTGCCGAGCAGGATCGCCGTCGTACCGATGCCGCTCGAGCCGCCGTGCACCAGGAGCGTCTCGCCCTTCTGGAGTCGCGAGCGCTCGAAGACGTTGTGCCAGACGGTGAAGAAAGTCTCCGGCAGTACGGCCGCCTGCTCGAGGGTCAGCGACGCTGGCACGGGCAGGCATTGCACGGCGGGTGCGATCACGTACTGCGCGTAGCCGCCACCGGCGACGAGCGCACACACTTTCGTGCCGAGCGCCGGCTCGTACACACCCTCCCCGAGGCGCACCACCTCCCCCGCCACCTCGAGACCGGGTATGTCGGTGACCCCGGGCGGGGGCGGATAGACGCCCTTGCGTTGCAGTACATCGGGGCGGTTGACGCCGGCGGCCGCGACCTGGATCAGCACCTCGAACGGCGCAGGTTCCGGGACCGGGCGCTCGACCGCGCGCAGCGCCTGCGGTGGGCCGGGCTCGCGAATCTCCACCGCGGTCATGGTTTGCGGAATCATGGCGGAGCAGCCTGCCGCCTCACGCCGCCGCGCGTCAACCCCGCGTCGGCCGCCCTGTTGGATTCAGGGGCCCGGGGGCGCCGCTGCCTGCTCGCCGGCCGGCGCGGTGCGATGCCCGCAGCGCCCCTGAAAATGCTCGCGCAGGCGCGCCCGCTCCTCCGGAGTCATGCTCTCCCAGCGCTCGCGCCACATGCGCTGTCGCCAATGTCCGTGCCAGCCGCGCCCGCGCAGGCCGCCGAACAGGATACGGCTCAGCACCAGCAAGCCGAACGCCTGCCAGTACTGCAGCGACGGTCCCCGGAACAGCTCCGGCACGAGCGAGTTCCACAGCAGCATCACCGCGAGCGAGAGCACCGCCACGAGCGCCGCGACGGCCGCGAGCACCGCAAGCCCCTTCACCGACCAGCGAACTGCATGTCTCACATCAGTCTCCTCATCTCATCAGCCATTCATCCCAGGCCGCCTGCAGGCGCTCGCGCAGGTAGCGCACCGCGTAGCGCTTGCGTGACAGCAGGGTGTTGATGCTCACCCCCGAACGCTGCGCGAGCTCGCGAAAGCTCACGCCATCGAGCTCCTGCGCGATGAATACCTCGCGCTGCTCGGGCGGCAGCTCCGCCAGCGCCGCCTCGATCTCGGCGAGCAGGATCGCGCGCATCACTGCCGCCTCGGGTCCGCTCTCGGCGGCGGGCAGCAGCTCCGCGAGGCCTGCACCCGCAGCGTCCTCCTCGGCGCGCGACGAGGTGTGCGAACGCGCCCCCTTGCGCCGGAAACGGTCGATGATGCGATTGCGCGCGACGCGCGCGAGCCACGCCCCGGCCTGCTCAACCGGCTGCATCATCCGGTAGGCGAGGACCAGTTCGTAAAACGACTCCTGCAGGATGTCCTCGGCTTCCGCCGCATCCGTGATCCAGCGCCGGATGTAGGCGAGCAGACGCCCGCGCTCGCGGCGCACCGTGGCCGAGAGGTCGCGGTCCTGCTGCGGGAGGTTCAGGGGCTCGCTGAGCGCTGCTTGCATCTGTCTGCTAAGACGCCCGGGCGCGGGAAATATTGTGAGCGGCGCGCAGGCCGCGGACGCCGCCCGTCAGCGCGTCGCGACGGCGACGGCCGCGCCGGCCATGACGGCACCGGTGCCGCGTTGCACCCAGCGTACGGTCCCGGGCCGGGAGAGGCGCGAGCGCGCGCGCGCCGCGAACAGCGTATACGCCCCGAGCACCGCCGGCAGGACGACCGCTATCACGAGAGCCATCGCCAGGAACCCGACGGTGCCGAGGCGGTTGAGCTCCACCACGGTCGGGAGTACCGCGAGGAAGAACACCATGGTCTTCGGGTTACCGAGCGTGAGTGCGAGGGAGCCGAGAAACAGCTGCAGCGGCCGCTCGCGGCGTGGCGTCTGCGAGGTGTCCAGGGCCTGTGCCGGCGCATTCCACAGCCGCCATGCCAGGTAGAGAAGGTAGGCAGCCCCCAGGTAGCGGATGGCAAGAAACACGGTGTGGGCACTGTGTGCCAGCACCGCGAGTCCCGCCGCAGCGAGCGCAAACCACACGAGGTCTCCCGCCAGGAAGCCCGCAATGAACGCCGGAGCGCCCCCTGTGCCACGCCCGAGTGCGCGCGCGACCACGGCGGCGACGCCGGGGCCCGGTGAGGCGACGGCGAGCGCGTAGACCAGTGAAAACACGGTGAGGCCGTAGAGCGACATGCAAAAGAGTGTAGCGCACGCGAGGACGGCCGACCGCTCGCCACGCCGCCGCACACGGGCAGCGCGGCGCAGGATGCACGCGCCGTCAGCCTGCCTGAACCGCCAGCGTCCCGGAACGCCCCGGCACCGTGCCGGCCACGATCGCATCACGCGGCAGGTGGTGCACATCGAGCGTCGCTGCGTAGCTCGCGAGATCCGTGAGATGCGCACCGCGCTGCCGCCAGGCACGCAGCAGCCGCTCGAGCGAGGGAAGGTACTTACCACCCTCGAGCTCGGCGTGCAGCGTGAAGACGTGATCGCGTGCGCCCGGCGCGTCGGTCAGAGCGAGCAGGTGGTCCACGGGATCGACGCCGGCGAGATCCGCGCGTCCGATGAGCTCATCGAAGGTCGGGAGCGTCGTCGGCAGCTGCGGCACGTTGGCGCTCCCCGAGGCGAGCAACGGCAGGAACGGCCCGCGGCCGCGCGTATCGGAGGCGTAACGGAACCCGAGCTCCTGCTGCAGCGCCGGCACGTAACGGTTCATCTGCCACCCGGCCGCGCCGTGCACCAGCGGCGCGCGCCCGAACACCTCCATGAACTCATCCCGGGCGAGCGTCAGCTCGCGCCGCGTCCACACCTCGCCCGCCCCTGCGACGCCGTCCTGCCAGCGCACGTGATCCCAGGTGTGCACCCCGACCTCGAAGCCGCTCCGCGCGATCTCCTGCATCGGAGCGCGACAGCCCCGGCCGATGTGCGGACCCGGCAGCAACACTCCGTAGAGCAGCGTCTTCAGGCCGTAGTGCTCGAGGACCGAGGTGCGTTGTACCTTGCCCAGAAAACCCCGACGGAAAACACGCCGGATTGCCCGCCCGGTGTGATCGGGGCCGAGACTGAAGAGGAAGGTGGCGCGCACCGCAAGCCGCTCGAGCAGCTGCGCGAGGCGCAGCGCGCCCTCGCGCGTGCCGCGGTAGGTATCCACATCGACCTTGAGCGCGATGAGGGTCACGGGCTGGCGCTGCGCATCAGGCGTGGCAAGCGGAACCTGGCGCGCGTGCCTAGCCGAGCGGCAGCGGCTGCTGCGCTGACTGCCGGGCGAGTGCGCCGAGATCGACGGGGCCACGCGCATTCACCGCGGCGAGCAGCCGCAGTGCCGCGCCATCGCCGCAGGAGAGGTAGCAGCTGCCGCCGGCGGCGAAGAGGCTCGCGCGGCGCGGCACGTCAATCCCTTCGGCAAGCCGCGTGCGATGAATTTCCCAGCGCTCGCCAGCCACGGTGCCGAAGGCGCCAGGAAAGGGCGGCGCGACCGCGCGCACCAGGTTGTGAATTTCGAGCGCCGGACGCGACCAGTCGATGCGACCGTCCTCGGGACGCCGCCGTCCGAAGTACTGGCCGGCGAGAAGCGGCTGCGGCCGCCTGGGTGCGGTACCGGCGATGAGCGCCGGGAGCGAGCGCGCCAGCACGGTCTCCGCAGCCACCGTCACCTTGGTGAAGACGTCGCGCGCCTCGTCATCGTGCAGGATCGGGACCGCCTGGCTGTCGACGATGTCGCCGGCATCGGCGCGTTCCACCATGTAATGCAGCGTTGCACCGCTCTCGTGCTCGCCGCGCAGGATCGCCCAGTTCACCGGCGCACGGCCGCGGTATTTCGGCAGGAGCGAGCCGTGCATGTTCAAGGCACCGCGCCGCGCCGCGCGCAGCAGCGGCGCCCCGAGCATGGAGCGGTAGTAAAAGGAGAACACGAAATCCGGCTGCAGCTCGCTGACGCGGCGAATCAGCTGCGGAGCGTGCGGATCTTCCGGTGCCACGACATCGAGACCGTAGTCGGCGGCCGTGGCCGAGACGCTCGCGAACCACTGCTGCTCGCGCGGATCGTCCGGCACCGTGACGACGAGCGGCACCGCGACCCCGCCGGAGAGGAGCGTTTTCAGGCAGCGGACTCCAACATCGTGATAGGCGAAAACGACCGCCCGCGCTGCGCTCACTCCACCGTCCCCCGCACGCGCTCCGGCGCTGCCAGCTGCGCCGGGCGAGTCTCGGACGGAAGGTGTGGCAGCTGCGCGGCCTCGTCCGCGCCGCCCTCCTCGAGCACCGCCGCCACGGTGTATCGCGGCCGCTGGCGCACCTGCTCGTAGATGCGGCCGACGTATTCCCCCACCACGCCGAGTCCGATTAGGGCCACCCCGATCAGGAAGAAGGCGATGCCGAACAGGGTGAACACGCCCTCGGCCTCCGGACCGACGATGAGGCGGCGGATGGCGAGGTAGACGACGAAGGCGATCGAGAGCAGCGCGATGACGATGCCGGTCATCGAGAAGAACTGCAGCGGCGCCACCGAGAAACCCGTCATCAGGTCGAAGTTGAGCCGGATGAGCCGGAACAGCGAGTACTTCGACTCCCCCACGGTGCGCTCCGCGTGGGCGACCTCGATCTCTACCGGGTGGCGCGCAAAGGTGTAGGCGAGC
>Ga0318564_10000547_pt1 | contig 11255 bp, 9 predicted proteins | sample GRESIP066b5f20_FD_203479 | JGI IMG/M metagenome (GOLD analysis project Ga0318564, IMG submission 203479) | Tropical soil microbial communities from Luquillo Experimental Forest, Puerto Rico - GRE.SIPMG.066b5f20 | ecosystem: Environmental > Terrestrial > Soil > Tropical forest > Bulk soil...
GCGCAGATCGTCAGCGGCACGCTGCCCAACGCCACGTTCCGCGCGATGCTCGCCGGATTCATGGACGACGACCAGCCCGAGTTGCTGGCGCTCTACGTGGACCGCTACTTCGCGGTGGCCGGCGAGGTCTGGCGCACCTGGACGCCGGACATGGCGCGCTGGTTCGTGTCGTACGCCTACCCCCGCGGCGATGACCCGGCCGTGATCACGAAAACGACCGAGCTGATCGAGGCCAGCGACCTGCCCCCCGGCCTGGCCCGCCTGCTGGTCGAGGGCAGGGACGGGCTGCGCCGCGCGCTGCGCTGCCAAGAGCACGACCGGCAGTCGGCGGGCTAGGGCCGCCGGGCCGGGTCGGGGCTGGCCGGGTCCCGGGACACCACGCGGGCCAGTTCCTGCACGCCCGGGCGCTTTTCGAGGTCTTCGACCAGCACCGCCCGCCCTTCGCCGTCGCACAGCGGCACCCGCCAGTTCGGGTACTGGTCGGTGGTGCCCGGCAGGTTCTGCGGCCTGCGGTCGCCCACCGCGTCGGCGAGCGACACGCCGATCAGCGCGGCCGGAGTGCGGGCGAGGTAGCCGTACAGCGCCCGGGTGAACTCGTCGGCGGCTGGTGCCGCGCCGGACGGGAGCAGCCCCTGCCCGGCCAGGGCGTCCCGCCAGGCGGACACCGCCGCCGCCGCGTGCTCGCGCTCGGCGGCCAGCGACCCGGTGAGCAGGCCGAGCCGGGACCGCAACTCCACGTGCTCGCCGGTGAGGAACGCGGCCGCGGGCGGCACGTCGTGCGTGCCCACGGTCGCCAGGCAATCCCGGCGCCACCGGCGCGGCGGCAGCGGCGTGCCGTCGTCCCGCCGCTCGAACCAGAGCATGGAGGTGCCGAGCACGCGGCGGGCCGCCAGGTAGTCGCGCATCCACTGCTCGACGGTGCCCAGGTCCTCGCCGATCGCGACCCCGCCAGCCCGGGCGGCCTCGCCGGCCAGCAGCCCGACCATGGCCTCGTGCCGGAACCTGACGTAGGTGCCCTGGTCGGCGGGCATGCCGGCGGGCACCCACCAGAGCCGGAACAGGCCCATCACATGGTCGGCACGCAATCCTCCGCTGTCGGTGAACCCGGCCCTGACCAGGTCCGCCAGCGGCTGGTAACCGGCCGCCTCCAGCAGGCCGGGATGCCACGGCGGCAGTGCCCAGTCCTGGCCGCGCGGGTTGAACTCATCCGGCGGCGCGCCCACGCTCATGCCCGGCGCCAGCACGTCCGCATACGCCCAGGCGTCGGCCCCGCCGGGGTGCGCGCCCACCGCCAGGTCGCCGATCACGCCGATGCTCATGCCGGCCGCCCGCGCAGCCGCCTGCGCCGCGGCGCGCTGCGCCTGGACCACCCACTGCAGCCAGCCGTGGAACTCGATCCTGGCGTGCAGCCGGGTGCGCTCGGCCGCGACCGCCGCCGAGCGCGGCGACTGGAGCGCCGCGGGCCACGACCGCCAGTCCGGTCCGTGGAACTCCGCGAGCGCGCACCAGGTGGCCCAGTCCTCAAGCGCCTGGCCCTCGCGGACGGTGAACCGCCGGAAGGTGGCGCGTCGCGGCGGGGCCAGCGGCCACGAATGCACGATTTCCAGTGCGGCGCGCTTGGCCGCCCAGACCGCGTCACGGTCGATGAGGGCGGGGCTGGAGTTGCCCGCCTGCAGCGGGGCTGCCAGGGCGGCGATCCGCTGCCGCTGGCCTGACGGCAGCAGGGCGTACTCGGGTATGTCCTCCACCCGCAGGTACAGCGGGCTGAGGAACCTCCGGCTCATCGGCAGGTACGGCGATGCGCTGACCGGGGGCACCGGCTCGGCGGCGTGCAGCGGGTTGATCAGCACGAAGGCGGCGCCCAGTTCGCGCCCGCTCCAGGTGGCCAGATCGGCCAGATCGCGCAGGTCGCCATGACCCCAGGACTGCCGCGACCGCACCGAGTAGAGCTGGACCGTGAACCCCCAGCCGGACCGCGGGACCGCCGGCGCGGCGGGGTGGTCGGCCGGGTGCCACGGCGCGGCCAGTGGTCCCGAGAGCCCGCTGGCGACCGCCCGCCGGGCCCTGGACGGCGGCGGCGCGGGGCCGAGCACGGCGAGCACCGCCTCCAGGGTCTGGTCGCTGACCTGGATCTTCCGGTCCTGCCAGTCGCGGTAGGCGGTGGTCACGCCGCGTGCCTCCGCCCGGCGCCGCAGTTGCGCGCTGGTCACCTAGCCATGATGCAGGCTGTGCCTGCCGGGGCGGTGACCGTCCGGCTATCCAGTGCGCCATATCCGGGTCAAGAGCCGGGCAGGCCAGCTCCCTCGGCGACGGGGGCCGGATAGGGGTCGCGGAAGGTGAATGCGCCGGGCCCGGGGCCGTCGCGGCGGAGCAGGCCCAGCCGCGACAGCGCCTCGTCCAGCCCGGGAATGTGGCCTGCCGGGACCCACCACAGCACCAGGTAGGGCACGGCCATCGGGTGGAACCAGGACCGCCTGCGGCGCATGAAGTCCAGGTGCGGGCCGTTGCGGTAGACGAAGTGACGCAACGACTCCAGGTCCTCCCAGACCGACATGTTCACCATGACGTCCGGGCCGCACGGGCGCAGCGCCGTGGCGCCGGGGCCGTCGCCGTCCTGAAGGCGCCAGACGAACCCGGGTGCGGTGTCGGCCAGAGCGTTGACCGGGATGATGCCGGCCATGAAGCCAGCCATCTCCGGGGAATCCGTGGGGGCGCGGGCGGTGCCGATGTTCAGCTCGGCCAGGTGATATCCGGTCACCCGGCCATCACATCACCACGCTCGGCAATATGTCAATCAGCATTATTTTTAGAATCTTGGAGGACCACGCAGCACTCCCCGGGCCGCGGGTCCAGCCGCGCCGACAAGCCGGTGACGGCGGCACCCGACAGCAGGCCCTCGAGCAGGGCCAGGTTCATGCCGCAGATCAGCGGTGGATGCTGGTCGGCCAGCAGGTGGAACGGGCAGTTCCGCAGCCGCACGTCACCGCCGTCGCGGTAGGGCTGGTAGCCCTGAGCCGCGAGGGCGCCGGCGACCAGGTCGTCGTCGGGCAGGGCGGGAGACTGCTGCCGCGCTACCCGGCCCGCCGCCGCGCCGCGGCTGCGCGCGGCCCGCTGGAGTTCCGGCTCCGCGCCGGTCACGTCGACGACCTCGGCGAGCAGTTCCGCGGCGGCACGGTAGTCCCGGGGAGGCACACTGACCTGGTGCTCGGCCATCGACCGCCGGTACAGCTTGGCGGGGCGCCCGGCTCCCGGCCCTGACCGCCCGGCCGGCCGGGCAAAGGTGACCTCGACCAGTCCCGCCTCGGCGAGCCGGTCGAGGTGGAACGCGGCCAGCGTACGGCCGATGCCGGTGGCGGTCGCGGCCTCGGCCCGGCTGACCCCGCCCGCCTGCGCCGCCACGTAGTCGTAGAGGCGGCGCCGCACCGGGTCCTCGAGGACCGCAATGACGCTGATCTCGGTCACGGTAACAATTCTAAAACCAACCAGCCCTGACGTTGGTCGGCATATCCGGTTCGCACAAAGTTCACAGGCAATCCCCGCGGCTCCCGGAGTTGCGCTGCCGATGCTTGTGGCCAGCGCAGACATGCCTGCCAGACAGGGAGGCCGGGTGCCGGAGGCGGGACAGGGCCGAAGAGTTCGGCTGGTTTTCAGCTTGCTCTCAAGGTCCCCCCAGCTTCAGTCCCGTTCCTTAGTAGAGGACAGCCAGCGATGCGGCGGCGAGGTGGACGCAGGTGGACGAGCAGGAGCATTTCGCAGGCCCGGAGACACCGGAATCGGGAGAGACGGCCCCGGCCACCGGGCTGATGGCGGTGGCGGGGCCGGAGGCGGTCACCGAGCCCGCGCCGGGACCGGGCCGAGACCGCCGGGGTGATGGCGTCAGGGACGTCATCACCAGCCGGGGCGCAGGCTGGGCGGTCGCGGCCGCTATGGCCGGCGCGGTGGTCGGCCTCTCCGTCGCCATGGCGACGTTGTCCTCGCCTACGGTCGCGGTGCAGCCCAACCGCGCGGCCGGCCTGCGCGGTATCCAGGCGGGGACGGTGCGCGCCCTGGCCCCGGGTGGAGCCCGGCGGGCCGTCGGTCGCGGCGGCCGCGGGCGGGCACAGGCGCCCGCGCGACTGCGCATACAGGCCCCTGCCCGGGTCCGGATCCGGATCCCGGCGGCAGGACCACTCCAGACTCCGGCCCGGTTGCGGATCCGGATCCCGGCGGGAGGACCGCTCCAGGCCCCTCTCCGGTTGCGGATCCAGGCCCCCGCCCGGGTCAGGCTCCAGATCCCGGCCGCTGGATCGCACCAGGCCCCGCCACAACTGCGGCTGGTCCCCTCGGTGCCCCAGCCGGCCGGCCCGGTGGTCTCGCTGGCCCAGGTGCTCCCTGACAAGCAGGTGATCGCGCACGCGGTGGCACCGCGAGCCGTGCGCTTGCGGGTCCGGCCCGGCCAGGTGCGCGTACGGCTGCGGGTCCCGGCGACCGGGCGCCTGCAGGTGCTCCCCGGCGGCATGGCTCCCGGCCCGCTGCAAGTGCTCCCCGGCGGCATGGCTCCCGGCCCGCTGCGAGTGGCTCCGGGCCCGCGCCCAGTGGCGCTTGTTACGGCGGCCCCGGCCAGGCTGCGCATCGTGTCCCGTAACGGCACAACGGTTCCGGCCCAGCCGGTGGGCCCGGCAGGAGATCGCTAGCGCGAGCGGGACCGGAACAGCGTCACGGTGGCCACGTCCCCCACGATCGGCCTGGCCAGCGGCAGCGCATACCGGTACTGACGCGGCAGCCGGCCGCGCAGCGCGGGGGGCGGCCGGGTGACGGCGGCCTCCTGGACGACGTCAAGGCCGAGCGCCTCCAGGGTGCGCGGGTCATCACACGACCACGCCCACCGCGCATCCATCCCCTTTTTGGCCGCCATCTTGTGCTGCTGCTCGAGCGTCCGCTGGCTGTAGGTGTCAACGGCGATGAGCGCGCCGGGAAACTGTTCGGCAATGCGGGCGATGACCTGCGGAGCCTGCGCCAGGTAGACAAGCACGCCTTCGGCCGAGAACAGATACGGCCCGGGGCTGGCCGCGACGATGGGCAGCCACTCCTGGTCGAGCACCGAGGCGGCCACCATCCGGCGGCGGCTGGTATCGGCGAAGAACCTTCGCCGCAGCTCGATCGCGTCCGGCAGGTCGAGGTCAATCCAGTGCACCTGACCGTTGTCGACCCGGTCGAACCTCGTGTTCAGCCCGGTGCCGAGCTCCACCACCGTGCCGCCCGGATGGCCGGAGAGGAAATCGCTGACCAGGCAATCGAAAATCGCGGTGCGCAGCACGGTGACACCGCCGCCCCAGCCGCGGCCGTACTTCTCCGTGTCGAACTCGACCGTGGCGAGGATCTCCGCCGCCTTCGGGTCCCGCAACAACGGTCGCTTCCTGCGCGTCTCCCGCGCCCGGGCAGCCAGCGGGATGAACAGCGTCTGCTGAACCGCGCCGAGTGCCACCTTGACCGGATCTGCCATGACAGCCATTACATACCCAAGCCGCGGCAGCAGACCGGCCTGTCCCGCACGTCCGCCTTCGCATGAATTAGGTCGGCCCAGCGGTCAGCCATGCCCGGGCGCCAGGGCGCGGCCGAGCCACACCCCCACGGCGGCCTGAAGCGCGGCCACCACCAGCGTCACCGCGATCGCCACCGCCGCGGAGGCCGGCAGGCCCGCAAGCGTGGCGATCGACCTGGCCACCGTCACCTCGGGCAGCCCGTCCCGCAGCGCCAGCCACGCCAGCGCGGCACCCCAGCCCGCGACCGCCACCGCCACGGCCGCGGGCAGCGTGGCGCGCAGCCGCAACCGGCCGTAGTGGGCCGCCAGCCCGGTTCCCAGGCCCGCCAGGAACGGCAGGAACCACCAGCCGGCCAGCGCACCCACAGCCACGATCACCGCACCGGCCACGCAAGCCAGCAGCCAGAGAAACACCGGCCCGCGGCGGTGCGGCGTCCACGTGGGATAGTGCACCGCGGGCCACGGGCTATGCGGGCTGGGCGGCCCGCCCATCCGGCCGAGCCGGTAGGAGCCGCGCCTGCCCAGCCGCCGCGGGTCAGCCATGCCCGCTCCCCTGCCCGCCGGGTGCCAGGTTCCACCGGACGGCACCGGCCGCTTCCCCGGCCGCGGCCGGCATCGGCAGATAACGGCCGTCCCACCAGTCGGCCATCTGGTCGGTGTACCACGGCGAGGCAGGGTCCTCGCTCTGCCCGCCCGGGTAGACGCCCTCGGCGGTGGCACTGCCGCGGCCGGTCCAGTCGACGATCATGCGCCAACTCGGCCCCGCGTGGGACTCAAGCCCGCCGTCCGCGGCGTCGATCGTCCACGCGTCGCCGCCGGAGGCACGCGGCCCGTAACCCAGCCCCGGCGCCTGGGTGATCGACGGGAACCGCCGGGTATGCAGGCGTCCCCAGGCCCACGCCGAGGACGGCCCCAGCCGCGCCGCCAGGTGCGCCACGGCGACGGCGAACGCGGCCCGCATCACGCCGGCCGCGGTGCGGTGCGGCGACCCGGGCGGGGTGAACGCGGCGTTGTGCGGGTCGCTCACCGTCCACGCCTGGAGCACCTGGTCCAGGCTGAACTGCTGCGCGGACACGGCGAGCCCGGCGTGGTCCTTGTGCACCGGCACCTTGCCCGCCCGCCACCAGGGCCCGAACACCGCGCCGAGGTAGTCGTCCCAGAACGTCCACCACAGCGCGGCGGCGGCCGACGAGGCGGTCATCGACCCGTCCCACCCGCGCAGCAGCCCGGCCGCGGCCCGCTGGCTGGCGGACAGGTGCTGGCGGTGCAGCGCGGCCAGCAGCCGGGGCACGATCCGCAGCGCCAGGCCGTCGGTGACGTTGAGCTGGATCGCGGCGAAGGCCGCCGGGGCCATCCGCGACCGGCCGTGCAGCAGGGCGTAGATCTGCCCGGCCCGGTAGCCCGGGTCGAAGAAGTCGGCGGTGGTGCCCAGGTAGTAGGGGTACGACGGGCCGACCGGGCGCTGGTTCGCGGTGGCGACCACATGGCCCGGCGGGTCGTACACCTGCGGCACCGCCCGGTAGGGGATGACACCGGCCACGTCGTCGGCGCCGGTGCCGGGCAGCGGCAGCCACGGGTCGCCGTGCCGCACCAGCGGGTAGTAGCCGGCCGAGATCGCCCCGATGTTGCCGCGGTCGTCGGCGTAGACGAAGTTCTGGGTGGGCGCCCGCCACGCCGCCAGGGCGGCGCGGAACTGGGCGAAATCCGCCGCCTTGTCGATGGCCAGCAGCACGGCGAGGTCCGGTGAGGGGATGTTGCCCATCCAGTCCACCGCGGTGGTCAGCCCGGCCTTGGTCAGCACCGGGCCGTGTGCGGTGAGGTCCACGGTCAGCGGCACGGCCGCGACGCCACGGACCGGGATCGTGTAGTGCACCTGCCGCATCTGCCGCCAGGCGCCCCGCCAGAAGTACTGGCCGCGCCGGGATGGGCTGGTCTGCTCGGTGTAGAACAGCGTGGCCTGGTTCTGCACGTCGGTCAGCGACCAGGCGATGTGCGCGTTGTGCCCGATGAGCACGCCGGGCAGGCCGGGCACGGTCACGCCGGTGACCGCGAGGCCCGGGGCCGACAGCGCTGCCTGGTACCAGACCGACGGGAGCGTCTGCGGCAGGTGCGGGTCGCCGGCCAGCATCGCGACGCCGGCGACGGCCCGGCCGTTGGCCGCCCAGGCGTTGCTGTCCGGATACCGGTGCACCAGGCCCGCTGGCAGCTCGGTTATTTGATGCAATACGGAGCCTGCCGCGATGGCGGCGCCCGCCGCGGAGCCGGTTGCCGTGGCCGGGCCAGGAGCCGCGGTGGTCGCGGCGGGCTGAGCCGTGACCGAGGCCGCGGGCGCCTGCGCGGCGATCGGGTCGATGCCGCGATAGCGGTACGGGCCTGGGTCGTAGGGCGACTGGGGCGCGCCGTGCGGGGGCAGCACCGGGAACCAGGCCATGGTGTGCGCCGGGCCGAGCGAGCGCTCCAGCAGCGCGTAGTCCAGCGGGGTGGTGGTGAAGTCGAGTTCCTGGGTCAGGATGCCCTGTAGCACCAGGCTGTCGGTGGGCGTCCAGTCGCGCGGGTAGACACCGGTCAGCCCGAAGATCGCGGGCCAGTGCCCGTCGGCCCTGACCTGCGCGAGGTAGTCGTTCACCCCGCGGGAGTAGGCGAGCAGCGCCAGCGCCGCCGGGCTGGACCGGGGCATGGCCGCCCATTCCTGCTGTGCGGTCCGCAGCAGGCCAAGGCGCAGCTCGAACCTGTCAGAAGCCAGCCCGGAGGGGCCGGCCAGTTGCGCAACGCGGCCCTCGCCCAGCCGCCGTTCCAGGTCCATCTCGGTCAGGCGGAAGCTGGCGTGCACGTAGCCCAGTGCCAGGAACGCGTCGTCCTGGCTGGCGGCCCGGATCGAGGGCACGCCGTGGCCGGTGAACGTCACCGAGACCGGGTGTGCCAGGCCGGGCAGGGCCAGCGTGCGCGAGCGCACCGGCAGCCCGCCGGCCGCCGACGCCCAGGCTCCGTGGCCGGGGTCGAGCGCCCGGCCGAGCGCGGGCACGGGCCCGTAGCCGAACGCGAGCAGCGCAAGCAAGGCCACGCTGGCGCACAGCGCGATCAGCCCGTGGATGGCGCGCCCGGCGAGCCGGCCTCGCCCGTCCATCGGATCACCTCCGGACCGGGTAAATCACCAGAGCGCGGGATGCCGGTCCTTCCATGGCCGGGCGGCCTCGACCTGGGCCGATAGCGAGATCAGCAGGCCCTCCGCGCCCATCGGCCCGGCCACCATGACGCCGATCGGCAGCCCGTCCTCGTTCCAGTAAAGCGGCAGGTTCACCGCTGGCTGCCCGGTGACGTTATACATGGCGCAGTACGGGGTGAACCGCTTCTGCCGCTCGAAGTTCTCCGCCGGGGAGACCTCGTCGAACCAGCCCACCGGGGCCGGCGGCTGAGCCAGCGTGGGGGTGAGCACCACGTCGTAATCGTTCAGTATTTTCCAGGCACCGCGTACCACGAGTTGCAGGTAACCCTGCGCGAGGATGAGTTCGGGGGCGCGCACCTCCTTGCCACGGTCGCGCAGGTAGCGGGTGAGCGGCAGGAGCAGGTGCTCCCGGCCGGGGTCCACGGGCGCCAGCGTGGCCATCGCGTACCAGAGGGTCTCGAACGCGGGCACGACCTCCGGGCCGAACGGCGGATCCATGTCGATGGTCTCGTGCCCGAGGCTGGCGAGCAGCGCGCTCGCGTCCTCGTAGGCGGCCAGGCAGTCAGGATGGACGTCGGCACCCTCGACCGCGTTCACCGTGGTGCGGCCGATCCGCAGCCGTCCGGGGTCGCGGCGCGCGTGGCCGAGGAAGGTCTCGCCGGCCGGCAGCGGCGGCACCGTGTACATGTCGCCGTCCTGGTTGCCGGTCATCACGTCGAGCAGCAGCGCCGCGTCGGCCACGGTGCGGGCGAGCGGCCCGTCGATGCCGAGCCCGAACAGGTCAGGCACCAGCGGCGCCGAGGAGATCCGGCCCCGGGTGGGCTTGATCCCGAACAGCCCGCACACGCTGGACGGGATCCGGATCGACCCGCCGCCGTCGCTGCCCTGCGCCGCCGGGGCGAGCCCGGCCGCGACCGCCGCGCCCGCGCCGCCGCTGGAGCCCCCGGCCGACCGGGACAGGTCCCACGCGGTGCGCGCGGGCGGCCCGATCTTGGTCTCGGTGTAGCAGGGCAGGCCGAACTCGGGCGTGGCCGTCTTGCCCGGCATCACCGCGCCCGCCGCGCGCAGCGCCGCGGAGACATGGTCGCTCTCGCCGGGGACGTTGCCGGAGTAGACCAGGGAGCCGAGCGTCTGCCTGACCCCGGCGACCATGTTCAGGTCCTTGATCGGGATGGGCACGCCGGTCAGCGGCGGCAGGGCGGCGGGGTCACCGGCGCGGGCCACCGCCTTCTCTGCCTCGGCGGCCTGATCACGCGCGGCGTCGGCGGTGACGGTGTAGAACGCCCCGACATCGGCGTTGAGCGCCTCGATGCGGTCCAGGTAATGGGCGGTGATCTCGACCGGTGAAAGCTCCCGGCTGCGGACGGCGGCGGCGAGTTCCAGCACGGTCAGGTCATGAATGTTGGTCACCACCGAACGGTAGCCGCTCGGCCCGGCCAAGGCCATCACGGGCCGGCCTCCGCGGGCGCGCAGACCGGTTGCCGGGAACCCGGCCGGGCGCCCGGCTATGCCCTGCCGCGCCTGGCCCGGCCGCCGTCAAGCCGGCGGCTGTGGGGCGAGCAGGCCGGTGAGGATCCGGGCCATGATGTCGCGGTAGCGGCCGGCGGGATCCGGGGCTGGCCCGGGGTCCGCGGCCGCGGGGGCGAGCAGTTCGGCCAGTCGCGGGTGCCTGCCGGTTGCCAGGGCGTGCTGCAGGTAGGCGGCGTTGCGCTGCTGCCGCTGCGAGCCACCGGTGAGCTCGTTCTGGGTGAACAGCGCGGTCACCGTGTTCAGCATGGCGAACGCCTCCAGCTTGGCGGCGGTGCTGGCGGGGTGCGGGGCAAGCGCCGCCAGGACATGCTCGAGCAGGACCAGGCCGTTCGGCCCGAGCACGGACCGGGTGATGAGCAGCGACGGCAGCCACGGATGCCGCCGCATGATGGCGCGCGCCTGGTCCCCGATGGCGAGGACATCAGCGAGCCAGTCACCGGTCGGCGCGGCGAAGCCGTATTCGGCGCCGGTGGCGTCGATCATCAGGTCGAGCAGGTCGTCGCGGGTTTCCACGTAGCGGTACAGCGAGGCCGCCCCGGTCCCGAGATCCGCGGCAACCCGCCGCATGGACACCGCGTCCAGGCCCTCCCGGTCGGCGATCGCGAGGGCGGCAGCGGTGATCTCCTCGCGAGAGCGCCTGGCAGGCCGGCCGGTAGCCGCATGCTCGGGCCGCATCCAGATAACGCCGCCAGGCCTGTCCGGTGCCATTCCGCCCTCCAGCCATCCACTCGCGAACACCGTACCCGAACACCCCGATCCGTGCTCGTCAGGCGGTGGTCCCGGCAGGGCGGTGCAAGGTGGATGGATGACGGGTAAATGAGCTGCGTGCCTGCCCGCGCGCTCTTCCACACCGCGCCGCGCTGTGTGGAGATCAGGGAACTGCCCACACCGCGGCCAGCGGCCGGTGAGGTCCTCGTCCGCACCTTGTGCTCTGGCATCAGCGGTGGCACCGAACGGCTGGTGTACCGTGGCGAGGTCCCCGCCGAGCTGGCGCTGGACGACACCATCGACGCCCTTGGCGGTACCTTCTCCTATCCCTTC
>Ga0318564_10000549_pt1 | contig 11243 bp, 8 predicted proteins | sample GRESIP066b5f20_FD_203479 | JGI IMG/M metagenome (GOLD analysis project Ga0318564, IMG submission 203479) | Tropical soil microbial communities from Luquillo Experimental Forest, Puerto Rico - GRE.SIPMG.066b5f20 | ecosystem: Environmental > Terrestrial > Soil > Tropical forest > Bulk soil...
GCGCAGGGCGACGCGGGCGGCGGCGGCCGCGCGACCACCGCGGGCGAGATCGGGCAGGTCGGCGGTGACACCGGTCGTGACCGCGCACTCCCTGGGCCGCCGGCGCGCCACCCGGAGGTAGCTCCAGGCGACGCCGCCCTCGAGGCGGCGCACTGCGGTGTGCGGGCTGTCGCAGGCGCAACGGGCGCGGAAGCGCACGCGCAGTGTGTCGGGCACCGCGAACCCGAAGGCATCGAGCGCCTGGACGCGCACCCCGATCCAGCCCCCGCGGCGCGGCGGCGGCGCCGGGAACGCCTGCCAGGCGAGGCGCTGGACCGGGCGCGCAACGGTGAACGACACCATCTGCTCGCGCGCCGCGCCCTGGCCGGCGAGGCGGACGCGCAGGGCGGCGCGATGGCGCCCCGGCGCCACGGGACGGTCGGGCCGCCACTCGATCAGGTCGTCGCGCCGGATGACCGGGACCGGGTCGCCGTCGAGCCGGAGCTCGACCCGGTCGAAGGCGCCCTCGATGCGGGCGCGCAGCATCGGGCCCGGGCCGCGGAACAGGGTGTCGGGAACCCCGCGCTCGGGATCGAGCACCGCGAGCTCGCGCACCACGGGGACTCGTCGCGAGAAGTAGTGCGACAGCCCGACCAGCAGCGCCTCGGCCTCGAGCTCCTGCTTCTCGGGCAGCGCGAGCCGCGCCTCGACGTCGGGGTTGGTCAGGTACGACGACTCGGTGAGGATCGCCGGCGCCTCGATGTTGCGCAGCACGAAGTAGTTCCCCGGCACCACCTTGTTCCTCTCGATGCCGACGTTGTGGACCAGGGCGCGGTGGACGCTCTCGGCCGCGTCGAGCGAGGGGCCGTCATCCCCGAGCTTGTAGTAGGTCTGGGTCTCGTTGACGTCGTGGGCGCCGCCGGGATCGGCGTTGTGGTGGATCGAGAGGAACAGGTCCGGGCCCCAGGCGTTGGCGAGCCGTGCGCGCTCGGCGAGGTCGGAGCGCAACGAGCTGTCGGCCGGGCTCAGATAGTCACGGTCGCTGGAACGCGTGAGCAGCACCTGGGCCCCGCGCACCGCCAGCAGATCGCGGAGCTTGAGCGCCACCGCCAGATTGACCTCGGCCTCGGTGAGCCCGTGGACACCGAGCGAGCCCTTGAAGAAGCCGCCGTGCCCGGGGTCGAGCGCGATGCGCCGCCCGACCAGCGCGGTGGAGTCGAGGGCGGCGAGGCTGTCGGCGAGGTGCTCATAGCCGGGGCGGGGACGTGCCGGCCGCACCGGCGCCGGCTGGGGTTGGACCTGGGCTTGAGGAGCGACCCCGGCGCAGCCCGCGAGCCCCACGCTCAGCGCCGCGATCGCCAGCGCGGCGAGCGATCGCGCGCGCCGCGCCGCCGCGCGATCGCGCCTGAGCCCGCATCCCTGGGGTCTCATGCGCGCGCACACTAGCATCGGCGCGCGCGGGCGGGCAACCTCTGCCGCCAGAATCATTTGCCTTGCCTCGACGCGCGCGCGCGTGCTACCTCTTTGCGGCTCACCACATCAGGTCCGGGGCCCGCGCTCACCATCCGGCCCCTCCGCTCGACTCGAGGAGGAGACGAACATGACGTCACGGACACGGCTGCGGATCGGTTTGGGTGTCGTTCTGGGCCTGGCGCTGCTCGGCCTCGGCCTCGGCTGCGGTGGCGGCGGATCGGACGAGCTGGTCGTCGGCGAGTTCGGCTCGCTGACCGGCAACGACGCGACCTTCGGACAATCGACCAAGAACGGGGTCGAGGTGGCGCTCGCCGACCTCGCCGCCAAGCAGCAGGGCATGATCGGCGGGCTCAAGGTGCGGGTCCAGGCCGAGGACGACCAGAGCAAGGCCGAGGAGGCGGCGACCGCGGTCCAGAAGCTGATCAACCAGGACCGGGTCATCGCCGTGGTCGGCGAGGTCGCCTCGTCGCGCAGCCTGGCGGGCGCGCCGATCTGCCAGAACGCCGGCGTGCCGATGATCTCGCCCTCGTCGACCAACCCCAAGGTCACCCAGGTGGGCGACTACATCTTCCGCATGTGCTTCCTCGACGAGTTCCAGGGCGCGGTGATGGCGCGCTTCACCGCCGACTCGCTCAAGCTCAAGAAGGTCGCGATCCTCAAGGACAACAAGAGCGACTACAGCGTGGGCCTGGCCCAGTTCTTCACCGACGAGTACCGGCGGCTGGGCGGGCAGGTGCTGGTCGAGCAGGTCTACAGCTCCGGGGACCAGGACTTCCGCGCCCAGCTCACCAGCATCAAGGCCAAGAACCCGCAAGCGGTGGTGATCCCGGGCTACTACACCGAGGCCGGGCTGATCGCCCGCCAGGCCCGCGAGCTGGGGCTCAAGCAGCCGCTGATCGGCGGCGACGGCTGGGAGAGCGAGAAGCTGATCGAGATCGGCGGCGAGGCCCTGAACGGCGCCTACTACTCGAACCACTGGGCGCTCGACCAGCCGCTGCCGCGTCTCCAGGAGTTCCTGACCAAGTACCGCGCCAAGTTCAGCGGTGATCCCGATGCCATCGGCGGGCTGGCCTACGACGCGGCCAACGTCCTGTTCCAGTCGCTCGAAACCCTGGCCACCCAGGATCCGGCGACCTTCAAGGGGCTGGGGTCGAGCAAGGCCGGCACCCCGCTGCGCAAGAGTGCCGAGCAGAAGCTCCGGGACCTGATCGCCGGGACCAAGAACTACGACGGCGTCACCGGCACCATCACGCTGGACCAGAACCGAAACGCGTCCAAGCCGGCGGTCATCATCGCGATCGAGGGCGGCAAGAAGAACTTCAACTCGACGTTCACTCCCTGATCGCGGCTCCGTGTCGGAGTTCCTCCAGCAGCTCATCAACGGCGTGACCCTGGGGTGCGTGTACGCCCTGATCGCGCTGGGCTACACGATGGTGTACGGCATCCTGCGCCTGATCAACTTCGCCCACGGCGACGTCTACATGCTGGGGGCATTCTTCGGCCTGTACGCCGCGCGCTGGCTGGGGGCCCAGACCCATCCGAACCCGGCCAGCGCGCTGGCGGTGCTGCTGATCGCGATGGCGGGCTGCGGCCTGGTGGGCCTGATCATCGAGCGCGCGGCCTACAAGCCGGTGCGCCAGTCCTCGCGGCTCGCGGCCCTGATCACCGCGATCGGGGTCTCGCTGCTGCTCGAGAACGGCGGGCGGCTGGTGTTCGGCGCCGATCCCAAGTTCTTCCCGCAGATCATTCCGGCCACCAACATCGCGCTCGGCGGCGGGGTGACGATCTCGAACCAGCAGCTCATCATCCTCGGGGTCTCGATCGCGCTCATGATCGTGCTGCGGGTCATCGTGCTCTACACCCGCGTCGGCAAGGCGATGCGCGCGGTCTCCCACAACCACACGGCCGCGGCGATGATGGGGATCTCGGTGGACCGCATCATCTCCGTCACCTTCGTGTTCGGCTCGATGCTGGCGGCCGCGGCCGGGGTACTGGTGGCGCTCGAGAATCCGAAGATCGAGCCCTACATGGGGATCCTGCCCGGGCTCAAGGCGTTCGTCGCCGCGGTGCTGGGCGGGATCGGCAACATCCCGGGGGCGGTGCTGGGCGGGCTGGTCATGGGGATCGCCGAGGTCATGGTGGTGGGCTACGTCTCGCCCACCTACCGCGACGCGATCGCGTTCGTGCTGCTGATCGTCATCCTGCTGGTGCGCCCGGCCGGCATCCTCGGCACCGCCACCGCCGAGAAGGTCTGAGATGGCGCGGCTGCTGCGGGCGGTAGCGGTGCTGGCGGTGCTCGTGGGGCTCGATCTCGCGCTGCCGCGGTTCCTCAATCCCTACTACCTGCGGGTCCTGATGCTGTGCGGGATCAGCGTCATCCTCGCGGTGTCGCTCAACCTGATCAACGGCTTCACCGGGCAGTTCTCGATCGGGCATGCCGGCTTCATGGCGGTGGGGGCGTACGGCTCGGCGATGGTGTCGCTCCACGTCGGGCAGCACTGGGCCGCCGCCCTCGCCGGCGTCGGGATCCCGGCCGTCATCGCCCAGGGCGCGGCGCTGCTGGTGGCGCTGCTCGCCGGCGGGGCGCTGGCCGGGATCGCCGGCTACCTGGTCGGGCTGCCGTCGCTGCGGCTGCGCGGCGACTACCTCGCGATCGTGACCCTGGGCTTCGGCGAGATCATCCGCGTGCTGATCACCAACATCGAGGCGGTGGGCGCGGCGCGCGGACTGCCGGGCATCCCGCCCTGGACCACGTTCTTCTGGGTCGGGATCGGCATGCTGGCGGTGATCGTGCTGTCGCTGCGGCTCGCCAACAGCACGCACGGACGGGCGCTGTTCGCGATCCGCGACGACGAGGTGGCGGCCGAGGCGCTGGGCGTCGACACCACGCGCTACAAGGTGCTGGCCTTCGTGCTGGGCTCGTTCTTCGCCGGGATCGCGGGCGGGCTGTTCGCCCACTACAACGCCTACCTCCACCCCAACTCGTTCACTTTCATCAAGAGCATCGAGGTGATCGCGATGGTGGTGCTGGGCGGGCTGGGGAGCGTGTCGGGCTCGGTGCTGGCCGCCATCGTGCTCACCATCCTGCCCGAGGCCCTGCGCTCGGCCCAGGAATGGCGGATGGTCATCTACTCGCTGATGCTCATCATCCTGATGGTGACGCGTCCCCAGGGGCTGATGGGGAGCCGCGAGTTCCGATGGCCGTGGCGGCACCGCCCGGCGGCGCCGCCGGCCCCGGCGGCGGGAGGCGGCGCGTGAACGGCGACGTGGTGCTGGCGCTCGACCACGTCACGATGCAGTTCGGGGGGCTCAAGGCCGTGGCCGAGCTCGACCTCGAGGTGGGGCGCGGCGAGCTGGTCGGCCTGATCGGCCCCAACGGCGCCGGCAAAACCACGGTCTTCAACCTGATCACCGGCGTCTACACCCCCACCCACGGGCGCATCCTGTTCCAGGGCCACCCGATCCAGGGGCTCAAGCCCCACGTCATCGCCAAGCGCGGCATCACGCGCACGTTCCAGAACATCCGGCTCTTCGCGTCGCGCTGCTGCCGCGACAACGTGTGCATCGCCGAGCACGTCCACGCCCGCGCCGGGCTGCTGGACGCGGTGCTGCGCACCCCGCGCTTCGCCCGCGACGAGGCGGCGATGCGCGAGCGCGCCGATCAGCTGCTGGCACTGATGGGGCTCGACGCCTGGGCCGACGTGCGGGCCGCCGAGCTGCCCTATGGGCAGCAGCGGCGGCTCGAGATCGCGCGCGCGCTGGCCGGGCAGCCCAGCCTGCTGCTGCTCGACGAGCCGGCGGCCGGGCTCAACCCCCAGGAGAGCGACGAGCTCATGCACCTGATCGAGGAAGTGCGGCGGCGCTTCGAGCTCACCATCCTCCTGATCGAGCACGACATGCGCGTGGTCATGGGGATCTGTCGCCGCATCGCGGTGCTCGACTACGGTGTGAAGATCGCGGAGGGCACGCCGGCCCAGATCCGCACCGATCGCGCCGTGATCGAAGCCTACCTGGGCGAGGACGTGCACGCCGACCTGGGGGCCTAGGATGCTGCTCGAGGTCGAGGGGCTCGACGTCTACTACGGCGCGGTTCACGCGCTCAAGGGCGTCTCGCTCCACGCCGAGCCGGGCGAGATCGTGACCCTGATCGGCGCCAACGGCGCGGGCAAGACGACGCTGCTGCGCACCATCTCGGGGCTGATCCGCGCCCGCGCCGGCACGGTGCGCTTCGACGGCCGCGACCTGACCCGCGTGCCGCCGCACGAGATCGTGGGGCTCGGGATCTCGCAGTCGCCCGAAGGGCGGATGGTGTTCGCGAACCTCTCGGTCGAGGACAACCTCGAGCTGGGCGCCTACCGCCGCCGCGACCGCGCCGGCATCCTCGCGGACCGCGAGCGCGTCTACTCCCTGTTCCCGCGCCTCATGGAGCGCCGCCGCCAGAACGCCGGCACGCTCTCGGGTGGCGAGCAGCAGATGCTGGCGATCGGCCGCGCGCTCATGTCGCGGCCGCGGCTGCTGCTGCTCGACGAGCCGTCGCTGGGGCTCGCTCCGCTCCTGGTGCGCGAGATCTTCAAGACCATCGTCGAGATCAATCGCGCCGGGGTCACCGTGCTGCTGGTGGAGCAGAACGCCCACATGGCCCTCACCATCGCCGGCCGCGGCTACGTGCTCGAGACCGGCCGCGTGCGGCTCACCGACAAGGCCGCGAGCCTGCTTCAGAACGACGAGGTCAAGCGCGCCTATCTCGGCGGCTGAGGCGGCTGGCCTCCGCTCTCTCCGAACGATCTTTTCGGTATTCACCTGCGGGTTCGCGACAGCCACGCCCGGCAGGGTCTCGCATGGCAACGGGTTGGGGTGGTCGCCGCTGCCGCCGCTGCCGTGGCGTGCGCGGCCGCCGCGTCCCGCGACCACATGCAAACGTGGTGTTGCCGCTCATTTTTCCCCTATACGAGATGGGCATGCGCTTCCGATAACTTGCTGCGGCCATGAGCGACGCCGTCAGCCGACTCGAAACCTGAGGAGAGCGGATTCGTGAGGGAGCACGAGCCGGGCCGCGCCGTCCGGCCGCCGGGGCAGGATGATCTCGGGCGGCGGATCGAGGCGCTCGATCTCGCCGTGGCGTGGCGCTGGCGTGCGGTCCTGGTGTTGCTCGCGGCGCTCGGCACCTCGGTGGTCCTGCTGTTCCTCGCCCAGCGCCTCGCCCACGACTCACCGGTCGGATCCATCGACCGCTCGCTGACCATCGGGCTCGGCGGGCTGGTGATCGTCTTCTGCCTCCTCATGCTCCAGAAGGAGCACGAGGCCCGGCGGTTGCGGCGCCGGCTGATCGAGGCGGGTCTGGCGGGGGCGGCGCTGGCGCAGGAACGCGAGGCCGCGCTCCAGATCGCGCGGCTGCGCACCGAGTTCATCTCCAACCTGAGTCACGAGCTGCGCACCCCGCTCACCGGGATCGTGGGGATGACCGAGCTGCTGCTCGCCACCGAGCTCTCACCCCGCCAGCGCGAGTTCCTCGAGACCTCGAGGGACTGCGCCGACGGCCTGCTCAGCGTCATCAACGACATCCTCGACTACTCGAGCATCGAGTCACGCGGCGTCGAGCTCGAGGCGATCCCGTTCCGGCTGCGCGAGTGCGTGGCGGGAGTGCTCGAGGTACAGGCCGCCCGCGCCGAGCAGAAGGGGCTGGGGCTCTCCAGCCGGATCGCCGAGCCGGTGCCGGACCGGTTGATCGGCGATCCCGGCCGGCTGCGTCAGATCCTCGCCAACCTGGTGGGGAACGCGATCAAGTTCAGCGAGCGTGGGGAGGTGGTGGTGGGGGCGACGGTCGAAGCGCTCGAGCGCGACGACCTGGTGCTGCGCTTCGCGGTCGCGGACACCGGCATCGGGATCGCCCACGATCTTCTCCGCCTTCACCCAGGCCGACGGCTCGTCGACGCGCAGGCACGGCGGGACCGGGCTCGGGCTCGCGATCGCCTCGCAGCTGGTCGAGCGAATGGGGGGCCGGATCGGGGTGGAGAGCGAGCCGGGGAAGGGCAGCACGTTCTGGTTCACCACCCGTCTCACCCGCGAGCCCCACGTGGCGCCCGACAGCGTCCGCGGGCCGCAGGTCGATCTGCGCGGGCGGCGGGTGCTGATCGTCGACGACCACGCCACCAATCGCCGCGTGCTCGGCGAGCTGCTCGAGGGCTGGCAGGTGCGGGCCGACGAAGCGCCCGACAGCGAGCGGGCGCTGGCGATGCTGGCCGCCGCCGTGGGGGCCGGGATGCGCTACGACCTGGTGCTGCTCGATCCGCGCCTGCCGGGGCTCGACGCCTTCGAGGTGGCGTCCCGGATCCGGACCGATCGGACGCTGGGTGAGGCCCGGTTCGTGGTGCTCACCGCGGTGGCCCAGCCCGGTGACGCGCGGCGCTGGCGGGATGCGGGCGCTTCCGGCTACCTGCCGAAGCCGGTCTCGGGCGCCGAGCTCATCGAGACCATGCGCACGGTGCTCGATCCCGGGACGAGTGGCGCGGGCGGACCGCCGTTCGTCACCCGCCACTGGCTGCGCGAGAACCGCGCCGAGCGCGCGGCGCTCGGCGGGCCGCTTCCCCTGGTCGACAGGAAGGCGCGCGGCTAGAATCGGGGGCCATGCCCCAGCGCGCCCGTCTGAGCGCTCTCCCCGCGGTCGAAACGCTGCTCCGCCATCCCGCGCTGTCGCGCTCGCTGGACCGGCTGCCGCGCCTGCTGGTGGTCGAGGCAGTACGCCAGGAGCTGGCCCTGGAGCGGGTGCGCCTGCGCCGCGGCGGCGCGACGCCGGCCCCCGACGCCCTGGCCGAGCGGGCCGCGGCGCGCGCCGACGCCGCCGGCGAGCCGGCGCTGCGGCGGGTGCTCAACGCCACCGGTGTGGTGCTCCACACCAATCTCGGCCGCGCCCCGTTGTCGGCCGCGGCGCGCGCGGCGCTCGAGCAGGTGGCGCGGGGCTACTCGAGTCTCGAGTTCGACCTCGCCACCGGGCGGCGCGGTGAGCGCGGCGCCGGGGTCGAGCGCTGGCTCACCCGCCTCACCGGCGCCGAGGCGGCGCTGGTGGTCAACAATGGCGCCGCCGCCGTGCTGGTGACGCTCTCCGCCCTGGCCGCCGGCCGCGAGGTGCTGGTGTCGCGCGGCGAGCTGGTCGAGATCGGCGGCTCGTTCCGGATCCCCGAGATCCTGGAGAAGAGCGGCGCCCGGCTGGTCGAGGTCGGCACCACCAACCGCACCCACCTGCGCGACTACGCGCGAGCCCTCGAGCGCGGCCCGCGGGCGGCGGCCATCCTGCGGGTCCATCCCAGCAACTTCCGCATCGCCGGCTTCACCGCGCGCCCGGCGCTGGCCGAGCTCGCGAGCCTCGCGCGTCGCGCGCGGGTGGCGCTGATCGAGGACCTGGGGAGCGGCGCGCTGCTCGACCTCTCGGCCTTCGGAATCGAGCACGAGCCGACCGCGAGAGAGAGTTTGACCGCGGGTTGCGACGTCGTTACTTTCTCCGGGGACAAGCTTCTCGGCGCGACGCAGGCGGGGCTGGTGCTGGGGCGGAAGCGGGCGGTCGAGCGCATCCGACGCGACCCGCTGGCCCGGGCACTCCGGGTGGACAAGCTGGCGCTGGCGGCCCTCGAGGCCACGCTGCCGGCTTACGCCGACCCCGAGCGGGCGGCGCGCGAGATTCCGGCGCTGGCGATGCTCAAGGCCGACGCCGCGGATCTCGAGCGCCGCGCCCGCGATCTGGCGTCGGCGCTTGGACAGCGGTGTCCGGCGGCGCGGCTCAGGGTCGAGCGCGCGGCCGGCGAGGTGGGCGGCGGAGCGCTGCCGCTGGTACGGCTGCCGGGCTGGGTCGTCGAGGTGACGATCCCGGACCGCAGCGCCGACGAGCTCGATGCGCGCGCGCGGGGCGCCGAGCCGCCGGTGATCGGTTACATCCGCGAGGGCAGGCTCAGGCTCGACGTCCGGACCCTGAGCGACGACGAGATCCGCGAGGCGGCCGAGGCGCTGGGCCGCGCATGGTGAGTTCCATCGTTCAGGCGCAAGCGAGGTAACAGGGATGTTCCTCCACCGCATCGAGCTGCAGGGCTTCAAGTCGTTCGTCGACCGCACCGAGCTCCACTTCGGCGATGGCATCACCGGCGTCATCGGCCCCAACGGCTGCGGCAAGACCAACGTCTCCGACGCCATCCGCTGGGTGATGGGCGAGCAGAGCGCCCGCCAGCTGCGCGGCGATTCAATGGAAGACGTGATCTTCAGCGGCTGCCCGACCCGGAAGCCCCTGAACCTCGCCGAGGTCCACCTCACCTTCAAGAACGACCGCGGCATCCTGCCCACCGAGTTCTCCGAGGTGACGATCTCGCGCCGCGTGTTCCGCTCCGGGGTCTCGGAGTACTTCCTCAACCAGGCGCCGTGCCGGCTCAAGGACATCCGCGACCTGTTCTTCGACACCGGGATGGGCAGCCACGCCTACTCGGTGATCGAGCGCTCGATGGTCGATCACGTGCTGTCGGACAATTCGGGCCACCGCCGCTTCCTGTTCGAGGAGGCCTCGGGGATCACCAAGTACAAGGCCCGCAAGAAGGAGGCGCTCCACAAGCTCGACGCCACCGAGGTCGACCTGACGCGGCTCAACGACATCGTGTTCGAGCTGGAGCGCGAGCTGCGCTCGCTGGCCCGCCAGGTGGGGCGCGCGCGTCGCTTCCAGCGCCTGCGCGACGAGATCCGCGATCTCGACCTGGCGCTCACCGCCAGCCGGGTCGAGGCGCTCAAGCGCCGCGAGGGTGAGCTGCGCGAGCAATGGCAGGAGGAGGCGGTGCGGCGCGAAGGGCTGACCAGCGAGGTCGACCAGCTCGAGGCGCATCTCAACGACCAGAAGCTCGCCCTGCTCGAGGTCGAGCGCGAGCTGACGGCGGCGCAGGGCGGCCTGCGCGATCGCGAGGAGGAGCGCGGGCGCGCCGAGCAGCAGGTGGTGCTGCTGCGCGAGCGCGCGGCGGGGCTGAGGCGGCGGGCCGACGAGGCGGGCGAGGAGGCGGCGCGCATGCGCGCGCGGCTCGCCGAGGTGGCGGAGCGCCAGCGCGAGGCGGGGGTGCGCTGGGCCGATCTGCGCGCGCGGCGGGAGCAGGCGCAGGAGGGGGCCGAGGCCGCCGAGCACGCGCTCGCCGCCCTCGAGGCCGGGCTGCGCCAGGAGCGCAGCGCCGCCGGCGAGGCCAAGCAGGGCGCCCTCGAGCGCATCACGATCGAGGCCGAGCGGCGCGCCGCTTGCGAGCGCCACGTCGGGCGCCGCGCCTCGCTGGTCGAGCGCCGTGACGCCGCAGCACAGCGCCGCGGCGAGCTCGAGACCCGGCTCGCCGAGCTCGAGCGGCTCGCGGCCTCCGGCGCCAAGCGTCGGGCCGCGGCGACCGCCGAGCTCGAGGCGGGGCGTGAGAACCTGGCGGGCGCCGATCGCAGCCTCGAGGCGCTGGCCCACGAGGCGGGCGTCTCGCTGGCCGCGATCGCCCGGCTGCGCGAGGAGTGCGCGGCGGCCGAGTCGCGGCTCGCCACGCTGCTCGAGCTCAAGCGCAACTTCGACGGCGTGTCCGAGGGCGTCAAGGCGCTGCTCAGCGAATCGCCGCGGCTGCCGGGGCTCCACGGTGTGGTCGCCGACGTCATCGAGGTGCCGGCGCGCCTGCTCGACGCACTCGAGGCGTCGCTGGGCGAGGCGGCGGCCTTCGTGCTCATCGAGGGCCACGAGTCGCTCGCGGCGGCGGTCGAGCGCCTGCGGGCGGTCGAGAGCGGGCGCGCGACGCTGGTCGACCTGTCGG
>Ga0318564_10000552_pt1 | contig 11230 bp, 10 predicted proteins | sample GRESIP066b5f20_FD_203479 | JGI IMG/M metagenome (GOLD analysis project Ga0318564, IMG submission 203479) | Tropical soil microbial communities from Luquillo Experimental Forest, Puerto Rico - GRE.SIPMG.066b5f20 | ecosystem: Environmental > Terrestrial > Soil > Tropical forest > Bulk soil...
GTGCCAAGCAGGCCGAGCTCGCCGAACCCGGGCGACCCCGGCGCGCCGGAGCCGACGCCGACCGGAGACCACGTGGCGAAGAAGTGCCGCCAGGTCGCACCCCACCCGTCGAGCGGGGCCAGACGGCCGACGAGCGGCAGGTGCGTCGTCACGAGGTCGCGGACCGCGATGGCGAAGACCACCGCGAGGACCACGACCGCGGTGATCTGCCACACGGCGGTCGCGAGGAACCGCATCCGGAACGGGGAGCCCCGCCGTCCCAGGTCATCGAGCTCGTCGAAGCTCGCGTCCTCGCTGAAGGCCGCGCCGAACCCGACCGTGTGGTCGATCCGCTCGGCGCCCTCCTCGACGACGACGGGCGCGGCGGCACCGAGCGCACCACGCGCCGCGTCCATGCCCTGGTGCACGAGCCGGGTGCCGAACGTCTGGAGCCGCGACGCCCCGGCCACCTGCAGCCGTCGGACGTCGTGGTCGTCGAGCGCGCGCGCCCTGGCCACCACGGCGTGGCGACGCCGAAGTGTCCCGAGCCTGCCGAGGCACCAACGCCACGACCCCACCACCGCGCCGACCCGGGCCCGGTCCCGGCCGAACGTCGCGACCATGACCTCGCCCGCCTCGAGGAACGCGAGCATGATCGCGGTCGGGATCAGGTAGAGCCACCCGTAGCAGGTGAGCATGGTGGCCAGACGGTGCCGCCGGGTCAGGGCCTGCAGGCTCCCCGCGCCGTGGCCGGTGACGGGGGCGGTCAGCGGCCGCGCGCCGTTCGCCAGCAGCTCGTGGTGCGCGACGACCGCGTCGTGCGCCACGACGACCCTCGAGCCGGCGACCTGCGCCCGCCAGCACAGGTCGAGGTCCTCCCCCAGCGCCACGATCGAGCCGTCGAGCCCGCCGAGCGTCGTCAGCAGGTCGGCGCGGACCAGCGTCACGCCGCCCGGCGCGACGAAGACGTCGCGCGCCGAGTCATGCTGCCCCTGGTCGACCTCGCCGGGCTCCACGCGCTCGGTCGTCGCCCCGAACCGGTCGGCGTTCAACCCCACGTGCAGCAGCACGGCGTGGTCCTCGGGCCGCACCACCTTCGGCGTGACGATCCCGGCGTTGGAGCGGAACGCCTCCTCGACGAGGTGGCGCAGGGCGTCGGGGGCGAGCTCGACGTCGTCGTGGCACAGGCAGAGGAACGTGGCGCCCTCGACCATCCCGAGGGCCTCGTTGCAGGCCGCGGCGAACCCCTCGTTGCGCTCCAGCTCGCGCACGAAGGCGGTCGGGACGGTCGCCGAGACCGCCTCGGCGACCCCGGCAGGATCGCCGTTCTCGAGCACGAGGACGCTCAGCTCGTCGTACTCCTGGGCGGCCAGCGACGCGAGCGTGGCGGGCAGCGTGGGCGAAGGACCGGTGGAGACCACGACCGCGACGACCGCAGGGGCGCGGGCCTCCATCGCGGGGTCAGGCTACCGCCGGCTACCCCCCACCCTGTGCTTGCAACTGTTATGCACTCCTGATACAGTTGCATCAGATCGCCGTGGGCGACGAAGGAGGGACCATGGGATCGACCAAGACCACCGCGACGCAGGTCGGCCGCGACACCGCGGACAAGGTCCGCGAGTCCGTGGCGACGAACGAGCTCGCGCAGCGCGCCCGAGAGGCGATGTACACGGTCGTCGGGCTCGGCGTGATGGGCGCGCAGCGCGCCACGGCCGCCGGGAAGCAGGCAGCCCGACAGCTGCAGCGCGAGGACGCGGACAAGGGCGACGCGGACAGGGGCCTCGACGTCGACGCGCTCAAGGCGAAGACCAAGGACGTGACCGACGAGGCACGGCGGCAGTTCTCCAAGTTCGACGAGGTCCTCGCCGGTGCGCTCGCGAGGATCGAGGAGGCGATGGCGCCCCTCGAGGAGCGGCTCCCGCCTGCGGCCAAGGACACCGTCCAGAAGGTCAAGGTCGCCTCGAAGGGGCTGCACGCCCAGATCCAGACGCGTATGGCCGCCCCCGAGGGGGCCACCCCCGAGAGGGCCGACCATGAGGAGATCGAGGCGCCGAAGCCGAAGAAGCGGGCGAGCGCGAACCTCGACAGCGCCGACGCCGGCGAGGCCGACGCCTCCTGACCGTCCGGCGCGGTCTGCCTACGCCAGCTGCGTGGCCTCCGCCACGACGTCACGAAGGGTCGTGGCGAGGTCGATCTCGGGTCGCCAGCCCGTGCCCTCCCGGAGGCGCGACGCGTCGCCGCGGAGCACGGGGATGTCGAGCGGCCGCGTGAGCGACGGGTCCTCGACGAACCGGGCCTCCGGGTAGATCAGCGAGCGAAGCACATCGGCTACGTCGCCGACCGAGACGTCGCGACCCGAGCAGACGTTGTAGACGACGCCCGACGACCCCAGGCGCGCGAGCAGCCGGTACGCGCGGACGACGTCGCGGACGTCGGTGAAGTCGCGGCGCGCGTCGAGGTTGCCGACCGGGACCTCGGTGACGCCGGCGCGGCGCGCCTCGACGAGTCGGCGGGCGACTGCGGGCACGAAGAACGTCGGCGACTGGCCCGGTCCGATGTGGTTGAAGGGCCGGGCCACCACGACCCGCTGCCCGTACCCGCGGGACGCCTGCACCGCCACCAGCTCCGCCGCGGCCTTGGACGCCGCGTACGGCGAGCCGGGGCGCAGCTCGGCGCGCTCGGTGAGGGGGAGCTCGTCTGGCCGGACGACGCCGTAGGTCTCGGCTGAGCTCACGACGAGCACCGAGGCGTCCGGGACGACCCGTCTGGCCGCCTCCAGCACGCCGTCGGTCCCGAGCACGTTGACCCGCAGCACCGCGGCCGGGTCGTCCCAGGATGCGCCCACGTGCGAGAGGGCGGCCAGGTGGTAGATGGCCTCGGGGTCGGCGCGCACCAGGGCACCGGCCATCGCGTCGACGTCCGTGACGTCGTGCTCGTGATCGAGCCCGACCACGTCGTCACCCGCATCGGAGAGGTGGGCGGCGAGGTGCCGGCCGACGAACCCGGCAGCGCCGGTGATGACCGCCCGCATCGTCCGGGACCCTAGCAATCGCCCCTCTTCGCGACGGGGCGGGTAACCGGCGTCGACACGCGAGCTGCCGCGCGCAGCGCGCAGCGCGCGTCGGCTCAGCCGTCTTGCAGCGCCTCGTCGCGCACCGCATCGGTGAAAGGCGGCCACGTGGTCTTCGCCCACGGCCCGAACGGCGCATCGCCGAGCGTCGCGACGCACACGCCGTGCACGTGGTCGGCGACGACGAACCCGCCGGCCTGACCGAAGTGACCGACGGAGATCGCGGGCCACGTCGCCCCGGTCCAGTGCGGTCGCTTGCTCCCCTTCACCTCTGGACCGAGCCCCCACGCGCAGGGGTCCTGGCGCCCGTACCCCGGGAGGACCCCGACGAGGTCGGGCAGGTGCACGGTGCGCCAGCGCGACGCGATCGAGGGGGAGACGAGCGTCGGAGCAAGGAGCTCGGCCGCGAGCACGCCCAGGTCGTGCACCGTCCCGATCGCGCCGCTGGAGGGTGGGCCGTCGAGGACGGTCGCGGTCGCGCCGAGCGGCTCGAGCACGTTGCGACGCACGAGCGCACCAGGCGTCGTGCCGCCGCGACGGGCGGCGTGGTCGGCCGCGAGGTCGATCCCGGTGTTCGAGTAGATGCGCCGGACCCCGGGCATCGCGATCGGCGCACCGCCGTCGAGCGGCAGCCCGGAGGCGTGGCTCAGGAGGTGCGCCAGCGTCGACCCGGGTGGGCCCACGGCATCGCCGAGCGCGCAGGTCCCTCGATCGACCTCGACGAGGACGGCGAGCGAGGTCCAGAGCTTCGTGACCGACGCGTGCGCGAACCGCTCATCGAGCGGGCCCGCAGCGGCGACGATCTCGGTGCGGGCACCGGCACGTGAGATCACGATTACCCCGTGCCGCCCTGGCCACCGCTCGATCGCATCGATCGAGCGCATCGCGGGCGACCCTACCCACCCTCCTACGATCGGCGCGTGCTCACGGTGCTGTGCGGCGGCGTCGGCGCAGCGCGGCTGCTCGCCGGGCTGGTCGACGTCGTCGACCCAGGCTCGATCACCGCGGTCGTGAACGTCGCGGACGACACCGTCCTCCACGGGCTCCACGTCTCGCCCGACCTCGACACGGTCACCTACACGCTCGCCGGCGTGCACAACGACGCCACGGGGTGGGGGGTCGCTGACGAGAGCTGGCGCGTCATGGACGAGCTCGAGGCGCTCGGTGGTCCGACGTGGTTCCGCCTCGGTGACCGGGACCTCGCCACCCACCTCTACCGGACGGGCCGGCTCGCCGCTGGCGCCCCCCTCTCGGCGGTGACCGCCGAGCTGGCGGCAGCCCGGGGCGTCGCGGTGACCGTGGTCCCGGTGAGCGACGACCCGGTCAGGACCGTCGTGGTGGCCGCGACGGGCGAGCACCTCGCGTTCCAGGAGTACTTCGTGGCCCGCCGGTGCGACGTGGAGGTGGCCGCCCTTCACTTCGACGGCGCCGACGTCGCCCGTCCCGCCCCGGGCGTCATCGAGGCCATCGACGACGCGGCGCGCGTCATCGTGGCGCCGTCGAACCCGCTCGTCTCCATCGACCCGATCCTCGCGGTGCCCGGTGTCCGCGAGGCGGTCGCGCGTCGGCGCGACGCAGTCGCGGCAGTCTCACCCATCGTCGCCGGCGCCGCCCTCAAAGGCCCAGCCGCGCGGCTCCTCACCGACCTCGGTCACGACCCGAGCGCGCTCGGCGTCGCGCGTCACTATCAGGGCCTCGCCGGGACCATCGTCATCGACGCGCAGGATGCACCCCTGCGCGACGCGGTCGAGGCGCTCGGGATGCGCTGCGTCGTCACCGACACCGTGATGGCCGACCGGGACAGAGCCGCACGGCTCGCGAAGGTGGTGGCCGATGGCTGAGCCGGAGCTTCGGGTCCTCGCGGTCCGTGGCCTCGACGAGGTGCGACCCGGTGACGACCTGGCCATGCTCATCGCCGAGGCGTGCCGACCGCCGTCCGGTCCGGGCCTCCAAGACGGCGACGTCCTCGTCGTGACGTCGAAGGTCATCTCCAAGGCGGAGGGCCGGCTCGTCCAGATCGACGACCTCGACGAGGCCCAGAAGGTCGCGCTGGTGGAGCGCGAGGCGGTGCGCGTGCTGCGCCGACGCGGCGACCTGCGGGTCACCGAGACCGCGCACGGGTTCGTCTGTGCGAACGCCGGCGTCGACCGGTCGAACGTCGACCGGGGGCACGCGGTGCTGCTCCCCGATGACCCCGATCGGTCTGCGCGGCGGCTGCGGGCCGACCTGCGGCGCCGTCTCGACGTCGCGGTCGGCGTCGTGGTCTCGGACACGTTCGGACGCGCGTGGCGGCGTGGCGTCACCGACGTCGCGATCGGGTGCGCCGGCGTCGCCGGGATCCTCGACCTGCGCGGGACTCCGGACGCCATGGGGAGGCTCCTCGAGGCGACCGAGGTGTGCGTTGCCGACGAGCTCGCTGCCGCGGCCGACATCGTCATGGGCAAGGCGACCGGGATCCCCGCCGCCGTCGTGCGCGGCGCGCCGCGGAGCTGGCTCCGCGACGGGAGCGTCAAGGACGAGATCGTGCGCCCCTACGGCGAGGACCTCTTCCGCTGACCGCTACCGCTGGACGCCGGCGGTCCTCGCGGCCCATGCGTCGCCCACGATCTGGCGCAGCCCGGAGCGAGCCGGCTCCCAGCCGAGGAGCTCGCGGGCGCGGTCGTTCGAGGCGACGAGGACGGCGGGGTCGCCCGCGCGTCGCGGCACCGTGCGCACCTCGAGCGGTCGGCCGGTGACCTCGCGGACCGCCTGGATCACCTCGATGTTGCTGTGCCCGGTGCCGCTCCCGAGGTTGCAGACGAGCGCGTCAAGGCCGTCGAGGGCGTCGAGGGCGAGCAGGTGGGCGTTAGCCAGGTCGCCGACGTGGACGTAGTCGCGCACGCACGTCCCGTCGCTCGTCGGGTAGTCGGCGCCGTAGAGCTCGAGCGCGTCGCGCTCGCCCGCCGCGACCTCGATGGCGAGCGGGATCAGGTGGGTCTCGGGGCGGTGCCGCTCCCGGCATCCGCCGAGGGCTCCCGCTGCGTTGAAGTACCGCAGCGCCGCGTACCGCAGCTTGCCGAGCCTCGCCAGCCACCCGAGCGCCTGCTCGACCATGAGCTTCGTCTGCCCGTAGACGCTCACGGGCGCGGTCGGGTGCGCCTCGTCGATGGGCGTGTACTCGGGATCGCCGTAGACGGCCGCCGACGAGGAGAAGACGACGCGCCCGACGCCGGCGGCGACGAGCGCCTCGAGGAGGACCATGGTCTCGCCCACGTTCGTCTCGAGGAACGTCTCGGGCCGCCGCATCGACTCGCCGGCCTCGATGCGGCCCGCGAAGTGCAGGCAGACGTCGATCTCGCGGTCCGCGAGCAGCGCCCCGATCCCCTGCCGGTCCCCGACCGCGATCTCGACGAGCTCGCACCCGTCGGGCACCCCGTCGCGAGGACCGGTGCGGAGGTCGTCCACCACGACTACGTCGTCGCCCCGGTCGGCGAGCAGCCGCGCGACGGCACCCCCGACGAACCCCGCACCGCCGGTGACGAGCGCCCTCACTCGGCGACCCCTGCCCCCTCCAGGGTCACCCCGCATGCGACACGCGCGCCGCTCGCGAGGACGCTGTGCGCGGCGACCGTGGAGCCTGCGCCGACGACCGCGTGCGGGCCGATCACGGAGTCGACGACCGTCGCATGCGCCCCGACCTGCGCGCCGGCGAGCAGGACCGCGCCGCGCACGACCGCCCGGTCGCCGACGACTGCGTCTGCGGAGAGGACCGAGCGCTCCACCGTGGCCGAGGCCGCGACGGTCGCGCCGTCCATGCGGAGCGTGGAGCCCACCCGCGACCCGCGCACACCGGCGCGCCACACCCCGTCGAGCAGGTCGGTGTTGGCCTGGAGGTACGCCTGCGGCGTCCCCGCGTCCAGCCAGTAGGCGGGGTCGAGGCGCGCGAAGAGCCGTCCCTCGGTCACCATCACCGGGAAGACCTCGCGCTCGATGGAGACGGTCGTGCCGGCCGGCACGCGCGAGAGCACGGACGGCTCGAGCACGTAGGTGCCGGCGTTGATGTGCGTGCTCGGCGCCTCGTCACGCGGCGGCTTCTCGACGAACTGCAGCACCCGGCTGGTCTCGTCGGTCACCACCACGCCGTACCGGCTGGGGTCCTCGACCGGCGTGAGCAGGATCGTCCCCTCGGCACCGCGCGCGCGGTGCAGCGCGACGAGCGCGCCCACGTCCTGGTCGGTGAGGACGTCACCGTTCACGGCGAGGAACGTCTCGTCGATCCCCGCGACCTCCGCCGCGAACCGGAGCGCGCCCGCGGTGCCGAGCGGCTCGTCCTCGATGGCGAACTCGACCTCGACGCCGTCGATCCGCCGTGAGGGGTACGCGGAGAGGAACGGGTCCGGCAGGTACCCCATCGAGAGCACCGCGTGCTCGACCCCGTGCGCCGCGAGCCTGGCGAGGACCCGCTCGATGATCGGGACGCCGCCGACGGGGAGGAGCTGCTTCGGGATCGATGCCGTGAGGGGCCGGAGGCGTGTCCCGAGCCCGCCGACGAGCACGACGGCCTGCACGTTCAGCGCCTGGTGGTCGTCGTGGTGCCGTAGTAGGTCGTCGTCGTGGCGCCGTGCCCGGGCGCGGTCGTCGAGGGCACGGGGAGGGTGGTCGTCGTGCTCGGCGGGCTCAGCATGACCGAGATGGCCGACGCCGGCGGCTTGGGCGGGTTCGTGCCGGTCGGGACGAACCCGATCGTGATCAGCTGGTTCGGCGAGAAGCGGACGAAGGCGGGGTCGCTCGTCGTCGAGAACCGCGTCGCCGCGAGGTTGCGCCAGTACGCGATCTCGACGTGGCCGACCTTGCCGGCGTCCTTGCTCCCCGTCGGACACGCCGACCCCGAGCGCAGCGTTGTCGACCTCTTCTCCTTGCCGGACGGCGGGAGCACGAGGGCGGACGGGGTGACCGTGAGACCGGGGTAGGCCCTCACGAACGCGGCCAGCGTCGCGTTCGTCCCCGTCTGGCTCGACGTCTTCGGGTTGATCTTGATGGCCCCGCCCTCGATCGCCTGGAACCCGCTCGCGGCCCCGAACGGGTTGGGGGCGAGCGCAGGGTGCTCGTCGCCGCACACCGAGATCCCGAGCGCCGCGTACCACGTGTCTTGCGTGGTGGGCGGGCTCTGGGACGCGGACGCTCCCGCGGGATGCCGGTAGTCGTACCGCGCGAGCGCGACCGACGAGACGCCGAGCACGCAGATCACGGCGATGACGCCGTAGTAGTTCACTGGGCGCCGACGGCGGTAGGTGCGACCGCCTCCTGCGGACCCGACCCGACGAACCCAACGGCCCGTGCTGCTCGAAGCCATGGGGCGCCACGCTAGCCGCTGGCCCATGGACGCCCTCCTCGGGTGCGTCGGTGGGCGACGGCGACACCTCGTGCGTTGACGCGCGCGACGCGTCTCCTGCGTTGTGGGCGCGAGCTCGACGGATACCATCGGCCGCGCGATGGATCCAGCCGGCTCGCGGACCAACGCCTGATCCATGGCCGCGCACACGCTCGCACTCCTCGCAGCGCTGTGCTTCGCGCTCGGCACCGTCCTGCAGCAGCGCGGCACCCTCGAGACCACTGCCGACGAGGGGGACCCGCGCTTCCTCAGACAGATCCTGCGTCGACCGGTGTGGCTCGCCGGGGCAGGGTTCCAGTCCGCCGGGTGGATCCTCCAGGCGACCGCGCTCGATCGCGGCTCGCTCATCGTGGTGCAGTCGCTCACGCAGCTCAGCCTCGTGCTGGCGCTCCCGTTGGGTGCCAGGCTCACCGGCCAGCAGCTCAGCCGTCGCGTGTGGGCGGGTGCGTTCGCCATGGTCGCCGGTGTCGTCCTGCTCCTGTCCGCTGGCTCCCCACAGGGAGGGATCGACACGCCCTCCCGGGAGGCGTGGCTGGCCGCGGGCGGGAGCGCGACGGTGTGCATCGGGGTGCTCGTGCTCCTCGGCCGACGCCGTCGCGGCGCCACGAGGGCGCTGATGCTCGGGTGCGCGGCCGGCGTCTCCTACGCGATGCAAGCCTCGGTCACGAAGGTCTTCGTCACGCTCGTGGGCAGCGGGGTCGTCACCCTGCTCACGAGCTGGACCACCTATGTGCTGGTGACGTCCGCGCTCGTCGGGTTCGCGTTGCAGCAGGCGGCGCTCAAGACGGGCGTGCTCGCACCGGCCATGGGCTCAGCCAACGCGACGACGCTCTTCGTCAGCGTGCTCTTCGGCGTCACGATCTTCCACGAGACGCTCGCGGGCGGTTCCGGCCGCGTCGTCGGCGTCATCGGCCTCCTCATCGCGATCGTCGGCGTCTCGCTCCTCGCCGGCGCCGAGGGACCACCCGCCCCTGACGTGGCGACCCGACCAGCGAGCACCCGCGCGTAGACGACGCAAGGTGATGCCGCGCCGACCTCGGTCGCGACCGTTCGCACCACCCGCGGTGGTGTGCGACAGGGCGTCGTTGCATCGCGGTGCCGGAGTGGGGACGGAGGGACTCGAACCCTCACTCGAGGCGGTTTAAGCGCCCTGCCTCTGCCAGTTGGGCTACGTCCCCCACGGTGGACACGTCGTACGCTCCACCGGCGCCGTTCTAGTCGCTCGCATGCAGGGTGTCCGACGTCGCGCGTCGCTACGGCCATACCGCTGCGCCGCGGTGCGCTCTTGTAGCGTTGTCCCGTGGCTCGGGCGCGCACCCGGGGCGCGCTGCGCGCGTCGAGGCTCGTGCTCGTCGGCGCCGCCTGCGCCGGGATGCTCGCGAGCACCCTCATCGCGAGCGCCTCGCCACCCTCGATCACCTCGCTGCGTGCGCGGGTGGATCGCCTCGAGGCGATCCTCGCGAACGAGGAGCGACAGAGCGAGGCGCTGGCGCAGAACTATGACTCGCTGCAGGGTCGGCTCCTCGCCCTCGACGCGAACATCCGCCGGACGCACAACCGGTTGCAGGCCACACGACGCAAGGTGGAAGCGACGGCGAGGGAGCTCCAGGGCGACGCGGTGCTCGCCTACGTCTTCGGGTCGGAGAACGCGAACAGCGTCTCGCTGTTCACGCAGGACGCCAACCAGAGCGTGGCCGCCGGCATCTACCAGCAGACCGTGATCGGCAACGTCGCGGCGCTCGAGACGACGTATCGCGACGAGACGCTCTCGCTCGTCTCACAGCAGCACAACCTCGGCGCGCAGCGGGCGGCGGTCGCCGACGTGAGCCGGCACGCGGCTGCCCTGCTCGGGGAGAACCATCAGATCGCGGTCCACACGAACCGCCTCGTTGGCTCCATGGGCAAGCAGCTGCACCACCTCGTCCTCGAGGCCGCCATCGCCGCCGCGCGTGCGGCGGCGCGCGAGCGACAGCAGGAGGCGGCGGCCGGCGCGCTCGGCGTCGCCAGCCAGCTCGGCGGCATCACCGGTGTCGTCGAGGCGCTGCGCGGGTTCTCCGGCTCGATCAGCGGATCGGCGACCGGCAACGCCGCAGGGATGCGCGCCTTCTCCGCGGCCGAGTCGCAGATCGGCGTGCCGTACGTCTGGGGCGGCGAGCAGCCCGGCGTCGGGTTCGACTGCTCCGGGTTGACCCAGTGGGCGTGGGCCAAGGCGGGGGTCTCGATCCCGCGGACCGCGGCCGAGCAGTACGCCGCGCTCCCCCACGTCTCGCTTCGGAGCCTCCAACCGGGCGACCTGCTCTTCTACTTCAACCTGGACGGGGACAACGCCATCGACCACGTCGTGATGTACGGCGGCAGCGGGCCGTTCGGCGGCCAGACCACGATCGCCGCCGCGTACACCGGCACGACGATCGCGCTCCAGCCCGCGTTCACCGTCGGCCTCATCGGCGCCGCCCGCCCCTGACACGGGCGGGCACCGTGGCCGACACGCCGACCCTCACCCTCGTCGTCCCGACCTACAACGAGGCCGACCGCTTGGCGGACGGGCTCGCGCGCCTCGCACGCGCCGTCGCTGACGGCTCGGTCGACCCCACGTCGACCGAGCTGCTCGTCGTCGACGACGGCTCGACGGACGGGACGGTCTCGATCGCGCGTGAGCTCATCGCCGCGTACCCGCACGCGCGCCTGCTCCCGCTCCCACGCAACCGCGGCAAGGGAGCGGCGGTCCGCGCGGGGCTCCTCGACGCACGTGGTAACGCCGTCGCATTCTGCGACGCCGACATGGCGATCGACCCCGCCCACCTCCCCGC
>Ga0318564_10000566_pt1 | contig 11112 bp, 9 predicted proteins | sample GRESIP066b5f20_FD_203479 | JGI IMG/M metagenome (GOLD analysis project Ga0318564, IMG submission 203479) | Tropical soil microbial communities from Luquillo Experimental Forest, Puerto Rico - GRE.SIPMG.066b5f20 | ecosystem: Environmental > Terrestrial > Soil > Tropical forest > Bulk soil...
CGGGGTGGTCGTCGTCCCGGAGTAGATGGCCAGGCCGAGGTCGCCGATGTGGGCGAAGCTCTCGGCGGTGTGGACGGCGACGCGGATCGGCGGGTGCGGCTTTTGGACGGGCCGCGGCACCACCGAGACGTCCTCGACCTGATAGAACGTGCCGCGGTAGCTGAAACGCTCGCGGGTCCACGCCAGGCGGATGATCTCGAGCGACTCGTCGAAGCGCGCGCGGTTCTCCGCCACCGGCACCCGAAAGCCGTGGAACTGGCTCGGGATCGAGCCCCGGCCCACGCCGAACTCGAGGCGGCCGCCCGAGAGCACGTCCGCGGTCGCCGCCTGCTCGGCGCAGCTCAGCGGATGATGGAGCGGCAGCAGGGTGACCGCGGTCCCGATCCGGATCCGCCGCGTGCGCTGGGCGATCACCGGCACGACCATCAGCGGGCTCGCCAGCAGCGAGAACGCGCCGCCGAAGTGCAGCTCCGCCAGCCACGCCACGTCGAAGCCGAGCGTGTCGCCGAGCGCGATCAGCTCGAGCATCTCGGCGTAGCGGTCGGCGTGGGTCTGTCCGGCCGCCTCCGCCGCCTGATAGAAAAGCCCGAATCGCACGGCGGGCCTCAGATCACCGCCGCCGGCGCTTTCGGGATGGTCTCCCACTGCGCGGGGTCGTGGCCGTAGAACATCGTGGCGCCGGCCTGGTCGCGGAGGCGACGCAGCGCGGCCAGCGACTGGGACATGACCGACGGGTTCCAGAGGATCTTCGGCAGCACGTCGCGGTCCATGTTCTCCCGCGTATAGCACGCGTCCGACGCGCAGACGATCTGCGAGTCCTTGCCGGCGCGCACCAGCAAGGACTGGTGGCCGGGCGTATGGCCATAGGTCGGCAGCAGCACCACGCTGCCGTCGCCGAAGACGTCGTGCTCGCCGTCGACCATCCGGTAGTCGAGCGGATGGTCGAAGTCGATCGGGCTCGGGCTGTAGCTCGGCACGAATCCGGGCCGGCGCGCCGCCTCGAGCTCGGCCCGCTGCACCAGGAAGGTCGAGCGCGGGAAGAATTCGTTGCCGCCGCAGTGGTCGAAGTGCAGGTGCGAGTTCGCCACGAAGCGCACGTCGTCGGGCTTGAGTCCCAAGCGCGCGAGCTGCGGCAGCACGTCGTCGCCTTCGCGCGACTTCACGGTCAGGCGCTTGATCCGCTCGGGGCCGAGCCGGGCGAGCGGATCGAGGCGCGCCTGGCAGTGCACGCCGGTATCGAACAGGAGCTTGCCGCGCGGATGGCTCACCAGGAAGCTCGTCACCGGCACGGTCCAGGGCTGGCCGGGTGTGAGGTCGGACACCATGCTGGCGCGATCGAGCTCGATGTAGCCGGTGCAGAGCGCGTAGACGTTGATCACGGTCACCTCGGCTTGGTCAGGCCTCGCAGCACCTCGAAGAACTCCGGGAACGTCTTCGACACGCACTGGGGATCGGCGATGGCGATCCCCGGTGCGCGCAGGCCGGTCACCGCGAAGCTCATCGCGATCCGGTGGTCGTCGTAGGTCTGCACCTCGCACGGCCGCGGCGTGCCCGGGTGGATCGTCACGGAGTCCCAGGTGCTCTCGACGGAGAGGCCCATGCGCCGGAGCTCGGTCGCGGCGGCCACGGGGCGGTCGCTCTCCTCGTAGTGGGTCTGCGCGATGCCGCGGACGGTCACCGGCCCGTCGGCGAAGGGCGCGATCGCCATCAGGGTGGTCGCCACGTCGCCCATGCGCGTGAAGTCCGCGTCGACCGCCCGCAGGCGTCGGGGCCCCTGCACCGCGATCGTGTCGTCCTCGACCGTCAGCTCGCAGCCCATCCGCCGGAGCATGTCGAGCAGCCCGAGGTCACCCTGCGCCGAGCGGGCACCGAGCCGGGGCACCACCACGTGGCTGCCCGTGACGGCCGCCGCCGCGAAGAAGTACGACGCGCCCGACGCGTCCGGCTCGACCGCGTAGCGGCGCCCGGCGTAGTGCTGGCCCGCCGGTACCCGGAAGTGACGATCGCCGTCGCGCTCGGCGCGCACGCCAAACTCCGCCATCGTCGCGAGGGTCATCGTGACGTACGGGGCCGAGACCAGATCGCCCTCGATCTCGAGCTCGACGTCGCGGTCGGCGTACGGCGCGGCGATCAAGAGGGCGCTCAGGTACTGGCTCGAGATGTCGCCGCGCACGCGCGCCCGCCCGCCGGCGATGCCCCGCGCGCGCACGACCACCGGAGGGCAGCCGGTGCCCTCGCGGCTCTCCGCGTCGACACCGAGCGCCTCGAGCCCGTCGAGTAGCGGCTGGATCGGCCGCTTGCGCATCGCCGGCGAGCCGTCGATGACGAACGTGCCGCGGCCGAGCGCGACCGCCGCCGTCAGGAAGCGCGCCGCGGTCCCCGCGTTGCCGATCTGCAGGGTGGCCTCCGCCGCCGGGAATCGGCCGTCGACGCCGTCGACGGTGAACGACCGCGAGGCGTCGTCCGCCCGGACGCGCACGCCCAGGGCCTCGAGGGCGCGATGCATATAGCGTGTATCGTCCGAGAAGAGCGCGCGGGTGATCTCGGAGCGGCCGCGCGCGAGCGCGGCGACGAGGAGCGCCCGATTCGAGTAGCTCTTCGATCCCGGCAGCTCGACCACGGCGTCGAACGGCTGCGTGATCGGCTCGATGGCCAGCGCCACGTGGGGCCCTCCGTCCGGCCAGTGTACACGAGCGCAGCGCGCGCCCCCGGCTGTGCGCGCTGCAGCCCGTCGCGGGGCGCGGCTGTGCGAGCCGCAGGGCCGACCGGGGGGCTGGGGCCCCCCGGGCCCGAGGCGAGCGATATGAACAAACCCCGCCGGCCGAGGCGCGCCTACGAACGAAGATGCTAAAATCGCGCGCTGTGACCGACGATCAGCGGCTCGATGAGGGCATGGCCGGCCGGCTCCTGCTCGTGACCGACGTCGACCTGCCCGCGGCGGTGCGACAGGTGTGCGCCGATCTCGCCTCGGCGCTCGCCACCCGGGCCGGGATGCCGGTCACCGTCGCCGCGGTGCCCATCCGCCATCTCGACGCGCTCGAGGATTCGCTGCGGCGCGACGTCGAGGCGCAGCGGCGCGAGTACGCGCCGTCGGCTCGTCTCGATCCCGCGTCACCGATGACCTCCGCGCCCTTCCTGTGGCGCCCCGACGGCCGCCCTGACTGGGGCGGCATGTGGACGACGTTCTGCGAGCTGGCGCTCTACGGCGGTCCCCCACAGCGCGGTCCCGAGAGCCCGCTGCGGGCGGCGCCGCGCGGCGTCGCCGAATCCGACGGCGAGATGCTCGCCGAGATGCGGCGCGGCATCTGGGAGACGACCGGACTCTACGCGGAGACGGCCGAGCCGGGCTGGCTGGCGGTCACGTGCGACTCGCCGACGATGGCCGCGTGGATGTGCGCGGCCATCATTCTGGAGAATGTCGGCGCGCGCGTCGACGAGGACCGGCTCCTGTTGCCGGCCGGGCCCGACTACGAGCTCAAGGACGAGGTGAAGAGCGTCATCACGGTGGTGGCGAAGACGCATCACTACTGGCAGGCGCACGTCGCCGACACCGGTCGGGTCGCGCGCGACGACGATCGGAACTGACGCAGCGTGCGCTATCCGTTCCGCTGCACCGCCTGCGGCCTCGAGTTCGAGGTGTCGCGGCCCGCGCACGAGTCGGCGGCGAACGCGTCGTGCCCGACCGACGGCGCCGCGGCCGAGCGCATCTTCACGGTGCCGTCGATGAACTTCAATCGCCCGGTACCCTCGAGTCCAGCGCCGCCGTCGAGCGGCTTCTCGCACCACGGCCACTCGCACGGCCCGGGTACGGGCCACCACGCGCACTAGCATGGGCCACGCCGCATCGCCGACGCGCTACGGAAGGATCCGGCCGCCGGACGAGGCGTGGCTCGCGAAAGCCCCGCGCGAGCCGATCCTCGAGCCCGAGCTGCCGATCGTCGACACGCACCATCACCTGTGGGAGCGGCCCGACCACCGCTACCTGCTGCACGACCTCCTCGCCGATCTCGATACCGGCCACAAGATCGTCGCGACGGTCTTCCTCGAGTGTCACGCGATGTACCGCGCCGGCGGCCCGGCCGAGATGCGGCCGGTGGGTGAGACCGAGTTCGTCGCCGGCATCGCGGCGATGAGCGAGAGCGGCCAGCACGGCTCGACGCGCGTCGCCGCCGGCATCGTCGGCTTTGCCGATCTGACCCTGGGCGACCGCGTCGAGCCCGTGCTCGAGGCGCTGATCCGCGCCGGCGGCGGTCGCTTCCGCGGCGTCCGGCACTCGGCGGCCTGGGACGCGAGCGAGGTCATCGGCAACAGCGCGGTCGCGAAGGGCCCGCACCTCATGAAGCAAGCCGACTTTCGCGCGGGACTGGCGCGCCTGACCGCGCTCGGCCTCTCGCTCGACGCGTGGGTGTTCCATCCCCAGCTGGCCGACGCGATCGATCTGGCGCGCGCCTTCCCGGGGGCGAACATCATCGTGGGCCACTGCGGCGGACCGCTCGGCTACGGCCCCTACACCGGCCGCCGCGACGAGGTGCTCGCCGCGTGGAAAGCGAGCATCACCGAGCTCGCGCGCTGCCCGAACGTGGTCATGAAGCTCGGCGGCATGATGATGCGGCTGGCGGCGTACGACTACGGCACGCGGCCGGCGCCGCCCACGTCGAGCGAGCTGGCCGACTACTGGCGACCGTACATCGAATTCTGTATCGAGCGCTTCGGCCCCTCGCGCTGCATGTTCGAGAGCAATTTCCCGGTCGACAAGATGGGCATCGGGTACGCCGCGCTCTGGAACGCGTTCAAGCGCCTCGCCGCGGGCGCCTCGGCCGACGACAAGCTGGCGCTCTTCAGCGGCACGGCGAGACGGGCCTATCGGCTAGCCTGACCCGCGCCCGGCGCGAAGTGGCTGGACAATGACGTCCCCGGTACCGGAAGCGCCCGCGATCTCCGCCACCCGGAAATGGGCCATCACCCTCACCGTCATGGTGGTGGCGTTCATGCAGATCCTCGACACCAGCGTGACGAACGTCATCCTGCCGCACCTGCAGGGCTCGATGTCGGCCGGGCTCGACGAGGTGTCGTGGGTGATCACGTCGTACCTGGCGGCCAACGCCGTGATCATCCCGGCCACCGGCTGGCTCACCGGACTCTTCGGCCGCCGGCGGTTCTTCCTGATCTGCGCGACCCTCTTCGTCGTCAGCTCCTTCATCTCGGGCGCGGCGCCCGACCTGACCACGCTGATCGTGGCGCGGATCTTCCAGGGCCTCGGCGGCGGGCCGATCATCCCGCTCTCGCAGGCGATCCTCTGGGAGATCTTCCCGTTTCACCAGCGCGGGCTCGCGATGGCAGTCTGGGGACTCGGCTTCATCCTGGGCCCGATCCTCGGGCCGACCGTCGGCGGCTATCTCGCCGACGAGTGGTCGTGGCGCTGGATCTTCTACATCAACCTGCCGGTCGGCATCGTCGGCTTCTTCCTGGCGGGCGTCTTCCTGTTCGACCCGCCATATCTGCGGCGCGCGGCGCGCATCGACTGGTGGGGACTGGGCCTGATGGTCGCCGGCTTCGGGTGCCTGCAGCTCGTTCTCGATCGCGGCGAGCGCGAGGACTGGTTCGCCTCGCGAACGATCGTGGCGATGAGCATCGTCGCGGTCTGCGCCCTCATCGGCTTCCTGATCCGCGAGCTGATGGCGAACGAGCCGATCCTCGACCTCACCGTGTTCGCCGATCGCAACTTCGCGACCGGCGCCACCCTGAGCATGATCATCGGCTTCGGCACGTTCTCGGGCATGCTCCTGGTGGCGATCTTCACGCAGAAGCTCCTGGGCTACGACGCGTGGACGTCGGGCCTCGTGCTAGCGCCCGGCGGGCTCGGCAACGTCTTCTCGCTCTTCGCCTCGGGGATCGTGACGCGCGTCGACCAGCGCCTGATGCTCGGATTCGGCTGCCTGCTCAACGCCGTCAGCCTCTACATGATGACCTCGTTGACGCTCGGCATGGACTACTGGGCGCTGGCCCTGCCGCGGTTCATCCAGGGCTTCGCGCTCGGCTTCGTCTTCGTGCCGCTCTCGACGCTCACCCTGGCGACGATCCGGCGCGACAAGCTCGTCAACGCGACGGCCGTGTACGGCATGTCGCGCAATGTCGGCGGCAGCGTGGGCATCGCGGTGGTCACGACCTTGCTCGCCCAGCGGAGCCAGATCCACCAGACCACGCTCGCCAGCCACATCACCGCGTGGGACCCGGCGACGCGCGAGCGCCTGGCGCAGTGGGCGAGCCATTTCGTGACCCGCGGCAGCGATGCCTTCACGGCCGAGCGCCAGGCAATCGTGATGCTCTACCGCGAGACGGTGACGCAGGCCCAGCTCCTGGCCTACGCCGACGACTTCTGGCTGCTCGCGATGATGTTCGCGTCGGTCCCGCTGTTCCTGCCGCTGATGCGGCGCATCCGGATGGAGCCGTCGACGGCGGCCACCGCGCCGGCGTCCGAGCGCGCTGCCGCACGCGCGGCCGAGGACGTCGCCTGACGCGGACCGCCGCTCGACGGCCGGCGAGCGCCTCGGGGCGCCGCGGTCAGGTCTGCTTGGCTTCGAGCTCCGCCCAGCGCGCGTACAGCCGGTCCACGTCGGCGCGCGCGGCCTCGAGCGCGGCGTAGCGCTGCTGGAGCGCCCCGGGATCGGACGCGACGGCCGGATCGTCGGCGTCGCGCTGGCAGGCCTCGACCGCGCGCTCGGCGTCGAGGATCGCCTGCTCCATGCCGTCCCACTCGCGCTGCTCCCGATAGCCGAGCCGCCTGGGACGCGCGCGCAGCGGTTCCGCCACGCGCGGCTCGGACGGCTTGCGCGCAGCCGGCGCTGCCGCGGCGCGCGCCGCCTCCCACTGCCCGTAGTCGGCGAACGTCGCCGTGCCGCCTCGGCCGTCGAGGGCGACGATCACCGTCGAGACGCGCTCGAGCATGAACCGGTCGTGCGTGACCAGGACGAGCGCGCCGTCGAATTCGGCCAGGCTGTCCTCGAGCACCTCGAGCGTCGGGATGTCGAGATCGTTGGTGGGCTCGTCGAGGATCAACAGATCGGCCGGCTCGCGCATCAGCCGCGCGATCAGGATGCGGGCCTGCTCGCCGCCCGAGAGATGGCCGACCGGCACCTCGAGCTGCTCGGGGCGGAACAGGAATCGCTTCGCCCACGCGGCGACGTGCACGCTGCGGCCCTGCCACGTCACGGCATCGCCCTCGGGCGCGAGCGCCCGGCGAAGGCTCTGGGCCGGATCGAGGCCGCCGCGCTCCTGCTCGAATCGCACGATCCGCAGATCGTCCGCCCGTTCGATCACGCCCGCGTCGGACGCCTCGACCCCCGCGAGCACTTCGAGCAGGGTCGTCTTGCCGCTGCCGTTGGGGCCGATCAGCCCCACGCGCGTGCCGGGCGTGACGGCGAGATCCAGATCGCTGACGAGCCGCCGGCCGCCGCGCGAGATGGTCAGCCCGCGCGCGACCATGAGCCGGCGGGTGCGCCGCTGCGACGACGCGAAGTCGATGCCCGCCGTGGGCGCGAGCGAGCGCGCGCGGGCGTCCTCCAGCTCGTCCATGAGGCGTCCGGCCTGCTTGATACGACCCTTTGCCTTCGTCGAGCGCGCCTTGGCGCCCCGGCGCAGCCACTCGATCTCGCGTCGCACCGTGTTCGCGAGCGCGTCGTGATAGGCCGCCTGGCCGCGCAGGAACTCGTCGCGGCGCGCCAGGAACTCGCTGTAGCGCCCCTCGGACTCGAACAGGCCCTCGGGATACGCGCGGTTGAGCTCGAGCATACGGCTCGCGACGTGCTCGAGGAAGTAGCGATCGTGGCTCACGACCAGGAACGCGCGCGCCCGCTCGGTCAAGAGATCCTCGAGCCACAGGATGCCTTCCACGTCGAGGTGGTTGGTGGGCTCGTCCATCAGAAGAATGTCGGGCTCGGCCGCGAGCTCGCGCGCGATCGCGAGCCGCTTCTTCCACCCGCCCGACAGGGTGTCGACACTCGCACGCCCGTCCGCGAACCCGGCGCGGCTGAGCGCATGGGCGAGTCGTCCGGGCCGATCCTCCTCGTCGACGGAGGCCAGCGCCGCGAGGATGACTGCGTCGACCGTCTGGCCGAGCGGAAAGGCGGGGTCCTGGGGCACGTAGCCGACGCGGACGCTGCCGCGCAGCGAGCGCGAGCCCTGATCGGCCGGCTCGATGCCTGCCAGGATCTTCAGCAGGGTGGACTTGCCGGAACCGTTCGGGCCGACGAGGCCGGCGTTGTCGCCTTCGAACAACCCGAAGGTCAGACCGTCGAAGAGCCGGGCCCCGTAGGCCTTGCTGACGCCCTCACAGCTGAGCAGGAGCGATCGAGCCATCCGACCTCACTTCTTCTTCTTCGGCTTCTTCTTTTCCTTCCGCATGCTCGTACCTTTCGCCATGGGCTCACCCCCTCTCCTCGGGCTCTGCCGCGATCGGCTTCGCAGAGAGTATAGACGGTGTCGTTTCTGGGTCTGGGCATCCAGCCGCCGGCGCGGGCCCGGGCAACAGGCTCGGCGAGGGCCGCGTCGACAGGCTCGACTCGGACCTGAAGCTAGGGGCGAGCTGCCGCCTGACGCGGTTCGCTCGCACCGCTCGTGAGCTGAGCTACGCCTGTTCCTGCGCGGCGGTCGGGCCCTCGCTCATCAGCGTGGTCCGGCGCATGTCGCGCGGCTCGTGGGCCGGGAACGGGCGGGCGCGGTGCATGGTCTGGCGGTTGTCCCACATGACGAGGTCGCCGACCCGCCACTTGTGCGAGTAGACGAACTGGCGCTGGGTGGCGTGCTCGACCAGGTCGCGCAGGAGCAGCCGCGCCTCCGGCAGCGGCCAGCCCAGGATCGTGCCCGCGTGGGAGGACAGGTAGAGCGACTTGCGACCCGTGGTCGGGTGCCGCCGCACGAGCGATTGGCGCACCGGTTTGAACCGCGCGCGCTCCTCGTCCGTGAAGTCGGTGAAGCCGATCTGCTGCCGCGAGAAGAGCTGCGAGTGCTCGCAGATCAACCCCTCGATCTCGCGCTTGGCGTCCTCGTCCAGCGCATCGTAGGCCGCCGGCATGTACGCGAACTCGGTGTTGCCGCCCCGCGAGGGCACGCTTCGGGCGTGCAGCAGCGAGTACTTCGCCGGGATCACCTTGAACGAGCTGTCGGAGTGCCAGAGGCGGTTGCCGATGGCGAACAGCCGCCGCCGATCCTCGCGCGCGAAGACCTGGTTGTTCTTGTCGAGGTTCGACACGTCGGCGAACGTCGGCGGGAGCCGGTACTCGTCGGGCGCGCGCAGACTCGAGTTCGCGGTCTGCTCGAGACTGCCCAGGCTACGCGTGAAGGCGAGCTGCTGGTCGTCGGTGAGGGGCTGGTCGTGGAAGACCAGCACTGCGTACCTGTCCATGCCCGCGTGGACCGCCGCCACCTCGTCCGGGGACAGCGGCTTCGTGAGGTCGAGGCCCTCCAGCTCTGCGGCGAAGCACGGACCGACCTGGCGCGTAGTCACCGACATCGTGGCGGGCATTCGAAGGCCTCCCTCTGGCGTTTGCCTGGATTCTAGACTCTACCGGACCCCGCGGTCACCTCGTTCAGGAAGGCGCGGAGCGGCACCAGCAGCCCGGCGGGGTTGTCGCCCTGCACGGTGTGGCCGGCCTTCTCGATCTTCACCCAGCGGCCATCGGGCAGCGCGCGGGACAGCTTCTCGGCGTCCTCGTCATGGAACACGTCGCTCTCGGCCCCGCGCACCACGAGGGTGGGACATTTCACCCCGGACACCGCCGACCAGAGCAGCTCGCGGCGCCGCTCGTTGGCCGCCGGATCGATCCGGCCGCGGTGCCGCTGGTCGTACTTCCACATCCACTTGCCGTCGGGCATCTGTCGCAGGTTGTGCAGGAGGCTCCGCCGCAGCAGCGTGGCGTCGCGGCGCGGATTGAACGCCAGCGCGCGGTTCACGAAGCCCTCGACCGAATCGAGCGGTGTCGCCTCGGAGGTAAATGCCTGGATCTTCGCGCGGCCGGCCGCGCGCGTCTCCGGGCCGACGTCGACGAGCACGAGCCCCGCCAGGCGCTGGCTGTGTGTGCCCGCCCACGCCAGCGCGTTGGCGCCGCCCAGCGACATGCCGACCAGGACGAAGCGATCGAGCCCGAGGCGGTCGACGAAGGCGTCGAGATCGGCGGCGTGGCTCTCGGTGGCGTAGTCCATCACCGGCGACCACTCGCTGTCGCCGTGGCCCCGCTGATCGAGGGCCAGACACCGACGCTCGGTCTTCAGCGACGCGCACACGAGATCCCACGTGTGGACGTTGAGCCCGCCGCCGTGCAGGAACAGCATCGGCGGCCGCCCGGGCGTGCCCCAATCGAGATAGTGAAAGCGCATCCCGCGCAGGATCACGTGATGCGCGTCCGGGAGGGTGAGGTCCGGCAGGGTGAGCCCGGCGGTGGCCGACGAGAGCTTCAGGTGCTCGCGGAACTCCTCGGGGCTCAGGCTCACGCGGGCGCCTCCTGGCCGGAGCGCGCGCTACGCATACACGTCCTCATCGACCTGGCTCACGTCGGGGTATGGCGCCGACAGCGCGTACTGCACGCCGTTGTCGATCTCCGCCTTCACGTCGGTCTGGATCCGCTCGAACACGCTCGCGTCGGCCAGTCCCTGCTTCTCGAGGCGCGCCGAGAGCGTCTGCAGCGGATCGTGCTTGCTCATCCACTCGCGCTCCTCGTCCCGCGTGCGGTACTCGCGGTTCACGTCGCCGACGTGGTGGCCGTAGTAGCGATAGGTCTTGCACTCGAGAAACGCCGGCCCCTCCCCGCGGCGCGCGCGCTCGACGAGCCGCCGCATCGTCGCGTTGACGGCCTGGACGTCCTGGCCGTCGACGCTCTCGGCGTGGACGCCCAGCGCCTTCGGGCGCGCCAGGATGTCGCCGGCGATGGTCTCGCCGCACGGCGTGTACTCGCCGTAGAGGTTGTTCTCGCAGACGTAGACGACCGGCAGCTTCCAGAGCGAGGCCATGTTCATCGACTCGTAGAGGAGGCCCTGACCGAGCGCCCCGTCGCCGAAGAAGCACACGGCGACCTGCTGGCTGCCACGCATCTTCGCCGAGAGCGCGGCGCCGGTCGCGAT
>Ga0318564_10000568_pt1 | contig 11092 bp, 10 predicted proteins | sample GRESIP066b5f20_FD_203479 | JGI IMG/M metagenome (GOLD analysis project Ga0318564, IMG submission 203479) | Tropical soil microbial communities from Luquillo Experimental Forest, Puerto Rico - GRE.SIPMG.066b5f20 | ecosystem: Environmental > Terrestrial > Soil > Tropical forest > Bulk soil...
CGCGTACGACCGCTCGTCGTACGCGTACCTGTGGCGCGACGTGCCGCCCGACCCGGCCAACGGCGAGGCGATCGCGATATGGGCCAAGCGGCAAGGCTACGCCCGGGTCGCCACCGTGTTCGGCACCGACGCCGGGTCGCAAGGCGACCTGCCCGGCGTGGTGACCGGGGTCAAGGCCGTCGGGATCTCACTGGCCGATCAGGAGAACCTGACCCCGGATCAGCCGTCGTACCGGTCGGCGGTGCAGCGGCTGCTCGCGGCCAAGCCGCAGGCGATCATCACCGAGTCGGACGGCCCTACCGCCGCCACGTTCTTCGGCGAGCTGACCCAGCTCGGCTCGGTCATGCCGATCATCGGGACCAGCGGAACGCCGTCCACCACGTACTTCTCGCCGCTGCGCGGCGCCATCGGCGGCGCGAACTTCGACAAGTACTTCCGGGCGGTCGTGGTCGGGAACCCGGTGGCGAACCCGGCGGTCACCGCGTTCAACAGCGCGGTGCTCGCCGTCCAGTCCAAGCTCGCCAAGCCGGTGACGCAGTGGGAGAACAACTCGTTCTCCGAGTCCGGCTACGACTCGGTGATCATCCTCGCGCTCGCGATGGACGCGGCCAAGTCCACCGACGGCTCGGCGTACAACAAGTACATCAGTCAGGTCACGGCGCCCGGCCCGGGCAAGCAGGTCGTGTACACGTACGCGGCCGGGAAGGCGGCGCTGGCCGCCGGGCACCAGATCCAGTACGTCGGCGCTTCCGGGCCGATCCTGTTCAACCAGTACCACAACTCGTTCGGCGCGCAGGCGGTCGAGGAGTTCCCCGCCAACGCCCCGGCGACGGTGGTGGGCACGATCAGCCAGGCCGCGGTGCAGGCGCTCCATGCGTAGGCGAGCAGGCGTTGGCTGAGCTGGCGGTCCAGGCGCTCGGCTTCGGCGTCGTCACCGCGGCGCTGATCGCGATCGGTGCCATGGGGTTCACGTTGCAGTTCGGCCTGACCAACGTGCTCAACATCTCCTACGGCGGGGTGATGACCGCCGGCGCGTTCGCGGCCTTCCTAGCGGAGGAAGCGCACCTGCCGGCGGCCGTCGCCGTGGTGTGCGCGGTCGCCGCCGGGGCGCTACTCACCTGGGTCCTGGGCAAGACGCTGTTCGCCTATTACGCGCGGCGCGGCGCGGGGCTGTTCGAAATGGTGATGGTGACGCTGGCGGTCAGCCTGATCCTGCAGTACGGCATCGACGCGGCCTCGCGGGAGCAGATCTACCGGTTCTCGTTCCCGCAGGGCGCGTCGCTGCACTGGGGCTGGTTCACGGTCACGGTGACGCAGCTCGTCCTCGTGGCCGTGGCGGCCGCGGTGTTCGCCGGGCTCGAGCTGCTGCTGCGGGGAACCCGGCTGGGCAGGGCGTTGCGGGCGATGGCCGACCAGCCGCGGCTCGCCAGGACCTGCGGCATCCCGACCGGGAAGATCGTGAACGTGGTGTGGCTGCTCAGCGGGGCGCTGGCCGGCCTCGCCGGGCTGGCGTACGTGATCAACTCGCTGACGATCGACGCGTCGGTGGGCACCGAGTTCCTCCCGCTCGTACTGGCCGCCGCGATCCTCGGCAAGGCCGGCTCCACCCGCGGCGCGGTCGGCGCCGCGCTGCTGCTCGGCCTGGTGACCGAAGAGGTCGCTGCCCTCGGCGGCGCGCCGTACGCGACGGTAGCCGGGTTCGCCATCCTCGCGATCGTGCTGGCGACCCGGCCGGCCGCCCTAGCCGGCCAGGCCACGGATAAGGCAGAGATCACGGTATAGAGATGTCCTTCTACCTGTCCACGCTCGCCGTCTACTTCTTTATCGACCTGCTGCTGGCGTACGCCCTGAACATGCAGTTCGGGTGGGGCGGGATCCCGAACTTCGCGCTGATCGTGTTCCAGGCGGCCGGCGCCTACGCCGCCGCCGTGGTCTCGCTGGGCCCGGACACCGGGATCAACGCCTTCCAGCGGTACGTGTTCGGCGTCTCCTGGCCGTTCCCGCTGCCGCTCGTGGTGGCCACCGTGGCCGGCGGCGCGCTCGCGGTGGTCGTCGGATCGTTTTCGCTGCGCCGGATCAGGCGGGACTACCAGGCGGCCATCTTGCTGATCGTCGCGCTGATCGCGACCGGCCTGGTGACCAACGTGGTCGGGTTCGTAAACGGGTCCAACGGCCTGACCGGCGTCCCCCGGCCGCTGTCCAGCGTGCTGTCCGGGCTCACCTACGACGGGTACCAGTGGGTGTACGCCGGCTGGTGCGGGGTCCTGGCGCTCGGCGCGTACTGGCTGGTCGCGCGGCTGGGCGGGGCTGGATGGGGACGCGGGCTCCGCGCGGTCCGCGACAACGAGGACGCCGCCGCGACCATCGGCCTGAACCCCGCGGGCCTGCGGATGGAGGCGTTCGTGCTCGGCGGCATGATCGCCGGGCTGAGCGGCGGGCTGCTCGTCGAGTTCCTCGCCTCCTGGTCGCCGGCCGCCTGGGGCTACGCCGAGACGTTCGCCGTGTTCACGGCCATCATCCTCGGCGGCGTCGGCAACAACTGGGGGGTGGCGCTCGGCACGCTGCTGGTCCAGGTGATCTTCCTGCAGGTGCCCACGTTCCTGCCCGAGGTGGGGTACACGGGGCTGATCGACGCGCTGCAGTGGGTGCTGATCGGGGTGCTGTGGCTGGCCTGCCTCGCGATCCGGCCGCGCGGGCTGATCCCGGAGCGGCGCTACCGCGCGCCAGCCGCCGGGCCCGCTCCGCCCGCACCCGCCGCGGCCGCCGCTCCCAGCGGCTCCGCGCGGGTTCCCGCCGTGGTCGAAGCGCGGGACGCCGCGGATCTCGCCGGGCCCGTGCTCGACGTCCGCCAGGTCCGTGTCCGGTTCGGCGGCGTGGAAGCGGTCCGGGACGTCTCGCTCCAGGTCCACGCCGGCGAGGTGGTCGGCCTCATCGGGCCGAACGGAGCGGGAAAGTCCTCGCTGCTCGGCGCGCTCGGCGGCCAGTTCGCCGTGTCGGCTGGCCGCGTGCTGCTCGGCGGGCATGACATCACCGCGCTGCCGCCGTACCGCCGTGCGCGGCTGGGGCTTGTCCGCACGTTCCAGAACACGAGCACCTTCGACGGGCTGACGGTGTTCGAGAACCTGATGGTGGCGGCGATGTCGGCCCGGGGAGCCCGGCTGCGGGACTCGCTCGCCGGCGACCGGCGGCGGCGGGCTGACGCGGCTGAGGCGGTGTGGGCGCGGCTGCGTGAGTTCGACATGGTCCCGGCGGCGGACGCCTACGGAGCGGAGCTGAGCGGCGGCCAGCGCCGGCTGGTGGAGATCATGCGCTGCCTGATGCAGTCCCCGCGGGTGCTGCTGCTCGATGAGCCGATGGTCGGGGTAGCCCCGCACCTGGTGCGGCGGATCAGCGACGACTGCGCGCGGATCAGCGCGGCTGGCGTCGCCATCGTCATCGTGGAGCACGCGCTCGAAGTCGTCGAAGCGGTATGCGATCGTGTGGTGGTCATGGCCGCCGGGCAGGTTGTTACGGAGGCGAGCTACGCCGAGGCGATGTCGAGCGGCGCGGTTCGGGAGGCGTACTTCGCATGAGACCGGAAGCGATGCTGAGCGCGCGTGACGTCACGGCCGGCTACGGCGCCGTCCCGGTGATCCGCGACGTGTCGGTGGACGCCCTCCCCGGCGAGGTAGCGCTGGTGATCGGTCCGAACGGGGCGGGGAAGTCCACCCTGATCAAGGCGCTAATCGGCGAGCTGGGGCTGATGTCCGGCTCGGTGCTGCTGAACGGGGAGGACATCTCCCGGTTGAGCGAGGATCAGCGCGCGGTCCGCGGGCTGGGCTACGTGCCGCAGTCCAGGGACGTCTTCAAGACCCTGACCGTGACGGAAAACCTGCAGATGGGGGGATACCGGCTGCCGCGCGACGTGACAGCCGAGCGGCTCAGCGAGATCTTCGACCGCTTCCCGACGCTGGGCAAGCTGCGCAAGCGGCTCGCGCAGACGCTGAGCGGCGGCGAGCGGAAGCTGCTGGCGATAGCCCGCGCGCTAGTGGCGCAGCCGACCGTGCTGATGCTCGACGAGCCCACCGCGAACCTGGCGCCCGCCATCGCCGGGCGAGTGCTCGGCGAGGTCGTCGCCGGGCTGGCCGGAAGCGGTGCCGCCGTGCTGCTTGTCGAACAGCGGATCGCGCTGGCCCTCGACGCGGCAAGCCACGTGTACGTGCTGGTGGACGGGGCGCCCAGGTTCACCGGGACCGCCGCCGAGTTCCGTGCCCTGCCGGACATGGGCGCGGTGTTCTTCGCCCGCGGCGGTGATCCGACACTCCCGATCACGGCCGCGCGACCACGGCGGAACACGTGACCGCCACGACCCTCGCCGCGGAGTACGTGGACGTGCGGGACACCCGGATCTGGCTGGCGCGCGGCGGTGCCGGACCGCCGCTGCTGTACCTGCCAGACGGCGACACCGACGCGGCCGACCCCGCGCTGCCGCTGCTGACCGGTGATTTCCGGGTCTACCGGCCCGACCATCCAGGCTTCGGCCGCAGCGGCGACGACCCGGCGGCCGATTCGGTTCTCGACCTGGCCTTCCGCTACGTGGACCTGCTCGACGCGCTCGGCCTGGACAGGGTCTGCCTGGCCGGGTTGTCGCTCGGCGGCTGGATCGCCGCCCAGGTCGCGGTCCTCGCCCCGGAGCGGGTCGCCAAGCTAGTGCTCGCCGACCCGGCCGGGCTCCGGCCCGCGGGGCCGGCCCCCGACATGTTCACGCTCGATCCCGTGGAGCTGGCCGCTCTCGTCAACCACGAGCCGCAGGTCAGGGCGGCCGCCATCGCGGCCGCGCGCGCGATGACGGACGACCCGGAGCGCCTGGCCCGCTACCTGCGCAACCGCGCGGCCCTCGCGCACCTCGCGTGGAATCCCTACCTGCACGACCCCAAGCTGGCGGGGCGCCTGCACCGCATCGCGTGTCCGGTGCTGCTCATCTGGGGCGCGCATGACGGGCTGCTGCCCCCGGAGACCGCCCGCGCCTGGCGTGCGGCACTGCCCGAGGCCAGGCTCGAACTCGTCGAGCATGCCGGGCACCGGCCGCAGGCCGAGCAGCCGGTGGCGTTCGCCGCGCTAGTCAGGGAATTCCTGACATGAAGATCTTCGGCTTCCATCTCATGCCCTACCAGGGACTCCCCGCCGGGCACCTGGCGGGCACGGACAGCAGCTGGGTCACGCTGTCCAACGCGGTGTTCGACCCGGCACTGGGGCACGCGCTCTACCAGCGGTACCTCGACGAGCTGATCGCCTACGACCGCGCCGGCTTCGACGGCATCTGCGTCAACGAGCATCACCAGTCGCCATACGGCATGATGCCGTCCCCGAACGTGATAGCGGGCATCCTGGTTCCGCAGACCACGTGCAAGATCGCGATCCTCGGCAACGCGCTGCCGCTGCGGGACCACCCGCTGCGGGTGGCGGAAGAGGTGGCGATGCTCGATGTGATATCCGGCGGCCGGATCATCTCGGGGTTCGTCCGCGGTATCGGCGCGGAGTACCACTCGTTCGGCATGGACCCGTCGGTGTCGCGGGACCGGTTCTACGAGGCGCACGACCTGATTGTCGCCGCGTGGACCAGGCCAGGGCCGTTCGAGTGGTACGGAAAGCACTACAAGCTCCGTTACGTGAACCCCTGGCCGCGCCCGCTGCAGCAGCCGCATCCCCCGATCTGGTCTCCGTCGCAGGGCAGTGGCGAGACGGTCGACTGGGCGGCCCGCAACCGGTACACATACCTGCAGACCTACAGCGACATCGGGACCGTCCGCCGCGTCTTCGACGGTGTCCGCGCCGCGGCCGACGGGTACGGCTACACGCTCCCGCCCGAGCAGCTCGGCTGGGCGCTCCCGGTATTCGTCGCCGATACCGACGCCGCGGCCGAAGCGGTCGCGCTGCCCGCGCTCGACACCCTGTTCAACAAGCTGATGCGGATGCCCAAGGACCTATTCTTCCCGGCCGGCTATACGTCGGCCGCGTCCGCGGCGCGGATCCTCGCCAGCAAGGGCGGCCTTGGTTCCGGCGACGCGGACGTGCGCGCACTGGCCGACCGCGGGTATGCCGTGATCGGCTCGCCGGACACCGTCCGGTGCAAGCTGGAGGATTACCGGCAGGAGCTGGGCTTCGGCTGCCTGTGCCCGGCGTTCCAGTTCGGCAGCCTCGGCCACGATGACTTCACCGCCAGCCTCGGGCTGTTCGCGCGGAAGGTGATGCCGGCCCTCAGGGCACGACCGACTTAATCGCGTCTAGGGCCAGTTCGATGTTCGCCACGGAGTTGGCGTAGGAAAGGCGCAGGAACCCCTCGCCCCACGATCCGAACGCGGTGCCGGACAGCGCGGCCACCCCGGCCTCGTTCAGCAGCCTGGCCTGCAATGTCGCCGCCGAAAGCCCGGTGCCCGTGATGTTCGGGAAGGCGTAGAACGCGCCCTGCGGCTCGACACAGCTGACGCCGGGGATCTCGTTCAGCCCCGCGACGATGACGTCCCGCCGGCGGCGGAACTCGGCCACCATCTCCATCACCGCGTCCTGCGGACCCTCGAGCGCCGCGATCGCCGCGTACTGGCTGAACGCGGAGGTGCAGGACACCGAGTTGATCGCGAGCCGGGTCACCGGCTCCACGAGCGGCGCCGGGAAGACGCCGAAACCGAGCCGCCAGCCGGTCATCGCGTACGTCTTGGACCAGCCGTCGAGCAAGATGGTCCGCTCGGCCATGCCGTCGAAGTCGAGCACGCTGACATGTGTCCCGCCGTACCTGATCGCCCAGTACACCTCGTCCGTGAGCACGAGCAGGTCGTGGCGCTGCGCGAGTTCCGCGATCGCCGCGCAGTCCTCCCTGGTGAGCGCGCTGCCGCAGGGATTGTGCGGCGAGTTGATGATGAGGAGCCGGGAGCGGGGGGTGATCAGCCGCTCGAGTTCGGCGACGTCGACACGGAAGCCGTTGCTCTCCCGCAGCGGCACGGGTACCGCCGTGGCGCCCGCGAACGAGGTGATCGACTCGTACATCGGGAAGCCGGGGTCCGGGTACAGCACCTCGTCCCCGGGTCCGGCCAGCGCCAGGATGGTGAAGAACATGATCGGCTTGGCGCCCGGCGTCACCACCACGCGGTCCGGGGCCACCCGCATCCGCCCGGTCCGCTCGAGGAACGCCGCGACCGCCTCCCGCAGCGCGGGGATGCCCGGCGCGGGCACGTAGTGCGTATGCCCGGCGCGCAGCGCGTCCACGGCGGCCTCGGCGATGTGGCCGGCTGTCGGGAAGTCCGGTTCGCCGATCTCCAGGTGGATGACCGGGGTGCCGGCGGCCTCCAGGGCCTTGGCCCGGGCGAGCACCTCGAACGCGGACTCGGTGCCGAGCCGCGACATGCGGTCGGCGAGCCGGAAAGCGGTCATGCCCCCGATCATAGGCATGGGAAACTGGGTGGCATGGACGCCGGCCAGTCCCTCGAGCGCGCCTACCGGGAGGAGGCCACCCGGATCAGGGCGGCGCTCGCGACGCGCACCGGTGACGTCGGGCTGGCCGAGGACGCGGTACAGGACGCCTTCGTCGAGGCGATCGAGCACTGGTCGCGCGACGGCGTGCCGCCCAACCCGGGCGGCTGGCTGGCCACCACCGCCCGCCGCAAGGCGCTGGACCGGCTGCGCCGGGACCGGACGGGCGCGGAAAAGCTCGCCCTGCTGGCCGCGGGCGACGAGGCCGTGTGGCCAGAGGACGACGAGATGCTGAGCCTCGTGTTCGCCTGCTGCCACCCGGCGCTGCCCGAGCAGGCGCAGGTCGCGCTGACGCTGCGCGCCGTCTGCGGGCTGACCACCGACCAGATCGCGTCGGCGTTCCTGACCACCGAGCCGACGATGGGTCAGCGCCTGCTCCGCGCCCGCAAGACGCTGCGGCAGGCCGGGGCCGAGGTGCGCGTGCCCGATCCGGACGAGCTCGGCGGCCGCCTGGCCGGCGTGCTCTCGGTCGTCTACCTGGTCTTCAACGAGGGATACCTGGCCAGCTCCGGCCGTGAACCCGCCCGCCGCGACCTGGCCGCCCAGGCCATCGCGCTGACCAGGACGCTGCACCGGCTGATGCCGCGGGAACCGGAAGTGCTCGGCCTGCTCGCGCTGCTCCTGCTGCACGAGTCCCGGGCGGCCGCGCGGTTCGACGGCTGGGGCCGACTGATCCGCCTGAAGGACCAGGACCGCCGCCGCTGGGACCATGACCTGGCGAAAGAGGCGGCGACCCTGCTCGACCGCGCGATGGCCCTGCGCCGGCCGGGACCGTACCAGGTGCAGGCGGCGATCGCCGCGCTGCACGCCGAGGCCCCCTGCTATGAGCAGACCGACTGGCGGCAGATCCGGCTGCTCTACAACCGGCTACAGGACCTCGCGCCCTCCCCGGTGGTCCTGCTGAACCGGGCGGTCGCCACCCGCTACGCGATAGGCGCCGAGGCGGCGCTCGCCGAGATCGGGCCCCTGTCCGCCGAACTCGACGGCTACCACCTGTTCCACGCCCTGCGGGCCGGCCTGCTCACCACCCTCGGCTGCGACGCCGAGGCGAAGGAGGCCAGCGAGCGGGCGCTCGCGCTGGCCAGCAACCCGGCCGAGCGCGAGCTGCTCACCCGCGGCCTGTCCCTGTTAATCCGGGGGGACGACCCCCCGGACCCCCCAGCTGCGCTGCCGCGCGACCTTGTGCTGGTGGCTGGGCCTTCGGGCATATAGACACCGGGCGTCCAGGGGACCTAACTCAGCCCATCTCCATGACCGGGCGGAGCTCGATCGTGATCCAGCCCCGGTCGACCCCCGGCCAGCTCTTGGAGATGTCGACGGCCTCGTCGATCGAGTCGGTGTCGAGGATCGAGAAGCCGCCGAGCACTTCCTTGGTCTCCATGAACGGCCCGTCGGTGACGCCGGCCGCCCGCACCGTCTTGGCCGTCTGCGGGCCCTGGAGCTGGTGCCCGGTCTCCAGCTTGCCGGCCGTGCCCCACTTCTCGTACCAGGCGCCGACCTCGGCGTACCAGGCGTTGAACTCGGGGGTCCCTGGGGCCGGCTCGTTCGGGGTGTCCATGATCAGCATCACGTACTTCACGCGTGTCTCCGTTTCCTCGCGAACGGTGCCCGCCTATGAGGCACCCTCTCACCGCAGTCCACGAACGGGGAGGGGCCGGATCCGACAACAGCCGCCACCTTCCGTTCGGAAATCCTTGCGCGATGTTTGAAGCCGGACGGGGGCCGGTGGTTAATTCTCCGCTCAGTCTGCAAGGCGGCGCCCACGGCCTGTCAGGGCCGGGGTATGCAGGGCTGACAGATCTCGCTGACTTGGTCTTTTCTCCACCGGCGGCCGACGGCCTGGCTGCGGCTTCCATGATCGTGGGTCATTTTCGGCGGATATCGCCACTTCTGACCCACGATCATGAAGGCCGGCCCTTCGGTATACCCGGGCGGGTATCCAGGAACCGGTGGGAACACGGGTCGTTCAGCCGCCGGCCGAGGGCCGGCCACAGCGCGGACCAGTTAGCCACCACCATCACATAGGGGGCCGTACATCGCGCAATCTTCCGCTCAGCGCCCGCTCGCCCGCCAGACCAGCCGCAGGCCCGACCAGTCGTCGTCGATGGCGGCGACCTTGACGTCCACGAGGCCGAGGCCGAGCGCGTGCCGGCGGACGACGTTGTCGGTGATGTCGCTGTGGTGGCCCGCGGCCCGGCGCGGCCAGGCGGCCCACAGCGCGCCGGCCGGGAACACGCGCCGGGCGAGCGCGGGCAGCCTGTCGGCGAGCTCGGCCTCGGCGCGGAAGAACGCGACGATCAGGTCCGCGGCGCCGTCCGCGCCGGGTGCGAGCAGGCCGTCCGGCGGCTCCCGCAGGCGCCAGCCGTCCGGCGGGTCGTCGAGCGCGATCCGCTGCCCCGGCTTGAGGCCCAGCTTGCGCGCCTGCGGGGTGCCCGCTCCGCCGGTCACGGGACGGGCCCGCGGTCCGGGCGCGGTTTCGCGCGCGCCACGTGCAGCACCGCGCCCCAGTGCCGGCGGACCCGCCCGTCCGGGCGCTGCCCGAGGCGGCGCCTGATCTCGCCGTAGAGCCGCTCCCGCTGCCACGGCGCCATGGCGATGTGACCGGAGAACGTGTCGAGCAGGAGGAGGTAGCTGTCCGCGGTGTAGGTGATCTCCCAGTCGAACCGGCGGATGGTGACGTCGGTGAACAGGCCGGTCGCCGTGATCTCCGCGGCGCGGTCGGCGAGCGTGTCCGGCTTCGCGAAGCCGCTGCCCGGCGGCAGGGCCTCGCCGATCTCGTCGTACACGTCCTGGATCTCGCGGAAGAACGGGTCGCCATGGTCGGGGATCACATGCACGGCTTCCCAGAACGCCAGGTGGCCGCCTGGCCGCAGTAGCTCCCACGCCCTCCGGTAGCGGACGGCCGGGTCGATCCAGTGCCACGCGGTGGCCGCGAAGACCAGGCCGAACATCGCCGGCGCCGGCGGCTGCCAGCGCTCCGCGTCGGCGTTGACCACGGTGACGCGCGGGAACGCCGCGAGGTTGCGGCGCGCCTCGGCGGCGAGCGCGGCGCCAAGCTCCACGGCGGTGATCCGGAACCCGCGCCGCGCGAGCGGGATCGTCGCCTTGCCGGTGCCGCAGCCGATCTCCAGGATCTCGTCCTGATCTGGCGCCAGGCGCGCCAGGCTGATCAGCGTGTCGTAGAGAGCGGCGGGATAGCCGGGCCGCGCCGCGTCGTAGCGTGCCGCGACGGTGTCGAAGGTCTGCCTGAGCCGTTCCCTGCCGTCGGCGGTGTCCACGGCATCGGCCTCAGGCGCCGAAGCCGGTCATCACCGATGCCTCGTCAAGCGCCAACTGCCAGGGGAAGCCCTCCATTACGTCCGCTTCGCCGTGCGCGGGATGCGGGGGCACGCCGCCGGGGCCGAGCAGGATGCTGACGCCCTCGGCGCGCAGCGCCTGCACGCTGCGCGCGAACTGCGGGCGGCCGGCGAGGGCGTCGCTCACGAACGGCAGCACGACGATCGGGATGCCCAGGCCGGTCTGCTCGGCGAGCACGCCGAGCGCGTAAGTGTCGGCGATGCCGAGCGCCCACTGGTTGATGGTGTTGAAG
>Ga0318564_10000579_pt1 | contig 11010 bp, 6 predicted proteins | sample GRESIP066b5f20_FD_203479 | JGI IMG/M metagenome (GOLD analysis project Ga0318564, IMG submission 203479) | Tropical soil microbial communities from Luquillo Experimental Forest, Puerto Rico - GRE.SIPMG.066b5f20 | ecosystem: Environmental > Terrestrial > Soil > Tropical forest > Bulk soil...
GGCCTGGGTCTCGCGCTCCAGGTCGGCGGCCAGCGACACCGCGGCCGAGAAGGTGCCGCGATCGATGATCACGAACAGCCCGCCGCTGCGATCGATCGCGGGCCGGCGCAACACCGCGTGCACGATCGGCTGGTTGAGGTAGTTGTCGCCGCCGCCGTTGCCGCGCAGGTCAAGGATCAGCCGCCGGCAGCCGATCGAATCGACGTGGGCAAACAGCCGGGCGGCGAAGGCCGCGACCGTCTCGTGCCCCGGCTCGTCGACGATGGCGCGGATGCGCGCGAACACGGTGCGGGCGCTGTCGCCGAGATCCGCAAAGGCCATCGAAAACCCGAGCATGTTGAGCCGACGGTTTAGCGGCGACGTCTCGCCCAGTTCGCGCACCCACAGTGCGGCTGAATCAGGCGTCCCGGGCGCCACGCCAACCTCGCTCCGTTCGCCCGACGCTCTGGCCACCGTGAGCTGCAACGGCGCCTCGGGGCTCTTCGCCAGCCCGGCGGCGCTCATGTAGCCCGGCGAGCGCAGGTATTCGGGGACGACGTGGAGCGTCCACATCGGGTTGTCGGCCGGGATCAGACGCGCCAGTGCGGCGATGGCATCGGCGGTGGGCCGCCCTGCGATCGCCACCACCTTGGTGCTGGCGAGCTGCTTGTATGACGTGCCGGCCTCTGTGATCCACAGGCCGTCGGCGAACACCGCGCACCGGATCGGATAACGGGTGCCGAAGCCCGGCCCCGGCAGCGGCCCAAGGGTGGGCCACGCGTGGGCCACGAGGCGGAGCTGATCGAGACGCGAGTGACCATCGCCGAGCAGGCCCACGAACGCCGAGAACGCCGCCACCGCCTCGTAGTAGCGCAGCGACGGCAGCCGGCGCTCGAGATCGCTCCCCGCCGAGTCCCACTCCGCGCGCGAGTGCGCGCGATACGGTCGCGGATGGAGCGAATCGATCGCGGCGCGAAGGAAGCGCACGTCGCCGCGCCACGTCCCCGGGTCGAGCGAAGGCGCGGCCGTGGCCCGTGCGGCGCTGAGGCAGGTCACGACGAACGCGAGCCACGCCAGGGCAGAGCGGGTCATGCGCGGGGCGCAACCCGGGGGCGGGGCATGAGGGCCCTACGCTCGCGGGGCGCCCGGGGTTGCGATGCCGGCGGCGTCATGAACCCTCCGCGCCGACGCGCTTCCGGCCGTGGCACGCCTGTCGCTTGCTCGCGGTGACGGTTGCTCGACTCGTGGCCCATAGTGCCTGTGATGGTCGACGACGCGAGTTTTGTCCGAGCTTCGTTCTCTATTCGCGCATCGACGGCGAAGCGCCGCGCATCTGAGGGTCTTTGCCGCGCCGGATCGCGGCCGCGTTTGGTGCAGTCAAACCCTCTCGAATCCCCCCGTTCCTCGCGAGGAGACTTGCCATGCCCGCTCTCCGCACGTTGCTCCCGCTCGTCGCGTTGTCCTCGCTGCTTTCGGCCGCCTCCGCATCGTCCCACCCCTGCGCCTCGGTTCTCGGCGTCGACAAGGTGCCCGGCACGCCGGGCCTCGTCCACATCAGGACCACGAACCGCGTGATCGGGGCCTGGGAACCGCCGTCCTCCCGCGCCACCGTCATCGCCTATGTGGTCCGCGCCCTCGACGTCACCTATGACTCGGACGGCAACGCCGCCACGATCGTCGACACGCTGGTCGCGCCGGTCGGATCGACGGTGCGCTTCAAGTGGATCACCGGGTCCCACACCCTGACCGAGGGCCTCAACTCCGGCGATCTCGGCACCGCGCGATTCAACTACATCCTCGACCCGACCCACCAGGCGTTCGACACCACGCTCGCCGCCGTGGGCACGATGAACTACTTCTGTCAGGTGCACGAGCTCCCGGACCGGAATCAAAGCATGGCCGGAACCATCATCATCACCTCGGGTCTGGACGTTCCCGGCGCCGCGCGGCCCACGCGGGTCACGTTCTCGAGACCGCCGGCTCCGAATCCCAGCCGCTCGACGGTGTCGTTCGCGATCACGCTGCCGGCCGAACGCCAGACCGAGGTGACCGTCCACGACATTGGCGGGCGCGAGGTGGCGGTCGTGACGCGTGGGCTGCTCGGCCCCGGCGAGCACGCGTATCAGTGGGACGGCCGATCGTCCTCGGGTCAGCGCCTGGCGGCGGGCCGCTACATCCTGCGGCTGCGCGCCGGGTCGGTGACCGAGGTGCGCGCGTTCAGCCTGATTCGCTGACCGCCGCCGGCGCCGGCCGGCCGCCCGCAGCCCCTCGCTCGCGCTCCAGCACGCAGCGGATGCCGGTGGTCGCGAGCTCTTCGAGGAGCGGCAGGTAGCTGAGCGGCACCAGGGCGGCGAGCAGCGGGAACGCCAGCGCCTCGGCGGGGGTGAAGTCGGCGCGCGCGGCGGCGAGGCTCGCCAGCACTTCGGGCGCCGAGCGCGCGCGCAGTCCGTCGCGCAGCCCGATCAGGAGCTTCCGCCCCGGGTGGGTGAGGTGGTGGATGCGCCGCAGCTCCCGCACCCTAAGCCCGCTCGCGCCGAGCAGGCGGCGGAAGCGGCGCAGGGTGATGCGGTTGAGCGAGAGGTAGAGCCGCTCCTCGACCACGGCGCCGCGCGCGCGCAGCCGCTCGAGCACGCGGCGGCGCGGCAGGAGCTGGAACCACGGCCACTTGATGGTGTCGTCGATGTGGCCGCCGTAGGGGCCGTGGAACAGTGGGAAGTCGATGAACGCGAGCCCGCCCGGCTTCAGCACCCGCGCCATCTCGCGCAGGGCGCCGCCCGGGTCGTCGAGGTGCTCGATCACGCTCGCCGCCACCACGCAGTCGAACGCGCCATCGCGGTACGGCAGGCGCGCGGCATCGCCGAGCTGGAAGCGCGCGGACAGGCCATGCCGCGCGGCGTAGTCGCGCGCCGCCGCGAGCGCCGTGGCATCGTATTGCTGGCGGTCGAGCCCGTTGGCCACCATGCCGCGCGCGGCGAGCTCGAGCAGGATGCCGCCCATCCCGCAGCCCACCTCGAGCACCCGCGCGTCCCGCGGCTCCATGTGGCGGGCGATGCGCTCCCACAGCACCGCGCCGCCGAGGCGCTGGTACTCGATGTAGCGCTCCGGCGACTCGTTGCGGCGGCGGATCGCCTCGAGCCGCGCCGCCTCGACCGCGGCCGCGTCGCGACCGGCGGCCGGCGGTCTCACAACGGCTCGGGCGTGAGCCGGCCCGGACCGTGGCCCGAGCGCAGCGACTCCTGCGCGCGCTTGAGCTTCTCGAGCGTTTCCTCGAGGGCGGCGAGCCGCACGCGCTCGCGCTCCACCACCTCGGGGCGCGCCTTCCTGAGGAAGTCCTGATTGCGGAGCTTCTTGCGCGCGTTCTCGAGGTCGGAGAGCAGCTTGTCGGCCTCGCGCACCAGGCGCTCGCGCTCCCGGTCGAGATCGACCAGCCCTTCGAGCGGCAGGAACACCTCGGCCCCCTGGACCACCGCCGAGGCGGCGACCGGCGGGCGCGAGCCGTCGCGCGCCAGCGTCAGGGTCTCGATGCGTGCGAGCGGCATGATCTGGGCGCGCAGCTGCTCGACCAGCTGGAGCTGCGCCGGGGTGCCGCGCACTACGATCGGGACGCGCCTCCCGGCGGCGATGTTGTTCTCGACCCGCAGGTTGCGCACCGCCACCACCAGCTCCTGCAGGAAGGCGATCTCGCGCTCCGCGGCGGCGTCGAACCAGGCGCGCCGGGCGCGCGGCCAGGCCGCGGTCGCCACCAGCTCGCCGTCGTGCGGGATCGCCTGCCACACCTCCTCGCTCATGAACGGCATGAACGGGTGGAGCAGCCGCAGGATGCCGTCGAGCACCTTCCACGCCACCCAGCGCGCCACGCGGCGGTCGTCGGGATCGGCGTCCTCGGCCCAGCGCGGCTTCGCCATCTCCAGGTACCAGTCGCAGTAGTCGTCCCACGCCAGGTGGTAGAGCGCGTTGGCGGCCTCGTTGAGGCGGTAGGTCTTGAGGTAGCGGCTCACGTCCTTCACCCCGTTGGCGAGCCGCGACAGGATCCAGCGGTCGGCGAGCGTGAAGGCGAGGCCGCTCTCCCGGACCTTCGACAGGTCCTCGTCGCCGAGCCGCATCTGGACCAGCCGCGCCGCGTTCCAGATCTTGTTGGCGAAGAACTTCCCGGTCTCGAGGCGCTTCTCGTCGAACAGCAGGTCCTGGCCGGTGGGGGTCAGATAGATCAGCGTGAAGCGCACCGCGTCGGCGCCGTAGCGGTCCATCATCACCAGCGGGTCGGGCGAGTTGCCGAGCGACTTCGACATCTTGCGACCCTGGGCGTCGCGCAGGATGCTGGTGAAGTACACGTGCGGGAACGGCGCCGGCCCCATGAACTGCTGCCCCGCCATGATCATGCGCGCCACCCAGAAGAAGATGATGTCGCTGCCGGTCACCATCAGGCTGTTGGGGTAGTAGCGCGCCAGATCCCCGGTCGATTCGGGCCAGCCCAGGATCGCGAACGGCCACAGCCACGACGAGAACCAGGTGTCGAGCACGTCCTCGTCCTGGCGCCAGCCGTCGCCGGCCGGGCGATCGGCCGACACCACCGTCTCGGCGCCGCGGTACCACACCGGGATGCGGTGTCCCCACCACAGCTGGCGCGAGATGCACCAGTCGCGGATGTTCTCGAGCCAGTTGAGATAGACCTTGCGCCAGCGCGCCGGGTAGAACTTGACCTGGCCCCTCTTCGCCGCATCGATCGCGGGTGCGGCGAGCGGCGCCATCTTCACGAACCACTGCCAGGACAGGTAGGGCTCGATGACGGTGTCGCAGCGCGAGCACTGCCCGACCGCCATCAGGTGCTTCTCGACCTTCTCGACGTAGCCGGCGTCGGTGAGCGCCGACACCACCTTGTCGCGCGCCTCGAAGCGGTCGAGGCCGCGGAAGTCGCCGGCGTTCTCGTTCATCACGCCGCGCTCGTCCATGACGATGATCTCGGGCAGCTGGTGGCGCTGGCCGATCTGAAAATCGGCCGCGTCGTGCGCCGGCGTCACCTTGACCGCACCGGTGCCGAACCTGGGATCCACGGCGTCGTCGGCGATGATCGGGATCTCGCGGCGCAGCAGCGGCAGCACCGCGGTCTTGCCCACCAGGTGGGCGTAGCGGCGGTCTTTGGGATGCACCGCGACCGCGGTGTCGCCCAGCATGGTCTCGGGCCGGGTGGTCGCCACGGTGACGAACTTCTCGGTGCCCTTGATCGGGTACCGGATGTGCCACAGGCTGCCCTCGCGCTCGACCTTGTCGACCTCCTCGTCGGAGAGCGCGGTCTGGTCGTGGGGGCACCAGTTGACGACGTAACGCCCGCGGTAGATCAGCCCCTGCTCGTGAAGCTTCTCGAACACCAGCAGCACGGCGCGCGAGTAGGCGGGATCGAAGGTGAAGCGTTCGCGCGACCAGTCGACCGAGGTGCCGACCCGGCGCAGCTGCTTCAAGATCAGTCCGCCGTACTCCTCCTTCCACTGCCACACCCGCGCGACGAAGCCCTCGCGCCCCAGATCCTGGCGGCGGCTGCCCTGCTCCTCGAGCATGCGCTCGACCACGCTCTGGGTCGCGATGCCGGCGTGATCCATGCCCGGCACGTAGAGCACCTCACGCCCCTCCATGCGCTGCCAGCGCACGATGAGATCGCGCACCGACTCGCCCAGCAGGTGGCCCATGGTGAGCGAGCCGGTGACGTTGGGAGGCGGGATCGAGATCACGAACGGCTTGCCGCCCGGGCGCGGCTTGAACACGCCGGCGGCTTCCCAGGCGTCGTACCAGCGCGCTTCGACACGCTGGGGATCGTAGGGCTGCTGGAGGGTCTCGGGAGTGCCCGGACGCATGGCTCTCCTTGTGAACTGAACGGGCGGGCCGGAGGGGAATGGAGCGTGCGAAGCTAGCACACCCGCAACGGGGCTGCTAGCATGCCGCCCGATGGCGGACGCAGGCGCGACGACGGCGCGACGGCGGTGGAGCGGGTGGGCGTGCCGGCTGCTCGCGGTCGCGCTGGCGGCGCCGCACCCGGCGCGGGCGGCGCCCGACCAGTATGTGCCGGTCCGTGATCCGATCGAGGCCGAGATCCGGCTGCTCGATCTGACCGATCCGCTCCCCGGCCCGCCGCGCATTCTGCTCCCCCACCTCGGCACGCGCCCGCTCCAGTGGCGCGAGCTCCAGGGCCCGGGCGCCCCGGTCGACAGCACCGATCCGGCGCGCGCGATCGCGCTGGCGCGCCTCGAGCGCGCGCTGGGGCGCAACGCGCGGCCCGGCTTCGCCCCCCACCCGCGCTACGGCTCCACCCCGTTCCTGTGGCGCGCCGCGACGGCGGGCGACGCGTTCGAGCTGTCGCTGGGGGTCGAGGGCGCGGGCGAGACCGATCGCTACGATTCCCGCTACCTGTCGGGCTCCGGGCTCCAGGCCCGGCTCGCGGCCTCGTTCGACCACTGGCTGGTCTTCTCCCACCTGCTGCTCGGCCAAGTCGACAGCGCGCGCACCTTCGCCGATCCGCTGGTGACCAACTCCGACGTCATCCTGCACACCGAGGACACCTACGTCGCTTACACCAGCGGCGGCGGGGGCTGGGGCACGCGCCTGGGGCGCACGCGCTGGAACTGGGGACCGGGCGATGAGGCCACGCTGACGCTCTCCAGGACCGCGGCGGCGCTCACCGGCTTCGACGCCCACGCGCGCATCGAGCCGCTGCGCTCCGACGGCGTGATCCTTTCGGCGACCGTCGACGAGGCGGCGGGCGAGCAGCTGGCGGCGCACCGCCTCGAGTGGCAGCCGCGGTCGCGGCTCCGGGTCGGCATCACCGAGACCGCACGCTATCACGCGGCCGGCTGGCAGCCGCTCTACCTGGTGGGCGTCATCCCGTACGTCCTGGTCCAGCGGCTCACCGCCCAGGACAATCCCGACTCGGCGGACGCGGTGCGCAACAACGTCATGGTCGCCGCCGACATCGCCTGGCGGCCGGCGACCGGCACGCGGCTCTACGGCGAGCTGCTGATCGACGACCTGCACTCGAAGACCTCGGCCAACCCCGACAAGCTCGGGTTCCAGCTCGGCTGGGAGGGCGTGGGCGTGATCGGCCGCAGCCGGGTGAGCTGGGACGGCGAGTACACGCGGCTCTCGCGCTACGTCTACACCTCGTACTTCGGGCGCTCCTACGTGGCGCAAGGCCAGCCGATCGGCTACCCGACCGGCCCCGACGCCGAGCGTCTGGCGCTGCGCGGCGCGTGGGACACCGGGCCCGACTGGCAGATCGGGGCGCGGATCTCGCAGACCCGCCACGGCGAGGGCTCGATCGACAAGCCCTACGTGCCCGGCACGCCCAAAGGCGACCCGTTCAGCTTCGAGGGCGTGGTGGAGCGCGAGCGCGTCGCCGAGGCGGGGCTGCGCTGGTGGCCGGCGAGCGGCGTCGACCTCTCCGCCTGGGCGGGCTACCGCTGGCTCGAGAACGCCGGCCACGTCGTGGGGGCGTCGCGCGACACCCCCACTGCCATGCTGGAGCTGCGGCTCACTCGCTAGTGGATGACCGCCGCCAGCGCGGCCTGGGGCGGCGGGGCGGCGAGATGCACGTCCTCGCGCACCAGCAGCGTGAGCGCGTAGCCCGAGCTGGTGGCGCGCCAGATCGAATGCGGCCGGTAGCGACCCTTGAGCCAGTCGCGGCCCGAGGACATCCACGCCAGCACCGGGCCGTCGGCCGCGAGGTAGGTCACCAGCAACTCGGGATCGAGCGACTCGAAGTACGCCATGCGCTCGCTGGGCGGCGTCCCATCGTGGTTCATGCGCGCCAGCCGCCGGTCGGTGAGCCCGTAGAGATCGATCACGTGCAGCCCCGAGAAGTAGCCGATCGCCCCGATGTCCCAGGTCGCGAGCCGCGCCCCGGGCGGCGCGTGGTCGTGGAGCCACAGGCCGAGCGGCGCCGCCACCTCCTCGACGTTGCGCGGGTTCCGCACCGCGTAGGCGGCGCCGAACTGATCGCGGGCCTCGAGCGCGCGCCGGTCCTGCTGCGCGCTCGCCAGTACCCAGGCGAGCGCCAGCGCGGCGGCCAGCACCCCGGTGGCCGCGACGCCGGACGGGGCGCGCGCGATCGCGAAGCCGCTCGCCAGCTGGTCGATGCCGAGCGCCACCAGCACGGCGAGCAGCGGCAGCACGTGGACGAAGAAGCGCAGGTGGAGCACGTCGCCGCCCACCCACACCACCTCGGCCGCGAGCCCCGCCACCGCGAGGGCGATGAAGCCCGCCGGCGCCGGCGCCGTGCGCAGCCGCGGCACCGCGACGATGAGGAGCGCGACCAGGGCGAGGCCGGAATAGGTCAGGAAATCGCCGAGCGCCTTGAAGCCCGCGGGCAGCCGCACTGCGGCGGGCACCATCTTGGCCACGTAGGTGTTGGGAAGCAGCGCGCCGTAGTAGCTGAAGGACGCGATCGCGACCGGCGCGGCGAGCGCCGCGAAGGAAAGCCCCCACGCCAGCGCCCGGCGGCGCGCCGCCCCGCCCTCGCGCGGCTCGCTCAGCGTGGTCCACGCGAACGCCAGGGCGCCGAACAGCAGGCCTTCGGGCCGCACCCAGGAGAGGATCCCGAACAGCACGCCGTCGAGCGGCACGGTGCGGAACAGCCGCTTCCCCGCCACCAGCGCCCAGGCCGCCCAGGCGAGCCCGGCGGCGAACAGCGGCGTCTCCATGCCGGCGCAGCTCCACGCCGCCCACAGCGGGTGGAGCGCGAGCGTGAACGGCGCGGCCAGGGCGGCGCGCGCGTCGCCCAGCAGGCGGCGCGCCAGCCGCGTGACCGCGACCAGCGCCAGCGCCGAGCCGACGAGCCCCAGCGCCTTGGCGGTGGCGTCCACCGGAAGCCCGAGTCGGATCGCGAGCGCGAGCAGCGCCGGCCACAGGAGCCCGGTGGTCCCCTCGACGCGCTCCCCGGCCTGATAGACCGGCCCCAGACCCGCCGCCCAGTTGCGCGCCACGCGGTAGGTGATGAACGAGTCGTCGACCGTGAAGGGCCAGTACAGCCCGGCGTGCAGGATCAGGACCGCGATCGCGAGCAGGAGTGACGCACGCCAGTGCTGTGGGTGGCGCGCGGCCATCCACACGGCGGCCAGCACCAGCGCCGCCATGACGGCGTAGCAGAACCAGAAGGTCGGATCCACGATGGGCAAGCTCGCGGTTCGCCCATGACGATATCACGCGCTGGCGGCGGCAGGCCCTGCTAGAATTCGAGGCTCAGCACCGCGCGCACCTCGGTGGCGCTGAAGGCGACCAGGTTGCGCGCGCCGCTGGTCTGCGGGTGGCCCCACCGCTGGGGCAGGGCCGCGATGGTCAGCTGGGCCTCGCCGATCGCGAGGCTGGCCACCGGGCCGGCGAAGACCACCGCGGCGGCCTGCGGCCCGAAGTTGGGATGCTCGCTGCGGGCACGACCCTCGAGGCCGAGCGCGCCGCCGGCGCCCAGCCGGCGCGCCAGCCCGGCGCTGACCTCGGCGGCGAACTCGTTGCGCAGCACGTCGCCGTTGTCGAGGCGCTCCTCGTGGTTGTGCCGGAAGCCGAAATCGGCGATCAGGTTCGAGGCCGCGACCCACGATCCGTGGTGGAGGCCGAACAGGAGCTTGGGCTCGAGCTCGAGCTCGTCGCCGCCCCCGGTGACTTCGAGGTAGAGCGCCGGGCCGCCGGCGAAGCGCGCCAGCGCCGCCGGCCGGACGATGAGCTCGAGCGAGCCCGAATCGAGGCCGAGCGTGCCGGAGGGCGGGCGGACGAGGTTCAGATACAGGGCGCCGGTCACGCGGTCGGTGATCGCGTGCTCGCATTCGCCACGGCCCTCGAGCGTGGCGGGCTCGGACGGATCCTGCCTGCCGCTCTTCGATGTCCCCCACAGCGCGGCTTCGCTCTCGCCGGCGCGTCCGAGATCGGGCAGGTACGAGAGCACGAAGGGGCGCGGCTCGGCGCGTGTGACGGCGGGCAGCAGCAGCAGCGCGACGGCCGCGGCGATCCACCCGCGCCGCGCGCCGGATCGAGCGCCACGCGTCGCGGAGGACGTGGCCCCCGGGGATCGATTGCTCGAATGAACGATTGAACACTTGTTCATGTGAGGTGGGCATGGTGCCGGTCTCCGCGGTCGCTGTCAAATCCGGCCGGGCGTCGCGGCGCGCGGGATCAGATGCCGGCCGCCCTCGACCACGCCACGGTGCGCTCGAGCCCGGCGCGGAACGGGGTCTGCGGGGTCCAGCCCAGCACGCGGCGGGCGCGCCCGGCGTCGAGGTAGATCCTCTGCACCTCGCCGGGGCGGGGCGGCTCGTGGATCGCCTCCTCGGCGAAGCCGAGGATGCTCCGCAGCTCGCGCACGATGTGGTTGACCGAGATGCCGACCCCGGTGCCGATGTTCACCATCTCCCCGCCGCCGCGCTCCAGCGCCAGCACGTTGGCCTCGACCACGTCGTCGACGTAGACGTAGTCGCGCAGCGCCTCGCCGTCGCCGAAGACGCGCGGGCGCCGGCCGTGGAGCATGAGGCCGATGAAGATCGCGTTGACGCCCGCCTCGCCGTGGGGGTTCTGGCGCGGACCGAAGACGTTGCCGTAGCGCAGCACGGTGTAGTCGAGCCCGTGGAGCAGCTTCCACAGGTAGAGGTAGTGCTCGAGCGCGTGCTTGCTCGCACCGTAGGGCGACTCGGGGTTGATCGGGTGGTCTTCGGTGGCCGGGAGCTCACGGCCCTCGCCGTACAGCGCGCCGCCGGTCGAGGCGTAGATCAGCTTGCGCACCTGGTGGCGGCGGCAGGCCTCGAGCAGCCCGATTCCGCCCAGAACGTTGGTGGTGGCGTCGAACAGCGGATCGGCGACCGAGCGCCGCACGTCGATCTGGGCGGCGTGATGGTCGACGATCTCGGGCTTCCACGCCGCCACCAGGCGCTCGACCGCCGGCGCGTCGGTGAGGTCGGCGAGCTCGAAGTGGGCGCGCGGGTTGACGAAATCACGGCGCCCGGTCGACAGGTTGTCGAGCACCGCGACCTCGTGACCGGCGGCGCCGGCTTCATCGGCTCGCAC
>Ga0318564_10000592_pt1 | contig 10873 bp, 11 predicted proteins | sample GRESIP066b5f20_FD_203479 | JGI IMG/M metagenome (GOLD analysis project Ga0318564, IMG submission 203479) | Tropical soil microbial communities from Luquillo Experimental Forest, Puerto Rico - GRE.SIPMG.066b5f20 | ecosystem: Environmental > Terrestrial > Soil > Tropical forest > Bulk soil...
CTCACGGTAGGCTGCCCGCGTGCGGATAGGGGTCATCACGTTCCCGGGGTCGCTCGATGACCGTGACGCCGCGCGGGCGGTGCGCCTCGCCGGGGCGGAGCCGGTCCCGCTGTGGCACGCCGACCGGGATCTGCGCGGCGTGGCCGCGGTGATCCTGCCGGGCGGTTTTTCCTACGGCGACTACCTGCGCTGCGGTGCGATCGCCCGGTTCGCCCCGGTGATGAGCGAACTGGTCCCGGCGGCCCGGGCGGGCCTGCCGGTGCTGGGCATCTGCAACGGGTTCCAGATCCTGTGCGAGGCACACCTGCTGCCGGGGGCGCTGACCCGCAACGCCGGCCTCCGCTTTGTCACCCGGGACCTGCGGCTGCGGGTGGAGAACACGGGGACGGCCTGGACCGGGGCCTACTTCGGCGGCGAGGAGATCGTGGTCCCGCTGAAGAGCGGCGAGGGCGCCTACGTAGCCGACCCGGGCACGCTCGCCGAGCTTGAGGCGTCGGGGCGGGTCGTGATCAGGTACTCCCATGCCAACCCGAACGGGTCCGCGGGCGGCATCGCGGGGGTGTGCAACGCCGCGGGCAACGTGGTCGGCCTGATGCCGCATCCGGAGCATGCGGTCGATCCGCTGACCGGCCCGTCAGCGGACGGCCTGCGCTTTTTTACCTCCGTGGTCGCCGGGGTGCTGACATGACCGCGGACATGATGCTGCCTCAGCCGTATGCGGAGCTGGGGCTGACCGATGATGAGTACGACCGGATCTGCCAGACGCTGGGCCGGCGGCCGACCGGCGCGGAGCTGGCGCTGTACTCGGTCATGTGGAGCGAGCACTGCTCGTACAAGTCGTCCAAGGTGCACCTGAGGCGGTTCGCGGACCAGGCGCCCGCCTCCGCCGCGCTCCTCGCGGGGATCGGCCACAACGCCGGCGTGGTTGACATCGGCCAGGGCTACGCGGTCACGTTCAAGATCGAGTCGCACAACCATCCGTCCTACTTGGAGCCCCATCAGGGGGCGGCCACCGGGGTCGGCGGCATCGTCCGCGACATCCTGGCCATGGGCGCGCGTCCGGTGGCCGTGCTGGACGCGCTCAGGTTCGGGCCCGCCGCGGCGCCCGACACCGGCCGGGTGCTGCCCGGCGTGGTCAGCGGCATCTCCTTCTACGGCAACTGCCTGGGCCTGCCCAACATCGGCGGTGAGCTGGACTTCGACGCCTGCTACGCCGGGAACCCGCTGGTCAACGCGCTCTGCGTGGGGCTGATGCGGCACGGTGACCTGCAGGTCGCCGCGGCCAGCGGGCCGGGGAACCAGGTGATCCTGTTCGGGTCGGCCACTGGCCCGGACGGCGTCGGCGGGGCCTCGGTGCTGGCCAGCGCGGCGTTCGGCGGTGCGGCGGGGCTCGGGGAGTCGGCCAAGCGGCCCAGTGTCCAGGTGGGGGATCCGTTCCTGGAGAAACTGCTGGTCGAGTGCTGCCTCGAGCTGTTCGCGGGCGGCCTGGTGGTCGGCATCCAGGACCTCGGCGCGGCCGGCGTGGCCTGCGCGACCACCGAACTGGCCGCGGCCGGCACCGGCGGCATGCGGATCCGGCTGGACGCGGTACCGCTGCGTGACCCCTCGCTGGGGCCGCCCGAGATCTTGATGAGCGAGTCCCAGGAGCGCATGATGGCGGTTGTCGAGCCCGGCCGCGTCGATGAGTTCCTGGCCGTGTGCGCCAGGTGGGACGTCCGGGCGGCCGTGATCGGCGAGGTGACGGACACCGGCCGCCTGGTCATGACCTGGCACGGCGAGACGGTGGTGGACATACCGCCTGGCTCCGCGGCCGACGGTCCCGTGTATCACCGGCCCCTTGCCCGGCCCGCGGCGCAGGACACGCTGGCCGCCGACGACCCCTTGGCGCTGCCGCGGCCGGCCGGCGGCCCGGCGTTGCGCGCGGACCTGCTCGCCCTGATCGGGTCGCCGAGCCTGGCCGACAAGAGCTGGGTGACCGATCAGTACGACCGGTACGTCCGCGGCGACACCGTGCTGGCCATGCCCGAAGACGGCGGCCTGATCCGGGTGGACGAGGTGACCGGGCTCGGCATCGCGCTGGCTACCGACGGCAACGGCCGCTTCTGCCGCCTTGACCCGTACCTGGGTACCCAGCTGGCGCTGTCCGAGGCGTACCGGAACGTGGCGGCGACCGGCGCGCGCCCGCTGGCCGTGACGAACTGCCTGAACTTCGGCTCGCCGGAGGACCCGGCGGTGATGTGGCAGTTCGCCGAGGCGGTGCGCGGGCTGGCGGACGGGTGTGCCGCCCTGGGCGTGCCGGTCACCGGCGGGAACGTCAGCTTCTACAACCAGACCGGGACCGCTGCCATCCATCCCACCCCGGTCATCGGGGTCCTCGGCGTCCACGATGACGTGCGGCGGCGGCTTTCGATCGGGTTCGGTGTCCCGGACGCCTCGGTTGTCCTGCTGGGGCGGACCGAGGCCGAGTTTGGCGGGTCGGCCTGGGCCCACGTGCGGCACGGTCACCTGGGCGGCCGGCCGCCGGTCCCCGACCTGGCCGCCGAACAGCGGCTGGCCGGCCTGCTGGCGGCAGCGGCCATGGCCGGGCTGCTGGCGGCCGCCCACGACCTGTCCGACGGCGGCCTGGCCGTCGCGCTCGCCGAGTCCTGCCTGCGCGGCGGGACCGGCTGCCGGGTGCGGCCGCCCGGGGACCCGTTCACCGCTCTGTTCAGCGAGTCGGCCGCGCGGGCCGTGGTGGCGGTGCGGCCCGGTTCGGAGGCGGCCTTCGCTTCGCTTCGCGAGGCGCGCGAGGTGCCGGGCCAGACCATCGGGCGTACGGGCGGCGGCGACCTGGTCGTCGAGGGGTGGTTCGCGGTCCCGCTGGCCGAGTTGGCCGCCGCGCATGCCGCCGCCCTGCCCGGGTTGTTCGGCTGAGGTGACATGCCTCCCCGGCGTCCGGACCCGCGCGGGCAGGAGAGCGTCGCCCCGGTGCTGCGGGCGCTTGATGGCGGTCTGGTCCCGGAGCCGGATGAGCTGCGCGCCGCGGCCAGGTACCTGCTGGCGCTGCTGGCCAGCAGGCACCCCGGTCGCGTCCTGGAGGTACGGATCCCGCCGGTCGCGGCCGTGCAGTGCCTGCCCGGGCCGGTCCATACCCGGGGCACGCCGCCGAACGTGGTGGAAACCGACCCGGTCACCTGGGTGCGGCTGGCTACCGGCAGGCTCGGGTGGGCCGACGCGGTCGGCTCCGCCGCCGTGCACGCCAGCGGTCCCCGCGCCGACCTGGGCGACTACCTGCCGCTCGTCCCTTAAACTGAGGCGGTGACATCCCCCGACGGCGGTCCGGTGGATGAGCTGGGGCTCGAGGACCCGCCGCCACGAGAGGCCTGCGGCGTGTTCGGTGTCTGGGCGCCGGGTGAGGATGTCGCGAAGCTCGCCTACTACGGTCTGTACGCGTTGCAGCACCGGGGGCAGGAATCGGCGGGCATAGCGGTCAGCGACGGCAGCCGCATCATGGTGCACAAGGAGATGGGCCTGGTCGCCCAGGTCTTCGACGAGCCTGCCCTGACCGCGCTGCAGGGCCACATCGCGGTCGGGCACTGCCGGTATTCGACCACCGGCGCCTCGGTGTGGGCCAACGCCCAGCCGACGTTCCGCTCCACGCCCACCGTCAGCCTGGCGCTCGGCCACAACGGGAACCTGATCAACACCCGCGAGCTGGCCGCGCTGCTCGGCGACGCCGGTCAGGGCAGTGGCGGGATCGAGGCGACGTCCGACACCGACGTGCTCACCGCCCTGTTCGTCAGCGACCGCGTGCCGCCCGGTCCGGCCGGAGCGCCGGGCGGCGTGGAGGGCGCCGCGGCGGCCGTCCTGCCGCTGGCCAAGGGTGCGTATTCGCTGGTCTTCATGGACGAGCAGACGCTGTACGCGGCGCGGGATCCGCATGGGTTCCGGCCGCTGGTGCTCGGCCGCCTGAAGGGCGGCTGGGTGGTGGCCAGCGAGACCGCCGCGCTGGACATCGTGGGTGCGGCGTTCGTCCGCGAGATCGCGCCCGGCGAGCTGGTCTGCATCAACGGGCGCGGGGTGCGGTCGACGATGTTCGCGGCGCCGCAGCCGAGCGGATGCCTGTTCGAGTACGTCTACCTGGCCCGTCCCGACACCACGATCTCGGGCCGGGGGGTGCACGCCACCCGGGTCGCCGTGGGCCGGCGGCTCGCGGCCGAACATCCCGCGGACGCCGACCTGGTCATCCCGGTGCCCGAGTCGGGGACGCCGGCCGCGATCGGCTTCGCCGAGGCCAGCGGCATCCCGTTCGGCCAGGGGCTGGTCAAGAACTCGTACGTCGGCCGGACCTTCATCCAGCCCAGCCAGACGATCAGGGAGCGGGGCATCAAGCTGAAGCTGAACCCGCTCCGGGACGCCATCGCCGGCCGTCGGCTGGTCGTGGTGGACGACTCAATCGTCCGCGGGAACACGCAGCGCGCGCTCGTCGCCATGCTCAGGGAAGCGGGCGCCGCGCAGGTCCACGTGCGCGTCGCGTCCCCGCCGGTGACCTGGCCCTGCTTTTACGGCATCGACTTCGCGACCCGGGCCGAACTCATCGCGGGCCACCTGTCGCCGACCGAAATCTGCGCCTCGATCGGCGCGGACTCCCTCGGCTACGTGTCGCTGGACGGGCTGACCGAGGCGAGCGGGCTGCCGGCCAGCCGGTTGTGCCGTGCCTGCTTCGACGGGCGGTACCCGATCCCGGTCACCGACGACGACCGCGGCCAGCAGGTGCTAGACGGCCTGGGCGTCAGATCGTAGCCGCGCCTGTCCCATCGAGGCGTGCCACATCGCGATGCGTCACGCCTTGACGCGTCACGCCCTGACGCGGCCGGATGTCTCGGCTCTTACCAGTCGTCCTCAGACGATCCCGGGTCCCCGTCTTCGTCTTCGTCGTCGTACTCACCCGCGGAATTACCGTCGCGGGAGTCCGCACCGACACCTAGCTCCGCACGCAGCCGGTCGAGGTCCGTGTCGTCGCTCTTGTACTTGAGCTGACGGGCGACCTTAACCTGCTTGGCCTTGGCTCGGCCGCGCCCCATTGGCTCGACCCCCTCGAACGTCCGGAGCCAGTCAAGGCCCCATGATCTCCGCCTCGCTGGCTTTGTCCGTCATATGACTTTTGTGCGTCGTATGACGCCGCCGCCACCCCGCAGCGGGAAGCGCGACGTTCACCAGCATCCGTACAGGTACAACCGTACCCGCTTTGCGCCTGTGATGCCTACGCTGATCCCATCGTGCCGAGCCAGATTCCGCGCAGCCGCCCGACATCGGACATGCGGCGCTCGGCGAGCCGGTCCGCGGCCACCGACGGGGGCACCCCCTCGGCGTCCGCGATGGACAGGACCTTCGCGGTGGTCGCGAAGATCTGCTCGGTGCCGGCCCGGGCGCGATCGAAGTTGAACCCGCTCAGCTCATCGGCCACCTGGATGACGCCGCCCGCGTTGACCACGTAGTCCGGCGCGTAGCTGACGCCCCGGTCGGCCAGCAGCTTCTCCACGCCGTGGTGGGCGAGCTGGTTGTTGGCCCCGCCGCAGACGATGCGGGCGGTCAGCCCGCTGGCGACCTGCTCGGTCAGGGTGCCGCCCAGCGCGCACGGGGCCAGGATGTCCAGGTCGGCGGCGAGGAGCGCGCCGATGCCGGAGACCACGCGGACTTCCGGGTGGCGAGCGCGGACGGCCTCGGTCGCTTCGGTACTGACATCGCAGACCAGCACGTGGGCCTCGGCCTCGACCAGGTGGTCGACAAGCCGCCGGCCGACCTTGCCCACGCCTTCCACGCCCACCGTCCGGCCGCGCAAGCTGGGGCTGCCCCAGGCGTGCTCGGCCGAGGCCTGCATTCCGTACAGGACGCCCAGGGCGGTGAGGACCGAGGAGTCCCCCGCGCCGCCGTGGGCGGTGGTGCGGCCCGTCACGTAGCGGCACTCCCGGGCGATGATGTCCATGTCCTCGCTGCGGGTACCCACGTCGCACGCGGTGATGTAGCGGCCGCCGAGGGAGGCGACGAAGCGGCCGTAGGCACGCAGCAGGGCCTCGGTCTTCACCTGGGCCGGGTCGCCGATGATTACGGCCTTCCCGCCGCCGTGATCCAGGCCGGCCAGCGCGTTCTTGTACGCCATGGCCTTGGACAGGCGCAGCACGTCCGCGAGGGCCTCGCCCTCGCTGCGGTACGGGTAGAACCGGGTCCCGCCCAGCCCCGGGCCGAGCGCGGTGGAGTAGATGCCGATGATCGCCCGCAACCCGGTAGGGGCGTCCTGGCAGAAGACGACCTGCTCGTGGTCCGCCTCTCCAGCGGAGCCGTTATCCCGCTGGGACGTCGCGAAGATGTTGGTCACGGTAGTGACACTCCTCATCCTGTCCCGGGTCCTCGTTGAACCGGGATCGGGAACAAGCGTATTGCCTGCGCGGGCGGGGAAGGCCGGCCGAGGAGGCGGATGCGTTTCGTACTGACCGGTAACTCACAGTAGAGATGATCTCGTTACCTTGCGGACCGTCGTGCGGCGTTCTGGTATGTCACCATACGACAGTGCTGACTCACGCCGCGTATCTCCGCAGTCACCAACCGGTTACGGAGCTTGATGAGCCCGGCCGCTCCATACGAGCTGGCGGACTGAGTACCGGGCCGACCCGATCGGTACTTTCCCGGGCATATTTCCTAATCCGGACGCGATGCGACGATAAGTGTCGCTAGACTCACCGAAAGTGATATTCGGCGGCGGAGCGTTGGACATCCCGGTACAAAACTTGCACCTGGTGGTCGACGCGTCACGGCTGGTGATGGCAATATGGTCCTTGTCGGCCATATAGGACATCCCCGACAAGCTCCCCACGGAGCACTAGGCAAACAACAGATGCAGGATCGCAACACTGGTCCAGGAGGAGAGGCCACACATATGTCCGCACGTACACCAGAGGCCGAGCCACTGTTGACGCCCGCGGAGGTCGCCACGATGTTCCGTGTCGACCCCAAGACCGTCACCCGGTGGGCCAAGGCCGGAAAACTGACCTCAATCCGCACGCTGGGGGGACACCGGCGCTACCGGGAGACCGAGGTTCGTGCCCTGCTCGCGGGTATTCCGCAGCAGCGCTCCGAGTGAGCAGCTGCCGTCTCCCCGCGGCAGGCGCCCCGGGCGCCGGACAGGTGGATGCGGCAGCACTCGATCAATGGAATGGGGGGTCGGCCCCGGTGCGGCGCGCCAGATCGACACAGTTGCCCGACCGGGCAGATCTGGAAGGCACGCTTTTCCGGGGCCGGTCCGCTCTGCGGGGAGGATCGCACGATGCGTGATCCAGGATGGGTCGCACGTGCTCGGCGCGTCGCGCTCGCGCCCGGAATCAGCAGTGGTGGACTTCCCGGCACGTTCGCCGTGGGCGGCCAGGCCCGCGGACGGCTCCCGATCAGCCGTCTGCCCGAGCATAGCTTCGCCACCAGCCCTGCCGTCTGTGTTGCCGCTGCTCCAGCCGTGCCACTGCCGCGCGTTCAGTTCTCCTCAGATGAGGGCTTGTTCACAGCTGTGTCCTAGCGTGCGTTAAGGTTCTCGCGGCATGATCGACATCGACAGGGTTGAGGGGTTCCTCGCCCTTTCGCGTCTGGGCTCGGGGTGGCCAGGCCCCGCTCCGAGCCCAGGCCATCCTGGCCGCCGGGCCCGTTGAGGCCCGGACTCCCTGGTGACCTAGAGGAACGGGCCTTCATTGTGCCCGTCGGTCGGAGCTTCTCGCGCCTGTGTCGCACCGCCGTCCGGCAGAGACAGCGGCCGCGGAGTGAACTGGGCGGCTGGCCGGCGCCCAGTTTCGCGGCGTCATGGTGCCTGCATCGGTGGTAGCAGACCACGCCAGGCAAAGGAGATCCCGACATGGGAAAGATCATCATCAGCGAGAACGTCTCGCTCGACGGAGTCGTCCAGGATCCGACCGGTGAGGAGGGCTTCAGGCACGGCGGCTGGTTCTTCGAGATCGGGGATAAGGCCCGCGAAGAGTGGGCCGAGCTCGAGCTCGGCGAGGCGCTGGGCGCCGAGGCCCTGCTGCTGGGCCGGCGGACCGACGAGTGGTTCGCCGCACGGTGGCTATCCCGCAGCGGCGAATGGGCGGACCGGCTGAACAGCATGCCCAAGTACGTCGTGTCCGCGACCCTCGATGAGCCCAGGTGGAGCAGCTCGACGGCAGTCAAGGGCACGGTACTCAAGGGCGACGTGCCAACCGAGGTCTCGAAGCTGAAGCAGCGGCTGGACGGGGACATCGTCGTCTACGCCAGCACCCCGCTCGTACACACGCTGATGGAGCACGACCTGGTCGACGAGCTGCGGCTGACGGTCTACCCGGTCGTGCTCGGGACCGGCGAGCGCCTCTTCGGCCAGACCAGCGAAAAGAAGCCCATGCGCCTGGTCAGCACCCAGATCCTCGGGGACAGCCTGGCCTACCTCACCTACCAGACCGTCCCAGACGCCTAGATGCTCAGGTGAACACCGGCCCGATCGCTGCCGGGCGGGGGCCTGGATTGCGATGGTGGTTACGCTGCCTGCGGGTTCAGCTTGCGGGACCGGACTCGCGGCCCGATTCCCGCGGCCCGCGCACGGTGATCAGCACCAGTCCGGCGACGAGTACCAGGCAGGCGCAGATCGCGCCGCCGCGATCGTGCGGCGGCCGGGTCGGCCAGACCCACGGCGTGGCCGAGCGGTGGGCCAGCGCCCCTTCGGCGACCAGCAGATAGGCCATCGGTCCGGTCCAGGCGAACGGGCCGCCGAGGACCACCGCGGACAGCAGGCCGAGGCCGACCAGGCCGCCGAAGTTGCGGAGCAGGGCGAGGGTCCCGCCCGGCATCCCGCCCGCCGCGGCCCCGGCGGCCAGCACGCCGAACGCGACGGCGGTAAGCGCCACCGCCGCGCCCAGCCGCAACCAGGGCAGCCACCGGCCTGCCGCCCGTTCCGGCTCCCCGAACGGCCCATAAGTGGTGACCGCGATCACCGCCGCGGCCCCGGTCTCGATCGTCAGCGGAATGAACTGCCGCGCGGCGGGGCCGCCGGCGATGTTCCAGTGCCAGTGCAGCGCGGTCCACAGGAGCGCGCCCAGTCCGGCCAGCAGCGCCAGCGCCATCGGCACCCGGCGGCTGACCAGGTACAGCCGCCCCAGCCGCCAGCCGGCGGCCGCGCGGTACCGCCGGGTCCCGGCCGCCGGCGGGGGAACGCTTCCCGGGGCCGGCCGGTGCAGGCCGGTCGTGGTCACGGCAGTTCCTCGAGGGTGAGTCGGTCGGCCCGCAGCGCGGCCAGGTGAGCAGCGAGCCAGGCGTGCCGGGCCGCGGCCGGCCAGGTGGCGAGCCGCCGGGCCGCCGCGTAGACCGGCCCGGTCGCCGCTTGCGGCGTGGGCCCGGGGAAGTTCTCGGCGATGGCGATCACCCCGGGCTGCGCGGCGAACGGAACCCCGGCCCCTTGCAGCAGCGCTGCCTGTACGGCCTGCTGCGCCGGGCTGCCGGGGCTGTCGCCCGCGCCCACGAAGGCGTGGGCGAACAGCAGCCGCATCTCGTCGGCGAACTGCGCCGTGGTCGGCCCCACGCAGAAGCCGCACGGTCCCGGCATGTGGAGCAGGCCGAGCTGCATGCGGAGCACCGGCGGCTGGCCGCCGAACATGATCGGCTGCGGCGGCCCGTCTCCTCCGCTGGGGTATGCCGCGGCGATTTGGGTGGCACGTACCGGCGCGCCGGGCAGGCCGGCCACCTCGGTGAGCACGGGCGCCAGCGCGGCGGTCATGTCCGGCAGCCATCGGCCATAGGCCGGGTTCAGGCACACCTGAACCCCGGCGGAGCGGCCGCAGACGGGGGTGTACGTAATCGGCGCGTCGTTCGCGGCGTCGTGCAGGGTGGGGATGACCACGCCGTACGCTGATTCCTGGGCGGTGCTGGCCAGCCCGACGGCGGTACCCGCCAGCGCCGCGCCGGCGAGTGTGAGGACCGCGGCGGCGGCGCGCAGCCGCCGGCCGCCGGCCCGGGCGGGCAGGCCGGTCACGCCCAGGGCCGCGACCGCGATTCCGGCCAGGAACATGATCCGGGCGATCGGCAGGTCCGGCAGCCAGGGGTAGAAGATTCCGGAGTCGGCCTGGGCGCTGCCATCGAAGTTGCCGCTGGAGTTGGTCGGCAGGATCAGCGCCCACCCGCTGGTGTGGTGGAACCCGATCTGGAACGACAGGTACATGGCCAGGAACCCGCCGAACGCGGCCACCGGCGCGGCGAACCGGCTCGGCCAGAAGGCCCCGATGGCGAACCCGAAGGCGCTGAATGCGATCACTCCCGTGGCGCCGACGGCGACATACCACCACGGCGGTGTACCCCCGACGCCCTGGTGGGCGTACACCGCGAACATGACGCTCACGAAGACCAGGTAGGCGGCCACCGCCCAGATCGCGGTCGCGGCCCAGGTGGCGAGCTGGGCGGTCGCGGTCACCAGGTCAGCCAGGCCCCGGCGGCCGTCCCGCGATCCCATCCAGGCGGCCACGCCGGCCACGAACGGCCCGAAGTCGATGATCGTGTGCCCCTGGCCCATGCTCCAGTACGTGCGCAGCCCGTACAGGGCCGACGTACCGGTACTGGGCCGGTAGGAGTCGAACCAGAACAGCGCGGCGATCAGCGGCAGGATCCATGGCATCGTGTTGCGGCGCAGTTCCACGCGCAGCAGCCGCGCGGCGCTGAACGGGAGCGCGCTGGTCGCGCGCGGTGTCCGGTGCCGCACCGGGGCGGCGGCCGCGGCGGTCATCACGCCGCCGCCGTGGCGGACCGGGCCGCCGCGAGCACCGCGCTGTAACCGCGCTCCAGCGGCGCGTCGCCGGCCGCGCCGGTGCCCTCGCCGCGGGCGGTCAGCTCGTCCGGC
>Ga0318564_10000595_pt1 | contig 10859 bp, 14 predicted proteins | sample GRESIP066b5f20_FD_203479 | JGI IMG/M metagenome (GOLD analysis project Ga0318564, IMG submission 203479) | Tropical soil microbial communities from Luquillo Experimental Forest, Puerto Rico - GRE.SIPMG.066b5f20 | ecosystem: Environmental > Terrestrial > Soil > Tropical forest > Bulk soil...
CGGACGGGGTCGTCGAGGAGGTGCGCACCCGCTTCGGGCTCGATCGGCTCGGCTGCATGCACCTCAACGACTCCAAGGTTCCCTCAGGATCGAACCGCGACCGCCACGAGAACCTCGGCGAGGGACTCATCGGCGGGGACGCGCTCGGGGCGCTGATCGGTCATCCCGAGCTCGCAGCGTCGCCGGCGCTGCTCGAGGTGCCCGGTGAGGGCGACGGTCCGCGCGCCGTCGACGTGACCGCGGCGCGACGGATCCTTGCAGCCGGCGCCTCGCTCCGCGGTGTCGCGCCACCGGACGCCGTCGCCGCGCTGGACCAGGCACGGGTGCCGAGTGTCTCGGCGAGGGTGGACGCGTCCCCCCAGAAGAGGGCGCCGGCGAGGAGGGCCGCGACGGCGAGGGCGCAGGAGAAGCCAGCCGTGAAGAAGGGTGCCGTAAGGGGGGCCGCCGTGAAGAAGGCGCCGACGAAGAAGGCACCGACGAAGAAGGCACCGGCGAAGAAGGCGCCGGCGAAGAAGGCACCGGCGAAGAAGGCACCGGCGAAGAAGGCACCGGCGAAGAAGGCACCGGCGAAGAAGGCACCGGCGAAGAAGGCGCCGACGAAGAAGGCACCGACGAAGAAGGCACCGACGAAGAAGGCGGCCGTGAAGAGGGCGGCGGCGAGGAAGGGCACCACCAAGAAGGCTGCCGCGAAGAAGTCGCCCGGCAAGGCGCGGAAGGGCGCGCGCCGATGACGACGCGGACCGAGACCGACACCATGGGCCCCATCGAGGTCCCGGCCGAGCACTACTGGGGCGCACAGACGGAGCGGAGCCTGCACCACTTCGCCATCGGCCGGGACACGATGCCGCCCTCGGTGATCCACGCGTTCGGCACGCTCAAGGCGGCGTCTGCCGAGGTGAACCTCGAGCTCGGTCTCCTCGACGAGCCGCGGGCCGCGCTGATCGTTCAGGCGGCCACCGAGGTGGCTGAGGGGAGGCTCGACGAGGAGTTTCCGCTCAGGATCTGGCAGACGGGCAGCGGGACGCAGACGAACATGAACGCCAACGAGGTGATCGCGAATCGGGCGATCGAGCTCGCGGGCGGAAAGATGGGATCGAAGGACCCGATCCACCCGAACGACGACGTCAACTGCTCCCAGTCGTCCAACGACACCTTTCCGACGGCGATGCACATCGCTGCAGCGCTCCAGCTGCGCCACCGGCTGCTTCCGGCGGTCGTCTCGCTCCGCGACGCCCTGGACGAGCGCGCCACCGCGTTCGCGGGCATCACGAAGATCGGTCGGACCCATCTCATGGACGCTGTGCCGCTGACCGTCGGCCAGGAGTTCTCCGGCTACGTCGCGCAGCTCGACGCCGACCTGGCGAGGATCACGGCGTCGCTCCCGGACCTGCACCGGCTCGCGGCGGGCGGGACAGCCGTCGGGACAGGGCTGAACTCCCACCCGGCGTTCGCCGAGATGGTCGCTGCGCGGATCGCGGCGCGAACCGGCGAGCCGTTCGTGAGCGCGCCGAACAAGTTCGCGGCGCTGGCGGCGCACGACGCGCTCGTGGCAGCGCACGGTGCCGTGCGCACCCTCGCAACCGACCTGATGAAGATCGCCGACGACATCCGCCTGCTGGGCTCCGGCCCGAGGGCGGGGATCGGCGAGCTCCTGCTCCCGGCCAACGAGCCGGGCAGCTCGATCATGCCCGGCAAGGTGAACCCCACCCAGTGCGAGGCCATGATCATGGTCTGCATCCAGGTGCTCGGGAACGACGCGGCCATCGCGATCGCCGGGTCGCGCGGCAACCTGGAGCTCAACGTGTGCAAGCCGGTGATCATCTTCAACTTCTGCAACTCGGTCGACCTCGTCTCCGACGCCTGCGCCAGGTTCACCGAGTTCTGCGTCGCTGGGCTCGAGGTCGACGTCGCACGGACCCGGGAGCTCCTCGAGCGGTCGCTCATGCTCGTGACCGCGCTCAACCCGGTGATCGGCTACGACAAGGCTGCGCTCGTGGCGAAGAAGGCGTACGCTGAGGGGATCACGCTGCGAGAGGCGGTCGTCGCCCTCGGGTTCCTCACCGGCGAGCAGTTCGACGACGCCGTCGACCCCGACGAGATGACCCACCCGTGAGCGCGCCCGAACGGCTGGACGCGGGCACGGTCGACCAGGCGCTCGCCGCGGCCTCGTCGCCGTGGGTGCGCGAGGGCGACCAGATCGTCCTCGAGCGCCGGTTCCCGAAGTTCCCCGACGCCATCGCGTTCGTCGACCGCGTGGCGGTCCACGCCGAGGCCGCCGACCATCACCCCGACATCGAGGTGCACTACACCGCGGTCCGCCTCGTGCTGTGGACCCACGTGAGCGGCGGGCTCACCCAGCGGGACCTCGACCTCGCAGCGACGATCGCCGGGGAGCTCGGCTAGCGCGGGACGAACCCCGACCTCAGCCGATCGGCAGCTTCCAGAGCGCCAGCCACCGCGAGAGGTCCGGCTCGATCGGGAGGTCCTCCTGCAGCTGGGCGCGGAGCCGCAGCTCGAGCTCGTTGTCGCGGTGCTCCCCGTCGCGTGGGGCGAACGGGTAGAAGGTGCCCTGCTTGAAGAGGTAGACGAGGTAGCAGGGCGCTGCTCCCGACGAGCCCTCCGCGTCGGTGAACCCGACGACCGCGCAGAGCAGGTGCGGCCCGAGGCCGTGCTCCTCGAGGGTCGTGTCGGCGCCGTGCAGCCGGGTGACCAGCGAGGAGACGTCCGGGTCGGCCACCACGACCCAGGTGAACCCGAGGTCGTCGGTCACCCGCGAGATCGTGGACGGGTCGACGTCGTCCTTCAAGAGCTCGTCGATCTCGGCGTTCGCATCGGCGTCCTGCGCGCTGGCCTTGAAGCAGATCCCGCCGTGCCCGCTCGGGACGATGCTGCACGCGGTCTCGAGCGTGACGGCCGCGGTCGGGAGGGCGAAGATCGCGTCGAGCTTCGGGGCGACCTGCCGGGTGCGGCCGCGGAGGACGTCGAGGAGCCCCACGGACTACGCCGTGCGGCCCATCTCGCGCTCCAGCTCCGCGAGCTGCTCGAGCCGCCGCTCGAGCGTCGGGTGCGTGGAGAGCAGGCCGGCCAGCGACTGCCCCGAGACCGCGGGCGCGAAGAAGAACGCGTTCATGGTCTCGACCTTGCGCAGGTCGCGCGAGGGGATCCGGGCGATGTCCCCGGTGATCCGCTGCAGCGCTGAGGCGAGCACCGACGGCTTGCCGATGAGGATCGCGCCGGAGCGGTCGGCCGAGAGCTCGCGGTACCGGGAGAGCGCGAGCGTGAGGAGCCAGCTCACGATGTAGATGATGAACGAGACCACCATGGCGATGATCTCGACCAGGACGAGGTTCTCCCCGTTGCGGTCCCCGCCCGAGAACATCGTCCCCCACATCGCGATCCGTGAGATGAGCCCCGCGAGCATCCCCACGGTGCTCGCGATCGTCATGATCGCGACGTCGCGGTGGGCCACGTGGCTGAGCTCGTGGGCGAGCACGGCCTCGAGCTCCTCGTCGGGGAGCCGTCGCATGATCCCCCTCGTGGCACAGATGACGGCGGCCTTCGGGCTCCGGCCCGTCGCGAACGCGTTCGGGACGTCGGTCTCGGCCACCGCGACCTTGGGCTTGGGCATGTCGGCGAGCGCGCAGAGCCGATCCACGATCGCGTGGAGCGTTGGCTCCTCCTCCGGGGTGACCACGTGGGCCTGCATGCTGAAGAGCGCGATGCTGGCCGAGAACCAGTACTGGGCGAACGCGATGCCGAGCCCGATGACCACCACGATGGCGATCGAGTGGAAGACGTAGAAGAGCCCCGTCATCAGGACGCCGTAGAGCAGGACCAGGAGCAGGCCCGTGAAGAACATGCGGGCAGTCAGCCCGCCGTCGGTCTCGATGCGACGACCTGGCATCAGCTCGCGGGCGCTCCCTCGGGGCCCCCTTGCAGCTCGGGCGTCGGCGCAGGAGCCGTGGCGAGCTCGGCCTTGAGCTTCGCGAGCTCGCCGTCCACCTCGTTCGTCGTGGAGGCCTTGTCGAGCTGGGCCTGGATGTCGTCGACCGGGTGGGAGAGGTCCGTGAGCGCTCCGCTCGCCAGGAGCTCGTCCATGGCGCCAGCCCGCGCCTGCATCTGGGCGATCTTGTCCTGGGCGCGCTGCATCGCTGCCCCGGCGTCGTTCATCGAGGTCGAGATCCCCGCGACGGCCTCGCCGATGTGGGTCTGGGCCTCGGCGGCGGTGTAGGTGGCCTTGACCGTCTCCTTGCGGGTCCGGAACGCCTCGACCTCCGCCTGCAGGCGCTGCGAGGTCTCGATGAGCTTCTGCTCCTGGTCCGCGACCTGCTGGTGCTGCTCCTCGAGGTCCGCGAGCTGCCCCGCGACCACGCTGCGGCGCTCGAGCGCCACCCGGGCGAGGTCCTCGTTGCCCTGGCCGAGCGCCGCCTTGGCCTGGCCCTGGAGCTTGTCGCCCTGCTTCTTCAGCTCGTTCGCCTGCAGCTCGATCCGCTTGCGCGCGGTCGCGACGTCCGCGACGGCCCGCCGGACCTTCGTCAGGTTCTCGAGCTGCTTCTCGTAGGAGAGGTCGAGGGTCTCCCGGGGGTCCTCGAGCCGGTCCAAGGCCTTGTTCCCCTTGGCCTGGAAGATCGCACTCAGCCGTTGCCAGAAGCCCACGGGCCCTCCCTTCAGCCCGCAGCCTACGCCCGGGAGCGCCGCGCGCCGCTCCCACGGCGCGGTCGAGCCGGGCGGCGGCGGCGCCGCGCTGCCGGCGCGGCGCGGGCCGCGGGCTCAGACGCCGAGGAAGGAGAGGTGGATCACGCCGGCGCTCTCCGCCAGCACGAGGGCGATCGCCGTCGCGAGCACGGCGACGAGCAGGACCCTGGCGCCGACGCGCCGGGTCACCTCGCCGCCGTCGACCTGGTGCGGACCACGTCGCGCAACGACGCCCAAGCGAGCACGGTCACCCCGGCGCGCTCGAGCGCGGCGCGCAGCCCGCCGTAGGCGAGGAGCGAGTCCAGGTCCGCCACGCGGGCGTCCGCGTCCGGCGCGAGCGCCCTGAGCTCGTCTGTGTCGAGCGCGGGCCGGAGCACGAGCTCGGTGACGCCCGGTCCGATGGCCGCGTCGAGCGCCGCGGTGTCGGCGAGCTCGCACGCGCGTGCGTCGAGCACCGCGTCGGGGGCGACGATCCCGCGCCCCGAGGCCAGCGCGTGGAGCGGGAACCCGAACCCCAGTCCACGGTCCGGGAGCCTGAGCGGCAGCCGCGCCTCCTCGGCGAGCTCGACGACCACGTCGAAGAGCGCCGGCTCGGCGAAGAGCGCGCCGTCCTGCACCGAGAGGTGCGTGGGGTCGACGCCGAGGAGCACGGCGCGTTCGAGCTGCGCGCGGCACTCGCGGCGCACCTCGTCGGGATCGGCGTGGTCGTGGAGGTCCTCGACGGTCGTGGGGAACCCGCCGTCCCCGCCGAGCAACGACGGCGCGAACGTCACCGGCCCCCAGCGGTACCGGGGGAGCGAGGCGGTGAGCGAGAGGTGGACGCCGACGTCGCGCCCGCTGGCGTGCGCGGCAGCCTCGCGCGCCCAGGGGGCGGGGACGAGCAGCCCGGCAGAGGTCGCCGCGCCGGCGCGGAGCGCCTCCAGCACCCCCTCGGTCGCGGCATGGCAGAGCCCGAACTCGTCGGCGGTGACGAGGACGCAGCGCGCGCCGTCGGGGAACCCCAGCCGCTCGGCGAGCTCGCTCACAGGGCGAGGCCCTCGTCCTGTCGGCGCGCCTCGGCGGCGAGCGCCTCGCGGTGGGCGTCGAGCCGCTCGGCGAGCGCGGCGTCGTCGGTTGCGAGGATGCGCACGGCGAGCAGCGCGGCGTTCGCCGCACCGTTGATGCCGACCGTCGCGACCGGCACGCCGCGGGGCATCTGGACGATCGAGAGCAGCGAGTCGAGCCCGCCGAGCCGGTCGAGCGCGACGGGGACGCCGATGACGGGTAGGGAGGTGACCGAGGCCAGCATCCCCGGGAGGTGCGCGGCCCCGCCCGCCGCGGCGACGAGCACGCGGAGGCCGCGACCCCGCGCCTCGTGGCCGTAGCGGAGCATCTCGTCGGGCATTCGGTGCGCCGAGACCACGTGGACCTCGAAGGGGACCTCGAACTCCCGGAGGACCTCGGCCGCGGGCTCGAGGACGGGGTGGTCAGACGCGCTGCCCATGACGACCCCGACGAGGGGGGTGGTCACGACCGCGCCGCCGCGTCGGCGGGCACAGGCGTGCCGAGCGCCGCCGCCGTGCGCCACGCGCGCGCCGCGACGTCGTCGGGGTCGGTCCCGGTCACCGTCACGTGGCCCAGCTTGCGGCCAGGGCGCGACGCCTTGCCGTAGAGGTGCACCTTGGCCGACGGCTCGGCGAGCGCGGCCTCGAGCGACGGGGACGTCCCCTCGCCACCGAAGACGTTCACCGACGCAACCGTTGGCGCGAGGAGCTCGGTCGATCCGAGCGGCAGATCGAGGATCGCTCGGAGGTGGTTCTCGAACTGTGAGGTCCGTGCACCCTCGATGGTCCAGTGCCCAGAGTTGTGCGGTCGGGTCGCCACCTCGTTGACGACCGGTCCGGCCGAGGTCTCGAAGCACTCGACGGCGAGCACGCCGACGACGCCGAGCTCGTCGGCGACGCGACGCGCAAGCGCCGAGGCCCCGGCGGCGGCGTCGTCGCCCACACGTCCGGGCACGCGCACCTCTCGGCAGACCCCGCCGACCTGGGTCGTCTCGACGGGCCGCCAGCTCGCGACCTCGCCCCCGGGCCGGCGCGCGACGAGCGCGGCGAGCTCGATGCCCTCGTCGCACGGCGCCTCCGCGACGACCACGACGCCCTCGGCACGCCAGGCGCGCACGGCCGCCTCGGCCTCCTCGAGCGTCGTCGCCACGACGACGCCGCGCCCGTCGTAGCCTCCGCGCGCCGACTTCACGACCGGGACGCGCCCGCACGCACGCGCCAGGTCCCGGAGCGCGGCGAGGTCGCCGTGCTCGTCGCAGTCGAGGATGGCGAACGCCGGGACGGGGATGCCGGCCGCTGCGAAGGCTCGCCGCTGGTGCGCCTTGTCGGCCGCAGCCTGGAGGGCACGCGCCGAGGGGCGGACCACTGCGCCGCGGACCTCGAGCGCCCTGACGCCATCGAGGTCCACGAGCTCGTGGTCGAAGGTCACGACGTCGCAGCGGGACGCGAGCACCGCGAGCGCCGAGGCGTCGGTGGCGCGCCCGAGCTCGACCGAACCCGCGACCTGGGTCGCAGCGTCCTCGGGGTCCCCGGCGAGCACCACGGTCTCGACGCCGAGCGTGCTCGCCGCCTCGCACAGCATCCGAGCGAGCTGCCCGGCGCCGACGATGCCGACACGGGGACGTGGCTCCTGATGATCAGTACGCTCGGGGACCGTCACCCGCGGCAGGCTACCTGTCGCTTCGCCTGCCGAGGAGGCCCATGCGCATCGCGACGTCCATCGACACGGACCAGCCCATCGACACCGTGATCGCGTCGGCCAGGGCCGCGCGCGGCGCGGGGTTCTCGACCGTGTGGTCGTCGCAGATCTTCGGAGCCGACGCGCTGACCACGCTCGCCGTCGTCGCGCGCGAGGTCGACGGCATCGGGGTCGCGACCGGCGTCGTCCCGGTGCACCCGCGACACCCACAGGTGCTCGCGCAGCAGGCGCTCACGGTGCAGGCGATCTCGAAAGGGCGGCTCACGCTCGGGATCGGGCTCTCCCACCAGGTCGTGGTGGAGGGGCTGTGGGGCTACGAGTGGGACCGGGGCGCCACCTACATGCGGGAGTACCTCGACGCGCTCGTCCCGATGCTGCACGGCGAGCCGGTGAACGTGAAGGGCGAGCGGGTGCACGCCGTGACGATCGGGCCGCTCGGTCCGGCGGAGTGCTCACCCCCCACGCTCGTCGTCGCGGCGCTCGGACCGGTGATGCTCCGGCTCGCGGGGGAGCGCACCGACGGCACCGTGACCTGGATGACGGGGATCGCGACCCTGCGCGACCACATCGTGCCGACGATCACCGCTGCGGCAGAGACCGCGGGCCGTCCGGCGCCCCAGGTGATCGCCTCGCTCCCGATCTGCTGCACGACGGACGTCGCGGCGGCGACGGAGCGGATCAACACCACGCTCGCGATCTACCCCACGCTGCCGAGCTACAAGGCGATGCTCGACCGGGAGGGGGCTGCCACGGCCGCCGAGGTCGCGCTCATCGGGTCGCGGTCGCAGATCACCGATCAGCTCGGCCAGCTGGCCGACGCCGGCGTCACCGAGATGGGCGCCGCGGTCATGGGGACGCCGTCCGAGCAGGCCGCGACGGTCGAGCTGCTCTCCGAGGTCGCCGCCTCGGTCTAGGGACTGGAGTCAGCGCGGGATCTTCGTGCGCTTGAACTCGTTGAGCCGGGTGTCCTCGACGAGGGCCGTGACGATCCACTCGACCACCTCCGTGGCGTCGGCGGGGGACGTCGGGCGCTTCATGACTCGGACGAACACCGCCTCGTCCCCGACGATGAACGTGGGGACCCCGAAGTGATCGTGGTCGTCGACGAGGCGACGCCACGAGCTCGCGAGCTCCTTGCGGGGACCGCCCGCGTCGACGACCTCCAGGACTCCACCGGTGTCGATCCCGGTCTCGTCGAGCACGCCGACGATCTCCTCGCGCGTCGCGAGCCGGATGCTGCGGTCGTGCCGGGCTCGGAAGAGCGCGAGGTGGACGTCGAAGAACCGCTCGGGCCACCCGTCCCTGACCGCGATCGACGCCTCCAGCGCCAGCAGCTCGTCGGGCTTCGTCGGGTCGTCCCAGACGTCCGGTGCGCCGTCCTCCTTGTGGACCTGTCTGAGCGACCAGGGCGTGAACGTCACGTCCCAGGGGGCGCCGGACCGCACTCCCTCCACCACGTGCTCGTGCATGATGTGCGCGAAGGGGCACAGGTAGTCGTAGGTGACCTCGAAGCTGGGCAACGTCGTCATGGGCAACCTCCCTCGCTGCGAGCGTAGGGGCCCTCGGGCGGTTGCGGTCAGGGCGCGGCGGCCGGCGGCAGCACCGACGCGATCGCGCCACCCGCCAGCGTGCCGACGGCCGCACCGGCCACGACGTCGATGGGCCGGTGGTGGCCGACGCGCACACGCGCCCAGGCGACGAGCCCCGCGAACCCGAGCGCGACGACGCGGCTCCATCGCGCGCGCGGGACGCAGAGCGCAGCCGTGAACGCCGCCAGCGTGTGGCCGGAGGGGAACCGGTCCGAGCTCGGCGTCCGTGCCCTCGTGACGCCCGGCGTTCCGGTTCGCGGGACGGCGTAACGGTGCTTCAGCCAGCGGGTGAGGACGAGCGAGACGATCCCCGCCGCGGCGAGCCGGCGCGCCGCGTCGCGCGGCGTCGCGCGGCGCGTTGCGACCTGGGTGACGGCGATGGCGATCCAGGCCACGCCGAAGTCGCTCGCGATCGAGACGGCGTCGGCGAGGCGGTCCGGGGCCGTGCGCAGGTCGTCCGCAGCGGCGCGCTCGGTCGTCTCGCCGTCCATGGGGCCGCGGAGCCTACGAGGCTGTGACTGCACGGCCCGCGCTCGCCAGCGCGGCACCCTCGCAGCGGTCGGCGAACGCGCAGTACCCACAAAGCGGCCCCGGCGACGGTCGGAACGATCCTGTCTCGTGGGCGCGGGTGATGGCCCGCCAGACCTCAACGGTCCGACGCTCCTGGCGGCGCACGGCACCGTCATCGACCACCCGCTCGACGGCGAGCGGCGCCCGGAGGTAGAGCAGGCGGACGGCGACCGGGCGGACCCCGAGGACGCGCTCGCACAGCAGCGCGTAGGTCTCGACGCCGGCCATCTTCGAGCGCTCCCTGCCCGGGCCGGGCGCTCGGCCGGTCTTGTAGTCGACGACGACGAGGCGACCGTCGTCGAGCCGGTCGAGGCGGTCGATGATCCCGCGCAACCGCACGTCGCCGAGCCCGCGGCTCCCCTCGAGCCGCGTCTCGAGGCCGAGCTCGATCCCGATCGCGTCGATCGTGGTTGGATCCTCGAGGTCGAAGTAGCGCCCCACCAGGTCGACCGCGTCGGCGAGGAACGCCTTGTCGTCGAGCGCCAGCGTCGCGATCGCCTCTTCGAAGAGCGGCGTGTCGGCCGCGCGACGCAGCGCGTCGGTGGCGCATTGCAGGGTCCGTCGCTCGGGCGGCTCGACGAAGAGCGCCTCGAGGGCTGCGTGCACGAGGGTGCCCTTGAGCGTCGCCTCGGTCGGCGGCTGCTCGAGCCGCTCGATCGCCTGGTACTGGAAGAGCCGGGGACAGTCGGTGAACGTGACGACCTTCGAAGGCGAGATCGAGGACGGGAGCGCGGCGAGCACCACGGCCGGATCGTACGACGTGGGTGCGCCACGACCGTGGTTCACGTGAGGTAGACCGGTGCGATGCCACGCCGCAGGTCGGTCGTTGCGCCGGACGCGCCCGACGATGAGGGCGTGCGGCTCGCGCGGGTCGACACGTGGGCTGGGCTCCGGGCCGGCGACGAGGTAGACGTGCTCGACGAGCGCGAGCGCCGGGCGACCTTCCGGTTCGTCGCGCACGTGACCAACCGTGTGACGTCGGACACCTGGGTCGAGGTCGTCGGAGGACGAGGCGCCGAGCGACGGATCCGGGCCTTCCGCCCCGAGCAGCTCTACCCCGCGCGCACCGTTCGCAACGGCGTCGCGACAGGGCCATCGCTCGCTGACGCGCCTCGGTTGCAGATCTGAGCCTCGGGACTCAGGAGCGACGGTCGGTCATCACCAGCCCGGTGCCCGCCGACACCTCTTCTACGCGTCGGATCGCACGACCGCCGACGACCAGACCCCGGCAGCGACGGCGGCCGCCAGATGAGGGGCACGCTC
>Ga0318564_10000602_pt1 | contig 10782 bp, 10 predicted proteins | sample GRESIP066b5f20_FD_203479 | JGI IMG/M metagenome (GOLD analysis project Ga0318564, IMG submission 203479) | Tropical soil microbial communities from Luquillo Experimental Forest, Puerto Rico - GRE.SIPMG.066b5f20 | ecosystem: Environmental > Terrestrial > Soil > Tropical forest > Bulk soil...
GCTCGCCATGCCTGACAGTGCGGGCGAGGCGAGTGCGCTTGCAGCAATGGCGAAGATCGGAATTTCCTTCAACTTGGTGCTGATGGCGTTGAACCTGTTGCCGATTCCGCCGCTCGACGGCGGGCGCGTCGCCGTGAGCGTGCTGCCCAACCGTGCTGCCTATGCATGGTCGCGCCTCGAGCCCTACGGTCTCTACATCATTCTCGGACTGCTGGTGCTCGATCAATTCACCGGCATCTTTGGACTGCTGCTCTCACCGTTTCTAGCGCTCGGCGAATTGATCGTGCACGCGCTGACCGGCGTGCAGGCGCTGACCGGCGTATGACGCCGTCGCGCATCCCTTGAATCGACATGTTCGTTGATCGCGTGCTATCGGGCATGCGCCCCACGGGCCGCATGCACATCGGCCACTACCACGGTGCGCTCAAGAACTGGGTGCGGCTGCAGGAGGAGTACGAGTGCCTGTTCTTCGCGGCCGACTGGCATGCGCTGACGACGCACTACGATGCGCCCGAAACGATCGCGGAAACGGTGTGGGACATGTTCATCGACTGGCTGGCGGCCGGCCTCGATCCGTCGCGCGCGACGCTGTTCATCCAGTCGCGGGTACCGGAGCACGCCGAGCTCACGCTGTTGCTCGGGATGATCGCGCCGGTCGGCTGGCTCGAGCGCGTCCCGACGTACAAGGAAGTCCAGCAACAGCTCGCCGATCGCGACCTGTCGAATTACGGCTTTCTCGGCTATCCTGTGATGCAGAGCGCCGACATCCTGATCTACCGCGCGAACATGGTGCCGGTAGGCGAGGACCAGGTGTCGCACATCGAGCTGACCCGCGAGCTCGCGCGGCGGTTCAACCACATCTACGGTCGCGAACCCGGGTTCGAGGAAAAGGCGAAGGCGGCAATCAGGAAGCTCGGAGCCAAGAAGGCAAAGCGCTACAACGATGCGCGCACGGCGTTTCAGGAGAAAGGCGATACCGAGGCACTGGAAGCGGGTCGGGCGCTCGTCGACGACGCGCAGAACCTGTCGCTCGGCGATCGCGAGCGGCTGTTCGGCTATCTCGAAGGCGCGCGCCGGGTCATCCTGCCCGAGCCGCAGCCACTCTTGACCGAGACGCCGCGGGTGCCGGGGCTCGACGGCCAGAAGATGTCGAAATCGGCGGGCAACGCAATCATGCTGCGCGACGATCCGGTGGAGATCACGAAGAAGATTCGCACGATGCAGACCGACCCCGCGCGGATTCGCCGCACCGATCCGGGCAATCCGGAGCACTGCCCGGTGTGGCCGTTGCACAAGATCTATTCGGACGCCGAAACGCGCGAGTGGGTCGTGAAAGGCTGCACGACTGCGGGCATCGGGTGCCTCGAATGCAAGCAGCCGGTGATCGAGGCGATCATCCGCGAGACGCAGCCGATCCAGGAGCGCGCGCAGAAGTATCTCGACGACCCGACACTCGTGCGCAACATCGTGGCCGACGGCTGCGAGCGCGCACGCAAGCTCGCCGAGGAGACGATGCGCGACGTGCGCGAAGCGATGGGGCTCGCGTACGACTAGCGAGCCATTTTGCCGATGACGAACGAGTCCGCCCTCGATCTCGCGCATCCTTCGCCCGAAGCGAAGCCGCTCGCGCGCGTCTACGGCGAGCCGGTGAACGAGCTGCCGCAGGATCTCTACATCCCGCCGGAGGCGCTGGAGGTTTTCCTCGAGACCTTCGAGGGGCCGCTCGATCTCCTCCTCTACCTGATCCGCAAGGAGAACATCAACGTCCTCGACATCCCGATGGCAGAGCTGACGCGCCAGTACCTCGGCTATGTCGAGATGATGCGGCGCACGCAGCTCGAGCTCGCCGCCGAGTATCTGCTGATGGCGGCGGTGCTGATCGAGATCAAGTCGCGGCTCTTGCTCCCGCGACCGCCGGCGATTCCGGGCACCGAAGTCGAGGATCCGCGCGCCGAGCTCGTCCGGCGACTGCTGGAATACGAGCGCTTCAAGCAGGCGGCGCGCGATATCGACGCGCTGCCGCTTGCCGATCGTGATTTCGCGACTGTTCGCGTCTGGTTCGATCGCGTCGCGGCGGCGCGATTGCCCGACGTGCACCCGGCGGATCTGCGCGCTGCCTGGGCGAGCCTGATCGAACGCGCGCGCATCAACCGTCACATCCAGGTCACGCGCGAGCAGCTCTCGGTGCGCGCCGAGATGAGCCGGTTGTTGAAGCATCTCGCGCCGGCGCGCTTCTTCGAATTCACGACGCTGTTCGCCACACACGCGGAGCTGATCGACATCGTCCAGGCCCAGCCGTACGCGCCGATCCACGTGCAGCTCCGCGGCGAGCGCCCGTTCGCGCTCGCGGGCGACGACGAATAGCCGCGGCTTGGAAACTTGCTCCCGAACCCCATGTCGGACCTGAACGAACTCAAATCGGTGCTGGAGGCGGCGCTGCTGGTCGCCGGGGAACCGGTCGGCGTCGGACAGCTCGCCAAGCTGTTCGAACCGCCGCTCCCGGCCGACACCGTGCGCAAACTCCTCGAAGAATTGAAACAGGACTGGAACGGGCGCAAGATAGAGCTTGTCCAGGTCGCGTCCGGCTGGCGCTTTCAGGGACGCGCCGAAATCCAACCGTATCTCGACCGGCTCTCGCCGGAGAAGCCGCCGCGCTACTCGCGTGCGGTGATGGAAACCTTGGCGATCATCGCCTACCAGCAACCCGTGACCCGCGGCGATATCGAAGCGATCCGCGGGGTCGCCGTCTCGACGAACGTCGTGAAGACGCTCGAAGACCGGCAATGGGTGGAGGTCGTCGGTCATCGCGAGACGCCGGGACGCCCGGCGCTCTACGCGACGACGAAGACCTTCCTCGACGATCTCGGCCTCACCTCCCTCGCAGAGCTACCACCTCTTGCCGAGATCGATTCTTCCCACTTGATGGAGATGCCTGATGCCCCCACAAAGGCCGCCGAGGCGCCGCTCGCACTCGCGAGCCCGATCCTCGGGTCCGATCCCGCAGCCGAACCTGGCGATGCAGCGGATCGCGGAGAGCCTTCCGCCTCCGAAACACAAACGCTCCACTGACGCGGTCTTCAGCGAGCCGCAGCGCCTGCACAAGGTGCTCGCGAGCTGCGGCTTCGGCTCGCGCCGCGCGATGGAGGAGATGATCCTTGCGGGCCGCATCACGGTGAACCGGATGCCGGCGGAAGTCGGCATGAAGGTGGGCCCCGGCGACGAAGTGCGCATCAACGGCGAACTCGTGCGCGTGCGCTTCGCGGAGCCGCGGCCGCGCGTGCTCATTTATCACAAGCCGACCGGGGAGCTCGTCACGCGCGACGATCCCGAGGGTCGGCCGACGGTGTTCGAGCAGCTGCCGCCGATCGGCGCGGGCAAGTGGATCAGCGTCGGACGGCTGGACTACAACTCCGAGGGCCTGCTGCTGTTCACCAATCACGGCGAGCTCGCGAACCGGCTCATGCATCCGCGCTACGAAGTGGAGCGCGAGTATGCGGTGCGCGTGATGGGACGCCTCAGCGACGAGCAGACGCAGAAGCTCACGACCGGCATCGAGCTTGCCGACGGCATCGCAAAGTGTGAGAAGGTCGAGGACGCGGGCGGCGACGAGGACGGGGCGAATCACTGGTATCGCGTGACGCTGAAGGAGGGTCGCAATCGCGAGATCCGGCGTCTGTTTGAAGCGCTGGGGCTCATGGTGAGCCGATTGATCCGGACACGGTACGGGGCCCTCGCGATGCCTCCGGAGTTGAAGCGCGGCCAGTGGACCGAGCTCGGCGCGGAGGAAGTGAATGCGCTCGTTGCATCGTCCGGCATGCGCGGCAACGGTCATCCGCAGAATGCGCAGCGCCCGCCACAGGGTCCTCCGCGCCATCGCGGTCATCCACGCGGCGGTCACCCGCAGGGATCGAAGCAGGGCGGCCATCAGCAGCGCCCGCATGGTCCGAACGGGCAGCGCCGCCACGGGAAGCCGCATGGACCGCATGCGCAGGCCACATCGCCGCACGCGAATCGTCACGGCGGAGCGCCCGGCAGTGGTCAGGGACAACCGCACGACGCGCGTCGCGTGCATCGCGGAAAGCCGCAACCACGTCACAACTTCGACGAAGTGCAACCGCAGAGCAACGCGAACGCGTCGCCGTTTGGCCGGCACACGCTGACCGTTCCGGGCGGACACGCGCGATCGAAGGGGCAGGGCGGTGGTCGCAATCGTCGCGGGAATCGCGCAAAAGGCGCCGTCATGCCGGCGGATTTGTCGCGCCACGATCCGATCCCGAACGAGGACTATTCGCGGCCCAAGCCGCCGCGGCGCGAAGTCATCATCCAGTATGTGAAGCGCGACGACACGCCGCCGCGGGACGACGAGCAGTCGTAATCACGGCGGGGTGCGTCATCCGCGCACCGGCCCGCCGATCCGCGGTACCTTCGCGCTAGCCCTCGACGAAAAGATCGGGAAGGAGCGGCGTCCCCGGCTGGACGGCGTATCGCGTCAAGTCCGTCACGCCGGCCTCGGTCAGCACTTCCTCGTCGATCAGAAAACGGCCGGTGGTCGAGCGCGCATCCTGCCCGAACACGAAGTACGCCGCGTCGGCCACGATCTCGGGTTTCCGCATCCGCGCGAGTTCGTCGGTTGCGCCCGGAATCATGGTGACAGCCGCCGTCGCGATCACGCTGCGTGGCCAGAGCGCGTTGACCGCGATCCCGTCACCGCGAAACTCTTCCGCCATTCCGAGCACGCAGAGGCTCATGCCGTACTTCGCGATCGTATAGGCGACGTGCGGCGCAAACCACTTCGGCTCCAGGTTGAGCGGCGGCGCGAGCATGAGCACGTGCGGGTTGCGACCGGCCGCGGCCGATCGGCGCAAGTGCGGAACACAGGCCTGGGTGCAGAGGAAGGTACCGCGCGTGTTGATATCGAGCATCAGGTCGAACCGCTTCGCGGGCGTCGCGAGCGTGTCGGTCATGCTGATCGCGCTCGCGTTGTTGACGCAGATGTCGATCCCACCGAACCGGGCAGCCGCTTGCTCGACGGCCGAGGCAAGCTGCGTCTCGTCGCGGATGTCACAGGCGAGCGGCAACGCATTGCCCCCTGCGGCGTTGATCTCTTCCGCGGCCGAATAGATCGTTCCCGGCAGCTTCGGATGCGGTTCGGTCGTCTTGGCCGCGATTGCGATGTTCGCACCATCGCGCGCGGCGCGCAGCGCGATCGCGAGGCCGATTCCGCGCGAGCCGCCGGTGATGAACAGCGTCTTGCCGCGCAGGCTATGCATCGCGAATGAGGCGAGTCAGCGCTGAAACTGCGGCGGCCGTTTTTCGAGGAACGCGCGAATGCCCTCCGCGAAGTCCGGCGATGCGGCACAACGCGCAAAACTCATGGCCTCGAGGTCGAGTTGCTGCGACAGCGAATTAACGAGCGACATCCGCAGCAAACGCTTGGCGCCGCGGATCGCCTCGCGCGGCGCGCCGGCGAGCACACGCGCCGTCTCCTCGACGGTTCGTTCGAGATCGCCCGGTGCCACGACCCGGTTGACGAGCCCCAGCTTCAGCGCTTCCTGCGCGTCGAAGCGCTCGGCCAGCAGCAGGATCTCCATCGCCTTGTGGAAGCCGACCAAGCGCGGGAGCGACCAGGTGCCGCCACCGTCGGGCGTCAATCCGATGTTGCGGTAGGCGGAGGCGAAATACGCGTTGTCGGCGGCGACTGCGAGGTCGCAGGCGCACATCAGCGACAAGCCGAATCCGGCGACCGCCCCATGCACCGCCGCGATCACCGGTTGCGGCATGCGCGCGAACTGCTCGATCGCGCCGTGCAGGTGTCCGATCATTCGCAGGAACGCCTCGCGCCGATCCGCGCCGGACTCGTCGAGCATCGTTGCAAACTCGTTCAAATCCCCGCCCGCCATGAAATGCCTGCCAGCGCCGCGCAGGATCACCACCCGAATCGCGTCGTCGGAGGCGAGCGCCGCGCTGTGCTCGACGAGCGCATCGACCAACGCTCGGTTCAGCGTGTTGAGCTGATCAGGACGATTCAGCGTGACGCGCGCAATCGGTCCATCGCGTTCGACGAGGAGGGGCACGGCAGGTCTGTCGTCAGGCATCGACCCAGTCTAGCATGGTCCGTAGTTGACGAATTTCCGGCGATCGCGAGCCCACGAACGCTCGTCTACTCCTTAAATGGAGTGGACTCGTTCAACTCGTCCAGCGAATGCTCGATATCGACGCGTTCGCGTGCGCAGTAGGCGGCGATCGCCTCCGCGAAGTCCGGATCCGCGATTGCATGGAGGGAATACGTCGGCACGGGCAGCAACCCACGCGCGAGCTTGTGCACGCCCTGTGCACCCCCTTCGAAGAACCGGATGCCGCGCTCGATACAGAACTCGATCGCCTGGTAGTAGCAGGCTTCGAAATGCAGTCCCGGCACGAAGTGACGCGTGCCCCAGTAGCGTCCCCACAGGCGCTCGGGTGTGAACACGTCGAGCGCGGCGCACAGCGGCTGCCCCTCGCGAAAGCCGAGCACCAGCAGCAGGTGCTCCGCCAACGTCGCGCCGATGCGCTCGAAGAATTCGTGGGAGAGGTACGGCGTCGAATGGTGCATGCGGTACGTCCGTTCGTAGCAACGATAGAAGAACGACCAGTCCGTGGAGGTGATCTCGCTGCCGGTCTTGCGCACGAACGCGACGCCCTCCGCGGCGACCCTGCGGCGCTCCTGCTTCACCTTCTTGCGCTTCTCATGGTTGAACGCGGCCAGGAAGTCGGCGAAATCGCGATAGCCGGGATTGGTCCAGTGGAACTGGATGCCTTCGCGCACAATGAGCCCGGCGGCACGTCCTTCGGTCGCTTCGTCGGATTCGGCGAAGAGGATGTGCAGCGACGAGCAGCGCTCGGTGGCGAGGATCGTTACGGCGTGCCGCAGAAGCGCACGACGCGTCGCGCCGTCTCGGGCCAGTACGCGCCTCCCGGTCACCGGCGTGAACGGAATGGCGACGACGAGCTTCGGATAGTAATGGCGCCCGTGGCGCCGGTACGCATCGGCCCACCCCCAGTCGAACACGTATTCGCCATAACTGTGCGACTTCACGTAAAGCGGCAGGGCGCCGATCAGCTGCGCGCCGTTCCAGGCGGTGACGTATCGCGGGTGCCAGCCAGTCGCCTCCGATGCGCAGCCCGTCTCGTGCAGTGCGGCGAGAAAAGCGTGCGACAGGAACGGCTCACCACCCGCCAGCGCATCCCATGCCGCGGCGGGAATCGCGCCTAACGCGACATCATCGCGAAGCCTGGGCGGCGCGATGGGCAGGGACGGCGATCGGAGGATGGGCGTGCGCATGTCGGCATTGTCCGGACAAGCAGACTGGCGCTCAAGTTCAATCGTGCTCGTCGCCGGAGAGGGCTTCGCGCGCGTGCTAAGATTTTTCGATGCGCATGGCGATCGCACAACTGAATCAGCGCGTTGGCGATCTCGCGGGGAACGCGCGGTCGCTTATCGAGGCGATCACGGCCGGACACCGAGGTGGTGCCGATGTCGTCGTTACCCCTGAGCTGTCGTTGTGCGGTTATCCACCGGAAGATCTCCTGCTGCGTCCCGCGTTTCTAGCGGCGTGCAAAGACGAGCTCGTGAACCTTGCCGCGGCCGTGCACGGGACGTACGCCATCGTCGGGTTTCCCGAAAGCGAAGGCGGCAAGCGCTACAACGCCGCGGCGGTGATCCACGATGGTCGCATCGCGGCTGTCTATCGCAAGCAGTGCCTGCCGAACTACACGGTCTTCGACGAGGAGCGGTATTTCGTGCCTGGCGATACGCCATGCGTCGTCGAGATCGCTGGCGTGCGCTGCGGGCTCATCCTCTGCGAGGACGTGTGGCTCGAGGGACCCGCAGCGCAGTCGCGCGCCGCGGGCGCGGAGGTTCTGCTCGTGCCGAACGGCTCGCCGTATCACACCGCGCAACAAGCGACGCGCCGCGAGCAGGTTGGAGCGCGCTCGCGCGAAAATGCAGTGCCGATCATCTACGTGAATCGTGTCGGCGGACAGGACGAGCTCGTTTTCGACGGTGCGTCATTCGTGACGAATAGTGCCGGCGACGTCGTCAAGCAATGCCCGGCGTGGCACGAGACGCTCGCCTACGCGGATTTCGACGGTGCCGTTCCCAAGTCCGTGCGCGGTTCGCTCGCGACCGCTCTCGAGCCGCACGTCTACGCGGCGCTGGTCACGGGCGTGCGCGATTACGTGATGAAGAACGACTTTCCGGGCGCGCTCGTCGGGCTCTCGGGCGGCGTCGATTCCGCACTTACGCTCGCGATTGCGGTCGACGCGCTCGGGCATGACAAAGTCCGCGCGGTCATGCTTCCGTCCCGGCACAACGCGCCGATGAGCCTTGAGGATGCGCGCAAGATGGCGCAGTCGCTACGCGTGCGCTACGACGAAATTCCGATCACGGACGTGCATGCGGCCGCGCTGAAGGCACTTTCGCACGAGTTCGAGGGCCTCGCGGAGGATGCCACCGAGGAAAACCTCCAGGCGCGCATCCGCGGCATGCTCCTCATGGCGCTGTCGAACAAGTTCGGCCACATTCTGCTCACCACCGGAAACAAGTCCGAGATGGCGGTCGGCTACGCGACGCTCTACGGCGATATGGCCGGCGGATTCGCGGTGCTGAAGGACGTAAGCAAGACGCTCGTCTACCGTCTTGCGGCCTACCGCAATGCGCTGGGGCGCGTGATCCCGAATCGCGTGCTCACGCGCGCGCCGTCTGCCGAGCTGAAGGACGACCAGACGGACCAGGATGCATTGCCGCCGTACGCGGTGCTCGACGCGATCCTCGAGGCGTACGTGGAGCGCGACCTCGGTCCACAGGCGATCATTGCAGACGGCGCTGCCTCCGAGGATGTGCAGCGCGTCGTGCAACTCATCAAGCGCAGCGAATATAAACGACGTCAGGCGGCCGTCGGCATCCGCATCACACCGCGTGCGTTCGGCAAGGACTGGCGCTACCCGATCACGTCGGCGTGGAGTGACTAGTAAACGAGCTTCCAGGGCTCGCGAGCGAACCGCCGCGAGCCCTGCCGAAGAATCACAAAGCAGACGGGCGCTCGAGAAACCTGGTTAGATGAAAATCGCCGGGGTGAACCCGTCGATTTTCTATACGAAGTAAGAGGACGTCGCGAGCGGACCGCCGCGAGCCCTGCCGAAGAATCACAAAGCAGACGGGCGTTCGAGAAGCCTGGTTAGATGAAAATCGCCGGGATGAACCCGTCGGTTTTCTCTAGGAACTAAGAGGACGTCGCGATAATACGCTCGCGCAGAGCGCGAGCGCCGCGTCTTCGTGTATTCTTGACTGTCGCCGGACCGCCGGTGCTCGAGGCTGCCATGAAGCGAATCGAAGCGGTGATCAAGCCGTTCAAGCTCGACGAAGTGCGCGAAGCGCTCTCGGAAGTGGGCGTGACCGGCCTGACGGTAACCGAGGTCAAGGGCTTCGGACGACAGAAGGGGCACACCGAGCTCTATCGCGGCGCCGAGTACGTTGTCGACTTTCTGCCGAAGGTGAAGATCGACGTCATCCTCGCGGACGACATGGTCGACCGCGCGGTCGAGGCGCTGATCAAGGCGGCACGCACCGGAAAGATCGGCGACGGCAAGATCTTCGTCACGCCGGTGGAGCAGGTCGTGCGGATCCGCACCGGCGAATCGGGCGAGGCGGCGGTATAGGGGTAGGGATAGACAAGCTTCCGCCGATCGCGAACGAGAACGCCGCGAGCCCGACTGAAAAATCAGACCCAGTCCGATATTCGAGAAGCCTGGAAAAATGAAAATCGCCGGGATAAACCCGTCGATTTTCTCGGGAAAAGACTGAATAGTGGGCTGGGCGAACCGGCGCGAGGCTGCGCTGCGACTTGCTGATTCACCCTCGGGAGAGCGTCATGTCTTTCGCATCGGAATTCCGGCAATTTGCGCTTCGCGGCAACGTCGTCGATCTCGCGGTGGGCGTGATCATTGGCGCCGCGTTCGGCAAGATCGTCGATTCGCTGGTCAAGGACCTGATCATGCCGATCATCGGCGGGATCTTCGGCGGGCTCGACTTCTCCAATTACTTCATCGCGCTAAAGAGCCCGCCCGCCGGCTATGCCGGTCCGATGACGTACGAGGCGCTCACCAAGGCGGGCGTCCCGCTGTTCGCATACGGCAATTTCCTCACTATCGTCCTGAACTTCGTCATCCTGGCGTTCGTGATCTTCTGGATGATCCGGTATTTCAATCGGGTCAAGTCGACGTTCGACGCGCCGGCGGCGGAAACGCCCGAACAGACCCTGTTGCTGCGCGAGATTCGCGACTCGCTCAAGAAGTAGCGCAGTAGCGCACCATCCAAACGCAGGTCCCCACGCCGAAACGCGCGAGGTCGCTCGCTGTTGCGGCGTTTGACCGCGTTTTGCGTGGTTTGCGATAATCGCGCCGCGGCATCGATCCAGCCGACGACGGGCGTCGCACAAGAAACCGTCGCGAGCCTCACGTGCATCGCCGACTTCGGGAGGAATTCCATGCATCGTCATCGCAGGTTGTCCGCACTGGGCGCGCTGTGCGCCGCGCTCGCCGTCGCACCCGCCATGGCGGACGTGACCATCGGGGTAACGCTTTCCGCGACCGGTGCCGCGGCGTCGCTCGGCATTCCCGAGAAGAACTCGATCGAGCTCCTGCCCGCGACGATCGGCGGGGAGAAGCTCAAGTGGATCGTCCTCGACGATGCGTCGGACACGACCCGCGCAGTCACCAACACGCGCAAGCTGATCAGCGAGGACA
>Ga0318564_10000603_pt1 | contig 10777 bp, 10 predicted proteins | sample GRESIP066b5f20_FD_203479 | JGI IMG/M metagenome (GOLD analysis project Ga0318564, IMG submission 203479) | Tropical soil microbial communities from Luquillo Experimental Forest, Puerto Rico - GRE.SIPMG.066b5f20 | ecosystem: Environmental > Terrestrial > Soil > Tropical forest > Bulk soil...
GCCCGCCCTGGCCGAACCGGGCGGGCCGCGGTTCAGCTACCGCCAGCTGCACGAGCAGGTCGCCGTCGTCGCGCGGGCACTGATCGCCGAGGGCGTCGCGCCGGGGGACGCGGTGGCCATCTGGTCGCCCAACACCCACCACTGGGTGCTGGGCGCGCTCGGTGCGCTGTACGCGGGGGCCACGCTGGTCCCGGTCAACACCCGGTTCACCGGCCCCGAGGCGCTCGACGTGATCTCCCGCAGCCGCGCCCGGGCCCTGATCGTGGCCGGGCCGTTCCTCGGCACCGACCGCCTCGCCGCGCTGCGCGCCGCCGCCATGATCATCCATAGCGGGCCGCCGCCCCCGGGGCCGCTCGGCCGGCTGAGCCTGGTCGTGCGGGTACCCGTCGAAGCTTCACCGGAGCCGGCCGGCGAGCCCTCCGACGGGGTCATCGACTGGGCCAGCCTCGGGGAGCGGGCCGCCGCGGTGCCGCCGGAACGGGCCGAAGAACGCGCGGCCGCGGTGCAGCCCGAGGACGTCAGCGACATCCTGTTCACCTCGGGCACCACGGGACGGAGCAAGGGGGCGATGAGCGCCCACCGCCAGTCGCTGGCCGTCGCCCGGTCCTGGGCCGAATGCGGCGGCCTGACCTGCCGCGACCGCTACCTCGTGGTCAACCCGTTCTTTCACAGCTTCGGCTTCAAGGCGGGGATCCTGGCCTGCCTGGCCAGCGGCGCGGTGATCGTGCCGCAGCTGGTCTACGACGCCGGGCGGGCCATGCGGCTGATCGAGGCCGAGCGGATCACCGTGTTCCCCGGAGCGCCCACGATCTACCAGACCATCCTCGATCACCCCGGCCTCGCCTCCCGCGACCTGTCCAGCCTGCGGCTCGCGGTCACCGGCGCCGCGACCGTCCCGGTCGCGCTGGTCGAACGGATGCGGCGCGAGCTGAGCTTCGACACGGTGCTCACCGCCTACGGGCTGACCGAGGCGGTGGTCGCGACGATGTGCCGGCCCGGCGACGACCCCGATACGGTCGCGCACACCTCGGGCCGCGCTGCCGCGGGTTTCGAGATCCGCGTGGCCGGCCCGGACGGAAGCGCGCTGCCGCCGGGCGAGCCCGGCGAGATCGCGCTCCGCGGGCCCAACGTGATGCTGGGCTACCTGGACGACCCCGCGGCGACCCGGGCCGCCGTGGACACCGACGGGTGGCTGCACACCGGTGACATCGGACGCCTCGACGAGCGCGGGTACCTGACCATCACCGACCGGCTCAAGGACATGTACATCTGCGGCGGCTTCAACGTCTACCCGGCCGAGGTAGAGCAGGTGCTGGCCCGGCTGGACGGCGTCGCCGAGTCGGCCGTCATCGGGGTACCGGACGCGAGGCTCGGCGAGGTGGGCAAGGCGTTCGTGGTGCTGCGGCCCGGTCACGCCCTGGCCGAGCCGGATGTGCTGGCCTGGTGCCGGGAGCGGCTGGCGAACTACAAGGTGCCGCGGATGGTGGAGTTCCGCGCCGACCTGCCGCGCAACCCGGCGGGCAAGCCGCTCAAGCGGGTGCTCCGGGAGGAGTCGCCATGACCGGTCCCGGCGAGAACCCGGCGTGGACCTGACCGCCGAGCAGCGGGCACTGCGCGACGCGGTGCGCGCGCTGCTCTCCCGCGAGCAGCGCCGCCCGCCGGCCATCCCGGCACATGACCTGGCCCTGTGGCCGCGGCTGGGCGCGATCGGCGTGGCCGGGCTCGGGGTGCCGGAACGCTACGGCGGCGCGGGAGCCGGCCCGGTCGAGACGCACATCGCGGCGGAGGAACTCGGCCGGGGCCTGACCCCGTCGCCCCTGCTCGGCTCTGCGGTCCTGGCAGCCCAGGCGCTGCTCGCCTCGGGCGACGACGCGGCCTGCCGTCGTCTGCTGCCGACGGTCGCCGACGGCACCGCGATCGCCGCGCTGGCCTGGACCGCCTCGCCCGGGCACTGGGACCCGGGCGAGGTCGCGTGTCACGCCACCGCGGCGGCACCCGGATGGGCCCTGCACGGCGAGGCGCATCATGTGCTCGACGGCGACACGGCCGGGATCCTGCTGGTCGCGGCCCGCGCGCCGGGCCTGCGCCAGAACGGGTTCGATGATCTCGCCGGCGAGCCAGCGGGCCGGCCGGGCCGCCTTACATCCAGTCGGCGTGGCGGGGCCAGCCGAGCAGGGTGTCCACGATTTCGGGCGGGCCGTCCGCGGAGTGCGCGGCGGTCTGCGCGTAGCGGCCGCGGTAGAACAGCAGCGGCGGCCCCGCGTCGCACGCGCCGAGCTCGGTCACCCGGCCGAGCACCAGAAAGTGGTCCCCGGCCTCGTGGACCGCCTCGACCGTGCACCCGGCCCAGGTCAGCGCGCCCTCCAGGACCGGCGACCCGGCCGACGACGGCGACCAGCGGAGCCCGGCGAACTTGTCCGTCCCGGTGGCGCCGCTGACCCCGAAGGTCCTGGCTAGCTCGCGCTGGTCAGCGCCCAGCACGTTCGCGCAGAAGTGCCCGGCCCGTGCGATCCGCGGCCAGGTGGCCGATTCCCGGCTCGGGCAGAACAGCACCAACGGCGGATCTAGCGACACCGCGGCGAACGACTGGCAGGCGAACCCGGCCGGACCGTCCTCGTCGGCCGTGGCGATGACGGTCACGCCAGTGCAGAAGTGGCCGAGCACCTGCCGGAACCGGCGGGGCTCCGGCTCGAACCGGGCCGGCGAGGCCAGCGGCACAGCGGTCATCAGGGCCCGCCCGGGACGGCGAACCGGTGCCCCCACAAGCTGATCGCGGTGGTCTCCCGGCTCACCCAGGTCGCGTCGTCGACCAGCCTGCCGTCGGTGCCGTACTCGATGTCGAACCCGCCCGGCGTGGCCACGTAGAACGACACCATCAGGTCGTTGGCGTGCCGGCCGAGCGTGGCGCTCATCCGCGCCCCGCGCCGGGCGCACCGGTCCATGGCGCGGCCGACGTCGTCCAGCGACGCGACTTCGATCATCAGGTGCACGATACCCGCTGGCGCGGGGAACGGCGCCAGCGCGAGCGAGTGGTGCCGCGGGTTGCAGCCCAGGAAGCGCATCCACAGCGGCGGCCCGCCGGCGGGCTGGCCGAACAGCTCCGGGGCCATCCGCATCGAGTCCCGCAGCCGGAACCCGAGCACCTCGGTGTAGAAACGCAGCGCCGCGTCGCCGTCGGACACGGGCAGCACCACGTGGCCCATCCCCTGCAGGCCGGTGACGAAACGGTTCCCGTACGGGCTCACCGCCGGGCGGTGCTCGAGGGCGGCGCCGCAGAAGACCTCCAGCGCGTTGCCGGACGGGTCGTCGAAGCGCAGCATCTGCCCCACCCGGCGCTCGGCGAGCTCCGCAGGGGTGCCGGACTTGACCGCGACGCCAGCGTCATCCAGAGCCCGGCCGACCCGGGCCAGGTCGTCCTGGCCGGCCACCTCCCAGCCGGAGGCGAGCAGCCGGTCCTGCTCCCCCGGCACGATCATCAGGCGGGCCGGGAAGTCGTCCATCCGCAGGTACAGCGCGCCCGCGTCGAGCCCGCGGCCCTCGACCATGCCGAGCACCCGGACGCCGAACTCGCGCCAGGCCGCGACGTCGGCGGACTCGATGCGCAGATAGCCGAGCGAGGCGATCCCGGTCATCGGCTGCCTCCTTCCAGGAAGCCGATCGCGAGCTGGTTGAACTCGTCGAACTTCTCCATCTGTGCCCAGTGCCCGCAGCCCCCGAACACGTGCAGCTGGGCCCGGCGGATCAGCTTGAGCGCGACCAGCGCGCCGTCGAGCGGGTTGACCCGGTCCTCGCGCCCCCAGATCAGCAGCACCGGCTGGCGCAGCCGGTGCGCCTCCCGCCACAGCAGGCCCTCCTCGGCCCGGGCCGGATCGTAGAACGAGGCGCCCATCGAGGCCATGGCGGCCAGGGCCTCCGGATCGCTGGCCGCGGCGTACCGCTCGTCCACCAACTCGTCGGTCACCAGCCGCTGGTCGAAGACCAGCGTGCGCAGGAACGCGGCCATCTTCTCCCGGCTGGGGCCCGGCGGCGCCGCGAACTCCATCAGCCTCTTGACGCCCTCGGTCGGGTCCGGGGCGAACACGTTCAGGCTCAGCCCGCCCGGCCCCATCAGGACCAGCCGGCCGGCGCGCTCGGGAAACCGAAGCGCGAAGCGCACCCCGGTGCCGCCGCCAAGCGAGTTGCCGACCAGCTGCACCCGGTCGATCCCGAGCTGGTCCAGCAGGCCGGCCAGCGCCTCGGCCGCGAACGTGAAGTAGTGGCCGGTCACTGGCGGCTTGGCCGACCGGCCGAAGCCCGGCTGGTCGACCAGCAGGGTACGGAAGCGGTCCGCGAACACCGGCAGGTTGCGGCCGAAGTTGCTCCACGCGGACGCGCCGGGTCCGCCGCCGTGCAGCATGACCACCGGCGGGCCGCCGGGCTCGCCGGCCGGCCCCGCCTCGTGGTAATGCAGCCGCAGCCCGGCGGCGTCGGCGAACCGGCTCGTGGCGGCGAACTCCGCCGGCGCTACAGCCATCGGGTCAGCTCCCTTGACATCCTCCCGGCCCTGAAGGGCCGGGATTCCCGTGGCCGCTCACGCCGCCTCCGGGGTGGTACCCGCTGCTGCCGGGAGGGCAGGCTGATGCGTGGCGTGGGCCCCATGTCCTGGGGCGGGCGCGGGGACCAGCTCGCCGGTAGCGAGCAGGCGAAGTCCCCGGGCGAGGATATTGAGCGCAGCGTTGCGGTCTGCATGATCGAGGTGGCCGCACTCCCGGCACCGGAAGACCGCTTGGCTCTCGCGGTTCTCCGGCTGGGTGTGACCGCACGCATGACACTGCTGCGAGGTGAATCTCGGGTCGACGAATACGATCTGGACGCCACAGGCCTGGGCCTTGTTCTCCAGGCGGCTGGCGAGCAGGCCCCAGCAGGAGGCGAGGATCCCACGGCTTAGCCCGGCCTTGGCGCGGGCACGGTTCGGCAGGAAGGCGCCCGGCCGGTCCGGATCCGGCTTGGCTTCGGGTCTGCGTACCATCCCCTTGGCGTTCAGTTGCTCCAGGACGACGACGCCGTTTTCGCGGACCAGGCGGGTGCTGATCTTCTCCGCCCAGTCCTTGCGACGGTCGGCAACCCGGGCGGAGATCAGGGCCATCTGCCGGCGAGTACGCTCGCGGCCCTCCGACCGCTTGTGCTGCCGGGCGAGCTTGCGCTGCAGGGCCAGGTAGCGAGCGGCCCGGCGGTCGCCGATCCCCGGGGCCCGGTAGTGCTGCCCGTCCGAGGTGACCAGAGCGGTCCGCACTCCGCGGTCGATGCCCAGTGCCCGGCCTGTGGGCTCGCGCTCAACTGCAGGCTGAGGGCCCGGGAACGAAACGTGCCACCGGCAAGCCCGGTCGCAGGTGACCCGGGCCATGCCGAGCTTGCCCGGCACCTGCCGCGTCCAGCGGAACCGGACCCAGCCGACCTTGGGGACGAACACCTCGCCCCACCTCCGGTTGACGCGGCGGGCCCTGCTGTCGCGGATCGCGAACCCCTGGACTCCTCGCCTGGCGCTGCGGTAGCCCGGCTTGCGGGCGGGGCTGGCCGGATCGAAGAACGCCGCCATGGCCCGGTCGAAGTCCCTGAGGACCTGCTGCTGGACGCTCGACGATCCCGCCGCAAGCCATGACTCAGCCGCCCGGGCCTCGGCGAGCTGACGGTACCGTTCCGCGGCCGATGGCGCACTCCCTCGCCCTGGCCAGTACCAGGACTGCTGCTCGACCGCGAGGTTCCAGATATACCGCGCATGGCCGCAGTGCTCGCTCAGCCCGCGCATCTGAGCCGGAGCTGGGTACAAGCGACTGCGGATAGCCACGTCAGGAGCCTATTCCCGGAGCCCGACATAACCGGCCGGGCTACCCCGCCCCGAAGGACGGGCTTGCGTCCGGCCCCAGGTCAGATCATCCCGTCGGGCAGAATGCGCAGGCCGAACTCGCCGCGGCCGAACATCGTCAGCGCGCGCTCCGGGTCGTTGATCGCATGGACCCGGCCGGCGTGCGCGTCGCGCCAGAACCGCTGGATCGGGGTGCCCCGGGCCAGCGCCCGCCCGCCGGAGTTCTCGAACAGCCGGTCCACCGCGCTGATCGCCTGGCCGGTGCCCCGCACCTGGTCGCGCCGCACCCGCAGCCGCAGCGGCAGCGGTATCTTCTCGCCCGCGCGGGCGTGCCCCATGAGCTCGGCCATGTTGCGTTCCAGCGCCAGCCACGCCGCGTCCAGGTCAGCCGCGGCCTCGGCCACCCGCACCTGCGCGTGCGGGTCCTCGGCCGCCTTCTGGCCCACGTAGGCGGCCCGCACCCGCTCGCGCTGGTAGGCCACGTGCGCCTCGTACGCTCCCATGGCCATCCCGATGATCGGCGTGGTGATCGAGTAGGAGAACAGTGAGCCGTACGGCAGCCGGTACAGCGGAGCCGGGTTGGCCTGCTGGCCGGGACAGTCGCAGCGGAACACGTCGTTGAAGGACAGCGACCGGTGCTCGGGCACGAAGACCTCGGAGACCACGACGTCGTTGCTGCCGGTGCCGCGCAGGCCGACGGTGTCCCACACGTCGTCGATCACGTAGTCGCGGGCGGGCAGCAGGAACGTGCGGAAGTCGGCCGGGTTACCGTCGGCGTCGGCCACGATCGCGCCGAGCAGCACCCAGGTGGCGTGGTCGCATCCGGACGAGAAGCTCCACCGCCCGTTGAGCTTGTGCCCGCCGGCGACGGCCTGCGCCTTGCCCGTCGGCGCGTAGGACGACGACATCCTGGTGCCAGGGTCGGCGCCCCAGACCTCCTCCTGGGCTTGGAGCGGGAACAGGGCCAGCTGCCAGGGGTGCACGCCCAGGACCGACGCGACCCAGCCGGTTGACCCGCAGGCGCTGGCGATGAGCCGGACGGCGGTCAGGAACGTGACCGGATCGGCCTCGAGCCCGCCGAACCTGGCCGGCTGGAGCAGCCGGAAGAACCCGGTCTCGGCCAGGGCCTTGACCGATTCGGCCGGGACCACGCGCGCGTCCTCGGTCTCCTGGGCCCGCTCCCGCAGCGCCGGCAGCAGCTCGCTGACCCCGGCGACGACAGCCTGCCCGACGTTCTCACTCACTGGTGGTGCCTCCGTCGGAGCCGACAGCAGTACGCCTAGACTAGAACATGTTCTAGTCTAGGCGGTAGCAGCTCAGCATGGAGGCCGCCCAGTGAGCAGGACGACATGAACGGACGGCACGGTGTCCGGGGGATCATCGCCGCCCCGCCGCCGGCCAGGTTCGCCCGCGGCTGGCACTGCCTGGGCTTGACCGACCGGTTCGCCGAACCAGGCCCGCACGCGGTCGAGGCGTTCGGAACGAAACTTGTGGTCTTCGCCGACTCCCACGGCCGACTCAACGTGCTCGACGCGTACTGCCGCCACATGGGCGGTGACCTGACCGAGGGCACGATCAAGGGCGATCAGGTCGCATGCCCGTTCCACGACTGGCGCTGGGGCGGCGACGGCCGGTGCGCCCGGATTCCCTACGCGGCCCGGGTACCGCCGGCCGCGCGGACCCGGTCCTGGATCACGCTCGAGCAGAACCGGCAGCTGTTCGTGTGGAACGACCCGCAGGGCCACCCGCCGCCCGAGCACGTGACCATCCCCCGGATCGAGGGCGCGTTCTCCGACGAGTGGAGCCGCTGGACGTGGGACTCGATCCTGGTCGACGGGGCGAACTGCCGCGAGGTGATCGACAACGTCGTGGACATGGCGCACTTCTTCTACATCCACTTCGCGTTCCCGACGTACTTCAAGAACGTGCTCGAGGGGCACATCGCCTCGCAGTACCTGCGCACCCGGGCGCGGCCGGACATCGAGACCGGCTCGAACTACGCGCAGGGGACGGAAAGCACGCTGCGGTCGGAGGCTTCCTATTACGGGCCCTCGTACATGATCGACTATCTGTGGCACGACTACCACGGCATGAACCTGGAGAGCGTGCTGATCAACTGCCACTATCCGGTCACGCCCAACTCGTTCCTGCTGCAGTGGGGCGTGATCGTCAAGAAGCTGCCCGGCCTCGATGACGCGCAGGCCGAGAAGTTCGCCGGCAAATTCGCCAAGTTCATCGGCTTGGGCTTCGAGCAGGACGTGGAGATCTGGACGCACAAGACGCGCGTCGACAACCCGCTGCTGTGCTCCGATGACGGCCCGGTGTACCAGCTGCGCCGCTGGTACGAGCAGTTCTACACCGACGTCGAGGACATCACGCCGCAGATGGTCGAGCGGTACGAGTTCGAGGTGGACACGACCCGCGCGGTGGCCGAATGGGAGACGGAGGTGGCGGCGAACCTCGCCGGGCGGCAGGACGGGGCCCGCTGACCATGGCCGGCGGGCAGGATCCGGCCGACCGCGCTGCCGGGCCGTATCTCGGCAACGGGCCGCCGCCTGGCCCCTGGGCCGACGAGCGCGAGGCCGGATTCCGGCCGGTCGAGTGCGAGCGGTGCGGCGCGGTGGCGCTGGTGGCCAAGTTCAGCCCGCAGCATACGAGCGTGCAGTGGAGCCTGGAGTCGGTGCGGACCTGCGCCGAGTTCGGCGCCCGGGCGGCGGCGGGCGAGCAGACCGCGCTCATCGACACCTGCGCCAGCCTGCGCGACAGCATCGACCGAGCCGTGCAAGACGGCCGCGTCGAGATCTCGCCCCCCTGACCCGCTGCGCGTCACGCTCTCCCGTCGGCAAAGTTGTCCGTGGGTGGTCGTGCCCACGACCACCCACGGACAACTTTCGCGGGCGATGCCGCTGTGCCCCGGATGCGGCTCGCTTAGGGGGAGGACTGCCAGCGGCGGACGGCGAGGATGCCGGGGCCGGTGGCCAGCACGGCCGTCCAGGCCGCCAGGTAGGTGACCGGGACCAGGAGCGGGCCGCCGTCGGAGAGGGCCCGCACCACGTCAACGGCCGCGGTGACCGGGTTGACCCGGGCGATCGGCTGCAGCCAGGGGGCCAGCCGGTCCACCGGGGCGAACGCGGAGCTCACGAAGGCCAGCGGGATGAACGGGAAGTACAGCGCGCGTTCGGCCGTCTCCACATCGCGGATGAGCAGCGCCAGCCAAGCGCACGTGATGCCGAGCGCGGTGCCGAACCCGATCACCACCAGGATGATCCCGGCGACGCCAGCCAGGCCCGTGTGCACGCGAAAGCCGAGCAGGTATCCCACGCCGAGCATGACCAGTGCCTGGGCGAAGAAGACCACGGTGTCGGACACCGACCGGCCGATGAGCACCGCACTGCGCGGCATGGGCAACGACCGGAACCGGTCGGCCAGGCCCGAGGCCGCGTCCCGCACGATGGCCAGTCCGGTGACCGGAGCGGTCAGCACCACGTTCTGGATCATGATCCCGGGGATGAGGAACTGCCGGTAGAGGCCGCCCGGCACGCTGGCGAGATTCTCCAGCACCGAGACGAACAGCACGAGGATCAGCACGGGCTGCAGCAGCGGGTAGATGAGACGGCCGGGATTGCCGCGCAGGACCCGGAGGTAGCGTCCGGCGATCAGCAGGCTGTCCCGGGCCAGGCGACCGGGCCCGGGCCGCTCGTGCCACCCGGCGACCAGGCCCGGTCCGGCTCCGGTCGCGCCGGCCCGCGCCCCCGGGCCCCCGGGCGACGTCACCGGACCCCCTGTGGGCGTCATCGGACCGCCCGCCGGCGTCATGGCGCTGCCCCCGCCGTCAGGGCCAGGAAGGCCTCATCGAGTGACGGCTGCCGCAGGGCGATGTCGGCGACCCCGATCCCGTCCGCCTGGAGCAGCTCGGCCGCGGCGAGCAGGGTGCCGAGGCCATCGCGAGCGAGGATGGTCAGCCGCCGGGACGCCTCGTCCACGTGCAGGTCGGCGGGCGCGACGCGAGCCCGCAGCGCCGCGGCCGCGGCCGCCGCGTCCTGCCCGGCCAGCAGCACGTCTACCACCTGCGCGCCGGTGCGCGCCTTCAGCTGCGCGGCGGTGCCCGAGGCGATGACCACTCCGTGGTCGAGCACGTGCACGTCGTCGGCGAAGCGGTCGGCTTCCTCGAGATACTGAGTGGTCAGCAGCATGGTCGTACCGAGGTCGCGCAGCCGGGCGCGTCATGGGCCGGTTGTTCGCGCTGGCTCCGCGGCTGGTCGAGATCCTCGACCTCGGGGCGCGCGAGTACGGGATGAGCTACGCGCGCGGCCGCGTCGTGGCTGCGCTGCAAGCCTCGGGACCGGTACTGATGCGGGCGCTGAGCCAGGCCGTGGGCGTTACGCCGCGGACCATCACCGGCCTGGTCGACGCGCTGGAAGCGGACGGCTGGGTGGAACGGCGCGCCCATCCCAGCGACCGCCGCGCGACCATCGTCGCGCTCACGCCCGCGGCCGAAGCCGCGTTCGCCCGGCTGCTCGAAGGTTATCGCGGCCTGGCCCAGGACCTGGTCAGCGGGATACCCGAGGCGGATCAGCAATGCGCCCTCGGCGTGCTCGACCTCATCTCGGCCCGCCTCGACGACGCGGTGCTCCGGGGAACCGCGGGGTTCGACCCGCTCCTGCCGCCAGCAGGCCGGCGGAAGAAACCCGCACGGTCATGAGTTGCCGAGCTACGTGACCGAGGTACCGCTGTCCGTTCTGGATCTTTCGCCGGTCGCCGCCGGGACCACGGCCGGCCAGGCGCTGCGCCAGACCACCGAACTGGCCCGGCGCACCGAGGAACTCGGGTACCGCCGGTTCTGGGTCGCCGAACACCACAACATGCCCGCGATCGCGAGCTCGGCACCTGCCGTGCTGATCGCGCACCTGGCCGCGGCCACGTCCACGATCCGGG
>Ga0318564_10000620_pt1 | contig 10682 bp, 8 predicted proteins | sample GRESIP066b5f20_FD_203479 | JGI IMG/M metagenome (GOLD analysis project Ga0318564, IMG submission 203479) | Tropical soil microbial communities from Luquillo Experimental Forest, Puerto Rico - GRE.SIPMG.066b5f20 | ecosystem: Environmental > Terrestrial > Soil > Tropical forest > Bulk soil...
GCGCTGTGCGCCCCAAGGTCGCCGTCGCGAAGGGCGGCGCAGCGCTGATCGACGCCGGGTTCGGCCTCGCCTATCCGGCGTGCGCGCTCGCCGTGCACGAGGCGATCCGCCGCGCGCGAGACTTCGGCGTTGCTTTCGCCGCGGTTCGCAACAGCCATCACTTCGGCGTGGCTGCGTACCATCTGGAGCCTGTCGGCACCGCCGGCCTTGTCGGGCTAGCGTTCGGCAACTCGCCGGCCGCGATGCCGGCGGCCGGAGGCAAGCGCGCGATCTACGGCACTAATCCTGTCGCGGCAATTTTTCCTCGCCCGCATGCGCTGCCGATAACCATCGATCTGTCGCTTTCCGAGGTGGCCCGCGGCAAGCTGATGGTGGCGGCGAAGGAGGGCAAGAAGATTCCACTTGGCTGGGCGCTCGACAAGGATGGGCAGCCGACGACCGATCCCAAAGCTGGGCTCGAAGGCAGCATGCTCGCGATGGGGGGGAACAAAGGCGCAATGCTGGCGCTGATCGTGGAGCTGCTCGTCACCGTGCTGACCGGCTCGGCGATCGGCCTCGAGGCCGGGTCGTTCTTCGTCGACGAAGGCAACCGACCGCGCCTGGGCCAGGCCTTCCTGGTCATCGATCCCGCGGCGCTCGCGGGCCGCGCCACCTACGACGAGCGGATCGAGACGCTGGTCGCCGCGATGGTCGCGGATCCCGAGGTGCGGCTGCCCGGAGAACGCCGGCAGAGGCTCGCGGAGGAATCGATGCGCGAAGGCATCACGATCGCGGCGCCGCTCTACGCGCAGTTGAAGTCGCTGGCCGCGTAGGCCGCGAAGTTTATCCGTTAGCAGAGCTGGAGACATTCGCCGCGATCACTTCACGCATCGCGACGAAGATGCCCGGCGTGGAGGCGATCACTTCGCTCCCTTTCAGGAAGTCGGTGCCGCCGGCGAAATCGCCGACGCGACCGCCTGCCTCGCGCACCAGGAGTGCTCCGGCAGCGACGTCGAGGTTTCTGATGCTCGTCACCCAGAACCCGTCGAGCCGTCCCGCGGCAACGTGAGCGAGATCGAGTGCGCTCGCGCCCGAGCGGCGGATGCCGGCGCAGCGGGCGATCATCGCATTGAGGCTCGGCAGATAGCTCTCGAGCTTGCGGCTGCGCCGCTTGGGAAACACCGTGCCGATCAGCGCATCCTCGAGATGCGTGCAGGCCGACACGCGCAGCTGCACGCCGTTCAACTGCGCGCCGCGCGCCTTGATCGCGGTGAAGAGCTCATCGCGCAGAGGGTCGAGGACGACCGCGTGAGTAACTTCGGACCCGTGCATCAACGCGAGGGAGACGGCATAGTACGGGTAGCCATGTGCGAAGTTGCGCGTACCGTCGATCGGATCAACGATCCAGCGCCAGCTCGCGTTCGCATTGCGGTCGTCGCGGACCTTCCCGCCTTCGCCGACAATGGCGTGATCGGGGAACGCGTTCGTGAGCGTAGTTGCGATCGCGTCTTCGATTTCACGCCTTGCCCGCGCAACGATATCGGCATAGTCACCCGAGAAGGTCGGGAGGCGCGTCAGGTCGCGCGCGGCGTCCTGGACCACTGCAGCGGCGTTGTGTGCCGCGCGAACGGCGACGGCGATCGATGGATCGTTCATTGCGGTCTCAGACGATTCTAACGCCGAGCATCATTCCGCCGTCCTCGTGCTCGAGGTTGTGGCAGTGGAACATGTAGATCTGGTCTCCGGCGAATGCGGTGGTGCGGGGAAGAGAGAAATCGATGGCGACACGAACGGTTTCGCCTGGCCAGACCAGCACGGTGTCCTTGCGGCCGAGGTCGGTGGCAAGTCGCCCGCGCTCGTCGATTCTCAATCCGGCGATCTGGTCGGGGCTGGTCTGCCGCTCGAGCACCTCGAAGTGGAAGCCATGCAGATGCATCGCGTGCGGCATGCTGTTGAAGTAGTTTCGAATGAGCCAGACTTCGACGGTCCCGCGCTTGACTTCGATCGGCGTCTCGCCCATCGCGAACACACGATCGTTGATGCGCCAGCGTCCTTTGGCGAAGCCGAGCCGGAGCGCCCGCTCGGAGGTGTTGGAGACGTCGATCGGGACCAGGCTCGACAGGCGCGCCGGCACGCGCGCAGCGTAGCTCACGCGCTCGCGCACGTTGAGCTCGAGCAGGGCTCGCGTGGCGCCTTCGGGAAACGTACCGCCATGGCTCACCGCGGAATGATCATGACCCATCGCCGCATGTTCGGCCGGCGCGGCCTCCTTCGCCGTCTCTGCGGGCATCGCGTGGCCCATCGCCGCGTCGTGTGTTGCCGCTTCACCGGATGCGGCCGGCATCTCCATGTGCATGGGATCGAAGGCGCGCGTGTCGAGATAAAGTGTGTCGCCGACGGCTGCGGCAGACAGGTCGAGCAGGAGATCGAGGCGCTCGGCGGAAGCCAGGAAGACCTCGGCGCAAGGCTGCGGCGCCGTGAGCAACCCGCCGTCGTTGCCGATCAGCGCGAAGGGGACGTTGTCGCCGGTCGCGGTTCGGAAGCCGAGACGGTAGGTGCGCGCATTGGACGCATTGAGTACGCGAAAGCGATAAACGCGCGTGGCGACGTCGAGATGCGGGCATGCAGTTCCATTGATGAGCACGGTATCGCCTAGAAGACCGTGCATGCGATCCGCTTCGCTCGCCGCATATTCGCCGCCCGTGCGCCGGTCCTGGAGCACCAGTGGAATCTCGGAGCGCCCCGGCGTTAGATCGAGCGCGGCGCGCAGTGTTCGTTCGTCGTCGTCCTCGATCTCGATCATACCGAACAGACCTCGATAAGCCTGCTCAGCAGTCTGGCCGTGCGGGTGCGGGTGATACCAGTAGAGGCCACCGCGATCGCGCACTTCGAAGTCGTAGCTATAGCCCTGGCCTTCGTTGATCAGCGTTGCGCCCGCGCCATCGTTGCGCGTCTCGATCGTGAGGCCATGCCAGTGCACGATGGTCGGCTCGCCGATGGCGTTGTCGAGCGTGATGCGCACACGCTCGCCGCGCGCGAGCACGAGCGTCGGATCGACGAAGCGCGCATTCGCGTGGTCGACGCGATATGCGAGCGGCCAGGTCGACTCTGTATCCGTCGGCGCGGCTCGCATCGTAAGCGCGGCGCCTCTCGGCGCAAGACGGCCAAAGCGCCCGCTCGCGCCGGGAACGAACAGAGGCGGCCCGCGTCCGCCAGCACCGCAAAAATCGCTCGGCACCGGAGCACTTGCGGTTGGAAACCGATCCGGAAAGGCCGCGCGGGGTAGCGCCGAGAGCCCGAGCGCGCCCACCGCTCTGAGGAAATCGCGGCGTCGAGTCGACATGATCGGTCGGGTGGGAAAGAAGCGGCTGCGTGATCGCAGGCGGATTATCGTTCAATCAACCGATTGCGTGTTGCCGAATGTATAGCGCAACCCGACCCAGAAGCCACGCGGTGCTCCTAGGCCGCGAAACTGCTCGGATTCCGGCGCAATCCCCTGCGCCGGACCGAAGCTGCGATCCGGTCCCGTGAAGGCGTTGGCGCCGAGCAAGCCGAAGTTTTGATAACGGCGGTTGGTAACGTTGGTCACGTTGGCGAACAGCAGGAGATCCGGCGTCAATCTGAATTGCGCGTCGAGATTGGCGAACGCGTATCCAGGAACGCGGCCATGGCTGTCCTGGTTGTTTTCGTCGCCGTGCGCGTACTGTCTCGAAGCGTAGACGATAGTAGCACCGAGCGAGGCGCGCTCGCTCAAGTCCCAGTCGACGCGCAGCTTGGCCGAGTCGGCGGGAATGCCCGGAATGCGATTACCCGGATTGACGGTGATCGCGCCGTTTGCGTTGGCCGTGGAGTTGTTCGGACTTGCGGCGACAAACGCGGAGCGGAAAGTCGCGTCGAGGTGGTTGTAGCGAAGCGTGATCTGCACCGATTCCCATCGTGTCGTGCCCATGAGCTCCACGCCTTGCCGGCGGGTCTGTCCGACATTCTGAAAGTAACCTACATTGCCCGCGCCAGCGCCGCTGGCGATGAACTGGATGTCGTCATCGAGATTGGTCCGATACACCGCCGCGGCCCATTGCGTATTCACGCCCAGGCGACCGCGTGCGCCGGCCTCGAGGGTTTTCGAGACCACCTTCTGCAGCGGCGGGTCGGCAAGGAAGACGTTCGGCAACTTGCAAGGCGCTGCCGCGTTGGCGCAGGTCAGCTCGATCGGTGTCGGCGCGCGCATACCCTCGTTGTAAGTTGCATAGGCGGTCAGGGTCGGCAAAGGGTTGAAGTTGATGCCCGCGGCAGGGTTGAAGCGCGAGAAACTGGATGCGCTGTTCAATCCGGGGTCGGAACCGCTGCGGTCGGCGATGACAACGCGAGCGTAGTTGTAGCGGCCCGTCAAGGTGAGGGTCCATGCTTCGGCGAGCGCGAGCGTGTCTGCGAAGAAGGCTCCGAGATAACGGTTGTCGCTGCCGACATCGGTCACCGCGCCGTAAGCGCCGGTCGCGATCGTCCCGCGGTCGGCGCTGAAGTTGGCCGTCTGCGACTGCTGCGTGAAGCCGGTATTGCCGAAGTCTCCGCTCGCACCGATGACGAACTGGTTTTTATGGCCGGCGAGTGCGCCGGTTGCCGTGAGCTGAACGCCCAGTCCCCACGCCGTGGTCGAGATGACGGAGCGGTCGTTGGTCGCCTCGTTGGTCTCCGGCATTCCGCTGACAGGATCGATCTCGCCGAAATTGCCGTTAACATTGCTGCTGATGTTGTCGTTGCGGTAATCGCGGTAGTACGCGTTGGCGCCGAGCAGCAGCGATTCGGTGAGAAAACGGCTCCCCTTGGCGGTAACGAAGACCAGCCGGTTCTCGTTGGTGTCCGGATAGGTGTAGGCCTCGCGCGGCGTGTCCAGCCAGGCTCGCGGCAGCGTCTGCGTTCCCTGGAGTGTGTTGTCGGCGAGCGTGAGCGCAACATCGAGATCCGTGATGTCGTCCTGGTAGCCCACCTTCCCGAAGAGCTGCTTCACGCGGCTCGGGTTGTGCTCGGCCCACCCGCGCTCTTCGGAGAAGTTGCCGGTGAGGTAATAATCGAGGCGATCGTGCTGGCCGCCGTATTCGAACTCGGCCGTCTTGCGCCCGAACGATCCGGCGGACAGCTCGAGGGCTGCTCCCGGGTGCTGAGCGCCGCTACGCGTATAGATCGCCAGGGCGCCGCCCAGGGTGTTGAGCCCGAACACGGGGTTGGAGCCGGGAATCAGCTGTACGCTGGAGATCGCCGAGCGGGGCACGAGATCCCAGTTGACGACATCGCCGAAGGCTTCGTTGATGCGTACACCGTCCTGGAACACGGACAGTCCCTGCGCGGAGCCGAGGAGCGGCGAGGCGGTGAAGCCGCGGAAGTTGATGTCCTGCTGATACGCGTTGCCCTGCGCCGCGCCGACGCCGACGCTGTTGGCGTTGGCGCCGAGGAAGTCGGTGAGATCGAGCGGGCGCTGGCGGTCGAAGTCGCGGCGGCCGAAGGTCTGCACGTTGGCGGGCACATCCTTCAGCGCGGTGCCGAGTCCCGGCAACAACGTAGTGCCGATCACCTCGACTTCCGGGAGTTCGAAAACCTCGGCGGGATTGTCGGCGCGCGCGCATGGCGCAGCGAGGCCGGCCAGAACGACGGTCAACAGCCAGCGTTGACTCGCGCGACGACGACGGCTGTTGGTCGACGCGATTATCGAATCGCGACACCCCACGGCAGCTCGCCCACAGGGATGTCCGCGATCTTGCTGTTGGTCTCGGTGTCGATCACTGCCACGGCGTTCGAGCGCCCGCATGCTACGTAAAGCTTCTTCCCGTCCGGCGTGATGGCCATGTTCCAGGGACGCCTGCCGACGGGAATCTTTGCAACGATCGTGTTGCTCGCTACGTCGATCACCTGAACCGTTCCTTCGCCGCCGGAACTGACGTACACGCGCTTTCCGTTCGGGTGAACGGTGACGCCATTGGAGCGGCTGCCCGCCTTGATGCGCGCGACAACCTCCTGCGTGGCAACGTCGAACACGTTCACCATGTCGGCATTTTCCGCCGCGACGTAGGCGCGGCTACCGTCGGGAAGGAACCCGATACCGCGCGGGCGATCACCTACCTTGACGGACTTCACGACCTCGTTCTTCGCAAGATCGACGATGTCGACGCTGTCCGCCTCCTCGCTGCTCACGTAGAGCCACTTGCCGTCGGGGCTGAACACCGTGTGCTCCGGATTCTTGCCGCGCATCGCGATGCGCCGCGCGACCTGTCCCGTAGCCGTGTCGATGAGGAGCGCCTGATTGTTCTCCTCGATCGCGGCGGCGAGCCATTTGCCGTCGGCCGAGAGGTAGATGCCTTCGGGCGAATCGCCGAGCTTGGTGCGCACGATGGTCTCGCCGTTTTGCGTGTCGACCGTGAGCTGCGAATTGCTGTTCTGATCGCTGATGTAGAGCTTCTTGCCGTCGAGCGACACGGCCACGCCGCGCGGCCGTGTGCCCACCTTGAGCGTTTTCACGACTTTGTCGGAAGCGGTGTCGATGACCGATACGCTCGCGCCGCCCTCGTTGGGTACGTAGGCAAGCGGCGCACCGAGCGCGGCGGTGCAGGCGAGCGTCGTAACCATAGCGATGAGGTGCTGGAATGCAGTCATGTTGTCTCGTCCTCGAACCATTCTCGTGCTACGTCACCCGCGGACCACGACGCGCGAATTGGCGCGCTCTCGGAATACGATCGGCCGCGTGGCTGGGGGCGCCGCCTGTTGCGCACGCGCCACAACATCGGTCACGCGTGCGTGGTCCGGCGACAGGGCGCACACCGGATCGGCGTTCGCCGCTTCGCCGGTCAACATGTATGCCTGACAACGGCATCCTCCGAAATCGCGGGTTCGCTCGGGGCAGGATCGGCACGGCTCGCGCATCCACTCCTCGCCGCGATAGGCGTTGAACGCCGGCGAATCGGTCCAGATCCCGCGGATGCTCGCCTCGCGAACGTTCGGAAACTCGAGCCCGGGAAGCATGCGCGCGGCCTGGCACGGGAGCGCGACGCCGTCAGGCGCGATGTTCAAGAATACCGAGCCCCAGCCGTTCGGGCGATCCGCGTAATAGTCCGGGACCACGAAGAAGATTTTCATGCGGTCGCCAATCCGTTCGCGGTATTCGCGCGTGACGCGCTCGGCGCGCTCGATCTGCTCCCGGCTCGGCAGCAAATGGTCGCGATTGAGATACGCCCAGCCGTAGTATTGCGTATTGGCGAGCTCGAGAAAATCGGCCTCCAGCGCGAGCGCCATGTCGATGATTCGGTCGATGTGATCGATGTTGAGCCGGGAAAGCACGACATTGAGCACCATCGGATAACCGTGTGCCTTGACCAACCGCGCGACCTTGAGCTTGAGATCGAAGGTTCGCGTGCTCGACAGGAAGTCGTTGACCTCCTTGGTCGAGTCCTGAAATGAGACCTGGATGTGATCGAGGCCGGCAGACTTGAGTTGCCGCGTGCGCTCCTCGTTCAAGCCGACGCCCGAAGTGATAAGGTTGGTGTAGTAGCCGAGCTCGTGGCCCTCGGCGACCAGCGCCGCGAGATCGTCGCGTTGCAAAGGCTCGCCGCCGGAGAAGCCGAGCTGAACCGCTCCGAGCGCGCGCGCCTCGCGCATGACTCGTTTCCATTCCTCGGTGGTGAGCTCGTCCTCGACCGCGGCAAAGTCGAGCGGATTCGAGCAGTACACGCAATGCAGCGGGCAGCGATACGTGAGCTCCGCGAGGAGCCACAATGGCGGCCCGGGTTGCCCGGCTTTACTGTGCGAATTCGATCCAGCCACGGCGTTCGGCCTCGGTCAGGAATTCGTGCACGTCGCTATGCAAGCCGGTGGCTTTGAACGCGCGCTCGAGATCGGCGATCAGAATCGCTACCTTCGTCGACCCGTCACATCGTCTGAGGATTTCGGCCGCCGGTCCGTTCAGACGCACCATCCCCTCCGGATACAAAAGCACCCAGGACTTCTGCGTCTCCTCCCATTGCATGCGATAGAGCGAGCGCAGCCGGGGCTGTGCTTCGAGGGCGATCTCAGCCATGCGCTGCCTCCACCGCCGACGAGGCCTCGTCGGGGTACGCGGTCTGGATCGCGTCGAGCATGCTCCAGAGCACATCGAGCTTGAAACGGAGGATCTCGCGTGCCCGCTCTTGCAACGTGCGAGTATTGAAGTAGTCGAGGGTCAGAGCAAGGCCATGGTCCACGTCACGGCGCGCTTCGGAGAGGCGAGTCCGGAAATAGGCGAAGCCTTTGGGGTCGATCCACGGATAATGCTGCGGCCAGTTGGCAAGACGCTGCTCGTGAATCTTGGGCGCAAACATTTCCGTGAGCGACGCACAGACGGTTTCCTGCCAAGGACGCGTGCGGGCGAAGTTCACGTAGGCATCGACCGCGAAACGCACCCCGGGTACGACATGCCGCAGCGACGTGATCTCGGCGCGCGAAAACCCTACGGCCTCCCCAAGCTGGATCCAGGCCTCGATCCCGCCTTCATCGCCGCTGCGACCGTCATGGTCGAGGATACGCTGGATCCACTCGCGGCGGACTTCGCGATCCGGGCAGTTCGAGAGCATCGCCGCGTCCTTGATTGGAATGCAAACTTGATAGTAGTAACGGTTCGCCACCCAGCCGCGGATCTGGGGCGGGGAGGCGAGCCCGTTCGCCATGCGCTTGTTGAACGGATGATGTATGTGGTAGCGATCGCCAAGGGCTCGCAGGCTGGCCTCGAACGCCTCGCGGTCGAGGACAGCGCTCACAAGGCGAGCTCCATGCCGTCGAAGGCTACTTCGATACTGTCGTGCTCTAACGTGCGCCGCTCCTCAGAGTTTTCGTCGAGGATCGGATTGGTATTGTTGATGTGGATGAGGATACGACGTGCATTCGGAAAGGTGCTTAGCCACTCAATCATTCCGCCAGGCCCGGATTGTGGGAGATGCCCGATTTCGCGTGCACGCTTGCGGCCGACTCCCATCTTGATCATTTCGTCGTCGGTCCAGAAGGTTCCGTCCACCAGTAGACAGTCGACGTCCTTCACCTCGCGCGTGACGCGATCGTCGATCGATCCGAGCCCGGGCGCATAGAAGGCGCTGCGTTTGGAGGCCCGATCACGGATCAAGAAGCCGATATTGTCGCCGGGCAACGGCGCGTCCCGTCTCGGGGAGAAGGGTGGGGGCTTGCTCCCGAGCGGCAGCGCCCGCAGCTCGATCCCGTCGACTCCAGAGAGCTGAAACCATTCTCCGTCGAGGCCGATCGAGTGCCAATCGACTCCGCAGAAGTGATCGAGCAGCCGTAAAACCGGAAAGCCTTCCATGAGGTCGTCGCGTACCAGTGTGGTGCTGTAGACGGAGAGTCGCTCGCCTTCTCGCAGTAGCAGCAGGCCCGCAGCGTGATCGATCTGGCCGTCGGTCAATGCGACCGCGGCGATTCCAGAGCCGCGCAGCACCCCTCGCGCCTGTAGCTCGGGGGTTGCGACAATCTGTGCAAGGACGTCGGGCGAAGCATTGCAGAGCGCCCAGCGCTCACCGTTGCCGCTTACTGCTATCGAGGATTGGCTACGGGGCCGCGCTCGAAGGGTGCCAGCGCGAACGCCTGCGCAGTTGCGGCAGTTGCAATTCCATTGCGGGAAGCCGCCGCCCGCTGCAGACCCGAGTATTTTGATACGCACAAAAACGGCGCCTGGCCGGCATGCGGAGCGAAGCGCCGCGCCACATACCTATCGCGTGGCGATGTACATCGTGATTTCGAAGCCGAAGCGGATGTCTTCAAAGGACGGTTTAGACCATTTCATGGCTATCTCCAGAATTGTTTTCGACCCGCATCGTTCGGCATCTGATTAAGGCCGCCTAGCGGAGCGATTCCATTATCTGGGACGCAGGTTGATCCGGTCAATGTTTGGCAAATGTCCGTTGACATGTCCGGCGGATGCCGCGACACACGCACGGCAGGCTACTCAACGACGAGATGTAGCCGACCCGCGGCGCGCCGCGACCCAGCATAGGACGGACACCGCCCAACAAGCGAGCATCGACGCTGCGAGCCAGAGCGCCGAGCGCACGACGAATGGGACGACGAGCGCGGAGGTGAGCGTCGCGCACGCGATCTGGATGAAGCCTTGCAACGATGATGTCGCTCCTCGCGGCAGAGACGACGAGTCGAGGATCAGAAGAGTCGCGCTCGGCAGCATGAGTGCGTAACCGCAGCAATAGACCGTGAGCGGAAGCACGCTCCAGGGTAGCGCCGGTGCGAGGACAGAGTGATAAGCGAGATTCGCTACCGCGGCTGCTGCGGCGAGCGACAGCCCCAACACGATGGTCGCGGCCGGGGGTCTTGCTCCCGCTCGACGGGTGGCCCAGTACGACCCCAACAAAGTGCCGCAGGCGGTGGCGAGAAACAGCCAGGCGAACTCGGTGGGCCTGAGCCCGAGCAGATCGCGCACGAATGCAGGCGCCGCGAGGACGTAACCGAAGAAGCCACAGAAGCTCGCGGCCATCATCAGCACCAGTGCGCCGAGCACGGGCTTTTCCACCAGAGTGACGAGATTGCGCACGAGCAGCACGGGCTGCAGCAGGACGCGCCTTTCTCGTGGAAGCGTTTCAGGAAGCCAGCGCCAGCAGACCATCAGCAAGATGAGGGGATAGAGCAACAGGAACCAGAAGATCGATCGCCACCCGGCGATGGTGAGCAAA
>Ga0318564_10000624_pt1 | contig 10669 bp, 7 predicted proteins | sample GRESIP066b5f20_FD_203479 | JGI IMG/M metagenome (GOLD analysis project Ga0318564, IMG submission 203479) | Tropical soil microbial communities from Luquillo Experimental Forest, Puerto Rico - GRE.SIPMG.066b5f20 | ecosystem: Environmental > Terrestrial > Soil > Tropical forest > Bulk soil...
AGGCCGGGCGAGGCGCTCAGCACGCCGACCGCGGTGACGTCCTTGAGCGCCAGCGCGCGGGTGTCGATGAGGCTGGGGCTGCCGGCGATGCCCACGTACACCACGCGCTTGCCGGGTTCGACGAGCTCGAGCGCCCGCGCGGGCAGGGCCGGTGCGTTGGAGGCGTCGACCACGGCGTCGAAGGGCAGCGCGGGCAGCGTGCCGGCCGTCCACACGCCGGCGAAGCCGAGGGTCCGCGCGAACCCGAGTGACCGGGCCGAGCGGCCCATCAGGTGCACCTCGGCCCCGGCGGCCCGGGCGAACATCGCGACCAGCAGCCCGATCGTCCCCGCGCCCAGGACGAGTACCCGGTCACCCGGGTGCAGCCCGGCTCCCTGGGCGGAGCGGAGTGCGTTGCCGCCGGGCTCGACCAGCGCGCCGAGCGCGGCGTCGACCGTGGCCGGCAGGGCGTGCAGCGCGGTGACGGGCACAGCGAGCTGCTCGGCGAGCGCCCCGGGGCGGCCGCCGCGGATGCCCAGCTCCTGCCGGGATTCGCAGACGTGCTGGAACCCGCCCCGGCAGCGGCCGCAGGTGCCGCAGCCGAGCATGGTGTCGCCGGTGACCCGGCGGCCGACCCAGGCCAGATCGGCCCCCTCACCGGCCGCCGAGACGGTCCCGGCCCACTCGTGGCCCAGCCGGATCGGGAACTGGGCGTGGCCGTCGTGGAGGTAGGCCATCTCGCCGGTGAAGAACTCGACATCGGTCCCGCACACCCCGGCGCGCTCGACGTCGATGATGACCTCGCCGGGCCCCGCGACCGGCGCGGCGACCTCCTGGACGCCGGCCTCCCCGGGCGCGGTGACCACGAAGGCCCGCATCGTTGTGGCGCTCACCGGGCCGATGATGTCATGGGCCGGTAGGCGGGCGAGCACCCCGGGAAGGAAACAACGTGACTGAGCTCCGAAGCGCGCAGTGGTACGCGGGCGACGACCGCAACGGGTATCTCCATCGGGCCTGGATGCGGCGCGGCCTGCCGGCCAGCGCCTTCTCGGGACGGCCGCACATCGCGATCGCGAACACGGCGTCCGACCTCACCCCCTGCAACGCCCACCTCGACGAGGTCGCCGCCTCGGTCAGGAACGGGATCTACGAGGCGGGTGGCATCCCGCTGAACCTTCCCGTCGTCTCCCTCGGCGAGACCAACGTGCGGCCGACCGCGATGCTGTGGCGCAACATGGCCGCGATGGCCACCGAGGAGATGCTGCGCGCGAACCCCATCGACGGCGTGGTGCTGCTCGGTGGCTGCGACAAGACGATCCCATCGCTGCTGATGGCGGCGGCGTCGGTGGACCTGCCGGCGGTGGTCGTGCCCGGCGGGCCGATGCTCACCGGGACCTTCCGCGGTGTCCCGCTGGGCTGCGGCACCGACGTGTGGCGGCTCAGCGAGGAGGTCCGCGCGGGCACGCTGTCCCGGCGGGAGTTCCTGGCCTCGGAATCCTCGATGATCCGCAGCCGGGGGCACTGCAACACGATGGGCACCGCCTCGACCATGGGGCTGCTCACCGAGGCGCTCGGCATGACCCTGCCCGGCACGGCCGGGCTGCCGGCCCCGGACAGCCGCCTGCTCGAGGCGTCGCACGCGACCGGCCGCCTGGCCGTGGAGCTGGTCGCGCAGGATCGCCGGCCCAGCCAGGTGCTGACCGCCGGCTCGTTCAGCAACGCGATCGTCGCGCTCGCCGCCATCGGCGGATCCACGAACGCCGTGGTGCACCTGCTCGCCATCGCCGGGCGCCTGGGCGTGCCGCTGGCCATCGACGACTTCGACAACATCGGCGCCCGCGTGCCGCTGCTGGCCGACCTGCAGCCGGCCGGCCGGCATCTGATGGAGGACCTCCACCGCGCCGGCGGCCTGCACGCCGTCCTGCACGAGGTGGCCGACCTGCTCGACCCGGACGCCATCACGGTCACGGGCCGGCCTCTGGTCGACTACCTCGGCGACGCGCAGATCTGGGACCGCGAGGTCATCCGCGGCCGCGGCGAGCCGCTGAAGCCGGAGGCGGGCATCGCGGTCCTGCACGGGAGCCTCGCCCCCGGCAGCGCGATCATCAAGCCCGCCGCCGCCTCCCCGCACCTGCTCACCCACCGCGGGCGGGCCGTCGTCTTCGACACCATCGAGGATCTGCACGCCCGCATCGGCGATCCGGACCTGGACGTGGACGCCGACTCGGTGCTGGTGCTGCGCGGCTGCGGGCCCAGGGGGTACCCCGGGATGCCCGAGGTGTCGAACCTGCCCCTGCCGGCCAAGCTCCTCGAGCGGGGCGTGCGCGACATGGTGCGCATCTGCGATGGCCGCATGAGCGGGACCGCGTACGGCACGGTCGTCCTGCACGTGACGCCGGAGGCGGCCGCGGGCGGGCCGCTGGCGCTGGTGCAGACCGGCGACGTGATCGCGCTCGACGTGCCGGCCCGCCGGCTGGACCTCGAGGTCCCGCCCGAAGAGCTGCGGCGCCGCACCCCCAGCCGGGCCACGACCGCCGGGTTCGCCAGCCCGCGCCGGGGATGGGAGCGGCTGTACATCGACCACGTGCAGCAGGCCGACACCGGCGCCGACCTCGACTTCCTGGTCGGGTCGAGCGGCGCGGCCGTCAGCCGTGACTCGCACTGAGGTGCTGCCGCCGCGGACCGGGCACCGGCCCCGGGGCTACGGGCCGCGAATGTAGGGATTTCCCTGTTGCTTGACCACCCGCTGCCCCGCAGGCTCGGGCTAGAGGGTGAGAAGGGGGAATGTCAATGAACCGGCCACGTCTCTTCCATGCCGTCCCGCTGGCCGCGCTGGCGCTGGCGGTCGGCTTTGCGGCTGCCCCGGCGTCGGCGGCGGCCTCGGGCACGTTCACCGTCACCGGCAGCATGAGCACGGTGCGCACGAACGACACGGCGACGCTGCTGCAAAACGGGGAGGTGTTGGTAGCCGGGGGTGCCTTCGGCGGCACGCCCACCCTGACCAGCGCCGAGCTGTACAACCCGGCGACCGGGAAGTTCGGCGCGACCGGCAGCATGGTCGGCCAGCACGTGTTCCAGACGGCCACGCTGCTGAACAACGGGCAGGTTCTGGTCGCGGGCGGCGGGACCACCGCCGCCGAGCTGTACAACGCGGCCACCGGCACCTGGGCGCTCACCGGCAGCATGAGCGCGTCCCGCAGCTGGGCGACGGCCACGCTGCTGCAAAACGGCCAGGTGCTCGTCGCCGGCGGGCAGGACGCGAGCGGGACGCCGCTGTCCAGCGCCGAGCTGTACAACCCGGCGACCGGCACCTTCACGCGCACCGGCAGCATGACCACCGGCCGCGTGCAGGCCAGCGCGGCCCTGCTCGGCAACGGCCAGGTCCTGATCGCGGGCGGCGGGACCAGCACCGCCGAGCTGTACAACCCGGCGAAGGGAAAGTTCACCGCGACCGGCAGCATGGACGTCGGCCGGCGGCAGTCGAACGCCGTCACGCTCGCCGACGGTGACGTGCTTGTGACCAGTGGCATCGCGGCGGGCGGGCCGTTCGCGGAGGTCTACCACGCGGCCACCGGCACCTGGTCGGACGCGACCGGCGGGCTGGCTACCTGCCTGGCCGTGCAGGATTGCCGCTTCTACAGCAGCGAAACGCTGCTGGCCAACGGGAACGTCCTGGTCGCCGGCGGGATGACCGGCCTGGCTTCCAACCCGTCCACCACCACGGCGGCCATGCTCTACAACCCGGCCACCAACGCCTGGACCGCGACCGGTGCCATGAACACCGACCGCGGCCAGCAGACGGCGACCCTGCTGAACAACGGGCAGGTGCTGGTGACCGGCGGGATCAGCTTCCACAAGCACCGGGCGACCGAGCTCGCCAGCGCCGAGCTGTACACGCCCTAACGGAAACCGAAACGCTCATCGACCTGATCATCGGTGAGCCCGAAGTCGGAGAGCACGTAGCGGTGCGCCGGCCCGGCGAGGGCCGGCGCACCCTGCGCGCGCAGCGCCCGCATGGCATCCCGGGCGGCGGCGCTCAGCGTCAGCCCGAAGTGTGCGTAGATCGCCTCGACGGTCTGGATGGGATGCTTAACGAATTCGTCGTAGCTGACGTCGCAGAACCGCGCCGGGTCGTGCCGGGCGCGAACTGCCGTGAAGCACTCCAGGCCGCGGGCCCACAGTTCCAGCTGGTCGCGGCCGATCACCTCGCCGGTGAACACCGGCGACCAGCCGGCCGACGCCTGTGCGGCGAGGCTGCACACGGACGCGATCGCGGTCCGCGGCGCCCGGTGGGTCTGGATTACCAGCGCGTCCGGGTACACCCGCAGCAGCGCGTCGAGCGCGAACAGGTGGCTGGGGTTCTTGAGCACCCAGCGGCGGCCGCGGTCGGACAGGCCGATCAGCTGCAGGTTGCGCCGGTGCCTGCGGTAGGCGGCGGTCCAGTCCTGCCCGGCCAGCCAGGCGGAGTAGGACGGCAGGTGCGCGAGGCACTCGTAGGAGACCGAGCGCATCGACTGCCGCAGCAGCTGCCAGCACTCCTCCACCTGGCCGGCCGCCATGTAGTGCACCCCCATGAACTCGGGGCGGGCGACGCGGTGCCGCTCGTACGCCGCCTGGATGCGGCCGAACGCCGGATCCTGCTCCCAGGTATCCCTGGGCGGCCTGGGCTGGGGCACCTCGGTGAGCCACAGCTCCAGCCCTTGGTTCGCCGGGTCGGCGGTGAGCAGGCGGTGCAGCGCGGTCGTGCCGGTCCGGGGGAGCCCGGTGACGAAGATCGGCCGCTCGATGGTGACCCTTGCGTGTTCGGGGTGGCGCGCCCATCCCGCCTCGCTGATCAGCCGGGCGACCAGCGCGCCACGCAGGAAGGCCCGGAACACCCTCGTGCCGAGTTCCGACAGGCCGGCGTCGCGGGCGCAGGAGTCGAGCAGCACAGCGAGGCCGTCGCGGTAGTCGCCGGAGCCGAAGTCGGCCAGTCCGGTGATCTTGGTGGCCGAGGCGTGCAGGTCTTCGGCCGAGCCGATCTCATCACGCCCGTCAGTCATCGCTCACCGCCCGGTCCGTGCGGGCCCCGGGGGACGACCTGCGGACCCCGCTCTGTACTGGCCCGGGGGACGACTCCGGAATCCGCCGGTCAATGCTGGCCCGGCGGGACGACCCCCCGGAATCCCCCCGCTCAATGGTGGTACTCGCCGCCGTCGACGCCGAGGCACTGGCCGGTGATGGCGCGCGCCATCGGCGAGGCCAGGAACACCACCGCGTCGGCGACCTCGTCGGGCTCGGGCAGCCGGCGCAGGTCGATCGTGGCCGCGGTCTCGTCGTAGACCTGCTGGACGTCCACGCCGCGCTGCCGCGCAAGATATCCGAAATACCACTTCAGCGAGCCGCCCCAGATGTAGCCGGGCGCGACCGAATTGACCCGGATCCCCTGCGGGCCGAGCTCGCTGGCCAGGCTCTGCGCCAGGGCGAGCAGCGCCGCCTTGGTCATCTTGTACCCGCCGAAGCCCGGCCGGGAATGGCGCAGCACGGCGGAGTTGATCATCACGACCGATCCCCGGCTGGCCGCGAGCGCCGGGGTGAACAGCCGCGTCAGCCGCAGCGCGGCGACGACGTTGGTGTCGAAGGCGGCCTGGATCGTGGCCAGATCGGTGTCGGCGAGCCCGGTCAGCGGCGGTATCGCGAACGCGTTGTGCACCAGCGTGTCGACCCGGCCGAACGCGGCCAGCGTTGCCTCGGCCAGCCGCTCCGCCGCGTCGCCGTCGGTGATGTCGGTGGGGATGGCCACGCCGCGGCGCCCCAGGGCGGTGACCTCCTTGGCCACCTCGTCCAGGCGGGACGCCGTCCGGGCGGCGAGCACCACGTCGGCTCCGGCGCGCGCGCTGGCCAGCGCGATCGACCTCCCCAGGCCAGGGCCGACGCCACAGACCACGGCCACCTGGCCCGCCAGCAGCGCCATCAGCCCAGCATCCTGGCGGCGACGGCGGCCTGGCGGGCGGCGATCTTCGCCGTATATTCCGCGGGCGTCGCCCGCGCCTGCTGGTAGTACGGCAGCAGGCGCGGCAGCGCGGCGAACGGGACCACCTCGACCCGCGGCCCGTCCCCGGGCCCGAGGTCGCGGGACAGCCGCTGCCAGCGGATCTGCACGTAGCCGCGCCGGTGCCCGGTGCGCTCCAGCCAGTTGGCGACGCCCGGGTCGCGCTCGCTGACCACGAAGCGCAGCATGCCGTCCGGGTCGGTGCGCGCCTGGTCGGCGGTGAGGCTGGTCTGGTGGTTGATGTAGTCCAGCGAGACATACCACATGCTGCCGAGCTGGATCCCCTGGTACGGCGCGACGCCGCGGCCGGCCGCCGGGACGGTGACGATCATCGCCGCCTCGTCGCCGAGGTCGTAGTGGCCGGCCGAGGAGAACTGGGAGGTGAGGCCGCCGGGGGTGGGGCGCGGCGGCGTCATCGTGTTGACCGGCAGCTTCAGGTAGAACCACTCGGGGAAGGCGAGGAAGGTCCGGAGCCGGGAAAGCAGGATCTGGCCGGCCACCCGGTAGCGCTTGGCCATCGCGTCGGTCTCGGGCGCGGGCGGCGCGCAGCCGGCCCGGTCCGCCCGGTGGATGGCGATGGTGCCACGCCGTTCGGCGCCCCAGTCGCTGTAGACCTCGCGGACCAGCAGCATCGCCGACCCCGGGCCGAGCGTGAAGTAGTTGCGCCCGGGATCGCCGGGGCCGAACCGCAGCTCGAACGACCCGTCACCGTCGATCTCGATCGCCCGGTCGTCGAACGCGGTCAGGCTGCCCGGCACCTCGACCGGGGAGTAGTCGCCGTCCAGCACCTGGAAGCTCAGGTCGGTGGTGGTGCCGCGGCGCCCGGTGACGACGTACTCCGCGTCGTCGCGCAGGTAGGAGTGGAAGTACAGGGCGTCCGGGTTGTCGAGGCCCAGCTTGGTGTACGGGCCCGTGGAGGAGACGAAGTACGGGAAGTCGCGCTGGTAGGCCCAGGCGAGCTGGAGCGACGCCCGTATGTTGCCCGCGAGGTAGTCGTACCCCTCGGCCAGGCCCGCCTCGGTCTGGATATGGGGTGCGCCGGTGATGATCTTCTCGGCTTCGGCCACGGCGTCCGCGAACGACTGGGTGAGCACGGCGACCCCTCGAGCCTGCGGGCAGGGCAGGTCTGAGCCAGGGTAGAACGAGTTCTAGAAACACGTCAACGACTGGTATCAGGCGCCGGGCTGTGCTCCCTGGCGCGCGGCCCAGCGGTTCGCGGTGAACTTCAGGCTCGGCACGTCGTCCAGCGACATCATGACCTCGTAGGTGCGGACGTAGCCGGTGTGCGAGATCCGCCACCGGCCGTCTTCGCCGCGCGCGTACCGGTCCTGGTAGAAAGCCGCGCCCTTGATCAGGACGCGGTACCCGGTCGCGATCACGGTGTCCTCGAAGCTCCAGGTGCCGCTGGCCTCGTCGCCGTCGATATCGATCTCGGGCTGGCTCGCGAAGTGCACGGTGACGACGTCCGGCCCGAGCTTGTCCCGCAGGAACGCCACGATCTCATCCCGGCCGGTGAGCCTGATCGGCTGGCCGAGGGCCAGCGTGCCGTAGTCCACCGTGGCGCCGGGCGTGAACACCTCAGCCATTTCGTCCCACAGCTTCAGGTCGACGCAGCGGAGGTAGCGGTACTTCAGCCGGCGGATCTCTTCGAGCGCGGCAAGGTCCATGGCACCAGCCTCGCCAGCCGATTGACTTTCCGCAAGAACCCGTTCTAGTTTTCGGTTGCGCTCCGCTGCCGCCCGGAGGTCCTGTGCGTTTCTCCTACGCCGAGTCGATGACCGACCCGTCGTTCTACGCGCCGCTCGCCCGGGCCGCCGAGGAGGCAGGTTACGACTCGATGGTGGTGCCCGACAGCATCTGCTATCCCCGGCACTCCGGCAGCCGGTACCCGTTCAGCCCCGATGGCAGCCGGGAGTTCCTGGAGGACAAGCCGTTCATCGAGCCGTTCTCGCTCATACCGGCGCTCGGTGCGGTCACCACCCGCCTCCGTTTTGTCACGTTTGTTCTTAAGCTGCCGGTCCGCAGCCCGGTGCTGGTGGCCAAGCAGGCGACGTCGACGGCCGTTCTCACCGGCAACCGGCTGGTGCTGGGGGTCGGGACCAGCCCGTGGCGCGAGGACTACGAGGTGCTCGGCGTGCCCTGGGAGGACCGCGGGCGGCGGATGGACGAGGCGCTCGCCGTCATCCGCGGGCTGGCGGCCGGGGAGTACTTCGAGTACCACGGGAAGGTCTTCGACTTCGCACCGGTCAAGATCGCTCCCGTGCCGGGCGAGCCGATCCCCGTCCTGATCGGCGGCCACTCCGGCGCCGCGCTCCGCCGCGCCGCCCGGGTGGGGGACGGGTGGCTGCATGGCGGGGGCGACCCCGCGGATCTGCCCGGTCTGCTCGCCCGGCTCACCGATCTGCGGCGGGCCGAGGGCACCGCAGGCCGCCCGTTCGAGGTGCACGTCATCTCGGCGGACGCCTACCGCGCAGACGGGGTCCGCAGGCTGGAGGAGCAGGGGGTGACCGACGCGATCGTCGGCTTCCGCTGGCCCTACCAGGCCGGCCCGGACCGTGAGCCGCTCACCGGCAAGATCGCCAGCTTGCGCCGGTACGCCGACGACGTCATCGCCAAGGTGAACCGATGACCACGCAGGACAGCGGCCAGGCGGGAACGACGCCCGATCGGTATCTTCCGCGCCCTCCCCGCCCGGTTCACCGGCGGGTTACGCTTCCACTGCTTTTTTGGGCACTGATCCGCGTGCATACACCTCACGGTGGCGGAGGGGTGGCGATGCTGGCCAAGAACTGGCGCGGGCGGCTTCAGCAGGATGAGCGCCCGGAGCCGCAGGACGCGCCCGAATGGCTCCGCAAGAACGGTGTCACCGTCGCCGCGCTCACACTGATCGCGATCCAGCTGGTCTGGATGGCGGTCCTGCTCGCCCATTCCTACTTCCGCCAGGACGACTTCCGTTTCCTGGACCGGGCGCTCGCCCACGGGCTCAGCTGGCCGTACCTGATGTGGGTGGAGGCCGGGCACCTGCTGCCGCTCGGCATGGCGATTGCCTGGGCGATGGCCCGGATCTCCCTGTACAACTGGCCGCTGACGTCCCTGTTCATCCTGGCGCTGCTGGCGGCCACCTGCCTGGCGCTGCTGCGCATGCTGCGGACAATGTTCGGCAACCGGCCAGCCATCTTGATCCCGCTGACGGTGTATGTCTTCAGCCCGCTGTCGCTGGCGGCGGTCACCTGGTGGGCCGTTGCCCTGGAGATACTGCCGCTGGAACTGGCGATATTCATGGCGGTGGACGCCCACGTGCGCTACCTGCGCGGCGGGCGGTTCCGCGGTGCTCTCGCCGCGGCCGGGTGGCTGCTGCTCGGCATGGCCGCCGGGGACAGGGGGGCGTTGGTCCCTCTGCTGCTATTCACCCTGACCTCCGCGTTCTTCGTGGAAGGCCGCTGGGCGGTGGCGGCGGTGCGAGCGGTGAGGAGGTACTGGCAGGCGTGGGCGCTGTATGGCGCACTGCTGGCCGGTTATGGCGTCGTTTTCGCGATCCACACGCTCGGCTCCGGCGCCCGGACTGCCAGCCCGGGCGCGGCTTCTCTCGCTAACTTCGCATCGACACTGGTGGGGAGCACACTGGTACCCGGGCTGCTGGGCGGGCCATGGCGGTGGCTGTCAGCCGGTTCCGTGGCGACCAACCCACCGGTGGCGCTCCAGCAACTGTCCTGGGCAGTTGCCGGGCTCGTCGTGGTCGTGAGTTGCGCGTACCGCAGGCACGCCTGGCGGGCGTGGGCGATCCTGGTCGGCTGGGTGATCGCGGCGGACATCGCGCCCGTCGCTATTGGCAGGCTGAGTGTCGGAGGGCCGGGGTTCGCGACCCTGGCCGGCCTGCAGGCGAGATATGTGACCGACACAGCCGCCGTGTTCGTCCTCTGCCTCAGCCTCGCCTTCCTGCCGCTGGCCGGGGAAACAAGCGCCTTCCGCTTCGGGCTGCCCGCTGAGGCACCGGCGGCGACCGGCCGCGCCATCGCCAGGTCCGCGGGAGCCGCGACTGTGGTCGTGCTCGCGATCTTCCTGGCCGGCTCGTTCTGGTCGCTCCAGTCGCTGGAAGGAATCTCCCACACCGAGGCGGCCCGCTCCTACATCGCCACCGCCCGGGTCGCTATCGCGCAGGCGCCGCGCGGCACGGTGATCGTCGACACGCCCACGCCAGCGATGATCATGAATCCCTATTTCTTCCGCCCCTGGGGAAACACGTCGTATGTCATCGGCGCGATGGCCCGCGACGACCCGGCCAGGCACCTGTCGTGGAGCGCGGTGCCGTACGGCGTCGTTCCGGGCCTGATGATCTTCGACGCCGAGGGCCGGCTGCGCCCGGCCGTGATCGCCGGGCCGTCGTCCGGCCCGCCGCCGGATGGGCAGCGTTGCTGGGGCGTGACCAGTGCGGGCACCGGTATCCCCGTGCACGCATCGCTGTTCCGGTGGCCGTGGACCGTGCGCCTGGACTACGCCGGCCCGGCCGCGGTGCTGGCCCTGCGCTTCGGCGGGAAGCCCGGCTCCGGGGGAAGGTGGGCCGAGGTGACGCTGCCGGCGGGTGCTCACGCCATCTATGTCCCGCTCCTGGGGGCGGGAAACGGGATCACCATCCGCCTGGCCGGGACCGGGCCGGCGGTG
>Ga0318564_10000627_pt1 | contig 10654 bp, 8 predicted proteins | sample GRESIP066b5f20_FD_203479 | JGI IMG/M metagenome (GOLD analysis project Ga0318564, IMG submission 203479) | Tropical soil microbial communities from Luquillo Experimental Forest, Puerto Rico - GRE.SIPMG.066b5f20 | ecosystem: Environmental > Terrestrial > Soil > Tropical forest > Bulk soil...
AGTTTGCGCATTTGCTCATCCGCTCGCACCAGGAGACATCGCGCAACGACTTTCCCGATCTCGAGCGCGCCGCCGACCACATCGGTGAGCGGCGCTTCCCACTGGCGGTCGAGGATCTCACGCGGCTTGCCCGCCGGCACGGCCTCGAGATCCGCTGGTTCGATCGCAAGCCGGTGCTGGCGCGCGACAAGGACCGTGAGCTGCGCAGCATGGTGCGCTCGTTCTTCGAGCCCCCGGGCGTGGTGTACGCCAACCGCGCACTGCAGTCGGATCCGGCGCGGCTGAAGTTCGATCTCGCCGCGCACATCGGTCACAAGGTGCTGCACGGCGGCGATGGGCTCAAGTCCCCGCATGCCACCGGCGGGGAAATGGGCGGCAGTCCCGAAGGCGGCTCGGGCGCCGCCGGCATGAACGCGCAGGATGTGCTGCACGCCTGGCGCGACTTCGAGTGCAGCTTTTTTGCCGGTGCACTGCTGGCTCCGCGCGTGCCGTTTCGCCGCTTTCTCGCGCGCGAGCGTTACCGGGTCGAGGCAGGCGCGCGGCTCGAGCTCACGCCGGCGGTGGTGATGCGCCGCATGACCAAGGTGTCGCCCTACCCCTACTGGCATTTCTTCGATGCCTACCCGCCCGGCTATCTGCGCGCGGTCTACCGCGGCAACGGCATCCCGCTCCCCTGGGGAAACCTCGCGCAGGTGAGCGATCCGTGTCCGCACTGGGCCGTGTTCCGCATGATCGATGGCGCGCACGGTGCGAGCGGCTCGCAGATCTCGGTGCTGCGCGATGGCGAGCGCTCGCTGCTCTATTGCTGTCACTCGATCCGGGTTCACGACATGGCCGGCAACCCGCACGTGCTCTCGGTCGGGGTCGACCTGGCGCCGGCGCTTGCCGCCAACGGAGTGGAAAGCGACACGGTGATCGAGTCGATCTTCCGTGAATGCCTGCACCGGCGCGGCGAGGCGCGCATACCCAAAGCCGCCACGCAGGCACTCGGTGCCGTGGCCAACGTGCTGAACATCGCCTGGATCGGCGATGCGCTCGCGGCGCCCGCGCGCATTATCTGTCCGCGCAGCAACCGCTGCCCGCGGCCGGAGCGCTGTGAAGGCGCCCGCCCCTCGCGCGCGCGCGAGATCGCCGATGTGCGCGAGGAGATCCTCGGCCGCGAGGGCTGATGGCATGATCAGAGATCGCATGTTCCAGGTGATGCGTGTATCCGCCGCCCTGTCAGTCGCACTGCTGCTGGTACCCCTCAGCACGGGCGCAGCCGCTGCCGGCGGCCTCGATCTGCAGGCCGAGCAGGCCCTCATCGAGCAGTGGCGCGCGCAGCGCGTCGAGGCGCTCACGAGCGACAGCGGCTGGTTGACACTCGCCGGCCTTTTCTGGCTGCAGGAGGGCGATAACAGCTTCGGCCGGGGCGCCGGCAACGCGCTCGTCCTCGACAATGCCGCACTCGCCGATCACTGCGGCACCTTCATCGTGAGCGCGCACAGCGTACGCTTCGTCGCCGCGCCCGGGAGCGGGGTGACGCACGCGGGACAGCCGGTGAGCTCGCTCGCGCTCGCGCCTGACAGCAGCGGCAACCCGACGGTGCTCGCGAGCGGGACGCTGCGCTTTTTCGTAATCGAGCGCGCCGGCAATCTCGGCGTGCGCGTGCGCGATCTGGCGAATCCGCACCGCACCGGGTTCCGCGGCCTGAGCTACTTCCCGGTCAGCACCGGCTGGGTGTTCGACGCGCGCTTCGAGCCGTACCAAACTGCGCATCGCATCAAGATCATCAACATCCTCGGCATGGAGCAGGAGTACGAGTCCCCTGGCGCGCTGGTGTTCCTCAAGGATGGCCGCGAGTGGCGGCTCGATGCCGTCCTCGAGCAGGCGGGCGACCCGGAGCTGTTCATCATGTTCGCCGATGCGACCAGCGGGCAGGAGACCTACGGCGGGGGGCGTTTTCTGTACGTGCCGCTACCGAGCGCCGGCCACACACGGCTCGATTTCAACCAGGCCTACAATCCGCCCTGCGCGCTCAATGACTTCGCCACCTGTCCGCTGCCACCCCCGCAGAACCGGCTGAAGCTTCGGGTCGAGGCCGGCGAGAGGACCTACGCGGGCTCACCGCACGCCTAGCCGAGCGCGGCGCTGCGCGCTGCAGGATATTCCGCTGCGATGCCCGGGGAATGTCCTTCTGGGGGGCTAGCGGGAGCCTATTTCCCGAGCAGGCGCTGCGACTGAACGAGCCGGGTGCGCGCCATGACGCGCCGGTGCGCCTCAGGAGTGATCTCGGCGCCGCTCGCGGCCGCGCGCGCAGCGAACGGCAGCGCCGCGGCGGCGGGAACCACGGGCGGGAACGAGATGAAGGCGTCGGTGCTCACCGCGGTGCCGGCGCTGACCGCAGGTGGAGGCTGCACGTAGAAGGGCAGGAACGCGCTGCCGGGGCCTGTGCTCAACAGCGCCTGGTAGTCGCCGAGGAACAGTCCCTCGGAATTGGGGGCGTTCACTAGGTTGAACGAGCCCGAGAGATGCTGCTCCGTGAAGCTCGCACCGAGATCGGTCGAGGTGACCATCCAGCAGTCAGCGTACAGCGTGGTGGAGGACTGAGTGGTGTTGTTGCGCAGGTCGAAATAAGTCACTGCGATGACACCATCGTCACGCACGTTGACCGTCGGGGTGAAGGCCTGCACGTTGACATCGGCATTAACTTGCGCGGGCGTCGACCAGGTCTGGCCGCCATCGGTAGAGCGGGCGAGCACAACGCCATCGTGGGGCACGGCCCCCATCGAGAACCGCGCGTCCTGCCACGCGACGTAGACCGCGCCCGCGCCTGCGCTGACGGAAACAAGGTCCGAGCCGTCACGTACCGGGGCATCGTTCGCCGGGTTGACGGTACCGACAGCCTGCAGATCCGAGATGACGATGGGCGTTGTAGACCAGGTCATGCCGTTATTCGTCGAGCGAATGACGCGCACCGAGGATGAGGTGGTGCCGTCGGCCGCCGTGTCGATCTGCGTAAACACATTCAGCAGCGAGTCGTCGGGCAGCACGACGATCTGGTTGCCAATGGTCTGGGCGGAGGGCCCCGGATCGTAGATCGGGCGGGCGGTCTCCCAAGTTGAGCCCATATCTTTGGTGCGTGCGAACCAGGTCGGACCGGTTTTCTGCGAGGTGAGTTGGTCCCACACCGCGTACACGTAGCTGTCGTTGGTGGGGTCAGCGGTGATCGAGCCCTTGTCGTTGAACACCTGCGCGCCGCTCTGGACCAGGACGTGGGGAAGTTGCCAGGTGGTGCCGAAATCCTGCGAGCGCGCGACCAGCATGGCGCTCGAGGAGCCGGGCGCGAGCGTTGTACCCGTGAACGACAGCGACAGCGCGTACGCCCAGCCGTTGTTCGGCGACACGGTGACCCAGGGGTCGGTAGCGCGCGCATAGTCGCCGAGATTACCGAGATTGCCGCCGGTGCAACGCGAGAAGGGCGCGGTGGTGAGCGTCCAGCTCCCGCCCCCGTTGAAGGAGGTGGCCAGCATCAATCCCTGCGAGCCGCCATTGGACCAGCGATCCTGCTGCCAGGCGGCGATCAGGTTCATTGGATTGAAGGGATTGGCGGCCATCGACGGCTCGACCGCCGTGTTGGTATAGAGCGTGCCGTTCTCGGCCGCGACGCCGTCGCATCCGGGCGCGAAGGTCGAGGACTGCGACACGCGGATCTGCTGCACCGAGCTGAAGGGCGGTGGCGGCGGAACGGGTACGACGTTAGACCCGCTGCTGCTGCCGCCGCTGCTGCAGGCCGCAACGAGTGTCAGAAGCGCAACGACCCCTACGCCGCGCCGTGCATCCATGTGCTTCGCTCCCCGCCTTCCCCACGTGAAGCCTAACACGCCAGCGGCCCGCGCCGGATCACCCGTCGTTATGTCACCTCGGGAACGTGCTCAGCCGGAGATGAAGATCGTCGCCGGATGCTCCAGGCATTCCTTCAGCGCCTGGATCATCGAGGCCGCGTCGTAGCCGTCCACGAAGCGGTGATCGAAAGAGGACGAGAGATTCATGGTGAGACGAACCGCGACGGCGCCCTCGATCACCAGCGGCCGCTCGATCGCACGGTTCACCCCGATGATGGCGACTTCCGGAGCATTGATGATCGGCGTGCTGACGATGCCACCGAGCTTGCCGAGGCTCGTGATGGTGATCGTCGAACCCGAGAGCTCCTCGCGTTTGGCTTTGTTGGTGCGCGCCGCTTCGCTCATCCGGCGCATCGCGGCGGCCAGCTCCCACAGCGTGAGCGCCTGCGCATCGTGCACCACCGGCACCTTCAGGCCATCCGGAGTCTGTGTGGCGATGCCGAGGTGAACCGCTGCGTACCGCACGATCACGCCGCGCTCGGCGTCGTAATGGGCGTTGCATTGTGGAAACTCGCGCAGTACCCGCACGAGCCCGAGCGCGAGAAACGGGAGATAGGTGAGTGGCGCGGCACCTTCGGGCAGCCTGCCGTTCAGATGGCGGCGCAGCGACTCGAGCTCGGTGATGTCGAGCTCCTCGACGTAGGCAAAGTGAGGGATGGTGCGTTTCGCCTCGCTCATGCGCTGCGCAATCAGCCGTCGTAGCCCGATGACCTTGATCTCTTCGGTGGCGGCAGTGGGCACCGCAGGGCGCGCGGCGGGCACCGGCTTCGGCCCGCTGCGCAGCGGCGTCGGCTGCGTGCGCCGCGCAACGAAGGCCTCGAGGTCCTTAGGTACGATGCGGCCGTTGGGCCCGCTGCCTGCGACCTGCCGCAGGTCGATGCCCGCCTCGTGCGCGCGGCGGCGGATCGCGGGTGAAGTGGCGACGCGCAGGCCGGGCGTTGCCGCAGCAGCCGCCGCGGGAGCCGCGCCGCCGTTGGCACCCGCCGCAGCTGCACGTGCCGGCGCGGCAACGACGCCTGACGCAGAACGACTCGCTGGCGCTGGCTCCGCGGATGCGGCCGCGGGGGCCGTGGTGGCGGCCGGCACCGCGGGTTTCGAAGCCGAGGTAGCGCCCGCCCCTGCCGCGGCGGTCTCGAGCACGATGAGCTCGGCGCCCACCGGCACCATGTCACCCGGTGCGCCGGTGGTGGAGATCACGCGGCCACTCACCGGGGCGGGTACTTCCACCGCCGCTTTCTCCGTCATGACCTCGACAAGCACGTCGTCCTCGGCGACCGTGTCCCCGGGTTTCACACGCCAGCCGACGATCTCGGCCTCGACCGTGCCCTCGCCCAGGTCCGGCAGCTTGAAGACGTAGCGGCTCATCGCGCCTCCATCACCTCTTTGAGGGCCGCGGCGATGCGCGTCTGCCCGGGGAAATACTCCCACTCGAAGGCATGCGGGTACGGCGTGTCCCAGCCGGCCACGCGCTTAATGGGCGCCTCGAGGTTCCAGAAGCACTGTTCCTGCACGCTCGCCACGAGCTCCGCACCGTAGCCGCCGAAGCGCGTGGCCTCGTGCACCACCACGCAGCGGCCGGTCCTGCACACCGAGCTGCACAGTGTGTCGGTATCGAGTGGCGACATGGTGCGCACGTCGATGATCTCGGCATCGATACCGGTGGTGCGCACCGCGGCCTCGGCGACATGGACCATGGTCCCGTAGGTGATGATCGTGAGGTCGGACCCCTCGCGCACCACCTCCGCCCGGCCGATCGGCACGGAGTAGTGGCCCTCGGGTACCTCGCCCCGTGGGTGAGCACTCCAGGGTACGGCCGGCTTGTGAGCGTCGCCGTCAAACGGGCCGTTGTAGATACGCTTGGGCTCGAAGAACACCACCGGGTCTTCGTCCTCGATGGCGCTGATGAGCAGTCCCTTGGCGTCGTAGGGGTTGGAGGGCATGACCACCTTGATGCCGCAGACGTGCGCGAAGATGGCTTCCGGGCTCTGCGAGTGGGTCTGGCCGCCGCGGATGCCGCCGCCACAGGGCGTGCGGATGGTGACCGGCACGTGGTATTCGCTCGCGGAACGGTAGCGGATGCGCGCGAGCTCGCTCACCACCTGGTCGAAGCCCGGATAGATGTAGTCGGCGAACTGGATCTCTGCGACCGGCTTCAGTCCGTTCACACCCATGCCGATGGCGGTCGCGATGATGCCGCCTTCGGCAATCGGCGTGTCGAGCACCCGATGCTCGCCGTACTTGCGCTGCAGTCCGTCGGTCACGCGGAACACTCCGCCGAAATAGCCGACATCCTCGCCCAGTACGACGACGCGTGGATCGCGGCCGAGCATCACGTCCATCGCGGAGTTGAGCGCCTGCACCATGTTCATCCGCGCCATGTCTCAGCCCTCGTGCGCAATCGGCGGCGCGCCCTGCGCGTCCTCCGCCGCTGCCGCTCCGGCTGCGCCGCGCTGCGTGTCGAGCAGCGCGCGCATCTCTTCGCGCTCGCGCTGCAGGCCCGGCGGGATGTCCCGGAACACGTCCTCGAACATGGTGAGCGGGTCGAGGAACGGCCCGTGCGTGAGCGTTCCGTAGGATTCGGCTTCCTTCCAGCAGGCCGTGACGTGCGCGTCGAGCTCCTTGTGCAGCTGTGCGTGGCGCTCCTCGGACCACTCCCCGAGTGCGATCAGGTGCTGCTTGAGGCGCGTGACCGGATCGCCGAGCGGCCAGGCACGCCATTCCTCCTTCGGGCGGTAACGGGCGGGATCATCGCTGGTCGAATGCGCCGCGGCGCGATAGGTCACGTGCTCGATCAGCGTGGGGCCTGCGCTCTGGCGCGCGCGCTGCGCGGCCCACTGGGTCACCGCGTACACGGCCAGGAAGTCGTTGCCGTCGACGCGGATACCGGGAATACCGTAGCCCGGCCCACGCTGCGCGAAAGTGCGGCGCTCGCCCCCGGCGAAGCCCTGGAAGGTGGAGATGGCCCACTGATTGTTGACGAGGTTGAGGATCACCGGTGCCTGGTAGACGGCGGCAAAAGTCATCGCGTAATGAAAGTCCGCTTCCGCACTCGAGCCCTCGCCGATCCAGCTCGCCGCGAGGTGATCCTCCCCCTTGATCGCGGCCGCCATCGCCCAGCCCACCGCTTGCGGGAACTGCGTGGCGAGGTTGCCGGAGATCGAGAAGATGTTGCCCTCTCCCCAGTGGTACATGATCGGCATCTGCCGGCCCTTGCACATGTCGCGCGTGTTGGAGAGACACTGGCACATCAGCTCGACCAGATTGCGCCCGCGCACCACGTGCAGCCCCTGCTGCCGGTAAGAGGGAAACAGCATGTCCCCGGGCTGTAGCGCCATACCGGCGGCGACGGCCACCGCTTCCTCGCCCGTCGATTTGATGTAGAAGGAGATGCGGCCCTGGCGCTGGATCTTCTGCATGCGATCATCGAACAACCGCGTGAGGTTCTCGATGTCGCGTGCCGCGGCGGTGACATCCGGCCGATACACCGCGCCGGCTGGGGAGAGCTGCAGGTAGCTGAAGTCAGGTTCCTGTCCCGGCCGTGCCGGCGGCGAGGGAACATGCAAGCGTGACCGGGGGGTCATGAGGTGAGTTCCGCTTTATGTGTTACGGTTGGCACGCGCCGGTGCGGGCTTCGATCCGATTGTAGTCGCCTCACCTTCGTAACACTACGATGAAGCCGAGACACACTTTCCGCGGTGTCGTGCTGCGGGGCGCCTCGCCAGCGGCGCGCACGCGTGCACCGCCTGCGGCCACCGCCCAGGGCGCCCCCGCGCGTGTGCGTGTGGGTCGGGAAGTTGCCGGTCGCGGCGGTAAGGGCGTAACCGTGATCAGCGGATTGACGCTGGATGCAGCGCAGCTCGAAGAGCTGGCGGCACGGCTGAAAAGGCTGTGCGGCGCGGGCGGCGCCGTCAAGAACGGGCGCATCGAGATCCAGGGCGATCATCGCGATCGGCTGGTGGCGGAGCTCTGCCGCCAGGGCATCCCGGCCAAACGGGCCGGCGGCTGAGGTCTCGCCGCACCGCTCCGCGGGGCCCCTGCCCCGCTGCCGCCACCGGCGCCAAAGTGGCTTCCGCAAGCGAATATTGCTATAGAGTGACGGTGGCACAGACCTGGGGACAGAAGATGAACAATAAGCCTGCAGACCCGCCCCGGGGACGGGACGGCAACGTGCTGCTGTTCGTGCGCAATTTTTTCCGCCATCCGCGCATGCTGGGCTCGATCGTGCCGAGTTCCCGTTTCCTCATCAAGCAGCTGCTCGAGCCGATTAATTTCGGCCGCGCCCGCGTGATCGTCGAGTACGGACCGGGTGTCGGGGTGATCACGGCCGAGCTCCTGCGGCGCATGCGCAACGATGCAACGCTCATCGCGATCGAGATGAATCCGGACATTGTCGGCTATCTGGGCAGCGCCTTCACCGACAAGCGGCTGCAGGTGATCGAGGCTTCCGCGGAATCGGTCGAGGAGATCCTGCGTCGCTTCGGTTTCACGCGCGCCGATTACATCATCTCCGGAATCCCCTTCAGCACCATCCCCGCGCCCGTGCGCGAACGCATCCTCAACAAGACGCGCGATGTGCTCGAGCCGGGCGGGGCGTTCCTCGTGTACCAGTTCTCCACCCGCGTGCTGCGTGACCTGAAGCGCACCTTCGGTTATGTCGCGCGCCGTTTCGAGCCGCTCAACCTGCTGCCGGCGCACCTGTTTATCTGTCAGCCCATCACCGCCTGAGCTTAGGCCGCAGGCGCTGCGCCGTTGACAGCGGCGCGCGCGCGCGCGGATGCTTGTGCGCATGGCGGATACGCTGTCGAGCAGCGAGCGCGAGCGCTACCGGCGCCACCTGGCGCTCAGTGAGATCGGCGCGGCGGGGCAGGAAAAGCTCAAAGGTGCGCGCGTCCTCATCGTCGGCGCTGGCGGCCTCGGCTCACCGGCGGCGTTGTACCTGGCCGCCGCCGGTTGCGGCACGCTTGGTCTGCTCGACTGCGACCGGGTCGATCTCTCGAACCTCCAGCGCCAGGTGCTGTTCGACAGCACACTCCTCGGCGAGTCGAAAGCCGAGGCCGGGCGCGCGCAGCTCGCAGCACTCAATCCGGAAGTCCGCATCATCGCCCATGCGCTCGAGCTGCGTGCGTCGAACGTGCGCGAGTTGTTCGCGCAGTATGACCTGGTGCTCGATGGCACCGACCGCCTCTCTGCCCGTTACCTCATCAACGATGCCTGCGTGATCCTGCGCCGGCCGCTGGTATCGGCGGCCATCCACCGCTTCGAGGGTCACCTGATGACCTACGTGCCGGAGCGCGGCCCCTGCTACCGCTGCCTGTTCCCGCAGGCGGCCGATGGCATGGTGGCCAACTGTGCCGAGGCAGGTGTGCTCGGCGTGTTGCCCGGCGTGCTCGGCACCCTGCAGGCGACCGAGGCCATCAAGCTCATTGCGGGGGTCGGCGAACCGCTCACCGGGCGGTTGCTCACCTACGATGCGCTCGAGATGCGCTTCACCGAGTTCAAGGTCGCCCGCCGGCGCGATTGCGCCGTGTGCGGCGATGCGCCAACGATTACGGAGCCACAAGATATGCCAAGCAATGCCGCGACTCCCGAAGGACTGCGGCGGCTTACCGCCGCGGCGCTGCACGAGCTGCTGCAGCGTGGCGAGAAGCCCTTGCTCGTCGATGTGCGTGAGGATGCGGAGTTCGCCGCGGGTCACCTCGAGGGAGCGCGGCACATTCCGCTCGGGCAGCTGCCGCAGCGCCTCGCCGAGATCGACCCGCAGGCAGACCCGGTGTTCATCTGCCGCAGCGGCGGGCGCAGCATGGCGGCCTGCCAGATGGCGCTGCGTGCCAACATCCGCTCACCGGCCAACCTCGAGGGCGGCATGTTGGCGTGGGCGGCGAGCATTGATCCGTCACTACATGTCCTCTGAAAAATGGTTGAGCGACGGTAATCGACCCGAAGCGGAAGTCCGACTTTCCCCGAAGCCGTCATTCAACCGTAATTTGAGCGGGCATTGAACAGCGGACATTGAACGCATCGCCGGGTCAATGTCGGCAAACGTAGTCACTTGGGCTAAGCTGCCGCTTACCTAGGCACCGAAAAGACCTTCGCCTACCTGTCAGGGTGCTCCCAGCGTGGCTGAGGCATCACACGCGGTATTTCTAAGTTACGCAGCCGAGGATGCGGGTACTGCTCAACGAATCTGCGATGCGTTGCGGGCTGCAGGGATCGAAGTCTGGCTCGACCAGAGCGAGCTGCGCGGCGGCGACGCCTGGGATCGGCAAATCCGCGAGCGGATCCGCGATTGCCGCCTATTCATAGCCCTTATCTCGGCCCATACGGAAGCCCGCGATGAGGGCTATTTCAGACGCGAGTGGAAGCTTGCGGTGGACCGCACCCATGACATGTTGGAGAAAAAGGCTTTCCTTCTTCCGGTCGCGATCGACGGCACGCCAGAACGAGGTGCAGCCGTACCGGACAAGTTCCACGAGGTGCAGTGGACGCGATTACCCGCAGGCGAAACGCCTCCGGCGTTTATCGAACGCGTGCGGCGGCTACTGTTGCCGGAAGGTTCGACCGCTGCTCGGCCTCGAGGGAGTGCAGTGTCCGCTACCGTTTCGGCAATTGGAAAGCCGGTAGGTGCATCCTGGTGGTCAAACCCGGTCTTGCTCGCGATCGGCGCCGTTGTCGGCTTCGCAGCGCTGGCGTACGTTGCCAGAGACATCTGGACTTCGCGGCATTCGCCGTCTGCTGAACCGACCGCCGCTGTCGCCAGCGATATAGCCCCT
>Ga0318564_10000628_pt1 | contig 10650 bp, 12 predicted proteins | sample GRESIP066b5f20_FD_203479 | JGI IMG/M metagenome (GOLD analysis project Ga0318564, IMG submission 203479) | Tropical soil microbial communities from Luquillo Experimental Forest, Puerto Rico - GRE.SIPMG.066b5f20 | ecosystem: Environmental > Terrestrial > Soil > Tropical forest > Bulk soil...
CGGGATGTCGCAACACCGTTATCCAGGTCTCCGGCGGCGGCGCATGGAGGCAACTATGCTCAACCGCACAGCCTGCAGCGAGGAATGGAACACCCACGAACGTCATGATCGGGGCCGGACGGTGACTCGGGATGCCGCGCAGGCCAGTGTGCCGGCCCGCGTGGCCGTCCCTGGCCAGGTACGGCTGTTGCTCATCGAGGACGACGACGGGGACGCCGTGCTGGTCCAGGAGTACCTGGCCGAGGCATCGGCCCCGGTTGCCCTGGACCGGGTGCGGTCGCTCACCGAGGCGAAGCCGCTGCTGGGCGCGATGGCCTGCGTGCTGCTCGACCTGGACCTGCCGGATGCGCACCAGTTGCAGGGGGTGCACTGGCTGCAGGAGAACGTGCCGCACGTCGCGGTGGTCGTACTGACCGGTCTGGCCGATGAGCACCTGGGCGCCGAGGCGGTCCGCGCCGGGGCCCAGGATTACCTGGTCAAGGACCAGGTGGACGGGGAGCTGCTGAACCGGGTGATCCGGTACGCGGTGGAGCGCCGCCGTTTTGAGGAGATGCAGCAGCAGTTGCGCGAGGCGCAGATCTACGCACGGGAGAACGCCCGGCTCGAGCGCGGCCTGCTGCCGTCGCCGCTGCTGTCCGATCCGCGGCTGACGGTCGCCTCGCGGTACCGGCCGGGCGGCGGCCAGATGCTGCTCGGCGGTGACTTCTTCGACCTAGTCGAGAGGCCCGACGGCTGGGTGCACGTGGTGATCGGCGACGTGTGCGGCCGTGGCCCGGAGGAAGCCGCGCTGGGGGTGTGCCTGCGCGTCGCGTGGCGCACCATGGTGCTGGCCGGACGGCCGATGGCCGAGGTGCTGTCCGCGGTCCAGCAGGTGCTCGAACACGAACGGCATGAGGAGCGGCTGTTCGCCACGCTGTGCATGGTGTCGGTCGCGCCGGACCGGGCACGCGCGCGGCTGCACCTGGCCGGGCACCCGTCGCCGCTGCTGCTCGCGGCCGACGGGGTCACCGAGCTGCGGGCGCCGGTCAGCGCGCCCCCCGGCATCGCGCACATGGCGGACTGGCCGGTCAGCGAGGTGGCGCTGGGGGAGGCCTGGACCCTGCTCCTGTACACCGACGGCCTGATCGAGGGCCGGATCGGCACCGGCCCCGAGCGGCTGGGCAGCGACGGGCTGACCGAGATCATCGAGAAGTACTTGCACGCCACGCGCCCCACCGGGCCGTGGGTGCGCCGGCCGCGCGACGAGCGCCTGCTGGATGCCCTGGTCGACCGGGTCCGTGAGCTGAACGGCGGCGACCTGGACGACGACCTGGCCGTGCTCGCCCTCGGCTTTCCCGCCGTGGCTGGCACATGACCGAGCTGCCGCCGGACGCCGGGGGGACCGCACCGGGAATTGATGCGCTACCCCCAGCCGCACCGGCCGGGATGCCCGGCGAGAACCCCAATACCGGCCCAGCCGGGACCACACCGGCCAAGGCAGCGGTGCTTCCGGGCGTCAGGAGATGGTCCCGGCCCCAGAAACCGCCTGCCGGGGCCGCCCGCCCGGCCACGCAGGAGCGGGCCAGCGCCATGGCGGCCCGGTTCGCCGGGGGCTGGCCGTTCGGCCGGATCATTGGGATCGGCGCGCTCGTCGCGGCGCTGTTCTCGCTGCTCGCCATGGGGGTGGGCGGCACCGCGCTGGCCGACCTGACCAGCGCCCGGGACCGCGTGGTGAACACGCTCGACCCCGCGGCGCTCCGCGCCTCGCAGCTGGAAGTCGAACTGCTGAACCAGGAGACCAGCGTGCGCGGCTACGCGCTCAGCGCGCAGCCGCCCTTCCTGGCCCCCTACTACCGTGGGCTGGCCGGACAGCGCCAGCAGGTCACCACGCTGCGACAGCTGCTGGCCGGCATGCCGGCCACCATGGCCCGGCTGGACCTGGTGCTGCAGCGGGTGAGCACCTGGCGGTCCACGTACGCCCAGCCCACCATCACCCACGTGCGCGCGTCCGGGAAGCCCGGCACCGGCCCCTCGGTCGACCAGGGCAAGGCGGCCTTCGACCGGATCCGGGCCGCGCTAGCCGCCCTGCAGGGCGATCTCGCCGCGCAGCGGCTGGATGCCGTCGGCACACTGCACGATTCGGCCTCGGTGCTGGACGCGACCCTGATCGCGATCGCGGTCGCGCTGCTGCTCACGGTCCTGGTGCTGGCCGTCGGCCTGTGGCGGTCCGCGATCTTGCCGCTGAACCGGCTCGCCGCCGATGCCCGCCAGGTGGCCGAGGGCGACTTCCAGCACCAGATGGAACCCGGCGGGCCGGCCGAGATGCGGGCCGTGGGGCTGGACGTGAACCGGATGCGGGAGCGCATCCTGGCGGAACTGTCGGCGCTGCAGGCCGCGAATGCGAGCCTGGAAGCACGGACCGAGGACCTGCAGCGGTCCAACTCCGAACTGGAGCAGTTCGCCTACGTCGCATCGCACGACCTGCAGGAGCCGCTGCGCAAGGTGGCCAGCTTCTGCCAGCTGCTGCAGCGCCGCTACGCGGGACGGCTGGACGCCAAGGCCGACGAGTACATCGAGCACGCCGTCGACGGCGCGAAGCGGATGCAGGCGCTGATCAGCGACCTGCTCGCGTTCAGCCAGGTGGGGCGGACCGCGCAGCGCCGCGAGCCGGTGTCCTGCGCGGTGCTGCTGGCCCAGGCGTGGGCGAACCTCGCGGCCGACGTGCGGCGGACCCGCGCCACCGTCGAGGTGGGTGAGCTGCCGGTGCTGCTGGGCGAGGCCACGCTGCTCACCGCCGTGTTCCAGAACCTGATCGCCAACGCGCTGAAGTTCCGCGCCCGCGAGCCGCCCAAGGTCACCGTCTCGGCCCGCCGGGACGGCGAGTTCTGGCTGTTCTCCTTGGGCGACAACGGGATCGGGATCGAGCCCGAGTACGCCGAGCGGATCTTCGTGATCTTCCAGCGCCTGCACGACAAGGCGGCCTATCCGGGCACGGGGATTGGCCTGGCCATGGTAAGGAAGATCATCGAGTATCACGGTGGCCGGGTCTGGCTCGACACGACGACCGCGGCCGGAGCCCGTTTCTGGTTCACCCTGCCAGCGCTCCCGGAGGACGAGAATGCCGATGACTGACGGCGGCAGCGGCCGAGTGGTCGATGTGCTGCTTGTCGAGGACGACCCGGGTGATGTGCTGATGACCCGGGAGGCGTTCGAGCATCACAAGATACACAACCCGCTGCACGTGGTGAACGACGGTGAGCAGGCGCTGCAGTTCCTGTACCGGACCGGAGAGTATGCCAGCGCGCCGCGGCCCAGCCTGATCCTGCTGGACCTCAACCTGCCGCGCCGGGACGGCCTGGAAGTGCTCGCCGAGCTGAAGCAGGATGCGGGACTGCGGGTCATCCCGGTAGTCATCCTGACCACGTCCCAGTCCGACGAGGACATCATGCGCAGCTACGCGCTGCACGCCAACGCCTACGTCAGCAAGCCCGTCGACGTCGAGCGGTTCATGGACGTGATCCGCCAGATCGACAACTTCTTCGTGACCGTGGTGCAACTGCCCCGCTGACCTCGCGGCGCATGTGCAGCCGGATGACGGTGCCCGCCGCCTGGCTGGTCCTGATCTCCGTCAGGTCGCACACCTGGTTGACCACCCACAGGCCGTGCCCGGAGTCCTCGGGGTGCCGCCGCCGCCGCCCAGCGAGCGGGTCGGCGATCCAGCCCTGGTCCTGCGCCTGGCAGATGATCTCCTCGGCGGTGTGCCAGATCCAGAACGTCCCGCCCGCCGCGGTATGGCGCAGCGTGTTCGCGGTGATCTCACCTGCCGCGATCACCAGGTTGGTGATGCGCTCGGCGTCCACGCCCAGCGCGGCGCCGTGCCTGCTCACCAGGTCGCGGACCGGCCGCAGGCTGGTCTCGTACTCCATGACCTCGGCATCCATGGGCGGCGCGGGCAGCGGGTGCTCGCATTCGGCGGGCACCACGCCGCAGCCGGCATAACCGGCGGCGGGCTGGGCCCGGCCGTGCCGCACGATGACCGGGTGGGTGCGCCGCGCCCCGCCGACCACGGAGGCGGCCAGGCCGCGCACGTCGTAAGGGCACACGATGGTGATCTCCGCCGTGGCGAACGCCAGGTTCATGAGCGCCTCGTGCCTCGTGGCCTCGCACAACTCCGGGCCCGAACGTCCCGGCCAGCTCGACTCGCCGATATAGCGGACCCGCCGCCCGGGGTTCTCATCGAGGAACGTCCGAAGCTCCGGGATGAGCCGTGCCGGGTTGCGGCCGGTCTCGGTCATCGCGCCATAGCGCACGAGGGGGGACTCGCTGCCCAGGCGCTCGCGCAGTAGCGCGGCCCTGCGGCCGGGGACCTCGACGAACACCGGTTCGGCGTGCCGCAGGCCAGCGGCCGCGAATGCGGACAAGTAGGACAGGTAGTCACGTTCGTCGTCGTAGAGATATGCGAGGTGGGTCAGGCCCTCGCTGCCCTTAGCCGGACCGGCCGGCGCGCCGCCCGGCGTGTCCGTTGCCGTGTTCTTTGTGAGTCCATGAGGCGTCCTGCCCGGTTGCCATCCCCGGGCAGGCGGATCCAGGTCAGCGCGGGCAGCCGCGCGACCCGCCACCGGCACAGTGGCCTCCTTGACGTGACGGCCGGATATTTCCTCACGCTGCTTCCCCACGGCCCGCCGATCATGCACCGGTTTTTCCCGGTGTGGCCGGATTGAGATTACGATGAGGGCGGTCGTCGCCTTTCTTGGGCCAGTGTCCGGGGGTGTAGGTGGAAGGAATCCGCATCTCGTCCGAGCGGCGGGACGGGTTCGCGGTCGTCGCGGTCAGCGGCGAACTCGATATCGTGACGAGCCGCGGGTTCGACGACTACCTGGCGGAGGTGCGGCGGGACGCCGACCACGTCATCATCGACCTGAGCGCCGTGGACTTCATGGACACCGGGTCGCTGGCGGTGATCGTCGGCCACTGGAAGCAGATCACAGCGGCAGGCGGGACGCTGGCGCTCGCCGGCGCCCGGTACCGCTATACAAAGACCCTCTGGATCACCGGGCTCGCCGACCGGCTGCCGCTCTATGACAGCGTGGACGCCGCGGTCGCGGCCGGCCGCGCCGACGCCGGCGGGACGGCTGCGGCCAGCCAAGCCTGATCACGGCGCAGCTCGCAGGCCTGGGCCAGCACCAGCGGCCCACCGGCCGGTTACGCTGGTCTTCGGACCGGAATCCAGGGATGCGGAGATTGAGGCCAATGCAGCAATCGCCGGGCCTTCAGGGTGCTGGCAATGAGATCGCCGGCCTCAAGGCCCGGTACGGCGCGCTCCGCCAGGCCGCCGCCCTCCCCGGGGCCGATACCGGAACCCTCCTGGAGGCCGCGCTCGCCGAACTGGACGCCGCGGTCGCCGCGCTGGACTCGCCCGACGGGGAAGCCGAGCGCGGTGAGGCCGGCGCCGGCTCCTCGGGCGCCTCGCACGCGGAACGGCGGCTGCTGCACGCAGTCTTCCAGCAGACGCCGGTGCCGTTGTTCCTGCTCGGCACGGACGGCACGGTCCGGCGGGTGAACGCCGCGGCGGGCGACCTGCTCGGCTCCGGCCCTGGGTATGCGACCGGCAAGGCCTTCACTGCGTTCATCGACCTGCCGTCGCGGCCGAGCGTGACGGCCCAGCTCGCCGCCGCGGCCCGGAAGCCCGCCGGGGGAAGGCGCGATCCGGGCAGCGGGCCGCCGAGCCGGGCGCGGAGGTCGTGCAGGCGATGACCCGCCGCCTGGACCTGGTGATGGCCGCCACCAGGATCCTGCTGGAGAACATCACCTACAGCGAGCCGGTGGCGCTGCAGCGGTACGCCCGGCAGCTCGCCCGGGAACTCACCGCCTGGGTCATCGTGGACGTCGAGGGCGGCCAGCGGCTGCGCCGTCAGCACGTCAGCGGGCCCGAGGACCAGCGCTCGGAGAAGCTCGCCAATGCCGTGGCCGCGGTGGACCCCGAGCCCGGGTCCGGCCCGTACCAGGTGCACGAGTCGGGCAGCACGCTGCTCATCGCGCATGCCGAGGACCCCGGCGCACTGGGTAACGGGCCGGACGGCATCCCGCTGCTGATGCAGCTGGGTGCCACCTCGGTGCTCTCGGTACCGCTCTCCGACGGCGAGCATGCCTACGGGGCGCTGACCCTGGCCCGCTGGGCGGGCCACCCGCACTTCGAGATCGCCGACGTGGGCCTGGTGGAGGAACTGGGGGAGCAGCTCGCCCTGGCGATCAGGGTGGACCGGATGTTCCGGCACCGGGTGGACATCGCGGACGCGCTGCAGACCAGCCTGCTGCCCCGTCAGGTGCGGCAGGTCCCCGGCACCGAGATCGCGGCCGAACATGTGTCCGTCGCCAGTGCCGCCGAGACCGGCGGCGACTTCTACGACGTCTACCCGTCCAGGGACGGCTGGGGCGTGGCGATCGGGGATGTGTGCGGCAAGGGCCCGGACACCGCCGCGGTGACCGCGGCGGCGCGGCACGCGATCCGGGCGCTGGCCCACCTGGACGCCGACCCGGCGGCGGTGCTGCGCGGTATCAACGACATCATGCTGGCCGAGGACTTCGGCGGCCGGTTCGTCACCGCCGACGCCGGGCACCTTGACTGGCGTGACGGGCGGCTGCATCTGTCGCTGGCCAGCGCCGGCCATCCCGGGCCGGTGCTGCTGCGGCCCGACGGCCGCACGCAGGTGCTGGACGGGGGCGGCCTGCCGCTCGGTATCTTCCCCGATGCGGAGCCGGCCACCCAGGACGTCGACCTGGAGACCGGTGACCTGCTGTTCCTGTACACCGACGGGCTGACCAGTGCGTGCGGGCCTGACCTGGTCCAGTTCGAGGAGCGGCTCACCGATGCGCTGGCGGCGCTGGCCGGGGAGCCGCCGGCCGTGCTGGTGTCCCGGGTGCGCGACGTCGTACTGGAGTTGTGCGGTAGCGAGCTCCGCGACGACATGACGATGTTGGCACTCAAAGTGGGCGATAGGCCCAGTTGACCGGCGGCAAACAGCGCTGTGTCGTATCCGGCCGGGGAGCTGGGCGGAGCGGCAAACCATTAACTGGCTGCGAACGGGGAAGGGTTCCCGCCGACGCGACACGGCAAGTGAGGGAGCAGCCATGCCCGAACAGGGGCGGCCGGAATCGGCTGACCTTACGGACTATGAGGTTCTGGATGCGTCCGACACGCTTGATGGCGACCCGGGGGACGACCCGCTCGACCGGGGGGTCGCTGCGCCGCAACGCTGGTCGGCCGCCATCCGGCACGGTTCGACGGCTGCGGAACAGCAGGCCGGTGAGTCTCTCGATCAACTGCTCGCCGAGGAAGAGCCGGATGTGACCGGCGAAGCGGACGAGGAACCGCGTGGGGACTTCGCCGCCGACGAGTATGCCGGCGATGAGGACGTCGACGGGCTGCTGCTAGACGACGGCCCGGATCCCCGGGCCGGTCGGCTGGTGGCCGAGGACGAGGGCGCCCACCCGGACGAGGAGGCGGATCTGGTCGCGCGTGACACCGGAATCGATGGTGGCGGCGCAACCGCGGAAGAGGCCGCGATGCACGTCGTGGACGACGACGACACCGACATCCGCTCCGACGGCTGACACGTCAGCGGCACGCCGCTGCCGCAACTGCCCGCTGGGTTGATCGAGAACCAGCCCGGCGGCTAGCCTGCCCGGCGCATGTGCATCCGGACGGTAGTGCCCCCCGGGCCGGTCCGCAGCTCGACCAGATCGCACACCTTGTTGACCAGCCACAGGCCATGGCCGCGGTCGTCGGGGCCGCGCCGGACCCGCCCGGCCAGCGGGTCGGTGATCTGCCCGGCGTCGCGCACCTGGCACAGAACCTCGTCACCGGTATGCCAGACGTGGATCACCCCGCCACCGTCGGTGTGGCTGATCGTGTTGGCCGCGACCTCGTTCGCCGCCAGGACCAGGTCGACGGTGCGTTCCGGGCCGAGCCCGGCGCGCCGTGCGTGCCGCTCGACCAGACGCCGCACCGGCGCGAGGTCCGCGTCGTAGGCCAGGGCCTCTGCGCCCGGGCGCGGCGGGCTCAGCGGCCGGTCGCAGGCCGGGGGGAGGTTGTCCCGCCAGCTAAGGGCGGTCGCGCCGGACGCCGCTGGCTCCCGGTGGGTGCGCCGGGCGCCTGCCAGGACGGAACCCGCCAGCCCGGACGCATCGTATGGACACAGAATCGTCGCCGGCACCCCGGCGAACGCCAGGTTGATCAGTGCCTCATGCCGGGCCGCCTCGCAGCTCTCCGCCGGCGTGCGCCCGGGCCAGACCGGCTCGCCGACAAAACGCACCCGCCGGCCCAGGTGCTTGTCGGCGAACGAGCGCACCTCCGGAATGATCCGCGCCGGGTTGCGGCCGAGCTCGGCCATGTCCGCGAAGGCCAGCTCGCCGGGCACGGCATCCAGGCAGGCGCCGATCAGGTGGCCCTTCTGGCCGGGCAGCGCGATCAGCGCGGCCTCGCCCTGCGCCAGGCCCGCCTGGACGAAGGCGCTGATCGCGCCGGTGTAGTTGGCCTCGCTGCGGTAGAACAGTGGCGCGTGGCTCAGGACGCCCCCCACAGGCTCATCCCTCACATGCCTCTCCGGGCAACCTTTCTAGCTACGGCATTCTCCCATGAGGCGCCCGATACCCTCGGATACGGGTCTTATTCCTTGGCCGTGGCGCTAGTGCCGGCGTGTGGCACTCACACCGCGACGAGGCAGGCGGCGAAGCTGCCCGTTCGCGACCACGGCGGTTAAGGCGCAACCCCCCGGGGTAAGCCCGGTCGGTGCGGGTGATGAGTTGGAACCTATGGTGGCGTTACGGGCCCTGGGAACAGCGCCGGCAGGCGATCGCGGCGACGCTGGCCGAGGTCCAGCCCGACCTGTGCGGTTTCCAGGAGGTCTGGGGCGGCCGAGACGAGAGCCTGGCCATTGACCTGGCGGGGCGGCTGGGCATGCACTGGTGCTGGGCGGAAGCCGGGAAGGTTCGCGATACGGGCGGCACCCAGCTATTCATCGGCAATGCGATCCTCAGCCGCTGGCCGATCACCGCGCAAGCTGCCGACGCGCTGCCGGTAAGCGCCACGGACGAGGCCAGGGTGGCCGTGCACGCCCGGATTGACGCCCCGGGCGGTGCCCTGCCGATGTTCACGACCCACCTGACCTACGGCCCGGGCCGCTCGGCGCTGCGCACGGCGCAGGTCCGCGCGCTGGCCCGGTTCGTCGAGGATCACGCCGGCGGCTGCGCCTACCCGCCGGTGGTCACCGGGGACCTCAACGCCGAACCCGGCTCCGACGAACTGCGACTGCTCGGCGGCCTGCTCACCGACCCGGCGGTCCCGGGCCTGGTGCTCATCGACTCCTGGCGTTACGCCGATCCGGGCGACCCCGGCTTCACCTGGGATCTGCGGAACGGATACCAGGCGAAGAGCGTGATTCCCGACTCGCGGATCGACTATGTGCTGGTGGGCTTGACCACGCAGGGCCGCGGCAGGGTGGAGTCGGTGCGCCTGGCGGGCACCGCCCCAGTGGATGGAGTCTGGCCCTCAGACCATTTCGCCGTCGTCGCCGACCTCCGCGAGTAGGCGGCAGGCTGGCAGGCACGGCCGGCTCGCGGCTAGCTGGCTGCCCTCCCGGCCCGCCGGTGCCGGTGCAGCTTCCTGGTGTCCCGCATCTCCACGAACGGCTCGGCGTCGGGCGGGGTGCCCGCGGCGATGGCCCGGCCGCGTTCCAGTTCGGCGTTGAACTCGGCGCCCCGCCTCGTGACTTCATCGGGTGGACCGGGGCCCGCCGGGTCGGGCGCGCTGGGCTCGATGCGTGATTCGGCCACGATCAGCGCCTACCCGGATAGCACGGCTCCTAACGCGACCTGGGGCCATGCAGCGGCACGGTCAGTGGCTCGCGGACCAGCCGCGGGCAAGCTGCTGGATCCGCTGCGCCGTTTCCGCGAGCGGCTCCCCGCGGCCGACCGCCACGCCGAGGAAGTAGGCGGTCAGCGGCGCGGCCGGCCGGTCCACCGTATGGGCCGCCACCCTGGCGAGATTCAGCACCACCTTCTGGCTGGCCTCCGCAGGGTCGAGCCCGAGTTCCGCGCAGAGTGCCTCGGACCAGTCATCCAGTGTGCTCATTTCCCTCGCTCCTCGCCTCGGCACCCACCGTGAGGCCACCACCCTAAAGCAGGCGCGGCAGAGCGCACCGGCAGCCCGCCGGCTTCAGTAAGGCCGCTACCACCGGTACCAGCGGCGTCGGGACCCGCCACCTTCGACCGCCCGGAACAGGAACCCGAGCAGCCACAGGGCAAGCACGATGAGCGCGAGCCACCAGAGGACGTGAACCGCGAACCCGACACCGAACAGGATCAGGGCAAGCAGCAGAACCGCGATGATGAGCAGCACGGTGAGCTCCCTTCGATTGGCACGTTTCCTCCTGCCCGCCGTGCGGAAAGCAAACGCGGGCCCGGCGGCCACGCCGCGACCCGCCAGACAGACCAGGTCCGCTGATGTGAGTGCGGCGCCACCCGGGGTAGTGCTAGCTCCCATTGCCAACCAACCCGCCGGCGGCTCGCCGTGGGCACGCTGCCGGCACAGCAAGAGGGAGCCGGAAAACATGAACCGGACGCCGGGCGTCAACCAGGCCCGGGCGGGTGAGCGAGCCGGGCAGGGAGCCGATG
>Ga0318564_10000636_pt1 | contig 10587 bp, 10 predicted proteins | sample GRESIP066b5f20_FD_203479 | JGI IMG/M metagenome (GOLD analysis project Ga0318564, IMG submission 203479) | Tropical soil microbial communities from Luquillo Experimental Forest, Puerto Rico - GRE.SIPMG.066b5f20 | ecosystem: Environmental > Terrestrial > Soil > Tropical forest > Bulk soil...
GGATCGACGCCGCCGGGAACACCGACCTGGACCAGCTCAACGCGGCCGCCATACCGCTGCTGGATCCCGGCCCTCAGGCCAGCGTGGCTGGCGGCGCCGTCAGTCTCCACCTGAGGTACGCCGACACGATAATTCGGCAGGCCGTGTCGTGGTCGGCCGCGGGCCTGCCGCCGGGCACCAGCATCAGCGCGACCGGGCAGATCACCGGCTGGCCGGTCGCCACCGGAACGTACAACGTCACGGTGGGCGCTTCCGACGCCGCCGGACGGTCCGGCTCGGTTGCATTTCCCTGGAAGGTGAGCCCCGGGCCGAGCGTGGGGGCCGCGGGGGTGGTCCAGCTGGCCCGTGGCGGGCTCTGCCTGACCGCGTCGGACAACGGGTCGGCACATCGGACCCCCGCCGAGCTCAGGACTTGCACCGGCTCGACGGCTCAGAGGTGGACGTACGCCCAGGACGACACGTTGCGAATCAACAATCAGTGCCTCACGATTCCCACCGCCGCCCAGGGGGCCGTGGTCGGCCTGGCACCGTGCAGAAGCGCTCCCTCCCAGCAATGGCACCTGGCCTACCCGCGAGGATTGAACCCAGCGATCGGCGCGCACCCGACGACGGTCGTCAATCCATGGTCCGGCATGTGCCTCGCCGACCCCGGCTTCAGCAGGGCGATCGGCACCCAGGTGGCGCTCTGGCCGTGCGACGGTTACGCGAACCAGTCGTGGGCCCTTCCGGCGGGGCCGATGGTGTCGCAGATCCCCGGAATGTGCCTGGATGACGCCGGTGGCCTGTCCGCAAACAACACCAAGATCGACATCTGGGGCTGCAACGGCAGCCCGGCCCAGGCCTGGCTGGCCGAGCCGGACGGCACCGTACGGGTCAACGGCAAGTGCCTGGACGTCGCGCACGGCGCCAAGACCAGCGGCAGCCCGGTCGCCCTGCACTCCTGCGACGGCCTTCAAGCACAGCAATGGCGCCTTATGCCCGCGGGCTTGGGGATCACCCTGGTTAACCCGGTGTCTGGACTGTGCCTGGCCGACCCCGGCGACGCGGCCGCTGGCACGCAGCTCGTGATCGCCGCCTGCACGCCCGGCGATCCGGGAATGTCCTGGCGGCCCTTCTAACCTGCGCTCATCGGCGGGCCCGTGACCGGCAAGCGAGCCGGTCACCGGCCCTAGGGTGAGTCCATGGCTCGCTACGTGATCGACGCACCGACCTTGCTCCATCTCGTGGACGCCGAGCTTCACGTCGACCCGGGCCACCAGCTGGTCGCGCCGAACTCAGTCCGCTCGGAGGCGCTGGAACTGTTGCTGCACGACGTCCGTGCGGGCAAGCGCACCGAAGCGACGGCCCTCCACGCACACGAGCGGATGACCGAGATAAAGATGCGGCTGCTCGGTGATCGGGTGTCGCGCCGCACCGCGTGGCAGCTCGCACGTCAGCACGACTGGGAGACGCTGCGGGATGCCGAGTACCTCGCGGTCACCCGGTTGCAGGCCGATGCCTTGATTACGGTGGACCCAGGCCTCGCGGCCGCAGCCCGCGACGCCGTGGCGGTCGGTGCCATCGACGACCTGCTCGCCCCGGGATAAACCGTCGGCGAAGGCCGGCGAGGTCAGGGGCCAGGTACCCCCTGGGCGCCGAGCACGAAGTTCACCGTCCGGCTGTGCAGGCGGCCGGCGACCGCACTGACTTGGTACTCTCCCGGGCGCACCAGGACCCGGGTAACGCTGCAGCCGGGTGTTGAGGTTTTCCGGTCCCAGGAAACACCAAGAACCGCCTGCTTCCCGCCGGTCATGACAACCACGTTGGAACCGGCGCCGCTTACGCAATCCGCCGAACTCCAAATGCGCCGGCCCTTGGTGGTGACGACCACCGACACGAACTTCGGGCCCATGTTGAAACGGCAGGGCTGGCTCTCCCGGGAAACGGCGTGCACGGTGAAGCGGGGCGTCGCGCCCGGCTGATAAAAGCCCTGCGAGGACGAGACGGTGAGCGTCATGCTGCCACGGGTGCAGGCCAGCGTTCCCGTGGCGGCATGGGCCTGCCTTGCCGCCCGGTGCCTCGAATGGGCCGGCCTGGAGTGGTGTGACGGCGAAGGCGATGGCGTCGCGGGCGCCTGGTCCCCACCGAGGTGCGCCGCGGTGGAGCCCCCCGTTCCCGTGCTGCTCGCAGTGGGGGTTTGACCTGCCGTCGAGCTGGCGGTGAGCATCCCGTTCACCGCCCAGCTGACCGCGGTGAGCAGCCCGGCAGCCACGGCAAGCACGGTAATCCGCCGGCGCCAGTACGTGGCCTGCGAGACCTTGGCGGGGCGGCTGCCCGCACCGCGGGCCTGATCAGGTCCTGCCCGCCGGTTCTGGTCCACAGCACTCAGTATCCGAGATAACCACCGCAAGTAGCCGAAGGCTCGCCGGAGTGACCGGCATCCGGCGTCACGCTGGCTTTGGCCCGATCGGCGCCGGCGGCACCCCCGGTCACGGCGCATTGTCGGCCGGGGCCGTCCTTGGCCTGCGCTGGGAGCGCAGCGCCGCGAGCACGGTCAGCGCCACGATCCCGATCGTGACCCACCAGCTGTAGTGGGAGATGGCCCGGGCCGCGAGAACCGCCTGGTGACCCAGCGCGTACCCCAGCCCGGCGAGCAGGCCGGCCCAGAGCAGGACGCCGATCAGATCCAGGACGAGGAACGTGACGAGCCGCATCCCGGCCCAGCCGGCCATGACAAAAATGAACGCCCTCGGGATCGGGAGGAAGGAGCTGGCCACCACGGCTGGCCAGGTGAGCTTGCGGCCGGCCCGCCGCACGCGCGGCATGTGCTTAGCCGCGCGTGCGCTGCCGGGCAGGGTCATCAGGAACCGCTCGCCCCACAGCCGCCCCGCCCACCAGTACAAGACGTCGAACTTCATCAGCCCTGGAATCGCGGCGAGCAGCACCACGGCGAGCGTCCCATCCCCCACCCTGGCGAACGCGGCGGCCGAGATGATGGATTCGGTGCCGCCGTTCAGCAGTTCCGCCGTGACCGGGTGGGTGCCGATCAACGACAGCCGCAACGGCAGCAGGACCCAGTAGAGCAAGCCGCTGAGCACGATGCCCAGCCAGCAGAGGATGTCGGCCGCCCGCGGCTTCCCGCGCCAGGGCAGTTGCGGACCCGCCCGCTGCGGTGCGGCCGTCGCGGCGGCCGCGTCGCCTTCCGCGGCCGGGGCGGATTCCATCCCGGGGACGCTCATGAAGCCAAACCCCCTGACGTTGGCGCAATCCCCGAGCGTCGGCGGCGAGCACCACGAACGGAATCACCAATCCTGCGGGCACAGCGTAGCCGCTACGCCGGCGTGGCACGGCGAGCGCGGCGGCTTGCCGCGGGCAAGGCTCCGCGGCGCCGCCGGAGCCGGCCGGCGATGAGCGGTTCCCGGCATGAGCGGCCCGCGGATGTATCACCCCTGTTCGCAGCCGCTCCTTTTAGTTGAAAGACGGGGGATGGAAGGGAGCCAGTCATGGACGCCTCGGCAACAGCGGCACCGTTTGCCCCGGCCCAGGAAGATGTGACAAACGGGGACCAGGCTCCCCGGGGTGAGGCCGGGGACGGCGCCACGCCGTCGTCGGCAAGCCCGCAGGAGGCCGCCGCGCCTGCGGAACCCGCGCAGCCCGCCCCGGAAATGACGGGGGACTGGGCGATCTGCTGCTCCGGCGGCGGCATCCGGTCGGCCACCTACTGCCTGGGCGGCTTGCAAACCCTCGATGCGGGGGGCCTGGTGGGCAAGGCCAAGTGGATTCTTGGCGTCTCAGGCGGCAGCTACATCGCCGCGTCCCGGGCGCTGGTCGCGCACGGCCTCGACGGGGCCACTGGACCGCATGCCTACGCGCGTGGCACCGCCGAGGAAGAGAACCTGCGCAACAACACCCACTACATCGCGCCCGATGCGAAGACCATGCTGATGGGCGTTCTCTCGCTGCTGCTCGGCGCGATCGTCACGTTCATCCTCGCCATCGCGCCGCTGTTCGTGTTCGGCCACGCATGGGGCTGGCTGCTGCGTGACCAAGGGGTGCTGGCCTGGTCCGGCAACGGCGGCGCGTCGGCGTCGGTGACGGCCGGGACCTGGTGGGCCGCCCCGGCCGCCGCGGCAGCCGTCACGCTGGTGCTGTTCTGCTACTGGTGGGCAACGCTCGGCTCGGGCGGCCCGGACCGCGGCGCGGCCCGCGCGCGCTGGGTCGGCTGGTCTGCAACCATCACCGCCGCCCTGGCGCTGCTGATGGTCGCGGTACCGATGGTCATCGCGTGGCTTTACAACAGCACCGGGGCATTGGGCACGATCACGCGCTTCTTCGGCTTCAGCGGATCCGGGCACTGGTCGCCCGCCGCGCTCGCCGGCGTGGTGGCCGCGATGGCGGCGGTGGCACGGTCCTGCCAGGCACAGCTCGCCAAGCTGAAGCTGCCGGCCGACCCGTCCGGCTCCTCGCCCGGGCGGATGACGACGCTGGCCACCTGGGCCCGCGGCACGCTCACGCCGTGGCTGGCCAGCCTCATCATCATCGGCGTGGGCGCCTTCGCCACCTTGCTGTGGATCGGCAACGCGGCCAGGGCCGGCTACTCGGTGGGCGGGCTCTGGCCCGTCCTGGTCGCGGCCGGCATCGTGCTGGGCACGCGGGGCCTTGCCGACATCAACCGCACCTCGCTGCACGATTTCTACCGGTGGCGGCTGGCCGACGCCTACGCGGTCACCCGCCGCGCGGTACAGGCGAGGCGGTCCGAACACCGCGAAGAGCTGCTGGCGGAGGCGGCGCGCACGCGGCTGTCCGAGCTGGGCGCCCGCGACGGGGCGCCGGGCCTGGTGATCGCCTGCACCGCCAACATCAATGCCAACCGCGCCGTGCCCGCGGGCCGCGGCGGGTTCTGCCTGGCCTTCGACCCAGAGCAGGTGACCCTGCGCGGCGATCCGCACGACGGTGAGCCCGAGGTCCGCGCGAGCACCTCGGACTACGAGTACCTGCTCGGGCATACCCGGTTCACGCTCTTCGACGTGGTCGCGATCAGCGGCGCCGCCTTCTCGCCGTTGATGGGCGCCGCCACCCGGGGCGCGTACCGGATCCTGCTCACCTTCACCAACCTGCGCCTGGGCATCTGGATGCCGCACCCGGACGTGGTCCGCCGGGCACGGGCCTACCTGGATACCCCGCCGGACCTGCGGCGGGACGACAGCTGGTGGACGAGGTCGACGGCGCTGCTGCTGTTCTGGTACGTGGGGCGGCACCCGTTCTGGCACCGGGACCCCGGCCGGCGCCGGAAGGCCGAGGACCGGGAGGCGCGGCTCTGGGCGCACGTGCTCGACCTGCGCGAGCGCAGCACCCGGGCCGCGGGCCGGGCGCGGGCCGGGACCCGGCTGCGCGCGGCGGTGTGCTGGCGGGTGATGCAGCCGACGCTCGGCATGCTCTGGGCGGAGGCTGCCGGGCACACCAGTTACCGCTCCACCTGGGTCAACGTGACCGACGGCGGTCACTACGACAACCTCGCCCTGGTCGAAGCGCTGCGCCGCGGCGCGGAGAACATCGTCGTGCTCGACGCGAGCGGTGACCGCCCCAACACCTGGTTCACGCTTGGCGGGGCCATGGCGCTCGCCCGCTCCGACGCGGGGGTGGACATCACCCTCAACCCGACCGTCATGGCTCACAGCAACGGGGGGAAGCAGCCCGTCCTTGCCCCGGGCCAGGTGCTACAGCCCTGGGCGTGCGGCACGTTTGTCCGGCGCAGCGGCCCGGCCCTGAACGGGCAGGGGCACGCGGCCCCTGACGGGCGCGCGGCTGCCCCGGGAAACGTCTGGGTCTGCAAGCTGGGCTGGTGGGACGGAGCACCGTGGGACGTCCGCGCCTACGCCGCCGGTCATCCGGCCTACCCCTGCGACTCGACGCTCCGGCAACTCTACGACGGCGCCGAGTTCGAGGCCTACCAGGAACTCGGCGTCTGGTCGGTGAAGGCCGCGGCCGCCGCCAGGGGCGGGCTGCCCCTGGCGCTCCCGCCCGGCGGCTGACCCGGCACCGCCCGAACCCCCGGGCGCCGCCCGGCCCGAGCCGGGCGGCGCCCGGTCCAGGCCGGCCGGCACTCGCCAGCGGCGGATCCCGGGCCTGTCAGGCCAGGAGGCAGTAGACCTCGGTCCATACCTCCGCGGGGTCCTCGCGGTGCGGCCCGTAGATCTCCCACCGTGGGCCGGCGGGCCGCAGCCCTTGCGCGGCACACCAGTCGAGCACGGCCCGGTGGGCCGCTCCGAGCCCCGCATACGCCCCGCGGTGGACGGTCATCGCCGCCTGCCCCGCGGGCAGGGCCGAAGCCACCACGCGCCCGGTGAGCGGGCACGGCTGACTAAGCTCGACGCCGACCTCGACATGTGGCACGTCATCCAGGTACAGCATGACGTTCCGGCACCCGCGGCGGATCCCGCCGGCATGCAGGCAGGCCCACACCTCGCCCAGCAGTTCCGGCCACAGTGACGGGAACTCCTGCCACGTCGTCGCCGCGGCGATGACCGCGGTCGGGCGGGCGGTCATGTCGGTGCCGGTCACCTGATAGCTCACGTGCGGCCTCAGGGCTGGGCCGGCGGCGTCAACTCAAGGCAGGAGATCCCCCGCAGGTCGAGCCAGGCGCGGCCGCCGCCGCGGACAAGCCGGAGCATGACCCCCGCGCAGGTCGGGCAGCGGGCTACCAGCCCGGGGGCGCGGGTGTAGACGTGGGTCTGGGCGATGGCGCTGACGGTGCCGCAGCTGGCACACTGGCCGGTCGCGGCGGTGATGTCGGCGGTGAACAGTTCGCCGAGTTCCCCGCCGAGCATGTTCCCGTCGAGGTGAGCACTCATGACTGGCCTCCCGAGGGCCCGAAACGCTCGGTCTTGATGGTGCGGGGGTCGTGGCCGGCATTGACGAGGAGATCCGCTGCGGCCTCCACGAACCCGGTAGGCCCGCAGATGAACGCCGCCGGGTGACGGTCCGGCGCCCAGCCTGGCGCGGTGAGCACCCCGGCGCCGACCCGCCCGGGCGGCACCGGCCAGCCCGCAGGGGTGGCGCGGGTATACACATAAGCCACGTTGAGGCCGTCACCACGGCGCTGGCATTCGGCCAGTTCTTCGCCGTACAGGGCGTCCCCGGGGCCGCGGACCGAATACACCAGCCGGAACGGCGCCTGCGTCCCGGTGGCCGCGCGGGTACGGATCATCGCCATCAGCGGCACGACGCCGCTGCCCCCGGCCACCAGCAGCACCGGCGCGGGTGCGGGCTCCCAGATGAACCATCCGCCGATCGGCCCGCGCAGTTCCAGGGGATCGCCCACCGCAAGCACCTGCGCCAGGTACGGGGACACCTCGCCGTCGGGCAGCCGTTGCACGGTGAGCTGGACCTGGTCACCGTCCGGTGCGGAGGCGATCGAGTACGACCGCTGCACTGAATAGCCGTCCGGCGCCGTCAGCCGCACATCCACGTGCTGGCCCGAGCGGTGGCCGGGCCAGCCCGGGATATTCAAGACGATCGTCCGGGCGGTGGCCGTCTCCTCGCGAACCGAGGTGACGGTGCCTGCCCGCCAGGTCAGTCGCCCCAGTACCGCTGCTCCTGCCATGGGTCTCCGTAGTTGTGATAGCCCAGCGCCTCCCAGAATCCGGGCTCGTCCTCGGTCCGCAGATCGATGCCCGTCACCCACTTGGCCGATTTCCAGAGGTAGAGGTGCGGCACCAGGAGGCGGGCGGGACCGCCGTGCTCGGCGGCGAGCGCCGCACCGTCGTACTCGAATGCGATCCAGGCCCGGCCGCCGAGCAGATCGGCCACCGGCAGGTTGGTGGTGTAGCCACCATAAGAACGCGCGAGCGCGAAGCCGGCGCCGGTCTCGACCTCGGCCAGCAGCGTGTCCACCGGGACGCCCCGCCACGGCGTCCGGAGCTTGGACCATTTCGTCACGCAGTGCAGGTCGACGGTGATCTGCTCGCTCGGCAAGCCGCGGAACGCGGCCCAGTCCCAGGTGCGCGCCTGCCCGGTCTCGGTGGTGATGCGGAACTCCCACGAGGCCAGGTCCACCCGGGGCGTCGGCCCGGCCGACAGCACCGGGAAGTCGGTGACCAGGTACTGGCCCGGGGGCAGGTCCTCCCCGCCGGGGCGCCTGCGACCGTGAAAACCACGTGACACGATTCCCATGACGGCAAGCTTCCCACCGCCGGCCGCGCTGGTCGACCACCCCCGGCCCGGTTAAGCTCGGCGCGTGGCTGCCGGACGACCGCCATTGTTCTGCGACGTTGCCCTGGCTGAGCGGATCGAGCGGGCTGAGGCGCAGCTCGTCGCCGAGGCTGGCGCGGCCGCGCACCGGCGCCGGGCGGACGCGGCGGGCTTCGTGATCCCCGTTGCTGGCGGGGTGGCGAGCTTCGCCGAAGCGGGCTCGCCGTTCAACAAGGTGGCCGGCCTCGGCTTCGCCGGCATCCCCGGCGCGGCCGCCCTCGATGAAATCGAGGTGGCCTTCGCCGCCCGCGGCGCCCCGGTGCAGGTCGAGCTCGCCCACCTCGCCGATCCCGCCATCGGTGCCCTCCTGACCGGGCGCGGCTACCGGCTCGCCTCGTTCGAAAACGTGCTCGGCCTCGCCCTCACCGGCGAGCCCGGGCGGGTCGCGCCGGCGGGGGTCGAGGTCCGGCAGATCCGGGCCGGTGAGTTCGAGTCCTGGCTCGACGTCGTGGCGGAGGGGTTCGCCCACCCGGACACGTCGGGGGTCCCCGCCCACGAAGAGTTTCCGCGCGAGGTCATCGCGAGAGCCGAGCGCGATGACACCGGCATGACGCGCTACGTCGCGCTCCTTGACGGCGTGATCGCGGGAGGCGCCCGCCTCCGGACGGCCGAGGGCATCGCGCAGCTCACCGGCGCGGCGACCGCCCCGGCCCACCGCCGGCGTGGTGTCCAGACCGCGCTGCTGTCGGCCCGGCTGGCCGACGCCGCGGCCGCCGGCTGCGATATCGCGGTTGTCACCACGCAGCCGGGGTCAAAGTCTCAGCGGAACGTGCAGCGCCAGGGCTTCGACCTGCTCTATACCCGCGCCGTCCTGGTCAAGCAGCCCCGGGCCGCCCCGCGCTGACCGTTCCACCTTCCGGGCGCGTCAGGGCGGCGGAGCGGTGTCGGGATGCCCCCTCGCACCGCAACCTACGGGGCGATCCCCGGCGGCGGCGATGATTTCGCCGGCGCCGCGGCCGCGGCGGCGTGCTCGGCGTCGTAGGCGTAGATCCAGTCGTTATGGCTGAGCGGGTCCTCGTCCGCGAACGCCGCGTCCCTGGCCAGCTGCTCCGGGCCGTCGGGAAGATGGTGGTGGGGGATCCGGCCCCGGCTGGCCTCCTGCACCTGGCTGGCCCGCGGCAACCGCACCTTCTCATAACGCGCCAGCGCCGCGGGCGGATCCCATGGCCCGGCGGCGAGGCAGGCGGCCAGGGCCGCCGCGTCCTCGATGGCCTGCCCGGCCCCCTGGGCGTAGAACGGCAGCATCGGGTGCGCGGCGTCACCCAGCAGCGCAATCCGGCCGTTCACCCACCGCGGCAGCGGCGCGCGGTCCAGCACCGACCAGCGCCCGACGTGCCCGGCCGCCGCGATAAACTCGCCCAGCCGCGGGTCCCAGCCGGCGAACTCGGCAGCCAGATCCGCGGCCTGGCCCACCGCCGACCAGGACTCCACCGCGCCGGGGCGGGCCGGGCTGAACGCCACGAGATTCACCAGCCGCCCGCCGCTGACCGGGTAGTGCACCAGGTGATGGCGGTAGCCGAGCCACAGCGTTTGCACCGGCCGCCGCGCGAACGCCGGCGCGCCGCTGGCGGGGACCAGCGACCGCCAGGCGCACAGGCCCGATTCGCGCGGTGGGCTTGCGGCGGTGACGTGTTCCCGCAGCACCGAATGAATCCCGTCGGCGGCCACCACCACGTCGGCGCGGACCGGGGCGCCGGAGCTGAACGTCAGCGTGACCCCGCCGGCGTCCTGCGTGACGCCCGTGCAGCGGCGGCCGAGCTTGACCGCCTCATCCGGGATGGCCGAGCGCAGCATCTCCAGGAGGTCGGCTCGGTGCATCGTCCAGGTGTGCTCCCCGTACCGGCGAACACACGCGTCACCGAGCCGCTGGACGAACAGCACCGTGCCGTCCGCCCAGCGCCGGAACTCCCAGCCGGCCTCCAGCGCGACACCGGCCCGGTCCAGCCCGGGCGCGGACGGCAGCCGCCGCAGGAGCCGGGCCGCGTTCGGCGCCACCACCAGGCCGGCTCCCACCTCACCGAGCGCCGCCGCCTGCTCGTAGACGGTCGCGGCCAGGCCAGCGCGGCGCAGGAACGCGGCGGCCGCCAGGCCGCCGATCCCTCCGCCTACCACCGCGATGCGGCCGCCGCGCCGCGGCGGGCCCGCCGCACCGAGCGGCCCGGTCTCGGTCAGCGCGGGTCTCCCGGCGCCGGCGAGCCGCCCAGCCACTGGGCGCCCTCGCCGTAGAGGCGCGTGACGGCCTCGCCGGTCAGCCCCGGCAGCCCGGTCTTCACCGTGAAGCCGGCCTTGGTCTGGAGGTAGCCGAGGTGCCGGTAGCCGACCGGGAACCGGGCAAGCAGCTCGGGGTCGAGGCTGAGC
>Ga0318564_10000638_pt1 | contig 10582 bp, 9 predicted proteins | sample GRESIP066b5f20_FD_203479 | JGI IMG/M metagenome (GOLD analysis project Ga0318564, IMG submission 203479) | Tropical soil microbial communities from Luquillo Experimental Forest, Puerto Rico - GRE.SIPMG.066b5f20 | ecosystem: Environmental > Terrestrial > Soil > Tropical forest > Bulk soil...
ACCTACCCGGTCGCCACCGAACCCGCATCAGACAGCACCGTCATCGCCTACGATCTGCCGGGATTGCCCGCGACCTTCTTCCTCGATGCGCACCACCGCATCGTGAAGCGGGTCTACGGGGCGGTCACCCAGGCGGAACTGACCTCAGGAACCGCCCTCATCAACCAGCGGGCGAAGTGAGGCTTGGCACGATGTCGACCCCCATCAAGACCGATCCCCCGTCCGTCCCGCTCCGGCATGGCGGGTGGCCGGTCCACCGGATGCCCCGGTGGCTGCTGGCGGCCGGTCTGCTCGTGCTCGTGGGGGCGGTCCTGGTCGGGCTCGCGATTCACCCCACGCGGTCACAGCGAGCCACCGACATGAACGGGTTCCTGCACGACATGACCACCGACATCCAGTCCTGCGCGGGCGGCGTCAGGGAGTCGCTCTTCGCCATGCACGCGATCGAGTCCGGGGCCAGTCATGACCTGCCGACCGCGATCCACATCGCCAGCTACGGCGCGTCCAACTGCTCGCCCGCGAACAACGAGCTGCTCGCCGACCTCACCCAGTACCAGGTCAGCGAGTCGCTCGCCAGTTTCGGCCTGCCGAGGGTGGTGAACGGCCTGATTACGTGGGCCTTCCCCTACGCTCAGCGGGTCCAGAACGATGTCGCCGGTGTGCTCCGGGCCAGCGGCGCGGCGCGCGCGGCCGCTACCGTCAAGCTTCACCGTGATCTGCGGGCACTGGACGCCCAGCGCGCGTACGTGAACAAGATCATGATGAGGGCGGTGACCGCGACCTCCGCCACCGGGAAACTGCCGGTCCTGCCCGGCTGACGTTCCCCGGGTCAGGTGGCGCTGAGCCCGATGCTCTCCAGGGCCGCCGCAAAGGCGTCCTCCCAGGACGGCCCCTGGCTCACGCCCGATGGCGGCTTGACCCGGTCCAGCGTGGCCAGCGTGATGCCCACCATCTCGGCGGGCCGCGCTGAGGTCACGGCGGCATCCCCCAGATCGAGTTCATGCTGGAGGTTGTCCCGGCCGTGGCCCTGGACAACGTCGAGCAGCAGGAGCGGCCGCCCCACGGCGCGCGCCTCGGCGCACGTGTCTCCCGAACTCGTGATCACCAGGTCGGCCGCGGCCATGAGCACCGGGATCTGGTCGGTATACCCGAAGACGTGCAGCCGCGGCCGGCCGGCCGCGGCGGCCCGCAGCCGGCTCTCCAGCTGGGCGTTGCGCCCGGCCACCGCCAGCACCTGCACCCCGGCGTCCGCGAGCGCCGCGGCGGCCTGGGCCAGCGGGCCCAGGCCCCACGCCCCGGACATGAGGAGCACGGTGCGCTCCGCCACCTCCAGGCCGAGGTCGACCCGGGCCCGGTCCTGGGCGGGCGGGTCGAGGAAGCCGGGCCGGACCGGCGGCGGGATGACCTGCACCCGGGCCCGCGGCTCGTACCTGCGCACCGCGGCCTCGGCGGCCAGCGAGGTGACCAGGTACAGGTCGACGTTGGGATGAACCCAGAGCCGGTGCGGTGTGACGTCGGTACACAGCACGACGTGGCTCATGCCCGGGTACCGGTCGGCCAGCGCGCTGACGGCCGACACCGCGGTCGCGAACACCGACACGGCGAGATCAGCCGGGTGGGCATCGAGGTAGTCACGCAGCCGCGGCACGAGCTGCCGCCGGGCGGCCGCGTCGGCGAGCAGCGCGAGACGGCTCCCGGGGCGCAGCGCGGCGAAATGGAACGCGTCGTACAGGCCGGGCACCGCGAGCATGGTGCGGAACACCGCCTCGCCAGCGGACCCGCCACGCCGCCCGAGCAGGCGCATCGCATCCAGGATCTCCGTGGACCAGCCACGCTCGGCGAGCGAGGACGCGAACACCTGGGCGGCGACATCATGCCCGGCCCCGAGCGAGCCGGATAGCAGCGCCGCCTGCCTCATGCCCCGCTCCCGTCGAGCTCGGCGCCCGTGCCGGTGAGCCAGTCGAGGTAGCGGCGGACGCCGACCGCGAACGAGGTCTGCGGCGACCAGTCAAGCAGCTCCTTGGCCCGCCGGTTGGAGACGCTCACCCCCTGGTAGTCGGCCGTGCGGGCGGGCATGTACTCGACCGGCACCGGCCGGATGAGCTCCCGGACGGTGTCGGCGATCTCCCGCACCGACACCGGGGCGCCCCCCTCCAGCGCCAGTACCTGGTCGGCCGCGACCGGGGCCAGCGCGCGGACGTGCGCGTCGGCGAGGTCTCCCACGAAGACGTAGTTGCGCTGCTGCTCCCCCGTCCCGGCGATGGTGATCGGCGTGCCTTCCAGCGCGGCGCGGACGAACCGGGCGACGACCAGCACGTCCCGCATCCGCGGCCCGTACGGGATGCCGTAGCGCAGGATCGTGAAGCGCTGCCCGTACATCTCGCGGTAGCTGTGCACGAGCAGTTCGGCGGCCAGCTTGGTCGACACGTAAACGTGCCCAGCCTGGGTCAGGTCGACCGGGGCGTCCTCGCCGCGCTCCCCGTTGCCCACGGTCGCGCCGTACACCCAGACGGTGCTCGCGAGCAGCACCCGGGCACACTGCTGCTGGCGCGCGGCCTCCAGCACCCGGGCGGTGCCTTCCACGTTCAGCCGGACCGCTGCCACCGGGTCCGCCGCCACGTCGTTCACATCGGACGCCCCGGCCAGGTGGAACACCGCGGCGCAGCCAGCCAGGGCGTCCGCCAGCCCGGGCGCGTCGAACAGGTCCTGCTCGTAGTACCGCGCGGCCGGGTTGCGCCAGCGCGGGGCGGGATCGATCACCCGGACCTGGTGACCCGCCTGCACCAGGTGGTCCACCACATGGGAGCCGATGAAGCCACCGCCTCCGACGACCGCGACCAGCATGCTTTCCCCACTCCGTCAGCGTGATCCTCTATCGCAAGGAACGTCGCACCTCCGAGCGCAGGCCCGGCTCACCCTACGGTGAGCGCGTCATGGACGGTGGCGACGGCTGTGAGGACCTCGTCCACTTCGCCGTCGGTCATGTCCGAGTGCACCGGCAGGCAGATGTGCCTCGCGGCCAGCTCCTCCGCCACGGGAAGCGGCGGCCCGGCGTACTCCGCCAGCACCGGCTGCCGGTGCAGCGGAAGATCGTAGACCTCACCGGACAGCTTCACCTGGAAGCGCTGGGCCAGCTCCGACTTGAACCGCGCCCGGTCCAGGCCCGGTGGCAGCAGCGCGATGTACTTGTAGATGTTGCTCCGGCACTCCGGGGGCTCAGCCAGCGGCTGCAGCCCATCCAGGCCGGCCAGGGCCTTGTCGTAAGCGGCCGCCACCACCCGCCGCCGGGCGATGAACTCCTCCATCCGGCGCAGGTGCACCAGGCCGGTGACCGCGTGCAGCTCGCTCATGCGCCAGGCCGAGCCGAGCCGCACGTGGTGGTTGGCGGTGAACGCACCCTTGCCCTGGTCCCGGTAGATCCGCGCCTCCTGGGCGATCTCCTCCGACGCGGTGAGGACCATCCCGCCCTCCCCGCTGGTGACGACCTTGGTCGGGTAGAACGAGAACGCCGCCGCCACCCCGAACGAGCCCGCGAAACGGCCGTCGAGCGTCGACCCGTGGGCGTGCGCGGCGTCCTCGACCAGGGCGATGCCCCGCTCGTCACACAGCGCCCGCACCTCGTCGATCCCGGGCGATATCAGCCCTCCGATGTGGACGATCACCACGGCGGCCGTGCGTGGGGTCAGCGCCGCCGCCGTGGTGGCGGCGCTGAGTGCGAACGTGGCCGCGTCCACGTCGGCGAAGACCGGCCTGGCCCCGGCCTGCAGGACCGCGGCCGCGGTCGCGTAGAACGTGTTGGCGGGCACGACCACTTCACGCCCGCGCACGCCGACGGCGCGCAGGGCGATGTCGAGCGCGGCGGTGCCGCTGGCGACGCCCACGGCCTGCGGCCCGTGCGGGGACGGGGGACGGGAGCCGGCCGCCGCGCGGGGACCGGTGTGGGCAGCGGCGAACGCCTCCTCAAACCGGCGCGTGTAAGGTCCCAGCGTGAGCGCGCCACTCGCGAGGATCTCGGTGACCGCCGCGGCGATCTCCGCCCGGTCGCTGGCAGGGAACACGACGCGCGCTGATGGCACTCCCAACGGATCCCCTTCGTAAGAACCGTCCGCGCCCCGGTATCAACGGGGCTCATGCACGGGGCACCCCGACTTTGCCATGATTCCAGGAACAGCGAACAAGGGCACGCCAGTGTCGCACGTGTCGCCAGCCACTATGACATCGGATAACCGCTAGAACCGGCAGAGGACTCAATCGTGACCAACGAAGGGGACAATTGCGTGCATAACCGGCGGTACCGGGGCGCCGCGCTCGCCGGGCTCACGGCGGCGGGGCTGGCCGTCGCGCACGCCGGCCCCGGGCTCACCGCCGTCGGCCCGCTGCGGCGCCGGCTGTTTCCCCGGCTGGCCGGGCTGGGCAAGCCCGGTCACGTGGCGCTCACCTTTGACGACGGCCCCGACCCGGTCAGCACCCCCGCCTTCCTCGACCTGCTGGCGGCCCGGCGGCTGCACGCCACGTTCTTCATGCTCGGCTCCATGGTGGCCCGGGCGCCGCAGCTGGCGGCCGAGATCGCCGCGGCCGGGCATGAAGTCGCGGTCCACGGCTGGGATCACCGGTACACAATCCTGCGCAGCCCGTGGGACGTGTCGAGCGATCTGGCCCGCGCCCATGATGCCGTCGCAGAAGCGACCGGCCAGCGGCCCCGGTTCTTCCGCCCCCCTTACGGCGTCCTGTCCTCGGGCGCGATCGTCGCCGCACAAAGGCTGGGGCTGACGCCGGTCCTCTGGAGCAGCTGGGGCAAGGAATGGGCGCCCGGCGCCACCCCGGATTCGGTGTTCGCCACGGTGGCCATGCACCTCACCGGCGGCGCCACCGTCTTGCTCCACGACTCGGACTGCACCTCACCACCGGGGGCCGCCGCCGCCGCGCTCGGCGCGCTGCCCTGGCTGCTGGACGAGTGCTCGGCCCGGGGACTGGCCGTGGGGACCCTGGCCGACCACGGGCTGAGACATGACGGCGGGCGGGCAGGGTAGCCCACCCATCGGCAGCGAGCCCAAACTCGCGTAATGTCGTATCGAGGCGGCATCGGCCCGAATCCTGAGGAGGCCTTCAGCTTCCGCCCAGGAAGATGCTGCTTACTTGTACGAGGACTATTCAGTGCGCGGGCCGCGGGTCTGGCAGCCGACAACCTGAGACCGGATCAAGGCCAGTTCCGGGCAGAGGCGGTGGAGATGCAGGAAGGTCACGGCAGCGGGGACCAATCGCCAGAGGCGTCCGGCAACTGGTTCCCGTTTCCGCCCGAGGCTGCCGAGCCCGAGGGGGATGACACCTCGCCCGGCACCTCGTGGGCCCCGTCGCCCGCCCCGCCACCTTCCGACCAGCCCGGGCACACCCAGCCGATCCAGCCCGGGTACATCCAGCCCGGGCACAGCCAGCCGGGACAAGCCAAACGGGAGGACCCACCCAGCGCCCCGGCCACCGAGCTCGGGACCTGGACGATGTCGGCCAGCGGCCAGGGAGCCTGGGAGCCGCCCCCGGGCGGCCACGGCGGCTGGGGGCCGCCGCCCGGCGGCGGGTACGGCCAGCCGGGCGGGTACGGCCAGCCGGGCGGTTACGGCCAGCCGGGTGGGCCGCCGCGGCGGCGGCGCGGCAGCCACCCGCTCGTCTACGTGCTGGTGGCGCTGGTCGCGGCCGCGCTCGGCGCGGGCGCGGTGTTCGCTCTCCAGTCGGAGTCGCAGTCCTCGGGCAGCACCAGCAGCGGCAGCTTGCCGCCCCAGGAAATCCCGTCGCCGGGCAGCAGCCAGGGCGGCGACACCAACACCTCGGGCATTGACGTCCACGCCGTGACGGCCAAGGTCGAGCCGGGGGTGGTCGACATCACGTCCACCCTGCGCTACTCGGGCCAGGTCTTCGAGGGTACCGGGATGGTTCTGACCTCGTCCGGGCTGGTGCTGACCAACAACCACGTGGTGGACGGCTCCACCGGTCTGACGGCGACCATCGTCTCCTCGGGCCGCCGGTACGCCGCCCAGGTGGTCGGCACCGACGCGACCGAGGACGTCGCCCTGCTCAAGCTCACCGGTGTGTCGGGGCTCAGAACGGTCCAGGTCGGCGACTCGTCCAAGGTCACGGTGGGGACCCAGGTGGTGGCCATGGGGAACGCGGGCGGCCAGGGCGGCACCCCGACCGTGACCAGCGGGTCGATCACCGCGGTGGGCCGCACGATCACCGCGAGCGATTCCGGCTCGAACACCAGCGAAACGCTCCGCAACATGCTCCAGACCAACGCGCCGATCGCGGAGGGCGACTCCGGCGGCCCGCTGTCGAACGCCGCCGGCCAGGTGATCGGCATGGACACGGCGGCGAACACCCAGTCCTTCGGCGGGTCAGGCACGAGCGAGGGTTTCGCCATCCCCATCAACCGCGCGCTGAGGATCGTCAGCCAGATGGCCGCGGGACACGGCAGCGCCACGATCCACATCGGCCAGCCCCCGTTCATGGGCATCGCGGTCGCGAGCACCTCGTCGAACGCGGTCAGCTCGGCTGACACCCCGCGGCAGCAGCTCCAGCAGCTGCAGCAGGCCGCGGCGGACCAGCCCGGCTCCGGGTTCAGCAACTCCATCAACAGCAACGGCCGGTGCCTGTCCAACGGCTCGGGCAGCCCGGTTCCGAACCCGATCGCCCCGGCCGGCAGCGGCACGCTGATCGCCGGTGCGTTCTGCAACGCGCCGGCCGACGCGGCGGGCCTGACGGGAGGCGACGTGATCCTGGCCATCAACGGCCAGCCCGTGGGCGCGCCGTCCACCCTGACCAACGTGCTCGGCCGGTACCACCCGGGCGACCGCGTCACCGTCACCTGGATGGACCCGGGCGGCCAGCGGCACGCCAGCTCGCTCACGCTGATCGCGGGCCCGGTCAGGTAGCCGGGCGGTCAGCCGGTCATGCGGTCAGCCAGGCGCGCAGCTTGGCCTCGCACTCGGCGATCTGCGCGAGCGGCACGTGCTCGCCGACGCTGTGCGCGACCTCCGGATCGCCCGGGCCGTAGTTGACCGCGGGCACGCCGAGGATGGCGAACCGGGCCACGTCCGTCCAGCCGAGCTTGGCCCGCGGCATCCCGCCAACCGCGGTGAGCAGGCCCGCGGCGGCCGGGTTGGTCAGCCCGGGCCGGGCCCCGGGCGCCGCGTCGGTGATCTCCACCTCGAAGCCGCCGAACACCGCGCGCACATGCTCCGCCGCCTGGTCGACGGTGCGGTCCGGGGCGAACCGGTAGTTCACCGTGACCACGCACTCGTCCGGGATCACGTTGCCCGCGACCGCGCCGGAGATCCCTACCGCGTTCAGCCCCTCGTGGTAGGTGAGCCCATCGACCTCGGGTTCGCGCGGGCGGTAGGACCGCAGCACGTCGAGGATGGCGCCCGCGCCGTGAATGGCGTTGTGCCCTCGCCACCAGCGTGCGCTGTGCGCGCGCATCCCGCGCGCGGTGACGTCGGCCCGCATGGTCCCCTGGCAGCCGCCCTCGATCAGGCCGCCGGTCGGCTCCAGCAGGACCGCCAGGTCGCCCACGAGCAGCTCGGGCGCGTTGCGGGACAGGCGCAGCAGGCCGTTGCGCTCGGCCTCGACTTCCTCACCGTCGTAGAAGACATAGGTCACGTCGCGGGACGGCTCAGCCAGCTGGCCCGCCAGCCGGAGCTGCACGGCCACGCCGGACTTCATGTCACAGCTGCCGCAGCCGTACAGCAGATCACCTTCGGTGCGCGAGGGAAGGTTGCCGGCCACCGGCACGGTGTCGAGGTGCCCGGCCAGAATCACCCGCTGCGGGCGGCCGAGGCCGGTCCGCGCGACGACCGCGTTCCCGTCCCGCCGCACCGTCAGATGGGGCAGTTCGGCCAGGGCGCCAGCGATCGCGTCGGCCAGCACCTGCTCGTCGCCGCTGACCGAGGGGACGTCGACCAGGGCGGCGGTCAGCGCCGCGGCGTCACGCGAAAGATCAAGGTCCACGCCCCGCAGCCTAGGACATGCCCCGTGGCCGCCGGTCATGAGATAACAGACGAGCAACACCTACGCACAACGGGAGTGCCATGTTCCACGTTGATTCCGAGGTCGGCCACCTGCGGCAGGTGGTACTGCACCGCCCTGACCTGGAGCTCAAGCGCCTGACCCCCGACAACGCCGCCGACCTGCTCTTCGACGACGTGCTCTGGGTGACCCGGGCCCAGGCCGAGCACGACGCGTTCGCCAGCGCGCTGGCCTCGCGCGGGGTGATCCTCCATTACTACGGCGATCTGCTGACCCAGACGATCGAGATCCCGGAGGCGCGCGCATACATCCTTGACCGGGTGTTCGACCCCCGCCGGCACGGGCCGCTGGCCGCGGCCACCCTGCGCGCCGCGATGGACGGGCTCGACCCGGCATCGCTGGCGAGGTACCTGGCCGGCGGGATCACCAAGCGCGAGATCGCCGAGCTCGGGCCGGAGCCGAAGAGCATCGCCTTCCACTCGCTCGAGCCCGACGGCTTCGTGCTTCCCCCGCTGCCGAACCTGCTGTACCAGCGGGACACCTCGTGCTGGATCTACGGCGGCGTGTCCATCAACGCGATGCGCAAGCAGGCCCGGATCGGCGAGACCGTCACCGACGAGGCGATCTACCGCTGGCACCCGATGTTCGCCGCGGCGGGATTCGAGGTCTGGTACCACGGCGCCGACGCCGCCCCGGCCACGATCGAAGGCGGCGACGTCCTCGTGATCGGGAACGGGGCGGTTCTGGTCGGGATGAGCGAGCGGACCACCCCGCAGGCGGTCGAGGTGCTCGCCCAGCGGCTGTTCGCGGCCGGGGCGGCCCGCTGCCTGGTCGCGATCGACATGCCGAAGACGCGCGCGTTCATGCACCTGGACACGCTGCTGACGATGGCGGACCACGGGGTGTTCACCAAGTACGCCGGGATGGGGATGCTGCCGTCCTACACGATCGAGCCGGGCGCGAGCGCCAGCGAGCTCAAGGTCACCGATCACCCGCCGGAGGACATGCACAGCGCGATGGCCGCCGCGCTCGACCTGCCGTCCATCACCGTCCTTACCGCCGTGCAGGACGTCCGCTCCGCGCAGCGGGAGCAGTGGGACGACGGCTGCAACGTGCTGGCGGTCGAGCCGGGGGTAGTCATCGCCTACGAGCGGAACGTGACCACCAACGCCTACCTGCAGGACAACGGCATCGAGGTGATCACCGTCCCCGGCGGGGAGCTGGGCCGGGGCCGCGGCGGCCCGCGCTGCATGAGCTGCCCGATCGAACGCGAAGCCTGAGCCATGCCGCCCGTCCCGGTGTCCGCCACCCTGGCCGCGAACGAGATCCTCATCCGCAGGCGGCAGGCCGGTGAGCCGGTGTTGCCGCTGTCCTTCGGCGAGTCCGGCCTGCCCGTGCACCCGCTGCTGCGGGGCGCCCTGACCCACGCGGCCGGCAACAACTCCTACGGCCCGGTGGCCGGTCTGCCGGACCTGCGCGAGGCGGCCGCGGGCTACTGGGACCGGCGCGGCCTGCCGACGGGGCAGGAGTCGGTGATCAGCGGGCCGGGCAGCAAGTCGCTCCTGTTCGGCCTGCTGCTGGCCATCGGCGCGGACGTCGCCGTGCCCCAGCCGAGCTGGGTCAGCTACGCCGCCCAGGCCACACTGGCCGGCGCCCGGCCGCATTTCGTGCCCACCCCACCGGGTGAGGGCGGCATCTGCGACCCGGCCTCGCTCGTCCGTGTGCTCGAGGGGGCCAGGGCGGCCGGCCGCCGGATCGGCGCGGTGCTCGTGACCGTGCCCGACAACCCCACCGGCCGGCTCGGCGACCCCGCCACCGTGCAGGATCTGGCCGACGTCGCGGCCCGGTACGACCTGGTCGTCATCTCCGACGAGATCTACCGGGATCTCGTGTTCGATTCGGCGGCCGCGCTGGCCAGCCCGGTCGACTTCGACCCGGAGCGCACCGTGGTCACCACCGGGCTCAGCAAGAACCTGGCGCTGGGCGGCTGGCGGATCGGGGTGGCCAGGGTCCCGGACGGCCCGCTCGGCCGGACCCTGCACGACCAGCTGATCGGCATCGGCAGCGAGATCTGGTCCTCCGCCTCTGGCCCGGTCCAGGAGGCCGCGGCGTTCGCGTTCGGTGAGCCGCCCGAATTGGCCGAACGGATAGCCCGCAGCCGGTCCCTGCACGAAGCCGTCTGCCGTGCCGTGGCGGACCGGTTCGCCGCCGCCGGGGTGATCGTCCCCGAGCCGCAGGCGGCGTTCTACCTTTACCCGGACTTCGACCCCTGGCGGGAGCACCTGGCCAGGCAGCACAGGGTGACCACCGGTCCCGGCCTGGCCGCCCTGCTGCTGGAGCGGTACGGGGTGGGAGTGCTGCCCGCGAGCGCGTTCGGCGAGGACGAGGCCGTGCTGCGGGTGCGGGTCGCAACCGGGCTGCTGTACGGGGACACCGACGCCGAGCGCGAGCGGGCGCTGGACGCGGCCGACCCGGTGAGCCTGCCCTGGATCGCCGCCTCGCTGCGCAGGCTGCAGGACGTCCTGGCCGAGCTCGCGCCGTAGCGGAGCCCCGATGACGCCTAGAGCGG
>Ga0318564_10000641_pt1 | contig 10571 bp, 10 predicted proteins | sample GRESIP066b5f20_FD_203479 | JGI IMG/M metagenome (GOLD analysis project Ga0318564, IMG submission 203479) | Tropical soil microbial communities from Luquillo Experimental Forest, Puerto Rico - GRE.SIPMG.066b5f20 | ecosystem: Environmental > Terrestrial > Soil > Tropical forest > Bulk soil...
GCAAAGGGTGAGGGTGGTATGGACGCTCTCATCGCCATGGGCGAGCGCCTTGGTGGGCTCGTCGACAAAATCACCGCCTTAGACCTCTCCACGCACGATGGAGCATTGTCGGCTGAGCAGGCTGCGGCGTTGATGGACATCCGGCTGGGCGCCAAGGAGGCCACCGAGCTTCTCGACGTCTACAACAAGGGTGTCCTCAAGGTAGCGGTGTTCACGCACATGGATGCACAGCTGGCCATCGAGGGTGTTCAGGATCCACAGAACCACAACGCCACCCTCGACGTCCCCGAGTTCGGCCGGAAGTTCTCGCGCGAGGGCGCGGGTTACACCGATCCGACGCTGGACGAGGGCCGTCTGCGCATGCTGGTGGGCGAGGAGGTCTGGCAGGAGATCTGCGAGGTCGAGGAGGTACCGGCGCACGTCGAGTACACCTTCAGCCTTAAGAAACTGTTCGATCGGGCCGAGAAGGACATCAAGCTCTACGACACCATCGGAGAGTGCATGACCTTCGGCGAGCCCAAGGCACCGCGCCTCAACGACCGGAAGATGACCTGATCCTGGGAGCGGTAATGGAGCGTAAAAAAGCTGGCTCAGAGGATTGGGCCATCACAGCCGCACGCCAGTTCGCGGCGTCCGCCAGCGGACGCGGGCTGGCCATCCCGGTCGACGCGGTGGCCGAGGTGTTTCGGCAGATCGAGACGATCGACGTCGACCTGTCGGGGATCGAGCGTGTCTACAACACCGAAGAGGCCGCGCAGTTCTTCGACAAGAGCCCGCAGTGGATGTACTGGGCGATGAAACCGCGCGACGACGGTGGTGGCGGCTGGTTCTACTACCCCGCCGACGACAACCATGCTGAGCCCTGGCTGATCGAACCCGAGCGGCGCGGCGCCAAGGGGATCCGCCGGTTCAACCTCAAGGTGATTCAGGACATGGCGGTCTCGCTGTACCAGAAGGGCGGGATGCGCTCCATCGATGAGCTGCAGGAGATCATCAAGCGGGTGCAGCTGGCCCGCACCGGCCGGTGGGCGCCGGAGCCACCGAAGAAGAAGACCCGGCGTAAACGCAAACCTAAAGCGGAGGCATCGTTGAAGAATGGATCAGTCGGCCAAGAATCTGCTTGACATACATTTCGCGACCGGCCGCACCAAGTGCCTGACCTACCTGGCCGGTCTGAGCCCCGCGTCGCTGCTGCACCCGATGGGACGCGGCACCGGCGTGAGCATCATGGACGAGTACGGCGAGCAGTACCTGGACTTCAACGGCGGCGCCCAGCTGCCGTTCGGGCACCGTGACGCCGACGTCGCCAACATGGCACTGGTGCAACTGCAGGAGCACACCTGGTTCGGCGACTACGGCGACTACCAGGACCGGCTGGTGGCCGACTACGCCGCGCTGCTCTCCGATCGCTTCCCGCAGAAGAACGGCCCGCCGTTAAAGGTCATGTTCACTCCGTCGGTCTACGAGGCACGCATGACCGCCGCCCAGATCTGCATCTGCCCGCCGTCGCAGGGCGGCTATTTCCTGAGCCTGCTGACCCCCGAGGGGATCCCGCGTGAAGGCGGCGAGGTGCAGGACGAGGTGCATCGGGCCCGCGCGCAGCGGCTGAAGATCATCGCCGACGAGTTGGACACCGGCTTCGGGCGCACCGGCAGCTTCTGTCTGTTCGAGCAGTACGTCACCCCCGATGTCATCCTGCTCGGCTCGGCGGGCACCGGCGGCCTGCCGTGCAACGCGGTGCTGGCGCCGGGTCCGCTGTTTGAGACGGAGTCCTTCGGCCAGCTGATCCAGCACATCGCGCCTACCCCCAACCCGATCGCCTGCGCGGTGGGCAACGCCATTGTGCCGCGCATCAACGAGTCGCTGCTGGCGCAGGTCCGCAACGTGGCCGGGACTCTGGCCATGGATCTGGCCACGGTGTGCGAGCAGTTCAGCGACGTCCTGCACTCCACCCCCGGCGTCGGGCTGATCCGCACCATCAAACTCAATGCTCCCAGCCGGGCCGAGGATTTCCGCCGTCGCTGCCGTCACGCGGGCCTGCTCATCCAGCCCAACCTGCGGCTGTCCCCGCCGCTGACCGTCACCGCCCAGCAGGTGCGGATTGCGGTGGACGCGGTGGCGGCGGCGTGCATCGACATGGAAGAGGTGGTGCTGTGAGAGATTTCATCGACCTGGCGCTGTCCACCGAGGAGGCCGAGCGCGTCTACCACATCCGGCCGGAGCTGAAGGAGGGCTGTCCCACTTGCGAGGGCAACGGTACCTATCGCTGGCAGGGCCAGGACCACGACTGTGACTGCCAGCGCCAGCTGCAGCTGGCCAAGCACTACACCGCCGCCGGGATCGGCAAGGATTTCCAGCGGCTGAGCCTGGACGACTGGCACGGCGACGAGCAGATCCGTCAAGAGGTCGAACACTATTTGGAGCACTGGAAGGGTTACGTCGATCTGGGCCGGGGGATCATCTTCTACGGGGACTATGGCACGGGCAAGACCTTCCTGGCCAACATGATCCTCAAGTACCTGGTCCGCGAGGGGGTGAGGTGCTACGCCACCACCTTCTCCGACATGATCGAGGAATTCACCGCCACCTGGGGTGACAAGACTAAGAAGCAGTGGTTTCAGGACACCTTCATGTACACCGGGGTGCTGCTCCTCGATGAGTTGGGCAGGGAGGGCCGCAGCAGCCACAATCTGCCGCAGTCCACCTTCGATCGCATCCTGCGCAACCGGGTCCAAAACGCCCGTCCGACACTGCTGACCACCAACATCAAGCCCGACGACCTCGACCTGGGCTACGGGGGCGCGGTGCTGAGCCAGCTCAAGCGGTCCTGCTTCACCGTGGAAGTCACCGGCAGCGATTACGGGCCCACCAACTTCCGGCTGGGTAATGCCCAGGTCAGCGCCCAAGAGAGGCGCCCGGTCGTATGAGAAATCTGCTGCACCGGCTGTGGATGCGGATCCTGCGTACCTTCGGGCTGGGCGATGAGTGAGGGGTTGGGCGATGAGTGAGGGTTTCAGGGTCTCCGGTGACGGGACAAAGTTTGCCGTTGAACTCAAGGTGATCTACGAGGACGGCGCTGATGCGGAGGAGATCCAGAAGATGCTCACCAGCAGCTGCGGCGAGGCGTTTGCGGAGATCGAGAAAAGGATAGGGCGGCGCTGAGTGAGTGAGCTGGAACGGCGCCTGTTGGCCAACCTGACCGATAACCACGAGATGGGCACGGCGTGGGAGCTGGGGCTGCGCAGCGTGCACTTCACCGAGTTGGTGTGCAAGGCGATGTTCGACTTCATGGTTGACTACTGGCACACCGAGCAGCAGCGGATGATGCCGACGCTGAGCGTGCTGGCCAAGCAGTTTCCCGGCATCGAGCTGCCCATCGACGAGGACCTGTCCACCACTTGGGCCACCGAGCAGCTCAAAAACGACTTCGCCAACACCGCGATCCAGGAGAAGATGCTGGAAGGTGCCAAGATCGCGCATACTGACCCGCAGGAGGCGGTGCGTTTTCTGCGCAGCGAATTCCACTCGATGGCCGAGAATGTCACGCCCCGATATAGCCGATCTGATATGGCGCTCAACATCGTCGAGCGGCGCACCCGCTACTTGGAACGCGCCGAAGGCCAGCGCCGGGGTGTGACGCTGGGGATCCCCGCGCTCGACGACCACGTGGGCGGGCTGCTACCTGGCGAGCTGTGCGTGGTGGGCGCCTACTCCAAGACCGGCAAGACCATGTGGCTGGCCAACGTCGCCATTGCCGCCCGGCGTTCCGGCATCGTGCCGATCTTCTTCAGCCTGGAAATGCCCAAGGAGGAGATCGAGGATCGGCTGGACGCCATGTTCAGCGGCATCAGCTACGACCGGCTGTCCAAGAGCAAGCTGAACATGGACGAGATGCGCCACCTGGCGGCGTGCCAGGAGGAGCTGGCCGATCTGGGCGGGCTCAAGGTGGAAGCTCCCGAGGAAGGCGATCGCACGGTGGCGGCCATCGTCAACCGGGCCCGCTACGCCGACGCTTTGCTTCCTATCATCGACCAGCTGTCTTTCATGGAGCCCGGGCGCTCGGTGCGCGACCTCAAAGAGCACCACAGCGTGATCATGCGCGGTCTCAAGGCCGAGATCGGCAAGGCGTCGGCGGGCAAGGTGCCCTGTGTGCTGGCCGTCCAATTCAACCGGGAGAGCCAGCGCCGTCATGAGGGGGTGGGCTTGGACAGCTTCGCCAACGCCACCGAGGTCGAGGCCACCTCCGATCTGTGCCTGGGGCTATGGCGTAACGCCGAGATGGAAAAGGCCAACCAGATGCAGATGAAGCTGTTGGGGGCACGCCGGTCACGCACCGCCAGCTGGCTGCTGAACTGGCATTTGTACGGGCGCACCGAGATCACCATGGACAGGGTGCTGACCGAATGATCACCGGCATGCAGGCCCTGGCCGACGAGCGCCTCTACTATCGCTACCTGCACTCGCTGGACGCCCGCGAGGTCCTGGTGCACTACGGCGCCGAGCACGTCACCGAGCAGCCCGGTGAAGACGGCACCACCGAGCTGGTGCACAGCTGCCTGATCGACCGCGTCGAGCCGCACCACAAGCACCGCGACGCCAACCCGAGCGCGTCGGTCAACGTGGAGAAGCGCAAATTCATCTGCTACGCCTCGAAGTGGAAGGGCGACCTGTTCCACCTGATCATGAAGATGGAGGGCAAGGAGAGCTTCTCCGAGGCACTGCTGGCCGTCTCCGATCTGATCCACGCGGGCCCCGACGACGACGAGACGTTCAAAGACAAGCTGGTGCGCACCATGGCCGCGCCGGGCGCCTATACGGTGGCCCCGCCGTCCTACGGGGAGTCGATCCTCAACCCCTGGATCCAGTGGACGATGCCGCACCCTTACCTCACCTGGCGCGGCATCACCGAGGAAGCCGTCGAGATGCTGCATCTGGGATGGGATGAGGCCGACAACCGGATCGTGTTCCCGCATTTCTTCAAAGGCCAGCTGGTCGGCTTCCAGAAGCGCGCCATCCCACCGGGTCCGTGGCCGGAGTCGGCCGAGCAGGAGCCCAAATACAAGTCCAGCCTTGGTTTCCCGAAGTCTGAGACGCTCTACGGCTACGATTTCTGCCGCACTCGGGGCATCCAGAATATGCACACCGAGGTCGACGTCGTGGTGGTCGAGTCCCCGTTCAGCGTGGCCAAGGCGTACAGCCTGGGCATCCCCTACGTGTTGGCCACCTTCGGTGCCAAGGTGACGCCCAACCAGCTGGCGCTGCTGCACGACTTCGCCTCCATTACGGTGTGGTTCGACGACGACCCGGCTGGTCGCACCGGGGAGCGCACCCTGCTGGCCGGATTGCCGGTTGGGAAAGTGCGCGTGGTGCAGCCCTATCCCGGCCGAGATCTGGGAGACTGCTCTACGAGAGAGGAAGTCCAGACGATGCTGGACTCGGCCGTTCCCGGGTTCATGAAGCTGGCGCAATACGAGGCCGAGAAGGTCTGGAAGGGGATGCGGACACGATGACGGATCCCGTGGAGCACACCCTGCCCGACGGTTACAAGGTGCACTATCACCCCGACACCGCCAGGACGGTGTTGCAGCCCGGTCAGAGCCGCCTGCGCGCTCGTTTAGTCGCCGCCCATGGTGACAACCTTAAGGCGCACCAACAGCTGCACGAGCGGCACAGGGGGCTGGTGAAGCGCCGTCAGGAGAGCCTGGCCGCGCACCCGGCCGTCCCGCACAGCAAAAGAGTGGTCTGATGGGCCGGATCCCCAACATCCACGAGATTCTGGGGACCGACGACGGCGATCGATTCTTGCGCCACCCCAACAGTGCTAATGACCTGTACCGCTCCTTGGTGGGTCACCCCGGCCGCGACAGCATCCAGGCGGCCATTGGCATCGGCCCCGAGCCCGAGGCGCCGTGGGACGTCTACGGGCCCGACTTCATCGAGCCGCCGGAGAACCTGCCTGCCACCCCGGTGTGGGTGGCCAGCCAGCGCGCGGAAGAGTTCTTCAGCTCGCGCGACCACTGTCCTGGCGTGGGCTATCCCAGCTGTGCCCGAGCGCTGATGCGCATCCCCCGCAAGATCGGGCTGGACGCCAACGGCTACTACCGGCTATTGGGCGTGCGTCCCGATGCCACCGAGGCCGAGATCCGTAAGGCGCTGGCCACCAAGTACCGGCGCACCCACCCCGACACCGGCTGGGCGCCCGACACCGAGGAGTTCATGTACCTGCGCGAGATCGCCAAGGTGCTGCTCCACCCCCAGCGCCGGAAGCGCTACGACAACCTGAGTCCCGGCGAGAAGTGGGTGGACAGCCGGATCCGCGCCAAAATTGAGGCCGACAACCCGATCGTGATGTCGATGAACGCTGAGGACCTCAGCCCCTTCTTCAAGCGCGTCGAGCAGCCCGACGAGGAGATCATCAACGACCTGGGCCGCACCGACGGCCGGATCGGTGATGGCGGGGTGTTCGCCCAGGATCGCTCCCAAGCCATGCGCGACGCCGACACCGCGTCGGGCAATGACCACTGGGACTGGTTTTCCGAGGGCGAGCATTACACCGACCGACTTGTCAGTCAGCTCTGGTATGCACACCTTGTGGCACTGGCTCCGATGTTCCGCTACACCCGCGCAGTCAGGGTGCAGCTGACCAACGACGGCAGGCCCACGTGGTCGGACATGGGCAGCATCGTGCGCATCCCACGGTTCTGGAAACCCACGTCCGGAAACGCTTTCGCGCTGTTTACCTGCGTGGTAGCGTGCTAGCACCGGGAAATGAAAACTGTACTGACCCGGCTCATTTGGTGAAACTCGGATAAAAGGACAACTGAAATGCAAACTGGTTTTGGCGCGCTGGAACAAACGCTTAAGGAATCGGCCGCGCGAGGGGATTTCACCCCCGGCCTGGACTACTTCAAGATCGCAGACGGCGAATCGATATTCGTCCGCTTCATCACCGACGACATCATCACCGGCGACTTCGCCGTGAATGTGCGTTGTGCCAACGGGAAGTACCAGGATTTCCTGGTGCCCGATCCCTCACAGAACCTCGTCAATCGCTACGTGCAGCCGGGTGGCTGGGACGGCAAGATCGTCAAGCGCACCATCGGGGTGGGCGTGGCCCGGCGCCAGAAGATGGTGCAGCCCACCCCGGGCAGCGACAGCCGCCCCACCTTCGAGCTGGAAGACGACACCTACCAGCGCCCCGACGGGCTGTGGGCCCGCAAGTTCATCGTGTTCAAGCAGGGGCACAACAACTTCTGGGACCAGATGGTCGGCTTCTTCGGCATGTACCAGACGATCATGGACCGTGACTACCGGATCACCCGGCGCGGCGAGAAACTGGAAACCAAGTACACCATCGTGCCGGTGGATCCCACTCCCAACGATCCGCTGCGCGACCCCAAGGTGGTGACCGAGTACTACGGCTACGGGCGCCCGTGGGACAACAATGCCGACGACCGCTATATGTACTGCCCGCAGACCGCCAAGGAGTTCGCCGACGACTACGCCAGCGAGCGCCGGATCAAGTTCTGGCTGGTGGGCGAGCAACAGCAGCAGCAGACGCAGGCCACCGGCGGACCGCCGCAGATCCCGATCCCCGGCCAGCCGGTCCCATCTACTCCGGCTGCGACGGCTCCGGCTGCGCCGGTTGCGAACGCTGCGCCCCCAACCCCCGGCTGGGGTAACGGTGCGACCGAAGCCCAGGACGGTGCCGGGGAATTCCACCCGGCCACCACGCACAATCCGGAACCGGCGCCGTCGGCTCCCCCGGCGATCCCGATGCCCGGGGCGCCAGCGCCAGCCGTCCCGGCTCCTGAGACGCAGGTGGCACCGGCCGAGGACCAGTCCTTCGAGTCACTGCGGGCACGCATGCAGGGCCATGCCAAGCAGGCGGCTGCCGAGCAGCAACAGACCACCTAATTCCGTCATCCCCGCATGGAACAGGTGGCGGCGGCGGGAGGATATGGGGATAGCCTCCCGCCCCCCGAACCAGAGGATCAGGTTGGTTTTCACAACCATTCGGAGGGCTCATTTCTCGACGGCTTCTCCAAAGTCGGCCAGATCGCCCGGCGGGCCCGCGAGCTGCGCCAGAGCGCGGTGGCGCTCACCGACCACGGTGAGGTCAATCAGCACCTGGCATTCCAGAAGGCTTGCCGGGCCGAGGGGGTGCGGCCGATCTTCGGAATGGAAGGCTACTGGTGTGGCAACATCGCCAAGGCGCGTGAGGCCAAGGACCCTACCGGCAACACCAGCCATCTGTGCCTGATCGCCAAAAATCAGGAGGGTCTGCGCAACCTGTGGGCGTTGTCGTCCACCGCGTATGACGCCACGCACTTCTACAACAAGCCGCTAGCCGATCCGGAGCTGCTGACCCAGCATGCGGCGGGCCTCTACGCCAGCGACGGCTGCATGCTGACCGGCCTGAACCGGGCGGTGGTGGCCGGGGATGAGGACCTGGCCCGGCAGTACATGGGTGCGCTGCACAAGATCTTCCGCGAGAACTTCTACGTGGAATTGCACACCTGGCAATACATGGAGCTGCCTGAGATCCCGCCCGAGGTGGAGGTTCCGCCGGTGGTGCTGGACGCCGACGGCAATCCATGGCTGCCCGGCGACACTGAAGAGATGGTCGCGGCCGCGCAGCGTCGCCGCGACATCATCGAGCAGCACCGGCTCAACGCCGAGATGACCCAGCTGAACCAGGCCAAGGTTCGCCTGGCCACCGAGCTGAGCATCCCGATGGTGGTGGTCAACGACTCGCACTACGCCTACCGCGAGCACTGGCGCTACAAGGAGCTGGTGTGGGGCTTCAAGGCCGACTCCAATCCCGATCAGGCCGAGATCAGCGGGCAGAAGGCCGACTGGCTAATGAGCGAGAGCGAGCTGCACTTCTGGATGAGGCGGCACGGCATCAGCCGGGAGATCGTGTCGGAGGCCATCAAGTACTCCGCGCACATGGCCGAGAACTGCGACGTCGAGATCAAGCCCATGCTGGGCATGCCGCTGTTCACCAAGAGCGAGGCCGACGACTGGGCGACGTTCTTAGACCTGGTGGAGAAAGGCTTTCGCGACCGGGTGGAGCGCGGCGGCCTGGACCGTGACCTGTACTGGCGCCGGATGGAGTCCGAGTTGCAGGTCATCTGCGACAAGCGATTCGCCGGGTACTTCCTGATCGTCACCGACTACGTGCGCGCCGCCCGCGACGGCAGCTGGGCGCAGTACGTGTTGGGCACGCCGCCCCAGCCGATGATGATCGGGCCCGGCCGGGGTTCGGTGGGCGGTTCCCTGGTGGCCTGGCTGTTGGGCATCACCAGTATTGACCCGATCAAATACGGGCTGCTGTTCGAGCGTTTCCTGATCCCTGAGCGCACCGGCTTTCCCGACATCGACATCGACTTCCCGCGCTCCAAGCGGGCGGGCATGAAGGAGTACGTCAAGCACCGTTGGGGGCATGACCACGTGTGCTCCATCTGCACGATGAGCCGCAACCAGGCTCGGGGCACCGTCAAAGACATTGGCCGGATGCTGGGTATCGACTACAAGGAGCTGGAAGACATCGGCAAGCTTGTCGAGCGGATCACCGCCGCCGAGATCGAGGAGGAGGAGTCGGCCGAGGAGGATGTCCGCACTTGGGCCGAGGTCATCGAAGACCACAAGAAGGTGATCGGCCCCTACGTGGAGAAACACCCCAAGCTGTTCGAGGATCTCGACAAGATGTTCGGGGTGATCCGCCAGACCGGCGTGCATGCCGCCGCCGTGTTGATCAGCGATCAGTCGCTGGCCGGTGGCACGCTGCCCACCCGAGTCAAGAACGGCACGCTGACCACCCAGTTCGATATGTACGGCGTCGAGGAGCTGGGCGGGCTGAAAGGCGACTTCCTGGCGCTGCGCCACCTGGATGCGTTGCAGATCGCCGCCGACCTGGCCAAGGAGCGCCACGGCGCCGACATCGACTACGAGTCCTTCGACGAGCGCCACTACGAGGACCCGGCCATCTGGACGCAGATCGACGAAGGGCAGACCGTTGGCATCTTCCAGCTCGGAACTCCCGGCGGCACCGAGTCCGCCATCGAATTCCGACCCCGATCTATGGTCGAGGTGGCAGACCTCATTTCTATCAACCGACCCGGTGTACGAGATGCTGGTCTGTATCACGCTTATCTGCGCCGACGAGCTGCTGTGGAGGCGGTTACCTACCAGCACCCGATGATGGAGCCGATCACCCAGAGCACCTTCGGCATCCTGGTCTACCAGGAGCAGCTGATGCAGGCTTCCCGCGAGCTGGCCGGGTTCACCCAGTCGGAATCCAGCGATCTGCAGAAGGCGGTCGGCAAGAAGATTATGGCCAAGGTGCTGGCCATGAAGGAGAAGTTCGTCACCGGCTGCATGAACAACGACCAGTTCGCCGAGATCTGCTGGGACGGCAACAGGTTCTACCCGACACGTGGCCAGCAAGCCGCCGAGGAGATCTGGCGTTCCATCGAAGCCTCCGGCCGGTACTGCTTCAACAAAAGCCACGCGCTGGGCTACGCCATGATCGCGGCCTGGGAGATCTGGATGAAGCACTACTACCC
>Ga0318564_10000642_pt1 | contig 10566 bp, 9 predicted proteins | sample GRESIP066b5f20_FD_203479 | JGI IMG/M metagenome (GOLD analysis project Ga0318564, IMG submission 203479) | Tropical soil microbial communities from Luquillo Experimental Forest, Puerto Rico - GRE.SIPMG.066b5f20 | ecosystem: Environmental > Terrestrial > Soil > Tropical forest > Bulk soil...
GGTGCAGCTCTCCTACTCCAGCGACGGCTCGAACGGGACGTTCACGGGCCTGCCGCTGAGCGGGACCACGTCGGACGGCAACGTGATCACGGGGATCGTCGGGCCCGCAGCCGGCGCGGCGCTCGCCGCCGGGTCGACGACGCCGCTCACGTTCCACGTCACCGTCGACCGAGGCGTGCCGCTCTCGTCGACGACACCGCTCATCGCGTTCGAGGGACACCTCGACCAGGTGAACTCGGCCTCGGGCTCGGGCGCGAGCCTCGCGGACACCTACGCGACGAACGTGACCGTGGCGACCGCGGCTCCGGCTTCGAGCGGCCTCGCGTGGTGGGCGATCGTGCTCATCGCGCTTGGCGCGCTCATCGTCATCGGCGTCGGCTTGCTGCTGCTGAGCCGACGGCGCCACCCCGAGGTCCCGCGAGGACCGATCGCGCCGGCGTGAGTCGCGCGACGGCGCGCGACGCGGCGTAGCGCTTGCGCCACACACGAACCGCAGACAGTGAGCGAGTGCCGGTCGTGCCGCGTTTCCCGTGGAGAACGACGCTGGCGACGGGACTCAAGAAGAGCGCGGTGCTACCTTGCGCGCACGGGACGATCGTTCCCGAGCGTATTTCCAAGGGGAGGGACCATGTTGGACCTCAAGGGTCGGCGCGCGCTCGTGCGCACCGGCATCGCGTTCGTCTCGGCGGGTGCGCTCGTCGCGGCGCTGACGGCGACCGGGGGCGCCGCGGTGCGTCCTAGGGTGACGTTCCCGCCGTACCCGACGAAGCTGACCGCCGCTGAGGTCGCGCTCGCCGCGAAGTACCTCGGTGGCCGGGCTGGGCACGCCGCGACCGGCTCGCCGGTCACGATCGGCTTCCTCAACGACGACACGGGTGCCCCCGCGTACCCGGAGAACTACGCCGGGGCGAAGATCGCCCAGTCGCTGATCAACGCCGACCTCGGCGGGATCAGGGGCCACAAGCTGGCCTTCGACGAGTGCGATGTCAACAGCAGCACAACGGCCTCCAGCTGCGCGGCCGCCATGGTGGCGGCGCACGTGAAGGTCGTGCTGACCGGCACGATCATCGCGCAGCCGGACAGCGCCATGTACGAGACGCTCTTCGCGGCGCACATCCCGGTGATCGTGGGCAACGGCCTCACGACCACCGACTTCGTGCCGCCGTCGAGCCCCGTGCGCGGCACGGCCGTGACGTACCTGCCCGGCTCGCCCGGCGTCGTCCTCGGGATGGCGAAGTTCATCGGCACCGGCGGCACGGGCCACAAGCCCACGCACGTCACCGGCTTCTTCCTGCAGGGTGACTCCGGGTCGATGACGGCGTTCAACGCCCTGTTCAAGACGAGTCCGTTCCTGAAGGGCGTCACGGTCACCGGCGAGCAGATCGCCCAGCCGTGGTCCCTCCCGCAGGTCGAGGCCGCGGAGGCGGCCGCACCAGCGGGAAGCCTGTTCGTGCCGCTCCTGCCGGTCCAGCAGTGCATCTCGTTTGCCCAGGGCATGACGGCGCTCTCGCTCCACAACACGGTCGTGACGACGGGGCTGTGCTTCGGGAAGCAGCTCAAGACGACGCTCCACACCTACCCGAACGGGTGGTACTTCGGCGACTACGGGATCAACTACTTCATGTACGACAAGGCGCTGCTCTCCTCGCAGCAGCTGGCCGTGTACATCGCGTCGGTCACGAAGTTCAACCCGACGATCGACTACACCGGGTTCGCCGGGCCGTCGTTCGCGAACGTCATGACGCTGGTGAAGTTCTACAACCAGCTCGGCCCCACCGCGACGTCCGCCGCGCTGGCGCACCTGATCCAGACGTTCAAGGGACCCCAGTGGGGGATCTCCGGGCCCATGGCGTGCGGGCACGTGGCCCCGATCTTCCCGACCATCTGCGGCAAGTACATGGGCGTCTCGCAGTTCATCGGCGGGAAGTGGCGGCCGATCGAGGCTGCTTACAACAACAAGCTGATCGACCCGTTCTGATTGAACCCGTCGGCAACGGCTAGCGAGCCGCTGCCCCGGGCCGTGCGCCCGAGGACGTGGCTGACGACGAAGCAGGCCCCCGCGATCGTCGGGGGCCTGCTTGTTGTCGCCTGGCTGGTCGTGCTGGTGACCCACAAGAGCCAGCTCCAGCCGACCCTGCTCGGCGTCGACACCGGCGCGCTGATCGCCGCCGTCGCACTGTCCGCGACCCTCACCTACCGCGGCTCCGGGGTCGTGAACTTCTCGGTCGCCGCGATGGCGATGTACGCGTCGTTCATCTTCTACGACCTCTGGCAGTTCGGGGCGATCTTCTTCCCTCCGCCGTTCGGCACGCTCACGCTCGTCACCCCACCTCCCGGGTCGTTTGGGAGCCAGCCACCCGCCATGGGTGTGTGGTGGGCGTTCGTCGGGACGCTTTGCATCTGCGCGGTCATGGGTCTCCTCTTCCACCTCCTGATCTTCCGCCCGCTGCGCAACGCACCTGCCCTCGCCAAGGTCGCGGCTTCCATCGGTCTCTACCTGGTGCTCTTCGCGATCATCCAAGTCCGGTTCCCCTCGTCGAGCGGGTACAGCTTCCCCTCGCTGCTCCCGACTGGGACCTGGTCGATCGGCGGCGTCGTGGTCCCGAAAGACCAGGGGATCCTCGTCGGGATGGTCGTCGTCGTGGCGGCGGTGCTCTGGGCGATCTTCCGCTACACGCGGTTCGGCCTCGCGACGCGGGCAGCGGCCGAGAACCAGCGCGGCGCGCTCATCCTCGGGTACAACCCGAACCTGCTGGCGATGATCAACTGGGTCGCTTCGACCGTGCTCGTCGGCGCGTTCGGGCTCTTCCTCGCGTCGATCCAGACCACGATCGATCCCTACCAGATCACCCTGCTCATCGTGCCCGCGCTCGCTGCGGCGCTGGTCGGTCGGTTCCGGTCGTTCCCGGTGGTCGTGATCGTCGCGCTCGTCTTCGGCGCCACGCAGCAGTGGATCCTCGCGATCTCGGTGCAGACGTGGTTCCCGAGCTGGCTCACGTCCCAGGGGAGCGCGCTGCAAGGGCTCCCGACGCTCATCCCGTTCCTCGTCATCCTTGCGGTGCTCTTCTTCCGCGGCGAGCGGCTGCCTTCGCGGGGGAGCGAGGCGGCGTTGCGCATGCCGAAGGCGAGCGAGCCGAGGTTCGTGCTCGTGCCGATGCTCGTGATCCTCGCCACGGTGATCGCCTGCTCGTTCGCGTTCGACGCGAGCTGGCGGTTCGCGCTCGAGATATCAGTCATCGCCGCGGTGCTCTGCGCGTCGCTCACCGTGCTGACCGGGTTCATGGGACAGGTCTCGCTCATGCAGATGACCATCGGCGGCGTCTCGGCGTTCGTCCTGTCCAAGTTCGCCGACGCCCACCACATCCCGTTCCCCTTCGGGGCGATCATCGCTGCGGGGGCGGGCATGCTCATCGGGTTGCTCGCCGCGGTGCCCGCGCTCCGGATCCGTGGGGTGAACCTCGCCATCGCGACGCTGGCCGCCGGGGTGGTCATCGAGCAGTTCGTGTACTTCCTGCCGATCTTCCGCACCGGGTACTCCCAGCAGTCGCAGGCGAACGTCGCCCCGCCTTCGATCTTCGGGTTCAAGTTCGGCCCTGGGAACTGGTCGGGGTGGATCCCCGACCCAGCGTTCCCCGTCTTCTGCGCGCTCGTCCTGGGCCTCGTCATCTGGTCGGTCGTCGCGGTCCGGCGCTCCCGGCTCGGGCGACGGATGCTGGCGGTGCGATCGAACGAGCGCGCGGCGGCGGCCGCCGGGGTGAACGTCGCGGGCACGAAGCTCATCGCCTTCGCCATCTCGGCGTTCATCGCCGGGATCGGCGGCACGCTCTTCGCGTACTCGATCTCGGGCGTCGACACGACGACGTTCAGCTCGGTCAACTCGCTGCTCCTCATCGCCATCGCGTACCTGGGTGGGATCGCGGTGTGGGAGGGCGCGGTGATCAGCGGGCTGCTCTTCCAGGCCGGGATCTTCGCAACGTTCCTGGCCAACATCGTCCACGTCAACGTGAACTACGCCGTCTACATCGCGGGGATCGGTCTGATTCTCGCCTCGATCAACAACCAGGAGGGGATCTCGGGGACGGTCCGGGACACGCTGGCGAGGTTCGGGCGCCGGGCGACCCCGCCGGCAGCGCCCACGCCACGCGTGGCCCCCGCGGGATCGCAGGTCCGGCCGCCGAGCCCGACAGCCGTGGGGCCTGATTGATGTCGCTCCTCGAGATCCGGGGGCTGCGAGTGGCCTTCGGGGGCTCGCTCGCTGTCGACGACGTCGACCTCGACGTCGACGAGGGTCGGCTGATCGGCCTCATCGGCCCGAACGGGGCGGGCAAGACGACGACGATCGACGCGGTCACGGGGTTCGTCCCATCGACCGGGTCCGTGCGGTTCAAGGACGTCGAGCTGCAGGGGCGGCACGGCCGGCGGCAACGATCGATGCCGCCAGTCCGGCGCGCCAACCTCGGGCTCGCGCGGACCTGGCAGGGCGCGGACCTCTTCGTGGACCTCTCGGTGCTCGACAACCTCCGGGTCGCCGGCGAGCGCACACCGGACGCCGAGCACCACGCGATCCTCGACTCCCTCGGGGTCGGCGAGCTCGCTGCGGCATCGGTCCAGTCGCTCAGCCACGGGCAGCGCAAGCTGGTGGGGGTGGCTCGTGCGCTCGCCGGCCACCCGGCCCTCGTGTGCATGGACGAGCCGGCAGCCGGGCTCGACTCGAGCGAGAGCGGGTTCCTCGGGCACCGGATCCGCGCCATCGCCGACGGCGGGACCGCCGTGCTGCTCATCGACCACGACATGGGGCTCGTCCTCGGGATCTGCGACTACGTCTACGTCCTCGACTTCGGGAAGGTCATCGCGAGGGGCCGGCCGGCCGAGATCCGGGCAGACCAGCTCGTCCTCGACGCGTACCTCGGCAAGCGGCACGCCGCCGCACAGGACCCAGACCCGGCGTCCGAGGGGGCCGCCGGCGACGGGGTGGGACAGCGGTGACCGACGAGCTGCTCGCCGTCGAGCACCTGTACGCGGGGTACGCCGGCGTGCCGGTCGTGCGCGACCTGAACCTGACCGTCGGGACGGGCGAGGTCGTCGCGCTCCTCGGCCCGAACGGGGCCGGGAAGACGACGACGCTCCTCACAATCTCCGCGCTCCTCCCGATCATCGAGGGGCAGGTGCGCGTCTTCGGCAGCTCGATCAAGAAGCGGTCCGCGAGCGACCTCGCTCGTGCCGGGGTCGGGCACGTGACCGAGGACCGCTCGCTCTTCTACGAGCTGACCGTGAAGGAGAACCTGCGCCTCGGCTGCCACGGCCGGCGCGCGGACCTAGAGATGGTCCTCGGGTTCTTCCCGCAGCTGCGGGCCCTGCTCGGTCGAAGGGCGGGCCTGCTCTCGGGCGGCGAGCAGCAGATGCTGGCGCTCGCTCGCGCGGTTGGGGCGCGACCGAGGCTGCTGCTGCTCGACGAGATGAGCCTGGGGCTCGCGCCGGTGATCGTCGAGCGCCTGCTGCCGATCGTGCGCGAGGTCGCCGTCACGACTGGCTCGGGGGTGCTGCTCGTCGAGCAGCACGTCGAGCTCGCGCTCGAGGTCGCCGACCGCGCGTACGTGGTCGCGCACGGGGATCTCGTGCTCGAGGACCGCGCCGCCACGCTCCTCGCGGACAAGGCGATGCTCGAGGCGAGCTACATGGGCGACGCCGGGATCTGACGCCGACCGCCCGAGCGTGAGCGCTCGGTACCCTTCGACGATCGACCGGACGGACGACCGCGATCCGACGAGCCCGCGAGAGGCCGACGCGTGGGGCGACGCGCTCCTCGACGAGCTGCACGGTCGGCCGGTCGCGCCGCTCGAGCTCGAGACCGACCTCGGCGTGGTCCACGCCGCCATGGCCCCGGCTTGGTTCTTCCGACCCGCGGAGCAGTGGGACCCCTGGGAGCGCGAGCTGCTCGCCGACGCGGTGCGCTCGCCGGCGCTCGACCTCGGGGCAGGTGCGGGGCGGACGTCGCTGTGGCTGCAGGGCGAGGGCGTCACGGTGACGGCCGTGGACGCCTCACCCGGTGCGGTCGAGGTGTGCCGCGCCCGAGGGGTCGACGACGTGCGAGAGGGCGACCTCAACGACCCGCCGACCGACCGGGCGTGGCGCGCGGTCCTCCTCATGTGCGGCAACCTCGGGCTCGGCGGCACGCGGGACGGGATCCGCCGCCTGCTCCGACGGCTCGCGGCGGCATGCGCACCCGACGCCGTGCTCGTGGGCGACACCGTCGACCCCGGTGGCCCCCCGCAGGTCGGGCTGCGCCTGCGCTACCGGGACTCGGTCACGCCTTGGTGGCAGCAGTACAACGTGCCGATCGCCGAGGTCCCGTCCCTCGTCGTGGGGACGGGCTGGACGCTCGAGCGCCACGTCGTCGCAGCGCCGGACCACGCGGTCCTGCTCAGGCGGCGCTGACGGGCCCGACCTCGGCTCACCGCGGGAGCGCCCTGCAGGCCTCGGTCACCGCGATCGTGCGCCTGCCGAGCAACGAGCGCAGCACCGCGGCGGCCGCCGTCGCGTGCCCGAAGGCCTGTACGGAGGCGCACCCGAGGAGCTCGCCCAGGGCCGCGTCCGCGACGGCCGCGTACGCCTCGGTGACGTGGTTGTTGCCCGAGTGCGTGATCTCACCGCCCGCGACCGACGGGCACGCGACGGCGGTGCAGAAGAGCGGCGTGACGTTCGCGCCTGCGGCGTGCGCCGCTCGTGCCCCGGCCCAGGTGGCCGCGTCGTACCCGGACGGGTCACCGGCCTTCCGCTTGCTGGTGCACCGCTGGAGCGCCGTCGGGTTGGCGGCGATGCACTGCGCGGGATCGAGCGTCGTGACCGGCACGCCGTGCAGGAGCAGGGCGGCGTCGCCGTCGGCGCTCAGGGTCGTGAGCGTCGTCGTGAGCGCGGACGCCCACGCGGAGTTCGAGACGCTCCCGCCCGAAGGGGTCACGTAGTTCGAGAGCCGGAGCTCCGAGACCACGACGAGGGCGGGCACCGGCGTCATGTGCACCAGGTCCGCGAGCACGTCGTTGCGGAACGTCGCGCAGCTCGGATCGACGCCGTGCCCGGCGAGCTCGACGGTGATCGCCCCGACCGGGCACGCCGCGTGGACGTAGACGACCACCCGGAACGCGTGCTTGGTGCCGAGCTTGCCGAGGTCGAGCGCCCACTGGTCGGCGCTCGAGTCCCCGAAGACCACGACCGTCGTGGTGGCGGCCGCATCCCCCAGCACGCACGGCGTCGCGTTGCTCGACCGGATGGCCGTCGTGAGGCACGTGGAGTTCGGGATCCACGCGTACTCGTCGTTCGGGACCTGCGCGCGGACCGACGCGCTCGCTGCCCTGAGCGTGAGCCCCGCTGCCACGTCAGCGGCGATCGTCCGCAGGGCCGGGAGCGGCCCGGTCGTCGCCGACGCGGGGGCGACCACGACCGCGAGGGCAAGAGCCGCGGTGACGGCGATCGTGCCGAGGCGCACGGCTCGAGCGCTCCCGCCGCGCACGCCTCGCGCCCCGCGCCGTGGCTCCGGGAGCACGTGGCAACGGTACCGAGGGCGCCGAGCCGAGTTCAGTCGGGCGGACCCGACGGCGGGCTGACCTCAGCGGAGGGCTGGCGCGGCCCAGCGACCGGGGACCGGGCGCGCGGGGAGGCTCAGCGTGGCCTCGAGCTTGTGCGCCCCGTTGACGCACCCCCTGATCCAGACGGACCGCGTGTCGGTCGCCGGCCCGCTCACGGTCCACTGCCGTCGGCAGAGGGGCAGGGCGGCGCGTCCGTCGAGGGCGCCGGGGCCGAGCGCCGCTGCCTTGCTCCAGCCGACCGCGTACCCGTCGTTGTACGACTGGGAGGAGGGCCCGCACGCGGCGAGCAGCGCGGCTGCGAGCGCTCCGGTCACCAACAACGCGGCCGCTCTGCGCATGGCGCACGCTCCGTTCGCACCAGGTGGCGTTGATGCTACGTCCGCCAGCGGAACAAACCGAGCAATGCACGCACAACTGCGCGCGGTCGCGTCGGGTGCGTCGTGGACGATCCCGAGCCCGTCAGGCCGCGGCGAGGTGGCGCGCGCCGGCGCCCATGAGGAAGACGAAGTTCTCGGCGTAGAACTGCGCGCGCACGGTCTCGTCGGCGTGCGCGAGCGACGCCTCGAACCGCTCCACCGGTCTGCGGCCGCCCTCGACGTGCGGGTAGTCAGACGAGAAGAGCACGAGATCCGCGCCGCCCTCCGCGACGATCCACCCGACGTCCTCGGTCGGGTACGGGGTGAAGCGGACCTGCCGATGGACGAACTCGCTCGGGCGCATCGAGAGCGCCTGCAGCCGCTCCTCGTGGCGGCAGAACGCGTCGAACGCCGACTCCATCTGGCGGAGCCACGATGGCACCCAGATCGCGCCCTGCTCCATCACCCCGATCCGGAGTTCCGGGAACCGGTCGAGCACGCCGTCGAAGATCATCGTGGCGAGGGTCTGCGCCGGCGGGACCGGGATCCCCATGTAGTCGACCGAGCGGAAGTTCTCGTCGCCGCCGTGGAAGTCGTGCGGCACGGGCAGCCCGTTCACGAAGTACGTCGGGTCGATCAGCGTCCCGGTGCCGCCGACGTGGAAGACGACCGGGAGGTCCGCCTCCTGGATCCTCGACCAGACGCCGAAGAGGTCGAGGTGGCTGGGGGAGTACCTCGGGGGGCACCCCGACGCGACGAGGATCGCCGCCGCGCCCTGCGCGATCGCGTCGTCGGTCGCCGCCGCCGCTCGTTCGGGGTCGCACAGGGGCACGTAGCACGTCGGGAGGAGCCGCTCGTCGACGGCGCAGAACTCGAGGATGCCGCGATTGTGCGCGCGCGCCGCGGCGTAGGCGAGCTCGGGGTCGTCGCCGTGCTCGAGGGCGTAGAGCCTGCTGTTGTGGAAGGTGTTGAAGATGAGCTGGCTCCGGAACCCGAGCAGGTCGAGGGCACGCGGCCGGTCCGTCGCCACGAACGACCCCGTGGCCGCGAAGTTCTTCCGCTGCATGATCTCGACGGCCTCCTCGGCGCGGTACGCCTCGGACGCGTGCTTCTCGCGGAGCCGCTCGAACGCGGCCTCGAGGTCGCGGTGCTGCTCGTCGGGGTCGCCCGTCTGGCGCAGCTCGTTGCCGCCGGGGTAGCGCAGCTCCGGGAGGCGGTCCCGGAACCGCGCCTCGGCGTGGTCGCGCAGCCACGTGGGCGTCTCCATCAGGTGGGCGTCGGCGTCGTGGACGCACCGCCCCTCGACGTAGGCCATGGCGACCCCCTCGCTCGTGCGCCCGAGCGCAGGATCGTACCGAAGCCCCGCCGCCCGTGCCTCCGTACGATGCGCGCGTGACCGCGACGCGCATCGAGGCGTTCAGCGACGGCGTCCTCGCGATCGTGATCACGATCATGGTCCTCGAGCTGCGCGTGCCGGCTGGCAGCTCGTGGACCTCCCTGCGCACGATCCTGCCTGGGCTCCTGGCCTACATCCTCAGCTTCGTGAACGTCGGGATCTACTGGAACAACCACCACCACCTGCTGAAGACCGTCGAGCGCGTGACCGGTGCCGTGCTGTGGGCGAACCTCGTGCTCCTGTTCTTCCTCTCGCTGCTGCCGATCTCGACGTCGTGGATGGCACGCAACCACTTCGCGGCGCTCCCGGTCGCCGTCTACGGCGTCGTGCTGCTCTGCGCGGGGATCAGCTACTACGTCCTCGAGCGCACCATCATCGCCGCGGCGCCCGGCGCGCGGCTGGAGACCGCGGTCGGCCGCGACCCGAAGGGGATCGCGTCGGTGGTGATCTACGCGGTGGCGGTCGCCCTGAGCGTGGTGGCGCGGTGGGTCGCGTTCGGGCTCTACGTCGTCGTGGCGGTCATGTGGCTCGTGCCCGACCGCCGGCTCGCGCCGGCGCCGTCCACGCCCCCGACGACCGAGGAGTGACGTCAGCGCCGACGGAGGTCCGCGAGGGCCGTGCGCGCGGCGTGCACGCCGCACATGCCGTGGACGCCCCCACCCGGCGGGGTGTACGACGAGCAGAGGTAGAGCCCGTCCACAGGCGTGCGGTACGGGTTCCAGCGCGGCGTCGGGCGCGAGAGCGTGAGGCGCACCGTCGCCATGCCCCCGGAGATGTCGCCGCCGACGTAGTTGGGGTTCTCGCGCTCGGCGTCCGCCGTCGTGGTCGTCTGTCGGGCGAGCACGAGGTCGCGGAACCCCGGCGCGAACCGCTCGATCTGGGCCTCGATGGCGTCGGTCACGTCGCGGGTCGAGCCGTTGGGGACGTGGCAGTACCCCCAGAGCGCGTGGCACCCGGCCGGCGCGCGCGACGGGTCGGCGACGCTCGGCTGCACCACGATGCAGAACGGCCGTGCGGGGTGGCGGCCCGCGGCGACGTCGGCCTCGGCTCGCGCCACCTCCTCGAGCGTGCCGCCGACGTGCACCGTGCCCGCCGCGCGGCACGCCTCGGCCTCCCAGGGGACCGGGCCCGCGAGCGCCCAGTCGACCTTGCACAGGCCCGGGCCGTAGGGGTAGCGAGCGAGCCTCGCCGCGTACCTCGCGGGGACCCGCGGCGCGGCGAGGGTGAGGAG
>Ga0318564_10000652_pt1 | contig 10506 bp, 12 predicted proteins | sample GRESIP066b5f20_FD_203479 | JGI IMG/M metagenome (GOLD analysis project Ga0318564, IMG submission 203479) | Tropical soil microbial communities from Luquillo Experimental Forest, Puerto Rico - GRE.SIPMG.066b5f20 | ecosystem: Environmental > Terrestrial > Soil > Tropical forest > Bulk soil...
CCTGGGGGCGATGCGCTGGTGCTGGGCGTCGGCGGCCGCGTGCATGGCGATGGCGATCCCCGCGCTCGCGCAGCCGATCACGCGCTCGCTCCTCCCCCGGGCCGGCTGGTCGCACACGGCGCGGATGGCGGCCACGGTCGCGCTGGCGATCCTGCTCCTGCCGGTCCCGATCCGCCTCGTGATCGACGACATGATGGATATGTTCACGACCAGCGGCCGGCCACTCCTCGAGGCCGGCTCGCTCGTCTCCCAGCTCGTGGGCGAGGTTGCGCTCGCGGTCGCCGCGGTCGGGCTGTGGGTGACGCGCGACGCGCGCGCCGTGCGCGAGCGGCTGGGGCTCGAGCGCATGACGGTGCGCGAGTGGTTCATCGCCGTGATCGGGCTCGGCGTCGTGCTCCTGCTCAACTCCGGCATGGAGGCGATCGAGCACGCGCGCTTCCCGGCGCTGTGGGCGACCGACCAGCAGATGGGCAGGATGATCGCCGGCGACATGAACCTCGCCGCGGGCATCCTGCTCGGCGTGAGCGCGGGCGTGGGCGAGGAGCTGCTCGTGCGCGGCGCGCTCCAGCCGCGTGCGGGGCTCGTCTGGGCCTCGGTGCTGTTCGCCTGCGGGCACGTGCAGTACACGTGGTTCGGCATGCTCACGATCCTGCTGCTCGGGATCTCGCTCGGGATCGTGCGCTCGCGCGCCAACACCACCACGGCGATCGTGGTGCACGCGCTCTACGACATGGTGGCCGCACTCGGCGGCGGCAACTAGAGAACCGGCCGCACCGCGCGCGTGGCCATGAACGTGCTCATGTAGCGGCCGAGCGCGCTCTCGCTCCAGCGGTCCTCGTAGAGCGCGGTCAGCACGAAGCCCGCGTCGAGCTGGCCGCCCAGCTGGTCCTCGAGCGTGTGCCCGAATGCGAGCGCCTCGCCCGTGGCTTCGAGGAACGCCCTCTCCTCCGGTGTCGTGCTGGTGAGGTCGGAGTAGGGCAGCGAGTGCCGCACGACCAGCTCGCCGCGCTCCATCGCCACCGCGTCGAACAGGTACTCGACCGGGTTCGTGAAGCCCGCGAGCAGCACGCCTCCGGGCCGGAGCACGCGGAACGCCTCGCGCCACACCGGGCGCACGTCGGGCACGAATGCGTTCGAGCACGGGTGGAACACGAGCGCGAACGTGCCGTCGGCGAACGCCGACAGGTCGCGCATGTCGCCGAGCACGCAGGTGATGTCGAGCCGCTCGCTCGCCGCGACAGCCCGGTCCTGCGCGAGCTGCGCCGGCGAGTTGTCGAGCACGCTCACGTGCGCGCCGGCCGCGGCCAGGACCGGCGCCTGCTGGCCGCCCGCGCCGGCGAGGCACAGCACCGGCTCGCCCGAAAGCGGGGGGAACCACGCCCGCGGCACCGGTTTCTCGGGCGTCAGCACGATCGCCCACTCGCCGCGGCGCGCCGCCTCGATCGCGGCGTGGTCCACGGGCACGGTCCAGCGGTTCTGCCTCGCCACCATCGCGTCCCACGCGCGGCGGTTGAAGCGCGCGACGTCGTCGGCGGGCGGCGGGCCGTCGCTCAGCGGACGCTCTCTCCCGGCTTGGGCGCCACCACCTCGGTCTGCACGCCCAGCTTCGCCAGCTCGTTGCGGAACGTCTCCGGCGTGCCGGTGAGCGCGGGAAACGTGCCGTAGTGGCAGGGCACGACGTACGGTGAGCGCAGCAGCCGCATCACGTACGCGGCCTCGCGCGGGCCCATCGTGTAGAGGTCGCCGATCGGCAGCACCGAGACGTCGGGCCGGTAGAGGTCGCCCACGATCTGCATGTCCATCGTCGGGCCGGTGTCGCCGGCGAAATAGATCGTGGCGCCGTTCTCGAGCGTGACCACGAAGCCTGCGGGGTCGCCGCCGTAGACGCGCTCGCTCGCGCCGTCGAAGCTGCTCGAGTGCGTGGCGTTCGTCATCGTCAGCTTGATGCCGGCGAGCTGCAGCGTGCCGCCCTTGTTCATGCCCGTGCAGTTCTCGACGCCGCTCTGCTTGAACCACAGCGACGCCTCGTGGATGCACACCACCGCGCAGCGGAACCGCTTCGCCAGCCGCACCACGTCGCTCGCGTGGTCGCCGTGCGCGTGGGTGACGAGGATCGCGTCGACGTGCGTGATCGGCACGTCGCCGACCGGGGCCATGGGGTTCCCCTCGAGCCACGGGTCCACGAGCAGGTGCTTGCCGCGCGGCGACACGAGGTGGAACGCGCCGTGGCCGAGCCAGGTGAGCGAGAATCCCTTGTCGAACGCCTTCATCGTCCCCTCCGATCGCGGCGCGTGAATGTCGCGCGCGCGGCGATCACGGTCAATTCCTGCTCACCTGCGGCGCGTCGGGTGGCGCGGCGCGGCCGATGCGCTGGAGCGCCTCGTGCAGCCGGCGCGCACGCGTGATGACGTCGTCGTGTGCGAGCAGCGCGAGCTTCTCTTCGGCGCTGAAGCGGGCGGACGTTGCGAGCGTCGCGACCACGGCGGCGAGCGGCGTGTCGTCGTCGAGCCGGGGCGGCGCGAGCCACGCCTCGAGCCCGAGCGGCCCCAGCCGCGTGCGCTCCTCGAGCAGCGCCTCGCGCGCCATCTGCGCCAGCGGGTCGGACTCCGTGTAGGGTGCGTCCTCGAGCAGCTCCACCGGGCAGGCGCGGTACGGGAACTCGCGCACCGCGGGACGGAAACGCACGCGCATCGTGCCGCGCACGCGCAGGTCGTAGCAGTCGTTCGGCAGCCACGACACCTCCTCGAAGCGCGCGACGCAGCCGAGAGGATGGAAGGCGGGGCTCCCCTGGTAGTCGCGCTCCCAGCCGGGGACGAGCGTCGCCAGCGCGATCCGCCGCTCGCTCGAGAGCGCGTCTCGCACCATGGTGCGGTAGCGCAGCTCGAACACGTGCAGGCTCATCTCGGCGCCCGGGAACAGCACCACGCCCGGGAGCGGGAACACCGGGACGGGTCGCTTCGGAGCCTGGTCCATTGCGGGTGACGCCCGGCGCCGCGGCGCCGAGCGGACGGCGCCCCGGCCGCCGGCATCGGTCACTCCTCGGTGAGGAACGCCAGCACCTCGGCCACGTGCCCTTCCACCTTCACCTTGGGATAGATCTGCGCGATGCGCCCGGTCTTGTCGATCACGAACGTCGTGCGCTCGATGCCCATGGTCTTCTTGCCGTAGAGGTTCTTCGCCTTCCACACGCCGTACGCCTTGCTCACGAGGGCATCGGCGTCGACCAGCAGCTCGAACGGCAGCTTGTGCTTGGTCTTGAACTTCTGGTGCGTCTCGATGTCGTCGGCGCTGACGCCCAGGATCACGGCGCCCGCGGCCTCGAACTGCGCCGTCAGGTCGCGGAACCCGCACGCCTCACGCGTGCAGCCGGGCGTCTCGTCGGCGGGATAGAAGTACAGCACCACGGACTTCTTCCCCTTGAACTGCTTGAGCGAAATGGCCTCGCCCGACGTGGACGGCAGCGTGAAATCAGGCGCCGGCTTCCCGATCACGGGCAGCAGCGTGGCGGTGGGCATGGAACCTCCGGAAAAATCGTGCGGGCCCCCGGTCGAAGGGGCCCGCCACGACGCGTGGGACCGCGCGACGCGCGGCGAGTCAGGGAGCTTACTTGGCGGCCGGCTGCATGGAGAGCGCGCGATCCAGGTTCGCCGCCACCACACCCCAGTCGAGGTTGTTGAAGAACGCATCGATGTACTTGGCGCGTGCGCGGCCGTAGTCCAGCCAGTACGCGTGCTCGTACACGTCCAGCGCCAGGATCGGCGTGGCGTTCCACAGCGGGAACGTGTTCTGCGCGTCGCCGACCACGGTCGTGAGCATCGAGAGGTCGTGGTCGTAGGCGAGCCACACCCAGCCGCGCGCGGCGAGGCCGGAGGCCTTGAAGTCCGCGAGCCACGCGTCGTACGAGGGGAAGTCGCGTGCGATCTGCTCCTTGAGCTTGCCCGAGGGCGCGCCGCCCTTGCCGCCCAGGTGGCCGAAGAAGATCTCGTGGTTCTTCATGCCGCCGATCGCGAACGAGTAGTCGACGCGCAGAGAGCGGAGGTCGCTGAAGACCTGGTTCGCGGTGGTGCGGTCCACGGCGTCAAGCTTCTTCTGGATCTCGTTCACCTTGCCGACGTAGCCCTTGTAGAGCTCGTAGTGCTCTTCCTGCGTGCGCGCCGAGATCCCGTTCAGCTCGCGGATCGAGGCGAACGTCTTGGGGGTCAGGTCCTTCCAGGCCATGGGGTGCCTCCGGTCGGTAGAGGTGGGCACGGAGCGGAGTGCGTGACGCTCCGATATGGATTTCTCGAGGGGAAGAGCCGTGAGGTTAGTCCCCAGTGTTCGGACGCCGCAAGGCCGCCCGCGGTGCGCCTTTCGGGCGCTCGGGGAAGCCCTGTGCACTCGTGATCTGGCCCGCGCGCACCGAGTCGTAGAGCGCACGCGCGCGCGGCCCGCTCGTCTCGCACTCCGAGTCGAAGCGACGGCAGCCGGCGAGCGTGAATCCGCAACCGCAGGTGCAGCGGCGGCCGTTCGCGATGCGAAGGAACCTCTCGCGCTCGGGGCCGGTCAGCGCGGCCAGGTCCAGGTCCGGGATGTCGTCCACCCACGCCTTCTTCTTCGTCGTGTCGATGGCCGCGAGCCGGAGCGCACGCGCGATCACGTCCTCGCCGGTGTCGGCGTCCATGCCCGGCGGCAGCGCGTCCGCGTCCGCGGATTCGTGTTCTCGCACGGGCATCTGGAATGTGCTGCGCAGCACGAGCGCGGCGGCCACGACGGCGGCGACGACGCCCAGCAGTGCCAGCACCCGGAGTGGGGAGCGCATGCCCGAAGCGTAGTAGATGTGGGCGGTTGCGCGCACCCTGACCCGGCGATCAGTTCACATGGATTCCCACAGGAGTTTGCGCGTTCCTGATACATCAGGCACCTTGTCCGCCGATGCTTCACATCGTGACCAGCCCCACGCGGTTCGCGATCGCCTCGGTCGTACTCGCCGGCGCGCTGCTGGCGACCTCGGTCGCCGGCGCCGCGCCGATCGCGAGACCGTCTTCCGTGAAGCCGGCTCCGGCTCCGTGCAGCTCCACGCGCCACGTCGCGCGGGCGTCTGCGAGCGCGGGCGTTCACCACCGCCGTCACACGCGCACGCACCACACCGAGCCTAACCTGCGCGAGCACAAGGTCACCGCCGCGTCGCTGCCCGCACCGGCGCGGCCGCGCACCCCGCGCGTTCCGCGCTCGAGCCATCGCGCGGCCACGCCCGTGATCAGCCATCGCACCAACGGCAGCCCACGCACGAGCGGCTCCGCCGGGCTGCCCATGAGCGCCGCGGGTGCGCTCTCGATCGCCGTGCTCGGCACCTGCGTGCATCAGCGTACCCGCGACCGTCTGCGTTCGATCTCCGAACCGCTCGAGAGCCGCGGTCCTCCACGTGCCGGACCCATCGAGTCCTCTTTCCGCCGTTGGCGCGGCGCCCGTGAGTCCTCCGGCGACGCCAGCGCCCCGCCCCCGCTCCTGGGGTCGCGCACCTACCGGGTGAACCCTTCCCCGGACCGCCTTGGCCAGCACCCCCCGCTGCCCGTGCCCGGCCGCCCGCCGCTCGAACGCCCGATCTTGGCTCGCAACGTGGTGTCCGTGCGAGCGTTCGAACGTTCCCCGATCCTGATGTACAGGGGCTGCATGCCCCACACGGAGCGCCCGGTCGAGGGCGGGGACTCCGTGATGTCGTACCCTCGAACCGGAGGTTTCAAATGAAGCGCATCCCTGCAGTGCTCTTGGCCGTGGTGGCGATGGCGTTCGCCGCGGCGGTGGCGTTTGCCGACGACGCGCCGGCGACCGCTCCTGCGACGACGCCGGCTCCTGCCGCCAAGGCGACGACGTCGTCGACGACGCATCATTCCTCGTCGAAGAGCAAGGCCACGCACAAGACGGACCTCAACACGGCTTCCAAGGAAGACCTGATGAAGGTACCGGGCGTGGACGACGCTCTCGCCGACAAGATCATCGCGGCGCGTCCGTACAAGCACAGCAGCGAGCTCGAGTCGAAGAACATCGTCACGAAGGAGCAGTACTCGAAGCTGAGCGCTCACGTGATGGTGGCGCCGCCGGCGAAGACGGCTGCGAAGTAAGTCCCATGCGCACGGTGTTGCGGACCGTCTCTCCCGCTCCGGCCCCGGGTTCCCCGGGGTCGAGCGGGGAGCGGTCCGGACCCGGCGCACCGGAACCGCCCACACTGCCGGTCCAGCCCCCGCGGGCGTACACCGGCCGCCGCGTGTCGCTGTCGCTGGCCGTGGCGATCATGGGCGTCGTCGATCTGCTCTCGGCGCTGCTGTCGCACCCTCCCGAGCGCCTGAGAGCGCTGGAGCACCTGGTTCCCACTGAAGTGCTGGATTCGAGCCGCACGTTCACGCTGCTCGCGGGCTCGCTGCTGCTCGTCACCGCCTGGGGCCTGCGTCGCGGCAAGCGGCGCGCGTTCGTGGCGGCGCTGTTCCTGTGCGCGGTCAGCGTGCCCGTGAACCTGTTCAAGGCGTTCGACGTCGAGGAAGCCTCGGTCGCGAGCGCGCTCATGTTCTGGCTCGGCGTGAGCTCCGAGGCGTTCCGCGTGCGCAGCCGCGAGGTGTCGTTCGCGATGCTGCGCTCGCGCGCGCTGTGGGCCGTGGTCGGGCTGCTCGCCTACGTGGCCATCGGCTCGTGGGCGCTCGAGGTGCGCTTCGGCATGGCGCACTCGTTCGCGAGCGCGTTCGCCGACGCGTTCACGCGCCTGTTCGGGGTCGGCGACCCGGGCGAGGCGCCAACGCACCTGCTGCGCGCGCAACGGAACCTGCTCGCGTGGTACCTGGGCTCGCTCCCGCTGCTCGCGCTCACGATCGCGGTGACGCTGGCGCTCTCCTCGCTGCGGCCGGCGCGGCACCGCCGCCAGCACCGCGTCGAGGCGGCGCGCGTGGAGAGCCTGCTGCGCGAGTACGGCGCCTCGTCCATCTCGTGGTTCGCGCTCGACGACGACGTCGACTACTTCTTCAGCCGCAACGAGCGCGCGGTGATCGCCTACCGGTTCGAATCCGACACGCTGCTCGCGATCGGCGATCCGGTCGGCCCCGCCGAGGACCTGGGGCCGCTGCTCGCCGAGTTCGCCGAGTTCTGCCGCAGGCACGACTGGCCGTTCGCGTTCTTCCAGGCGCGCCCGGAGCTGCTGCGCCTCTACGAGTCGCTCGGCTGGCGCGCACTCCACATCGGCGAGGACCCGGTGCTGTGGACGAACCGGTTCACGCTCGAGGGCGGCGCGGTGTCACAGGTGCGGCGCTCGGTGCGGAAGGCGGAGACCGCCGGGCTCACCGTCGTGCAATCGCCCGCCGGCAAGGACCCGTTCGAGCCCGGCGCCGGCCCGCCGGGTTTCGCCGAGGAGCTGCGCGCCGTCTCCGACGACTGGCTGCGCGGCCGCCACGGCGGCGAGAAGGGCTTCTGCATGGGTCGCTTCGACATCCACCACCTGCGCGACGTGTGGCTGCTCGCGGCCTGGAACCCGGCCGCGCAGCGCGTCGAGGCGTTCACCACCTGGGTGCCGATCCCGGCGCGGCTCGGCTGGGCGCTCGACCTGGGGCGCCGCCGTCACGATGCCGCCGCCGGCTCGATGGACCTGCTCGTGGTGCGCGCGGTGCAGGCGGCGCGCGAGCGCGGCGATGCGATGCTGTCGCTCTCGCTCTCGGCCCTCGCCATGGTGCCCGACGAGCACGAGGGTGAGCCGGATCCTTCCGCCGCGAGCCCTCCGCCCGAGCGCACGCGCGAGTTCCTGATGGAGCACCTGGCGCGCTTCTACGATTTCAAGGGCCTGTTCCGCTGGAAGCGCCGGTTCGATCCCGCGTTCGAGGACCGGTACCTCGTCTACCCGGCGCCGTTCGAGCTGCCGCGCGTGGCGCTATCGCTGATCCGCGCGCAGAGCCCGGCCGGGCTGCTCTCCTACCTGCCGTGGCACGGCCGGCGTGACGGCGACGAGCCGGCGGAGGCGGGCGCGGAGCCCGCGGGAGCCACCGAGGAGCCGGCGCGCGCGGAGCCCGCGTGATCGCCGCACTCCTGCTCGCGGCCGCGCTCGCGAGCGAAGCGCCGGCCGCTCCCGCACCGCGCGGCACGATCACGCACTACCACATCGACGCCCCCGAGGTGCGCGACTCCAAGCGCGACGTGCGTGTCTACACGCCGCCCGGCTACGACGATCCCGCCAATGCGAGCCGGCGCTACCCGGTGGTCTACCTCCTGCACGGCTGGCCGGGCTCGGAGGGCAACTGGCCGAACATGGGCCACGCCGGGGCGACCGCGGACTCGCTCATCGCCAGCGGGCGCATCCCACCCGTGGTGCTGGTGTTTCCCGACGGCACCGGCAAGGGCCTGCTCGGGCGATCGCTCTACATCGATTCGTACGACGGCCTGTCGAAGGTGGAGACGTTCATCACGACGCACCTCATCTCGTGGGTGGACTCGACGTTCCGCACCATCCGCTCGCCCCAGAGCCGCGGCGTGATCGGGCTTTCCGACGGCGGCACGGCCGCGATCAACTTCGCGCTCCAGCACCCGGACATCTTCGGCGCCTGCGGCAGCCACAGCGCCGATCTCAGACTGAAGAAGGGGATGGGCATGGGCGGCGTCATCGGCCCCGACCCGGGCGCGACGAAGCTGCTCCAGGAGCACAGCCCGCTGGTCTACGCGCCCGACGTGGTGGCGCAACTCGACACGCCGGTGATCTACTTCGACTGTGGCGCCGATGACGAGAGCGCGGCGCAGAACCGCGAGTTCGACGCGATGCTCACGAAGCTCGGCGTGCCGCACACGTACCACGAGTTCCCGGGCACGCACGAGTGGAAGTACTGGCGCACGCACCTGCCCGCCTCGCTCGAGGCGGTGACCTCGCGGATGCACGGCGAGTGAAGGTCGTCTAGGCTCCTCCCTTCCACGGAGGACGGATGACCTGGATCAAGACCGTGCCGCCGGCGCAGGCGGGCCCGGCGCTCGCGGAGGCGTACGGGAGCGCGGCCGCGTTCTCGAAGCACCGGCGCGTCTCGAACCTGTGGCAGGCCTGGGGCGCCGATGCGCCGGGGCTCGCCACGCTGCACGCACACTACCGCGCGCTCATGGGCGATCCCTCGCCGCTCACGCCGGCGCAGGCGGAGATGGTGGCGCTCGTGGTCTCGGCGACGAACGGCTGCGGCTACTGCGTGGCGCACCATGGCCCGCGGCTCGCGGCGATCGCGGGCGAGCCGCTCGCGCGCGCGGTGGCGCTCGACTACCGCGAGGCGAACCTTGCGGCGCGCGACCGTGTGCTGCTGGACGCCGCGGTGGCGCTCACCTGTGAGCCGGGCGAGCGCACGAACGCCGACATCGAGCGTCTCCGCGAGTACGGCTTCGACGACGGCGCGATCCTGAAGCTCACCGAGATCGCTTCGCTCTACAACCTCGTCAACCGCATGGCGTCGGCGCTGGGCGTGCCGCTCGAGGACGGGATGGCGGGCTGGGAGTTCGGCGCGCAGAAATAGCGCGCCGCGTGAGCGGGGCTACTTCCCGCTCTTCTCCCCCGCCTTCTTCTGCTCCGCCTTCTTCGCCTCGTCCTTCTTCTTCTGCTCGGCCAGCTCGCGCGCGGTCCACGGGGGGACGATGTTGTTCGCGCGTGAGTAGGCGATGAGCTGGCCGAGATGCTCGTGGGAGTGCGACGTCAGGATGAGCATCATGGCGCGCCTCGTGATCTTCATCCCGTAGAAATCGGTCTGCGTCTCCAACTCGGAGTCGGGCGTGTCGGCGATCGCCTTCGCGGCCCATTCGTACGACTCCTTGAGCATCTGGCGGATCCGGGCCGGCTCCATCGTCTGCGAATCGAGCTTCATCAGCTCGTCCCTGCCCATGCTTGCCGGCGGCTGGACACCGAAGAACACGGGCAGCATGTAATTCGCCTGCACCACGTGCAGGAGCACCTGCCCGGTGGAGCGCACGTCCTTGCTCGGTTTCCACGTGTACTTGCCGTCCGGGATGGAGCTCGCGAGCTCCTGGATCTTGCCGCCCGCATCCTTCATCGAGCTGATCAGCTCGCCGCGGATGCCGGCGGGCAGATCCTGGGCGGCTGCCCATGCGGGGACGAGCAACGCGGCGAGCGACAGGACGACGAACCACTTGCGCATGATGAACCTCCTCCGGGGGGCGGGTGCGCCGCCTCGCGAGGCGCGCATCGCACCGAACATAGCGCCGGCCGCGGCCAGCGTCATCCCCGCACGGCATCCTCGTACACGGCGAGCAGGCCCCGCGTGTGCGTCGCGGGATCGAACGCCTCGCGCGCGCGTGTGCGCGCCGCCTCGCCCCAGTCGCGCGCGCGCTCCGGCTCGGCGAGTGTGCGGCGCACCGCGGTGATCAGTGCGGCGGCGTCGCCCGGCGGAACGAGCTGCCCGGTCACCTCGTGCTCGATCAGCTCGACGAGCGCGCCGATCCGCGACGCGACCACGGCGCGGCCGTCGAGCTGCGCTTCGGCCACGGCGTAGCCGAACGTCTCGGGAAAGAGACTCG
>Ga0318564_10000656_pt1 | contig 10492 bp, 9 predicted proteins | sample GRESIP066b5f20_FD_203479 | JGI IMG/M metagenome (GOLD analysis project Ga0318564, IMG submission 203479) | Tropical soil microbial communities from Luquillo Experimental Forest, Puerto Rico - GRE.SIPMG.066b5f20 | ecosystem: Environmental > Terrestrial > Soil > Tropical forest > Bulk soil...
ACCGCATCCGCGGCGCTGGTCCCGGCGGGAAATGCGGGATCAGCGGGCTGCGCCAGGGTTATCGCCTTGCGGCCTGTCCGTCCTGCCGGTGCTGACGTGGTCATGTCCTGTCCTTTACCGGAGTGACGCTGACCGGCAGGCTGAGCGGCCCGCGCATCATGCCCGCGGGAATCCACTCGAGCTCAGCCGTCGGGATGGTGAGCCGCAGGCTGGTAAAACGCCGGAGCAGGCTGCCGATGCCGATCTCGGCCTCAAGCTGCGCCAGCGGGGCGCCCAGGCAGCGGTGGATGCCGTGACCGAACGCCAGGTGCCGGGCAGCCGGGCGGGACACGTCCAGGGTGTCGCGCTCGGCGGCAGCCAGCGCCGGGTCCGAGCGGTTGGCCGAGGTCAGCGACACCACCACGATGTCGCCGCGCGCGATCCGAGCGCCGCCGAACTCGATGTCCTGTGCTGCGAACCGCATCGGCGTGTACTCCACCGAGGTGTCGAAGCGCAGGAACTCCCCGACCGCGCCGGGAATCAGCTCGGGCCGTTTCCGCAGCAGCCGAGCCTGCTCAGGGTGGTCGAACAACGCCACCATCGCGTTGCCCAGCAGGTTCACGGTCGTGTCGTGCCCGGCGATCACTAGCAGGCTCGCGGTGCCGACCAGTTCCTCCTCGGACAGCCGGCCGTCGTGCTCGTCGCGCACGGCGACCAGCGCGGACAGCAGGTCATCCGCCGGGGCGCGCCGCTTCTCCGTGACGAGCTCGGCCAGGTACCGGTTCAGGTTGATGAAGCCCTGCTGCCGGTCCGCCGGGGATGCGCTCAGCGTCTTCCTCGTCCAGTCGCGGAACTGGCCCTGTTCCCGCTCGCGCACCCCGAGCAGCTCGCAGATGACCTGGACCGGGAGCAGGCTGGTGTAGGACTGCACCAAGTCGGTCTCGCCGGCCGCGGCGATCCCGTCGGCCAGTTCCTCGGCGATTTCGGTGATCCGTGGCCGCAGCGCCGCCACCCGCGGGCGGGTGAACGCCGCCGCCACCAGCCGCCGCAGCCGGGTGTGATCGGGCGGGTCTACGATTAGCATGTTCCGGGCCATGCCCACGCCGGGCAGCCGGACCGTGTAGCCGGCCGCGTCCAGCGTGTCCCGGGCCGGCGTCTCGTCCCTCAGCAGCGCGGGATGGGTCAGCGCTTGCCTGGCCAGCTCGTAGTCCACGACGATCCAGCACGGGATCCCGTTCAGGATCCGTGCGCGGTGTATCGGGCCCAGCGCGCGTAGCTCGGCGTACCTGGACTGCGCCGCCGCCTTGAACGCGGCGTCGATGGATGGCCCGGTCAGAGTCCGAGTGCTCATGGCTGCCTCATCGTCCGGACAGGCGGGAGCGGGGCGGCCGGAGTGGATCACAGTTGACATGCTCCCGACGCTACGGACAGAAAGCCTGCGGCGAATCGGGCGCGTACCCGGATAATTTGCGCTGCCGTTCGCGTCGCGGACCGCTGGTATCCGTGGAACTACGTAGACGCCGACGGGCTGGGCCTGCGCGCCGCCGGAGAAGCTGGCGCTCGGCGTGCTACCCCTCCGGGAAACCCCGTCCGCGGGGACCTCGGCGGGCGGGCCGGGCGGCGGCGATGGCGACCCGCGCCTCGCGGAGCCCGGGCCGGCCAAGCGTGACGTAACCACGGCGCGAGAGCAGGGCGAGCATCCGCATGTTATCGAGCAGGATGTCGGCTTGCAGGTTGGATACGCCGCGTGCGGCCGCCGCGGCGACGAGGGCGTCGAGCAGGCGGGACCCGAGCCGCCGCCCCTGCCAGCCTGGCGCTACGGTACGTGCGAATTCGCCGTCACCATCAGGTAAGACGGCGTAGCCTGCCTCCGCGGCCAGTGGCTCAGGAGAACCGGGAGCGACCGCGACCAAGCGGTAACCGCCCTCATCTTCAGCCCGGGTCATCTGCTCGAGGAACTTCGGGCCTGGGCAGGAAAGCTGGAAGAAGCGGTGATATCGCTCCTCCTCGCCGAGCCCGCCGAACAGCGTGTCCAGCCCTTCCGCGTCGGCCGGCCTGATGGCCCGCACGGTCAGGGTCCGGCCCTCGGGCAGGCTCATCGCAGCCGGGATGTGGCCCTCGCAGTGGGCGGCGGTAGTGTCTGCCACGAGGACAAGGCCGGGGCGGCTGCCGCGGGCTTCGGCCCGGTCGGCGTCCGTGAGGACGTCGAAGCGGCTCATTGGCCGGACCTCCGGGTCATTCGTCTGCTCAGCTGCTAAGGGCGATGGCCTGGTAGGCGATGATGATGGCGAGGGCGAGCAGGGCCGGTGCCATCTCCTTCCCGCCGTCGGCGGCCCGCCGGTGGGTGATCACGGCGCCAACGAGCAGCAGGGCCATGCCGGCCGCTGCGGCCAGGCCGAGGGGGTGCCACCACAGGCCGATCACGATGCCCGTGGCGGCGGCTAGTTCGGCGGCCCCGATGAGCCGGTAGTGGCGCCAGCGGATGCCGAAGCGCGCGGCGGACTGCCGCATCTTGGGGTGACCAAGGAGCTTGCCGGCCGCCGGGAGAAGGCAGGCCGCGGCCAGCAGCAGCGAGACGGTGACGAACATGGGAGCTTCTCCTCACGGGCGGCCGGGTCCCGGGACGCGGGATCGGAATGAGTGAGCGGGTCAGCCGCCGCTGGTGACCTTCGGCAGGCGGATCCCGACGGCGGCGTTTTCCTCGGCGGAACCGAGCCAGTAGCCGTCTGCGGTTGCATCAGCTTCCTCTCCTCGGTGCGCGGGGATTGCCAGGGTTTGCGCCAGCTCCTGGAGCAGGGACGGGACCTCGCCGGAGTCGAGGACGGCCTCGATCAGGACCGGGCGGCCCGCGCCCGCGTGATAGCTGGCCGCGTTGAGGGCCCAGGCCAGCTCGTGTGAGGTGCCGACGCGTAGCGCCACCGGAGACGTGGCCGGGCCCATGGCGGCGAGCAGCGCGGTCCAGTCCCAGGCCGGGATCTGGTGATACCCCCTGTCGGGATGGCCGATGACGCGCTCGGTAGCATAGCCGCCGTTGCTGAGCACGATGACAATCGGCGCCAGGCCCTGGCCGAGCAGGGTGCCAAGCTCGGCCGCGGTCCGCCGCATGGCGCCGTCGCCGGCGATCAGTACCACGCGCCGGTCCGGCGCGCCCAGCGACGCGCCCAGGCCGGCCGGCACGGTCCAGCCGACCGAGGCCCACGGCGGCGGGCCGATCAGCTTGGCTCCGTCGGGCAGGCTGAGCCCGGAGGCGCCGTCGAACGCGGTGCCCTGGTCGGCGATCAGCAGGTCGCCGGGACGCAGCAGGTCCTGCACGCGGGCCCACAACTTGCGCTGGTCGAGCGGCCCGCCGCGAGCATCCGGCGTGGCGTCGATGGGCGGCAGGTCCGCCCGGGCGGCGCCGGGCTCGGGGAAGTCGGTGAACGCGGCCACCACGGCCGGGTCTGGAGCTTGGGCGGCCCGCGGCAGCCGCTCCGCCGGGGCCAGCACCGGTATGTCGGCCACGTCGGCGGGAATGGTGAGGTAGACCGGGCGCGAGGTGCGAAGTGCGGTGCCCAGCACGCGGTCGATCTCCGCCGGGGCGGTGCCTGAGCGCAGGTCGGCTTGGGCCGCGGTGACCTCGGCCGCCATCCGGGCGAAGTGACCGTAGTCGCGGCCCGGCAGGTTGTGGTGGAGCATGACGCCATCGTCCCTGGCCGTCAAGGCCGGGGTGCCGACGATGTGCACGACTGGGACGGACTCGGCGTAGGCGCCGGCGATGGCGTTGATCGCGGACAGCTCGCCGACGCCGAACGTGGTGACCAGCGCGCCGACGCCGCGCAGCCGGGCGTAGCTGTCGGCCGCGTAGCCGGCGCCCTGCTCGGTGGCCATGCCGATCCAGGCCAGGTCCGGCCGGCCGGCGAGGGCGTCAAGGATGGGCAGGTTGTAGTCGCCTGGCACGCCGAAGACCGAGGCCAGGCCGGCTTCGGCCAGGCGGGTCAGCAGGTAGCCGGCGACCGTGGTGATCCGCGGCGCAGGAATAAAGGGGGTCCCCTGCGAGGCACGGGTGTTCATGGTGGTGGCCTTCCTCGGAGTTCAACGGTTGTTATGGGGCGGGACGGGGTGGTTGGAGCGAATAAGGTTGTCCGGGTCAACCGCGGCCTTGATGCGGCGAAGCCGGTCGTAGGCCTCGGCTGACCAGAAGCTGGCCGGGTCGCGGCTGGTACAGGCGAGGTTGAGATACATCTGCCGGGCCGCCCAGGGCCGCAAGGCGGTCTGGGCGGCGGCCACGCTCCGGGCCACCGCCGACACGGCTGGCGGGCAGGGTGCCAGCCCAGTTGCGAACAGGGCATAGTCGGCGTCGATCGCCGGCAGGGCGCCGCTGGCCGGCCGGGCGCGCTTCATCTCGCCGCCGACGTGGATCAGCTCCGCCGCGAGCAGCAGCGTGTCAGGACCGGCCACGTGGACGAGCGTCTCGATCGCCTCGGCGGGCAGGCTGGCGAGCATGAGCCCGTCGCCCACGCTGGCAATCGGCTGCTCGGGGTCCACGTGCACGTGGCCGAGGGCATTCGCGGGGATTATCTGGACGGTGTCGGTGAGCGGCTCCAGCGCCCGCAGCGGAGCGAGCAGCGCGTCGGCCTCGGCCGGCGTGCCGAGGTGGATCACGGTGACGATGACGAAGGACCGTCCGCGCAGGTGTTCCGGGATGTCGGGAATCATGGGAAAGTTGACGAGCCGGGCCGCGGAGGTGAACTCGTCCGGCAGGTCGCCTTGGGTCAGCTCGCGCCAGGTCTGAAGCACCGGCAAGGCCGCGTCGGCCGGCCACCAGAGCAGCCCGGCGTAAACCTCGGTGATCGGGAACAGCCGCAGCTCGATCGCGGTCACGACGCCGAAGCTGCCGCCGCCGCCGCGCAGCGCCCAGAACAGGTCCGGCTCGGTGCAGGCGTCGGCGCGGACCAGCCGGCCGTCGGCGGTGACGACCTCGATCGCCTCGACGTTGTTGGCCGCCAGCCCGTAGGCGCGGCCGAGCCAGCTCATCCCGCCGCCGATCGTGTAGCCGACCACGCCGACGTTGGGCGCGGAGCCGGCCAGCGCGGCCAGGCCATGGGGGGCCGCGGCCTCGGCGACGTCCAGCCAGACGGCGCCGGCCTCGGCCCGGGCGATCCGGGCGGCCGGATCAACGCTCACCTGGCGCATCGCGGTGGTCTTGACCAGGATCGTGTCGGCCAGCAGGCCTAGCGGGGCGGCGTTGTGACCGGTGCCCTGCGCGGCGACCCGCAGGCCGTGCTGGCGGGCAAAGCGGACGACATCGGCGACGTCTTGCACCGACCGGGGCTCGGCGACCGCGGCGGGATGCTGGTCCACGGCGAGGTTCCAGGCCCGGCGGGCGTCGTCCCAGCCGGGATCGCCTGGCATCAGGATGGCCTTCGCAGTGGTCAGGACAGCGGACATCGATGGTTCCCTAACGGCGAGGTGGTGAATTCGTCCTCGACGCTACGGAATCGGAGCCGGGAGCAAATCCGCTGCGCACACGGATATCCCCGGGGGCCCGGGCGGGCGTCCGGGCCCCCGTATCGGTAGGACTACTGAGGTGTCAGCCGACGGGCCAGCCCGGCGCGGGTGCGCGCACCCAGCTTGCGGTAGATGGCGGCGACGTGCGTCTCGATGGTCCGCACGCTGACGAACAGCGCGGCCGCGGCGTCCCCATTGGTCGCGCCGGCCGCGATCAGGTCGGCGACGCGGCGTTCGGTGGCGGTCAGCTCGGCGCCGGACCGTTCGGCGGCCACCCGCGCAGCTCCCGCTCGATCTCCTCCAGCAGCGGCCGGTGCTCCATCTCGGTGACCAGCGCGTGCGCTCGCTGCAGGGCGTTGCGGGACGGGCGGCGGGTCTTGCGCCGGCGCTCGATCCGGCCCAGGATCAGCAGGCTGCGGGCCAATTCCGGACGAAGGGGGAGGCCTCGTGCGCGGTGACCGCGGCGCGGGCCGCGGCCGCCGCGGCCTCCAGGTCACCGGCGTCCGCGGCGGGCAGGGCGTCGATCCGGTGCGCGTCGCCGGTCAGGGCGGGACGGCCGAGACGCTCGCCCCAGCTCGCGCAGCCAGGCCGAAATCGGTTCCGCGTCGTCCGGCCGCCCGAGGGCGACGTAGGCCTCGGCCAGGGCCGGGTCGAGCTCACGCGCTGGCGCCCGCGATGTGCGCGTCCTCGCGGATCATCGCGGCGGCTTTCTCGCCGATCATGATCGTGGGGGCATTGGTGTTGCCGCGGGTGATAGTGGGCATGACGGACGCGTCGGCCACGCGGAGTCCGTCGATCCCGTGCACCCGCAGTCGTTCGTCGACGACGGCACCGATCGCGCACGTGGACGTCGGGTGGTAAAGCGTGTGCGTGTTGCGGCGAATGAAGTCGACGATGTCGGCTTCGGCTTCAGATGCTGGTGCGCTGAAACTCCCGGTGATGACCGACTTCAGCGCGGGCTGCCTCGCGATCTCGAGCACGATACGGACGCCGGCCACCTGCGCCTGCAGGTCCTCGGGGGCCGTGTAGTAGTTGTGCGTGATCCGCGGTGCGACGCCGGGGGAGGTCGAGCGCAGCGTGACCGAGCCGCGGCTGCTCGGCTTGAGGACGCAGGGGCCGATGCCCAGGCCGTGCGCGATCGCCGCGCCGAGCCCCTCTTGGCGAAATAGCACGGGTGCCTGGTGAAGCTGGATGTCAGGGACGCCCTCGGGTCCGGGACGAGTCTGGACGAAGCCGCCGGCCTCGCCGATGTTGGACGTAAGCGGACCCCGGCCTTCGTTCTGCAGCAGGGCCAGGTTATCCGGCGTCAATGCAGTCATCAGCGACTCGCGGTCGGTGAGAAAGTTGACGAACACGGCAGGGTGATCCTGCAGGTTCTGACCGACGGGCAGGTCTTGGAGTACGTCGATCTGGAAGGCTGCGAGTTGATCGGCCGGGCCGACACCGGAGAGCAGGAGCAGGTGCGGTGAGCCGTAGGCGCCGGCCGAAAGGATAACCTCGCGACTCGCCCGGATCTCCTCGGCCGTGCCTTCGCGGCGGACGCGCACGCCGACGGCCCGGCGGCCCTCGAAGACGATATTCTCCGCCGAGGCGTTCGTCAGGATGGTGAGGTTCGGGCGGCTTGCGACGGGATGCAAGTACGCGACGGCTGTGCTGGCCCGCATGCCGTTGCGCTGCGTGACCTGATAGCGCCCGACGCCGAGCTGGGTCGTTCCGTTGAAGTCAGGATTGCGCAGATATCCGGCCTGCTCGGCTGCGTCCAAGAACGAGTCTCCGAGCGGGTTGAGAGAGCGACCCTCGGACACGGGGAGCGGTCCGCCTGCGCCGTGAAGGTCGTCTTCGCCGCGCTCGTTGCCCTCGGCGAGCTTGAAGTACGGCAGGACGTCGTCGTATTCCCAGCCGGTGGCACCGCCGGATGCCCACTCGTCGTAGTCGGCGCGGTTTCCGCGGATGTAGATCATGGCGTTCATCGAGCTGGAGCCACCCAGCGTCTTGCCGCGCGGCAGGTAGATCCTGCGGTTGTAGAGGCTGGGCTCGGGCTCGGTGTCCAGATCCCAGTCGTAGGGACCCTTAAACAGCGCCGGGAAGGCGACGGGGAGGTGGATCTTCTCGGCGGTGTCCGGGCTGCCGGCCTCGATCAGCGCGACGCTGACCTCGGGATCCTCCGTGAGTCGGCTGGCGATGACAGCGCCGGCCGATCCGGCGCCGACGACGACATAGTCGTACATGGTGGTCTCCTGCATCGGGGTGGGTCTCAGATCAGGTCGAGGACTTCGGTGACGGCGCGGTCGGCCGCCCGGACGGCACCCTCGAGGTAGCCCTCGAACTCGGGCGCCGCCTCGGCCCGCTGGCTAGTCTGTAAGCTGCACGGCCGCGACGGCCGGTTGCTGATGGATTCGACGCTAAGCACAGGCAGCCAATGGCGAATCGGGTGGGCGCACTGACATTTACGGCTCCAGACCCCGGCTTCAGACCGTGGTATCCATAGAACTACGCAGACAGACCGTGCCCAGGGGCGGCGTCTGTGATCGGTGGGGTCCGGGAAGACCCGACCCCACCGGCCCGGGCTCACTGTCGGCGATGCCGCACCCGCGACGGCTTTGGCTGCTCAGCGGCGATCACCGCAGCGACCGCCATAGCCAGCGCCGCCGCCGCGCTGCGGGGAGGGGGCGATGGTCAACCACTGGTATTTCTATAGCTTCGACGCCGATTTCGGCCCGTTCCATATCAAGTTCTGCGGGTATTTCCCGTTCACCGGGCAGATCTACTTCAACGGCCACGAATACGCCAAGCAGCAGTGCCGGAAGGACGGCATCGCCTTCACGGCCCTGGACAACGCGTTCGGCACGGTCAGCGACCCGGCGGCGGTCCAGCGGATCTGCGACGGGCTGACCGATCAGAAGATCTACCGGTTCGCCGGCAAGTGGCTGGCCCGGCTGCCGCAGCCGTTCACCCGCGCCGATGAGGACGCCGACTACCGCTGGCAGCTGTCGGACGGGCAGATCGAGTTCTCCACGACCATGGCCCTGGACCGGCCGGTGAGCGGGCGGATCTTCTTCGAGCAGCTGATCCGGGCAGGGACATCTCCGGCACCTGGGACGTCGGGGTACGAGCTTCGGATGATCATGGGAAAGCGCCGGGCTAAACCGGCATGGAGGAGGAGATGGAAGCTCTCTGCGCCGAAGGGCTAGCGAACCCACGGCGACCCCGAGTCATGCGTCGACGACCCGTGAGGGCGTGGCGAAGCGTTGACAGGGGCACGTGCAGGCCGGGCTATCGAGCCGCGAAATGTCCCTCCGGGGTGCCGACGCTGTCCATGAAGCGGAAGGCAACACTGCTGGCCGCGCTAGCGCGAGCTGCCAGCGGGCCCCGCGGTCACAGAACCAGGGCATGTACGGAACCTCCATGCGCGAGAACCGGGAGAGCCCGTGCCCGCCCGCCTGGCTGATCACCGGGCGGGCCGCTCAGGGAACGCCGAGGCGGTAATCCTGGGATGAATGGTCACGGGCAGTCGGACGGTCCCGTAGTACCTGCGAACCTGCCGAACAAGGCTGCGGCTGCGGAGGCAGGGGAGGAAAGGGGGCCGGCCAAGGGGAACGCGGCTGGTGAAACACGCCCCGGACGCAGCGCCGGGCCAGGTGTGTCAAGTGAGCTGGACCGCGTGCGGCAAGTGGCAGTACGGGACAAGAGTGCGCGGTTCACCGCGCTGCTGCACCATGTCAGCGTGCACCGGCTGATGCGGGCGTTCGACGACCTGAAGAAGGGGGCGTCGCCCGGTGTCGATGGTGTGACCTGGTACGCGTACGAGCAGAACCTGCACGAGAACCTGCGGGACCTGCATGAGCGGGTGCAGTCAGGGCGTTACCGGGCCAGTCCGTCCCGGCGTGTGTACATCCCGAAGGCGGACGGGCGGCAGCGGCCGCTCGGCATCGCCACGCTGGAGGACAAGGTTGTCCAGCGGGCCGTCGTCGAGGTGCTCAACGCCATCTATGAGACGGACTTCCGGGGCTTTTCTTACGGGTTCCGGCCGGGGCGCAGCCCGCACCGGGCGCTGGACGCGCTGGCGGCCGGGATCTTGGAGAAGAGAGTGAACTGGGTGCTGGACGCGGATATCCGCGACTTCTTCGGCAGCCTTGATCGGGGCTAGCTGATGAAGTTCCTCCGGCACCGGATCGCCGATGAAAGGGTCCTGCGGCTGACCGGCAGATGGCTGGCCGCGGGAGTCATCGAAGACGGGGCCTGGACGGCCACCGAGCAGGGATCACCGCAGGGCGGGTTATGTTCAGCTGAACATAAGCCGCCCTATGCGCAGTGCCGGATTATGCGCAGTGCCGGCCTGGCGGGCCTGGTAGCGGGCGGATCGGCGGGCGAGCGCTGCGCATAATTTCCGGGCGGTCAAAGGCTGGTGAGCCAGTCGAGGAGGCCGGGGTCCTGGTTCCATTCGGGCAGGTCGCTGGTGACGATGCCCGGGTAGGCGGCTTCGAGGGCTTTGCGTTTCGCCTCGGTCGAGGCTCGGGCGTAGATCTCGGTGGTGGACAGGTCGACATGGCCGAGGATGTCGCGGATGTAGGGCAGCGGGACGCCTGCCTCGTAGAGGTGCATCGCCTTGCTGTGACGCAGGGTGTGCGGGCTGATGCTGGTGCCGGCGAGCAGGGGGTCGTGGATCTGGGCCTGGTACTTGCTGATGATCCATGCGATGCCGCCGCGGCTGAGCCTGGCCCGGTGCTGGCCGTAGAACACCGGGTGGTCGTCGTGGCCGGGCTCGTCGAGGCGGTGCTCGGCCAGGTAGGCGGCCAGCAGTCCTGTCGTGTTGCCGGCGAGGGGAACGTGGCGGGTCTTGCGGCCCTTGCCGGTCAGCGATGCCAGGGCCGGGTGCTGGAGGCGGATGTCGCGGACGGCCAGGTCGGCGAGTTCCTGGACCCTGGCCCCGGTGTCGTAGAGCGTGGCGAGCAGGGTCGCGTCGCGCCGGCCCTGGCGGGTGGACCGGTCGGGCTGGGCGAGCAGGCGGCGGGCCTGCCCGGCGGTC
>Ga0318564_10000664_pt1 | contig 10453 bp, 9 predicted proteins | sample GRESIP066b5f20_FD_203479 | JGI IMG/M metagenome (GOLD analysis project Ga0318564, IMG submission 203479) | Tropical soil microbial communities from Luquillo Experimental Forest, Puerto Rico - GRE.SIPMG.066b5f20 | ecosystem: Environmental > Terrestrial > Soil > Tropical forest > Bulk soil...
TCCCAGGCCAGGTGCGGCGCGCCCACGCTCGAGTTCATGCACAACGCGGCGACGCTGAAGAACGCGCCGGTGACGCCGCTCGGCTTCCTCGGCGGACAGCTCCTGCTGTTGAATCCGCTGTACGCGCCGATCTGGGTGCTGGGGCTGGCGGAGCTCTTGTTCGCGCAGCGCCTGGCGCGGGTGCGCGCGCTCGGCGTCGCCTACCTCGCGCTGCTGGTGCTGATGATCGCGCAGCAGGCCAAGGTCTATTACCTCGGCCCGGTCTATCCGCTGCTGTTCGCGGCCGGCGCCGTCGGAGTCACCGGCTTCTTCGCCGAGCGCGGCTGGCGGCGCGCGTCCGCCCTGCTCGGGGTCGCGATCGCCGCCGCGGGAGCGCTGGTGCTGCCGGTGGCGACGCCGGTCCTGTCGCCCGAGGGGCTGATCGCCTACGGGAGGGCGCTCGGGGTCAGCGAGCCGAAGATGGAGCGCCACGACAGCTCGCCGCTGCCGCAGATCTTCGCCTTCATGCTCGGCTGGCCCGAGCTCGCGCGTGAGGTGGCCCGGGTGTACGCGTCGCTTCCGCCGGAGGAACGCGCCCGCGCGGCGATCCTGGGGCGCAACTACGCCGAGGCCGGCGCGATCGACTACTACGGGCCGGCGCTCGGACTGCCGCGCGCGATCTCGCCGCACAACTCCTATTGGAGCTGGGGCCCGGGAAGCTGGGATGGCCAGGTGCTGATCGTCACCGGTGCGATCCCGCCCGAGCGCGCGGCGCTGTTCGAGAGCGTCGAGGTGCGCGGCCGCACGAGCTGCGCGCTGTGCGAGCCGTTCGAGGCCGACCTGCCCGTCCTGGTCGCGCGCGGGCTACGCATTCCGGTGTCGCAGGCCTGGGCGGAGCTCAAGCACTTCGAGTGAGCATCGGCCCCATCAGCTCGGCCATGTTCTCGCCGTAGAAGCGGCGCCGGGTCTCGAGCGGCGCACCGGCGAGGCTGGCCTCGAAACGCTTCAGCGGGTTCCGCCCGCCCTCGACGTGCGGATAGTCCGACGAGAACAGGCACACCTCGGGACCGGCCTGCGCGGCGATCCAGCCCACGTCCTCGGCCGGATACGGCGTGACGCGGACCTGCCGGCGCACGTACTCGCTGGGCCGGAGCGACAGCCGCTTGAGCCGCTCCTCGTTCTTGCGGAAGGCGTCGAGTGCCGAGTCGAGCAGCCTCATCCAGCCCGGCAGCCACGACGCTCCCTGCTCGATCACGCCGAACATCAGCCGCGGGAAGCGCTCGAGCACGCCGTCGAGGATCAGCGTCGCCAGCGTCTGCATCACCGGATACGGGATCGCCATGTAGTCGACCGAGCGGAAGTTCTCCGCGCCGCCGTGGAAGTCCGGCACGGGCGGCAGACCGTTCTCGAAGTAGCTCGGATCGAGCAGCTGACCGCCGCCGCCGACGTGGAACAGGATCGGTGCGCCGGCCTCTTGCGCGACCGACCACAGGGCGTCGAGCGCGACGTGACTCGGCGAATGACCCTTGGGGCAGGCAGACGGAATGAGCAGCGCCTTGCAGCCGAGCTCGAACGCCTCCTCCGCGGCGGCGCGCGCGCGGGCGAAGTCGGCGAGCGGCACCCACCCGGTCGCGAGCAGGCGCCGGTCCACGCTGCAGAAGTCCGCGAGCGCGCGGTTGTGCGCGCGTGCGACGCCGTAGCAGAGCTCGAGGTCGTCGCCGTGCTCGAGCGCGACCAGACGCCCCGAAGCGAAGGTGTTGAACACCAGCTGGCTGGCGAAGCCGAGCAAGTCGAGCGCGCGCGAGCGGTCCTCCTTCAGGAACGAGCCGGTGGCGCTCCAGTTCTTGCGGGTCATCAGCTCCGCTTCGTCGCGGGCCCGATAGCCGGGATCGCGGTGCCGCACGCGCAGCTCGTCGATGAAGCTGGTCTCGCCAGGGCGCACCGCGCCGATCGGCAGCGGCGCCATCTTCGCGCGCACGTCGGAATCGGCGAAGTCGCGGAAGAAGTCCGCGGTCTCCATGACGTGGGAGTCCGCATCGTGGAGCGCGAATCCGGGGACGGCGTCGGCGTAGGGCACGGTGCCTCCTTCGCGGCGATGCTACCAGTCGGCAAACAGTTCGGGAACTCGCGTGACCTCGGGACGCACGCGCCACGCTGCGGCGAGATCACCGGCTCCCGAGAGCCAGCGCGGAATCACGGCGCAGCGCATGCCCGCGCGGGTCGCGGCCACGAGACCGCGCTCGCTGTCCTCGATCACCAGGCAATCGGCCGGCGCCAGCCCGAGCCGCTCCGCCGCGAGCAGGTACGGCTCGGGATCGGGCTTGTGGCGGCTGTAGTCGGCGCTCGTCAGCAGGAACTCGAAGAAGCGGCGGGCGCCCGTGCGCTCGTGCTGCAGCTCGAGTGGTGCGGCTGCGAGCTGGTGACCACCGCCATCGGCACGCGCCCGTGCAGCGCGGCCAGCGTCTCGCGCACGCCGGGAATCAGCTCGGCGCCGGCGATCCGCCCGGCGTAGTCGGCGTCGCGCGCTGCGCGCGCCGCTTCGATCTCGGCCTCACCGACGCCGCGCGCCCGCGCGAGGTCGAAGCAGCTCGCGCCACGGCGCAGGCAGTGCTCGAGGTAGATCGCTTCGTCGAAGTCGACGCCGAGGCGCTCGAGCGCCGCGCGCGACGCGCCGAAGTAGAACCGCTCCGTGTCGACGAGCACGCCGTCGTTGTCCCAGAGAATCGCCTTCATGGGACGGTCACCCGGCGGTGTAGATGAGCTTCTCGCCCTCGCGGTGGCTCTCGGCATTGCCCGCGAGCCGCAGGTGCTCCAGGTGCGCGTAGGTCTCGCTCTCGGCCATCGCGCCCCAGCTGCGCGGCTGGAATAGCTTCTTCGAGATGTCCTCGACCGTCGCCGGACCGAGCTCGCGCGAGATCGCGCGGATCTTCTCCAGCCGGTCGTAGTGGTGGCGTTTGATCGCCTCGGTTCGCGCGCGCAGGTCGCTGAACGGGTGCCCGTGCGCCGGCAGCGCGTGCTTGATGCCGTTGATCTCGGCCACGCGGTCGAGCGAGTAGAAGAACGAGGCCAGCGGATCGCGCGACGACGAGATGCCCGAGATGTGCGGCGTGATGGAGGGCAGCACGTGATCGCCGCCGAGGAAGACGCCGAGTTCCGGGTCGTGCAGGCAGATGTGGTCCTCGGTGTGGCCGGGCGTGTGCAGCACGAACCAGTCGCGTTTGGCCAGCCGGAGAACGTTGCCGTTCTCGACCGGATCGGAGATCTCGGGCACGAAGTCGCCGCTGCCGAAGGCGCGCATCATGCGCCAGCGCATGCGCTGCTTGAAGGGCGGGCGCGGCCGCGTGCCGCCCCACGGCGTCGGCCCGTTCCACGGTCCGAACGAGCCGCCCGGGCGCTTCTCGGCGGTCTTCAGCGCTTGCGCCGGCTCGGGCTCGGCCGGCGCCTTCTCACCCAGGTGTTCGGCCGAGACCTCGGGCGTCGCCGCCGCAGGCATGCCGAAGCGGAAGTTGCGGTGGCCGATCACGCGCGCGCCGGACTCGCGCACGAAGCGGGTGGCGCCGCCGAAGTGGTCGGGATGCGAGTGCGTGACGATCACGGTGTGCACGTGCTTGAGCCGGATGCCGGCCTGCTTCAGCCGGTCCTGCAGGGCGCGCCAGCTCGCCGTGCCCGGCAGCCCGGGGTCGACCAGCGCCGCGCCCTCACCGTCCACCAGCGCGTAGCAGTTCACGTGGCCGAGGCCCGGCATCTGGATCGGCAGCTGCATCCGCAGCACGTCCGGTGCGACCTCTGTGACCGCGCTCTGCGCCTCTTCCTGTTCCTGTCGCTTCGCCATCGAGTCGATCCTAACGGAGCGCTTCGTACGCCGCCGCGACGAGCTGGAAGCCCCGCGCGTCGCCGGCCAGCCCCATCTGCATCTGGTTCATCACGTAGGCGAAGCCGAGCCCGGTGTCGGGATCGGCGAACGCGATCGAGCCGCCGGCGCCGGGGTGGCCGAAGGAGCGCGGGTTCGGGCCGAACGGGATCATCGGCTGCGTGAGCATGAAGCCGAGCCCGAAGCGCGAGTGCAGCGGCGCCAGCACCTGGTCGAGGCCGAAGGCCTGCTCGGTGTTGGCGCGCGCGATCTGCTCGCGCGACAGCACGCGCACGCCGTCGAGCAGTCCGTCGGTCGCGAGCGCGCCGTAGATCCGCGCCAGGCTACGCGCGTCGCCGTGGCCGTTGGCCGCCGGGATTTCGGCCGCGCGCCAGGCGCGGGTGTTCACCGCGCCGGGACCCAGCGCCGGGTTCGCGAACACGCGGCCCACGAGTGACTCGGGGTCCTTCGCCGCGGCGGCGAACGGGTTGGGGACGCCAGGCGGCGACGGTGGTGCCGGCAGGATCTCGGCGATGCGCGCGTCGAGCTCGGGAGCGCAGCCGACGTGGAAATCGAGCCCGAGCGGCCGTGCCAGCTCGTCGCGGAAGTAGCCGCCGAGCGAGCGGCCGTCGATCCGCCGCAGCACCTCGCCGACCAGGAAGCCGAAGCTGATCGCGTGGTAGCCGTGCGCGGTGCCGGGCTCCCAGAAGGGCTTCTCCGCCGCGAGCGCCGCGGTGATGCCCTTCCAGTCGTAGAACGCGGACACGTCGATCGGCTTGCGCACCGCGGGCACGCCCGCCTTGTGGCACAAGAGCCAGCGCACCGGGATGCGCTCCTTCCCGGCCTGCGCGAACTCGGGCCAGTACTCGGCGACCGGCGCGTCGAGGTCGAGCTTGCCCGCGTCGACCAGGCGGTTGGCGCAGATCGCGGTCATGCCCTTCGTGGTCGAGTAGACGTTGGCGATCGTGTCGCGCTGCCAGGGCCGGGTGCGCGCGCCGTCGCGCCAGCCACCCCACAGGTCGACGAGCAGCTCGCCGCGCAGCGTCACCGCGACCGCCGCGCCGACTTCGCCGGTCTCGAAGCTCCGCTCGAACGTCTCGCGCACGCGCGCGAACCGCTGCGCGCACTCGCCGCCGACCTGCGCCATCGCTCACCTCCACCCCGGTGTTCGGGGCCCGGGCATTCTACATGGGCCCCGCAGGGGCTTTCCGACACTGCAGCCGGAGGCCGGCGGACCGGGCCGGCGGGCGCCCCGGAGCCGCTTCCCGAGCGGGCACCCCGCTTGCTATGAAGGCGTCGGTGGTCGACGGGATCGAGTGCTCCGAGTTCATGGAAGAGGTCGTGCCGGTGCAGCCCGGCGGGACGCTCTACGTGGAGAGCGCGCGCTGTACGGTGGACGTGCGCTCGCACGACGCCGAGGAGGTCCGCGTCGAGGCCGAGGCGCGCGGCCGCCACCCCGAGCGCGTGATCTTTACCCTGCAGAGCGCGGGCGACGACGTGCGTTTCCAGGCGCGCACCGAGGGCTGGCTGACCGGGCTGCTCGGCGGCCTCGAGGTGCGGGCCCGGCTGTGGGTGCCGCGGCGCTACTCGCTGGCGATGCGCACCAGCGGCGGCGATGCGCACGTGGACGGGGTGCAGGGTCACGTCGACCTGCAGACCAGCGGCGGGGACGTGTCGCTCGCGCACATCGTGGGCCAGGTCGGGCTCACCACCTCGGGCGGCAGCGTCGAGCTCGAGCACCTCGACGGCGCGGTGCGCGCTCGCACCTCGGGCGGGAACACCCACTTGCGCGACGTGTTCGGCGACGTGGACGTGCGCTCGTCGGGCGGCAACCTGCGCATCGACGGCGTGGACGGCGCGGTCGACGCGCGCCTCTCGGGCGGCAGGACCTCGATCGTGTTCCTGGGCGATCCCGAGGGCGAGATCCGCACCTCGGGCGGGTCGGTCGAGGTGCTGGTCCGCGAGGAGGCCAGCTTCGATCTCGACGCGCGCGCGAACGGCGGTCGCGTCGAGATCGAGCTGGAGCTCGAGCGCGAGCGGCGCGAGAAGTCGCGCGTCACCGGCCGCCGCGGGCAGAAGGGCCCGCGGCTCAAGCTGCGCACCAACGGCGGGGGGATCCGGCTCGGAGCGCTCTAGCGCTTCCAGGCCTGCTGGGTCTTCTTGCCGCTCGCGAAGCGGGTGAACCCGGCGGATTCGACGTCGACGACGAACAGGTGGAACTCCGGCTCGCTCGGCTGCCAGCCGGTCTTCGCGAACAAAGCCTCGCAGTAGCGCTTGCGCACGGCCAGGTCGCGCACGTCGACGCCGCGGCCGTACAGCTTGAAGTCGCCTTCGCTGCCGTCGGTCTTCGACACAGTGCTGTGTAGGACGCAGCGCGGGTCGCGCAACAGGTCCAGCGCCTTGGGCGAGCGCCACATCATGCCCAGCATGGCCTCGCGGTCGCAGAAGATCACCTCGCAGGGCGAGATGCGCGGGAAGCCGTTGGGCCGCAGCGTGCCCAGCAGCACCATGCCGCTCGACTCGATCCGCTCGAAGCCCAGCTGGGCCAGCTCCGGCGCGGCCTTCGTGAACTCCTCCCAGTTCATGCCTGCCACCGCTGGTAGATCGGCCGGGTCTCGGGCGTGCGCGGGCGCTCCCAGACGGTGTGCAGCGCGCGCGCCAGGCGCAGCTCGAACAGCGCCTCGTCGTCGCGCACCGCGTGCGCGAAGCCGGGCACGGCAGCGGCGCGAGCGCGCGGGTCGCTGACCTCGCGCGCCGGTCCGGCGCAGTAGAAGCTCTCGTCGTCCTTCGCAGCCGGGAAGAAGTGGAGGGCGTAGCGGCCGTCGCGGGCGAGATCGGCGCGCTTGGGCGAGTGGCCGATCACGAACACGTAGAGCCCGCCGCCCAGGATCGCCGGGCACACCGGGTGGACGCGCGGTCCGCCGTCGCCTCGGGTGGTCGCGAGGAAGCCCAGGCCGACGGCGGGCCCGAAGGGGTAGAGGAGCCTCCGGCCGTGCGCCGCGAGCTCGGGCTCACGGTCGGCGAAGGCGGCCCAGGTGAGTGCTTTCGACATGCGCCGAGCGTACTGCGGAGATCCTGACAGCTTCTGTCAGCAAAAGCGCGTAGGATGGCGCCGTGCGCGCGCGCCGGCTGCTCTCGCTCCTGCTCCTGCTCCAGAGCCGCGGCCACGGCACCGCGCGGGAGCTGGCGGACGAGCTGGGCGTGTCGCTGCGCACCGTCTACCGCGACCTCGAGGCGCTCGGCTCGGCCGGGATCCCGGTCGTGACCGAGCGCGGGCCCGGTGGCGGCTGCCGGCTGTTGCATGGCTACCGCACCCAGCTCACCGGGCTCGACACGGGCGAGGCCGAGGCGCTCTTCCTGGTCGGCCTGCCCGGGCCGGCCGCGGAGCTCGGGCTCGGCAGCCTGCTCGCGGGAGCGCAGCGCAAGCTGCTCGCCGCACTGCCGGCGCGGCTCCGGGCGGCGGCGGTCCTGGCGAACCAGCGCTTCCACCTCGACGCGCGCGGCTGGTTCCAGCCGGCGGCGGAGCACCCGGCGCTCGAGGCCCTGGCGGCCGCGGTGTGGGGCGACCGGCGGGTGCGCTTCGCCTACGAGCGCGGCGACGGACGGCGCGTCGAGCGCGAGGTCGACGCCATCGCACTCGGGCTGAAGGCCGGCCTCTGGTACCTGGTCGGACGGGTCGGCGGCGAGCTGCGGGTCTATCGCGTGTCCCGTGTTTCGGAGGTGGCGCCAAGCGGCGAGACCTTCGCCCGCGACGCGAGCTTCGACCTCGCCGCGTTCTGGCGCGGCTGGGCGGAGCGCTTCGAGCAGGGCCTCGACGCGATCTGCGTGACGGTGCGCGTGGCGCCCGGCGCCGCCGAGGCGGTGGCGCGGCTCGGCGATCCCGCGCGCCGGCCGCCGGCGGACCGCCCCCCGACACTGGACGGTGACGGCTGGCTGCGCCGCACGCTGGTGTTCGAGAAGCTGCTCTACGCCGAGACCGCGCTGCTGGGCCTCGGCGCGGCCGTCGAGGTGGTCGCCCCGGAGGAGCTGCGCGGAAGCATCTGCGCGCGCGCCGCGGCCGTCCAGGCGCTGTACGCGGGCGCGGCGAGCCCGAACGGCTAGGATCGCGGGATGTCGGATCGGATCTGGTGGAAGGACGGCGTGGTGTACCAGATCTACCCGCGCTCGTTCATGGACGCGACCGGCGACGGCGTCGGAGACCTCGCGGGGATCCGCGCGCGCTTGGACCACCTGCAGTGGCTCGGCGTCGATGCGATCTGGCTCTCGCCGATCTTTCCCTCGCCGATGGCGGACTTCGGCTACGACGTATCGAACTACTGCGACGTCGATCCCACGTTCGGGTCACTCGGCGACCTCGACGCGCTGGTGGCCGACGCCCATGCGCGCGGCATTCGCGTGATGCTCGACTGGGTCCCGAACCACACCTCCGACCACCATCCCTGGTTCCTGGAGTCGCGCTCCTCGCGCGCGAGCCCCAAACGCGATTGGTACGTGTGGCGCGACGCCGGACCGGACGGCACGCGGCCCAACAACTGGGTCGCGATGTTCGGCGGGTCGGCCTGGGAGCTCGACCCGATCACGCGGCAGTACTACCTGCGCTCCTTCCTGAAGGCACAGCCCGACCTCAACTGGCGCAACCCCGAGGTGGAGCGCGCCATGCACGACGTGATGCGCTTCTGGCTGGACCGCCGCATCGACGGCTTTCGCATCGACGTGATCCACCGCATCGCCAAGGACCCGGAGCTGCGCGACAACCCGCCGAGCGACCGGCCCGGCCCGGTGTGGGGCGGCCAGCGCCACATCTACGACGAGAACCACCCCGACATCCACGACTTCCTGAAGCGCATCCGCGCGGTGCTCGACGAGTACCCGGAGCGCGCGGCGGTGGGCGAGGTGGGGCTCGAGCCCGAGCAGGTGGCGAGCTATCTCGGCCACGGCGACGAGCTGCAGCTCGCCTTCAACTTCGCGCTGCTGCTCTCCCATTGGGACGCGAGCGCCTTCAGCCGCGAGCTCGCGCGCTTCGACCACGCGGTGCCGGCCGAGAGCTGGCCCGATCTCGTGCTCTCGAACCACGACGTGCCGCGGCACGCGTCGCGCTACGACGACCCGGTGCTGGGCGATGCGCGGGTGCGCATGCTCGCAGTGCTCCTGCTCGCGGCGCGCGGTACGCCGTTCCTCTACTACGGGGAGGAGATCGGCATGCGCAACGGCGTGATCCCGCCCGAGCGCCGCCGGGATCCGCTCGCCTGGACCCTGCACGAGAAGGCGTCGCGCGATCCGGAGCGCACGCCGATGCAGTGGAACGCGAACCCGGGCGCGGGCTTCACGCACGGCGAGCCGTGGCTCCCGCTCGCCGCCGACTGGCGCACGCGCAACGTCGAGGCGCAGCGCGCGGACCGCGGCTCGATCCTGTGGCTCTACCGCGATCTCCTGGCGCTGCGGCGCCGCACGGGCGCGCTCGAGCGCGGCGACTGGCGGCTCCTTCCCGGTCCCGAAGGCGTGCTGGCGTGGGAGCGGCGCTTCGAGAGCTCGCGCGCGCTGGTGGCGCTGAACTTCAAGGACGAGCCGCGCGAGCCCGGGCTGCCCCACGCCCAGGTCTCCGACGGCATCTGGACGCGCGCCGGTGCGCCGCTGCCGCAGGACGCTGCGAAGCTCGAGCTCGGGGCGTGCGAGGCGGCCGTGCTCGTCGTCGATGGCTGAGCCCGCGGCTCACGCGGCCGTCCTGCCCGAAGGACGCGGCGCGTTCGGCGGCTTCATCGGCCCGCGCACGCTGCGCGCCCAGGTCGAGAACACCGCTCCCTGGCTGTTCGCGCCGGGCGCGCCCTCGCTGCCGTACGTGGCGATCCTGCGGGGCGCCGACGCGCTCGAGCCCACCGCGGCGCCGACCCCGGCGCAGCGCACCGCGTACTTCGAGCTCTGCCTGGCCGCGCACTTCGCCAGCGCTGCGACCTGGGTGCCCACCGACGTCGACACCAAGATCCGCCGCGCGCTCTGGCAGGAGGCAGCGGGCACGGACGAGCTGCCGCGAATGCGGGCGTTGGCGCACGCGCTCAGGGGCTGGGATCCGGTGCCCGTCTCGGCGCGCGTCGTCCAGGTCCCGAGCGTCGGCGCGGTCTCCGGCCACGACGGCGAGCGGCTGGCGGTCCTGGCCGGGGGGCTGGTCGCCTCGCGCGCGGCGCACGACGCAGCGGCCTGTGCCGAGCTCGAGCACGCGATCGACACGGAATTGAGTCGCGAGGCGCGCGCGTTCGCAGCCGTGGAGCGGGAGCGGGGCGCCGAGCTCGAGCTGCTGCGCCTGGCCGCAGTGCTGACCCACAACGCGGGCGACCTCGGCCAGGGGCTCGGCGGCGCCGCGGACGCGCGCTTCGGCGAGCTCGCGCGCGGCGGTCCCGGCCGCTACGGCGGCGCGTTCGCGCGCGCGGCCCTGCTCTACCGCGAGCTGCTCGCGGCCGATGGCCACCGCAATTACCCGCTGCGCAAGCCGCGGGCACTGCGCCGCGCGCGCGCGCTGCTCCTGCCGCTCGCGCCGTTCCTCGACGAGTGGGGCGAGGGCGTCGCGCGCAGCGCCGAGCTGGATCATCGCGAGCGCGCCGAGGTAGTCTCGGCGCTGGTCGAGGGCTGCCG
>Ga0318564_10000669_pt1 | contig 10432 bp, 10 predicted proteins | sample GRESIP066b5f20_FD_203479 | JGI IMG/M metagenome (GOLD analysis project Ga0318564, IMG submission 203479) | Tropical soil microbial communities from Luquillo Experimental Forest, Puerto Rico - GRE.SIPMG.066b5f20 | ecosystem: Environmental > Terrestrial > Soil > Tropical forest > Bulk soil...
ACCGCGCGCGACGGCCTGGTGATCACGGTGTGATAGGCCGGGCCCGGCGCCCGAGGCCTACGAGCCGGGCCCCCGGCGCCCGACCGCCTCCTAGGTCGTCCCGGCGGTGGGGTGCAGGACCGGCCGGTAGCCCGCCGCCAGCACGGCCACGGTGGCCCGAGGGGTGATGACGGACACCGTGGTCCCGGGCCCGGGCGCCCGCCGGTCCCGGTAGCCGCCCGGCGTCCAGGCCAGCAGCCCGCCGCCGAGCAACGTGTCCTGGAACACCGGCGTGAACTACTTCGCCGACCTGGCCAAGTCGGCCGACCTGAGGGAAGTCATCGCACTGTACAAGCAGGCCGGGCTCAGCCTGACCAAGGACCTGCGGACCCTGAACGACGCCACCCGGATCAGCGCCGACCGGTCCGCCGTGGCCTACCTGGCCAAGTACATCGCTTTCAACGGAGACATCTCCGTCCCTGTGCTCACCATGCACACCACCGGGGACGGCTTGGTCGTGCCGGAGAACGAGCAGGCCTACCGCAGCGTCGTCGACCGGGCCGGCCACGGGTACCTGCTGCGGCAGATCTTCGTGGCCCGCGCGGGGCACTGCACGTTCACCCCGGCCGAGACGATCACCGCCCTCCACGTCCTGCTGAACCGGCTGGACACCGGGCACTGGGACGTCCCAAGCCCGGCCGACTTGAACGCCGAGGCGGCGTCGCTTGGCGCCCTCAACGTGGCCCCGCCCGCCTTCACCAGCTACCGGCCAGCTCCGTACCTGCGGCCCTTCGACCTGCCGGGCGAAGGACGGTTCCTGTTCGGCTAGAACCACGGACCGTTCGGTAGATTCAAAGATCTTTTATCCCGAACGGTCCGTGGCCCGGACCTTCCGCCCAGCCCGCCAGCTAGCCTCGGCGGCGCCCATCGGGGTGCACGGCGGGGCCTGGACGAACGGCCAGATCTCCTCCGCGATGCGCCGCCAGTCCGCGGTCGCCGTCATGTCGCCGAGCAGGGCGAACAGGCCCAGGTTGATCCGCTGCAGGATCACGTACGAACGCGGGATCCGGGCGTACGCGGCGAGCGGGCTGCGGAAGTCGAAGAACCTGCGGGTGACCGCGGAGGCGTACTCGCCGGTCATGGTGCGCGGGCCGGGCTCCCGGACGGTGTCGTAGAACACCGCCATGTGCTCGACCACCTCCGGCGTGGACACCGGCGCGCCGGGGACCAGGAAGCCGGCCTGCTCCATGGCCCGGCGGAACGCCTCGGGGTCCTTGTCCACGCACAGGTTCTTTGCCATCGCGGCCAGCGGCCGCATCTCCTCGTCGGTGAAGTGCTTGACCAGCCCGAAGTCCAGGAAGGTGACCCGGCCGCCGCCGCCGAACAGGTAGTTGCCTGGGTGCGGGTCGCCGTTGAACGCGTGTGCCTCGTACAGGCTGCGGAACACGAAACGGTAGATCGTCTCGGCGGCCAGGTCACGCTCGGCCTGCGGCCATCCGGCCAGCTCGGCGAACCGGGCGCCGTCGGCCAGCTCGCTGGTCACCACGCGACGCGTAGACAGCCCGCCGACGATCCCGGGCACGAAGATCGTGGGGTGGCCCTGGAAGAAGCGGGCGAACATCTGCTGGTTGCGGGCTTCCCTGCGGTAATCGAGCTCTTCGGTAACCCGTTCCCTGAGCTCGGCCAGCAGCGCGTCGACATCCTGGCTGGGCGCGGTGATCTTGACCATCCGGCGCAGCAGGGCGACATTGCCCAGGTCGGCCTCGATGGTCTCGGCGATGCCCGGGTACTGGACCTTCACCGCGACGGCGCGGCCGTCGTGGGTGATCGCCCGGTGCACCTGCCCGATCGACGCGGCGGCGATGGGCTCAGGGTCCCAGGTCGCGAAGGCCCGGTCGGGCGGCAGGCCCAGCTCCTCGGCGACCACCTCCGCGGCCAGTTCCGGGCTCATCGGCGGGACGCTGTCCTGGAGCCTGCTCAGCGTGCGGCGGGCGGCCGGCGACAGGCCGTCGTCGACGTAGCTGGCCATCTGGCCCAGCTTCATCAGGACGCCCTTCATCGTCCCCAGGGTGGCGGCGACGTCCTCGGCGGTCTGCAGGGCCAGATCGCTCCGGAGCTGCTCCCGGTGCTCACCGGCGCTGGCGAACAGCCGCGGGGCGCTGCTCGCGTACCTGGCGCCCCCGCGCGCGGCCAGCCGCAGCGCCGCCATCCCGCGCTCTACCCGCAAGCTGCCGCGCCCGCGACGGCCGGACCGGCGCCGGGCGATTGTCGCGGCTGCGGCCGACGCGCCGCCGAGCACCGCCACCGCGGCGAACCTCCGAGCCCACGTCCGCAACCCGTCACCCCTCATTCGTCCCGTGCACTGCGTTTACTTCTGACGCGCTGAACGCATCCGCACCGTGAGTCGTTGCCGGGCCTCGAGTACGCCCGGCTCCGCCATGAACACCGTGTCGAACACGCCGAGCGTCTGGCGGATCTCCGTGCGGCGGGCCGGGGTCACCGTCGGCGGCGGAGGATAGCCGTACATGTCCCGCGCCCAGTCGGGCAGGGCCGCGAGGGCGGCGTCCTTGATGTCCAGCCACAGCTCGGCGATCTCCTCGCCCATGCCGGCCGGGTCGAGCATGTAGCCCATCGACTCCGCCGCGGCTGGCGTGCACCGCAGCTCGGGGCGCACGCCCCCGATGTACCCCTGCAGGGCGGTCACGCTGGCCGGGATGATCTCGCGCGGAGCCCCGAGCAGCTCGGCCGCGACCCTCATCTCGCTCACGAACCTGTCCGCGTCCGCGTCCGAGGCCGGCGTGCCGAACATCCGGCTGGCGGCGAGCACCGAGTCCACCAGGGCCCCGTGCACCCAGAGCAGCAGTGCGGGATCCGAGGCGGCGTAGGGCCGGCCGGTGACATTGTCGGTGCCGCGGACGTGCTCGTGAACCAGCCGGACCCGCCGGGCGGCCCGGCTCGCGCTGGCCCGGTCGCCGTAGGTGACCGTCGCGGTATACGCGGTAGTGGCGGCCAGCCTGCCCACCGGGTCGGTGCGCCAGTCGCTGTGCTGATCGACGCCCGCCATCGCGAGCGGGTGCAGGGCCTGCATCAGCACCGAGCGCAGCCCCGCGACCGGTGCGGACAGGTCCGCGGCCAGCCGCCAGGTCACGCTGCCCGGCCCGTAGAACCCGTCGTCCTCGGGATGGTCGGGAACCGCCGAGGAGAAAGCGGCGGCGTAGCGCTCCACCAGGTCCGTCGCGGCGGCGTACCGCTCGGCGGTCATCGCGCGGCCCCTTCACCGGCCTGCGGCCGCAGGCCGGCGAACAGGTCGTCCTCGGGCAGCGGCGCGCCGGTGCTGTCGCTGACCCGGATGAAGCTCTCGCGGCCGAAGGTGGCCTCGGCGACGTCCTGCGGGAGCTTGCTGAACCACGACTCGGAAATCTGGCTGCCGTGCGCGAACAGCGCGTCCCGCTTGCGGCCCAGTACCGGCCGGATGTCGACCGTGGTGGTGATGCGCTCCTCGGACGCGGCCCCGCGGCGCCGGATCTCGGGATCCGCCTCTTCGAAGTCGGGCACGTCCGCGCCGAGTTCGCGCAGCGCGTCCCACACCCTCTGCCAGTCGCTGCCGCGTATCGCGCTGAGATAGAGCTTGGCCGGGATGCCGCTGTCGGCGAACGCCGCCTGCGCGCAGCGGCTGGCGTGCAGGTGATCGGGGTGCTGGTACGGGCCCTGGTCGTCGTAGGTGACAAGGACCTGCGGCCGGTACCGCTCGATCAGGGCCGAGATCCTCGCGGCCACCTCGGCCAGCGGGATGTTGCAGAACGCGTCCGGCCGGTCCTTGTAGTCCCAGTCCGGCATGCCGGAGTCGTGGTAGCCGAGCAGTTCGAGGTTGGTGACGCCCAGGATCGCGACCGATTCGCGCAGCTCAGCCAGGCGCTGGCGGGCCACCTGCTCCTCGTCGTGCCCGTCCTCGCCCGGCTTGACTCCGCCCTGCGCGTCGCCGAACTCGCCGTTGGTGCAGGTCACGACCACGGTGCGGATTCCCTGGGCGGAATAGGCGGCCAGCACCCCGCCGGTGCTTGACGCCTCGTCGTCGGGATGCGCGTGGACGGCCATCATTGTCAGCGTTTCTGCCATGTTTCCAGCCTGCCCGACAGGTCGCCCGATCGCCCAATCGGGGCGCCGAGGGCGCCGGCCCGGCCGTGGCGCCGGGTATGCCTCACCGCGCGGTCAGCGCGGCCAGCACGGCCAGCAAGAACGTGGTCATGGCGGCGAAACCGTGGCAGGCCGGGATCAGCGGCAGCAGATGGAGCCTGCGCCGGGGCCTGGCCGGGGGCGGTTCGGCGAGCAGGCGGGCGATCATCTCGTCGGTGACCGTGAACGGGTCGGGGTGTTCGGCCGGCCCGGCCTGGGTGACCTCGGCGGCGGGCGGCCCGGGCGGGATGTCCGGTTGACCGGCCTGGGCCGGCCTCCCTGACGGCCAGCCAGGCCAGCCGGCCACGGCGAACTCGGTTTCCTCCCCGGCGGCCGGGTCAGGCCGGACCGGATAGGGAGTCCACAGGGTGACCGTGCAGATGCCAAGCGTGATAGCGGCGCAGATCAGGACCACGCCGATCCAGGCCAGCGGATGCCAGCCGCTGGCCAGGAAGCCGATCCAGACCGCCAGCCCGGTCAGGGCCGCGCTGGCGTGGCCGAACACCACCCCGGGCGGCACCCCCACGCCGGTGGCGCGCTGACGGCGCAGGCCGCCGCGCGCGATCCAGGTGCGCAGCATGTAGACGCCGATGCCGGCGGTAGTCAGCCAGGCGATCAGCGCGGCGGTGCCCGTGGTCATGGTCACATCCGCAGGGCGCAGGTACCCGCAGCGTACCTCTGGCGGCCCCGGGCGGCGATACCCCTAATTCCGCTGCGTCGGCCGCGTCTGTGAGCGCGTCTGGGTGCATCCGGAGATAGTGCTTGGTCAGCACGGCGCTGGCCTGGCCGGGCCGATGGGCCAGGGTCCGCCCGCATACCTCGCAGCGCGTGACGGGAAGCCTGGTCACCGTCACCGGGAAGCGCGGGGAGTCTGACCTGCTCATCGGTATACATTATGCCAGAACTTGCCCACCATCGCGGATGCTTGCCGTACCCGGATGCGAGCCCGCGTGCGGCCATCGGGCATCTGCCGAAATCGGCGACACGCGGCGGATGTGCCGGTCTTGCCCGAAGCCGGCGAACAGACTTGGATCATGCATCAGGGCGTGACCTTCGGCGACCCGCCGGCCGGCCGTTCCGGCGGCTCCGCGGGTTCGCAGGTCCCCTGGGACGCTGAGCGCGGTGACGGCCCGGCGCCGCCGGACGCCGGCGGGCTCGCCGCCAAGAGCCTTCGTGCCCTCGGCGGGGCGCGGGACCTCCGCGGTCGGATCGGCGCCTGGCGCGCCCTGCTCGACCGGCCGCTCACCTCGTACTACCTCGTCCTCGGCATCACCATGCTGTTGCTCGGGCTGGGCCTGGTCATGGTGCTGTCCACGGCATCCGTCGCCGACCTGATCGCGGGGCTGTCTCCGTACTCCGACTTCAAGAAGCAGGTGCTTGGCGCGGCCATCGGCCTGCCGCTCATGTGGGTCGCGGCGCGCTCCTCGCCGCGGCTGTTCCGGGCCTTCGCCTACCCGCTGCTCGCCGTCGCGGTGGTCGGGCTCGGCCTGACCCTGATCCACGGCGTCGGGATCTCGCAGAACGGAGCGGCCCGGTGGATCTCCATCGGAGGACAGCAGATCCAGCCGTCGGAGATCGCCAAGCTCGCCCTGGCCGTATGGGGCGCCGACCTGCTGGCCCGCAAGGACAAGCTGGGCCAGCTGGCCGACTGGCGGCACATGCTCGTGCCGCTCATGCCCGGCACCGGCGTGATGTGCCTGCTCGTGATGACCGGCGACGACCTGGGCACGACGTTCATCCTGCTGATCATCTTCCTCGCGCTGCTGTGGGTTATCGGCACTCCGGGGCGCGTGTTCGTCGGCCTGCTGATCCTGATGGCCCTGGCCATGGTGCTCATGATCGTCTCGGCGAAGTACCGCTTCGACCGGGTGGTCGGATACCTGAATCAGCAGGGCAGCGTCACCGGCGCGAACTGGCAGGACACCCAGAGCAAGTACGCCGTCAGCAGCGGTGGCATCTTCGGCGTCGGCCTGGGCGCCAGCAGGGAGAAATGGGGCTACGTGCCGGAATCCACCAGCGACTTCATCTTCGCCATCATCGGCGAGGAACTCGGGCTGGTCGGCACGCTGTGCGTGACCGTCATGTACGGCGGGCTGGCTTTCGCGGGACTCAGGATCGCCAGGCGCGTGCCCGACCTGTTCGCCCGCCTGGCGGCGACCGCCATCACCGCGTGGATCGTCGTCCAGGCCGCGGTCAACGTCGGCGCCGTGATCGGCGTCCTGCCCATCACCGGGGTGCCGCTGCCCCTGGTCTCCGCGGGGCTGTCGTCGCTGCTGGTAACCCTGATCGCGCTCGGCATGCTGATGTCGTTCGCCCGGCTCGAGCCGGGCGCCCGCGAGGCTTTGGCCGCACGCGGCCCCGGGTGGCCGTTGCGCGTTCTAAGCTGGCTCGGTCTGGCAAAGCGCCGACGATAACGCGGCGGCAGTTCAGGGACGAGACATGAGGGTACTGCTTGCCGGCGGCGGGTCCGCCGGACACATCGAACCAGCTCTCGCGCTGGCGGACGCCCTGCGGCGAATGGACCCCGGCGCCGAGGTGACGTGCCTGGGCACCGAACGCGGCCTGGAAACCCGGCTGATCCCGCTGCGCGGTTACCCGCTCGAACTCATCCCCGCGGTGCCCATGCCCCGGACCGTGACGCCCGCGCTGCTCACGGTCCCCGGCCGGCTGGCCGGCGCCGTCAACGCCGCCGCCGCGGTGCTGGACCAGACCCGGGCCGAGGCCCTGGTCGGCTTCGGCGGGTACGTGGCGACCCCCGCCTATCTGGCCGCCAGGCGGCGCAAGGTCCCGATCGTGGTGCACGAGGCGAATCCGAGGCCGGGGCTGGCCAACCGGATCGGGGCCAGGTTCACTACCCACGTCTTCACCGGTCATCCGGACACTCAGCTCAGGAACGGGAAGTACCTCGGCATACCGATCAGGCGCGAGATCGCGGAACTGGACCGGCTGGCGGCCGGCGACAAGGCCCGCGCTCATTTCGGCCTCCGTCCCGACCTGCAGGTGCTGCTGGTCACCGGCGGCTCGCAAGGGGCGCGCTCGCTGAACACCGCGGTGTTCGGCGCGGCCGGATGGCTCAGGGAAGCCGGCGTCCAGGTCCTGCACATCATCGGGCCGCGGAACGGGACCGAGGCGCCCGCCACGGAGAAGGGAGCAGCTGAGGCCGGCGGGGTGCCCTACGTGGCCACGCCCTACATCGACCGGATGGATCTCGCGTACGCCGCAGCCGACTTCGCCCTGTGCCGGGCCGGCGCGATGACCTGCGCCGAGCTCACTGCCGTCGGCCTGCCGGCCGCCTACGTGCCGCTCCCCATCGGGAACGGCGAGCAGCGGCTGAACGCGCTCCCGATCGTGCAGCGCGGCGGCGGCATGCTGGTATTGGACGCCGACCTGACCCCCGAGTGGATCCGGGATACCTTGCTACCCGTACTGGTCAACATCGACCAGGTCGCGGACATGTCGGAGGCCGCCGCGTCGCTGGGCCGCGGTGACGCGGACCGGTGGCTCGCCGAGGCGGTCATCGAGATCGTGGAGGGCTCGGGTGGCGATCAAAGCGCCGATCACGGGGACTGAGCCGGTACCTGCCGATCGCCTGGGGCGGGTGCACTTCACCGGAATCGGCGGCGCGGGCATGTCCGGCATCGCGCGGATCATGCTGGCCAGGGGCATCAAGGTGTCAGGCAGCGATTCGGCGCCTTCGCCGCTGCTTGACGACCTGCACGGGCAGGGCGCTCGTGTGTACGTCGGCCATGCGCCAGGCAACCTGGACGACCTCGGCGCCGGGGACACCCTCGTGTACACCAGCGCGATCCGCCTGGACAATCCGGAACTGGTCGAGGCGACCCACCGCGGAATGCGGGTCCTGCACCGGGCGGAGGCCATGGCCTCGATCACCTACGGGCGGCGGGTGATCGCGGTCGCCGGCACGCACGGCAAGACCACCACGACGTCCATGCTCACCACCGTGCTGCGCGAGTGCGGTGCCGATCCCGGCTACGTGATCGGCGGCGTGCTCAACGAGACCGGGCTCGGCGCGGAGGATGGCGCGGGCCCGGACTTCGTCGCCGAAGCGGACGAGAGCGACGGGTCGTTCCTGCTGCTGTCGCCCTACATCGCGATCATCACCAACGTGGAAGCCGATCACCTGGACAACTACGCCGGCCTGGCCGAGATCGAGGCCGCGTTCACCTCATTCGGCGGTCATGTCAGCGGCATGGTCCTGACCTGCGCGGACGATCTGGGTGCGGAGTCCGTCGCGGCCTGCCTGGACCCCGCGCGCGTCCGGCGCTACGGCCATTCCAGCCAGGCCGATTACCGGCTCGGCGACGTCCGGACCCATCAGATGGCGGTCAGCTTCACGGTCACCGCCGACCGCAGCCCGTTCGGTGAGCTGCTGGTCAAGATGACCGTGCCCGTGCCAGGTCGCCACAACGCGCTGAACGCGACCGCCGCGTTCGCCGCGGCGGTCGAGCTCGGCTTCCCGCCGCCGCAGGTGATCGCCGCCCTGGTGGGCTACCGCGGGGCGCGGCGCCGGATGGAGTCCAAGGGCGAGGCGGACGGGGTGCGGGTACTCGACAGCTACGCGCACCACCCGACCGAGCTGGCCGCTGACCTGCGCGCCGCGCGCGACATCCTGGCCGCGGGCGCGGCGGGAACCAGCAGCGCAGGCGGCCGGGTCGTCGCCGTCTTCCAGCCGCACCTGTTCAGCCGGACGAGGATATTCGCGGGGGAGTTCGGCGCCGCGCTCGGCCTGGCCGACGAGGTGGTCGTCCTCGACGTGTACGCCGCCCGCGAGGACCCGGAACCCGGCGTGACCGGCAGGCTCGTCGCCGACGCGGTCCCCGGGGGACGGGCACGGTTCGTGCCGGACCGGGCGCAGATCCCGGCGGTGGTCGCCGGAATCGCCCGGCCGGGCGACGTGGTGCTGACCATGGGCGCCGGGGACGTCACCCTGCTGGGGCCGCAGCTGGTCGAGGCGCTCAGGAGGCGGAGCGGATGAACGGCCCCGGCGGCACATCCCGGCCGGGTGAGGCGTCCGGGCCTGCGTCCGCCGGCGACGGCGCGGCTTCCGCTGGTCATGCCGTCCTGAGCGACGCCACGTGGCCTGCCGGGAACGCGCCGCGTGACCAGGCCGCCGGGCCCGGGCGCTCCGGCAGGCCCGGGCGCTCCGGCAGGCCGCGGCGTCCTGGCCGCTCCCGCCGCCGCTGGCGCGTGGCGCTCTGCGTGCTGGCCCTGGCGGGCATCGTGGCCTGCGCCGCCTGGGCGCTGCTCGGCTCCCGGCTGCTCGCGGTCCGCTCCGTCGTGGTCACGGGGACGCGCTTGGTTCCGCAGTCCGAGGTCCTCGCCGTGGCCGGCATCCGGCTGGGCACCCCTCTGATCCGGGTGAATCCCGCCCAGGTCGCGGCCCGGGTCGAGACCATCCGCCAGGTACAGAGCGCGCAGGTCACCCGGTCCTGGCCAGACCGGGTGGTCATCGCGGTACGGGAACGAACGCCCGCGCTCGCCGTGACTGCGCCCGGCGGCGGGTTCGACCTTGTCGACCCCGGCGGCGTCATCGTGCAATGGGCCGCCCGCAGGCCCCCTGGCTTCGCCCTGTATCTCGCGACCGCGCCCGTGTCCTCGTTGCGTGGCGATCCGGACGTCGGGGCGGCGGCCGCCGTGCTCGGCGAGCTGCCTGCCCGGCTGAGGGCCTCGGTGGCGTCGGTGACCGCGCCCAGCCCGGATCAGGTCACGCTGCGACTGGCCAGCGGGGTCACCGTGCTATGGGGCGGCACCGGCCACGCCCAGGCGAAGGCGGAGGAACTCGGTCTTCTCCTGCCGACCCACGCGAGCTACTACGACGTGAGCGCGCAGGGGTCGGCGGTCACTAACTGATGCGCGGCGATGACCCGCAGCCGGTAATCGCCGCACGATCGGCAACACGCTGGCGTTTCTCTCGCGTGGTTAGTTGACCCGGGTGCCGTGCGACCCTACTGTCCCTATCAATCGTACGGACGATAAAAACTTTAAATCTTAACCTGAAGGTGAAACCTGACGGTGACGGACGACGCCCTGGCGGTGAATTCCGCATCGCCACTGGGGCAAAGGTTTCCCGAGCCCAGAGCCATAATCGGCGGGCCGCGCTTATGTACGTGAAAAGCACTGTGCGCCCGCTGACATGGCAGAGGTAAACGAGCGGAAAGGGACCCTCCTCGTGGCATCACCGCAGAACTATCTGGCGGTAATCAAGGTCGTCGGAATCGGCGGCGGCGGCGTCAACGCCGTCAATCGCATGATCGAAGAG
>Ga0318564_10000692_pt1 | contig 10323 bp, 10 predicted proteins | sample GRESIP066b5f20_FD_203479 | JGI IMG/M metagenome (GOLD analysis project Ga0318564, IMG submission 203479) | Tropical soil microbial communities from Luquillo Experimental Forest, Puerto Rico - GRE.SIPMG.066b5f20 | ecosystem: Environmental > Terrestrial > Soil > Tropical forest > Bulk soil...
AGCACGACTCCCGCGAGGACGAGAGCGAAGGCGATGCGAACGGATCGCATGGTCGAGATCCCTCCCTGATGTGTCTCGCAGAAGGAGTGGCTCACGGCGAGGCGCCGGTGGTGAAGGCGAAAGCGTTCAACGGGCAATCGGAATACAATGCGAGTCACCATGGTGCGCACGCTCACACTCTCACTCGTCGCGTTCCTGCTCTCAACCACACAGGCGCACGCCGTCTTCATCTTCAACGGCGTTTCGGTCGTGACCGGCGGCGGGCTCATCGCGCCCAACGCAAACTATGGCTGCCCCGCGGGCTCTGCCGACTGTCTGGTTTCGCACGACTACGAGCTCGTGGGCACGGCCTCGGCGTCGGGCACGCTGATGGACGGCTATCAGAACGGCGTGCTGCCGGAGGGCATCCAGATCGACCTGTTCGTTCCGAGCGCGACCTTTGCGTCCACCACTGGGGGACCCGACCTGGTCTTCACGGACGTCTCCTACGACGCCTTCGTTCCGAACCAGCCGCTCTCCTTGATCCAGAACGGCCCGGGGACGGGCATGGTCACCGGCTTCCTCAACGGCACGCCGTTCTCGACCACCTCCGGTGTCTACAACACGGTGTGCGTCAGCACCGGCGCGCCCGTCCTGGGCGGGCAGGCGGGCCAGTGCGGGCTCGCGTTCGGCCCACAGCTCTTCACCGCCGGCGGAGAGAACTGGCTGCAGACGTTCAACCTCACGACCGGCCCGGGTCCGGAGCCGGCCGATGCGAGCCTCGTGCTCCTCGGCCTGGCTGGCTTGACCGGGCTCGCGCTGCGCCGCCGCTCCTAGTCTGCTACTCCAGCCCTGGGAAATGGCTGGGAAGCGTTCGTCGCAAGAGGGGGGGCCGCGCTCTGCGCGGATGGATCTGCGCGGCGTGGCGCGCAAGGCGATGGTCGAGCGGTCGCTCGAGCCGGACTTCTCGGACGCCGCGCTGGCCGAGCTGGAGCGGCTCGACGAGGCTGCCTCGCGCGGGGCGACCTCGGGCCTCACCGACCTGCGCACGCCGCTCTGGGTCTCGATCGACAACGACGATTCGCTCGACCTCGACCAGCTCTCGGTCGCGGAGGCACTGCCGGACGGCGGCGCGCGGATCTTCGTCGCAGTCGCCGACGTCGACGCGCTGGTGAAGAAGGGCTCCGCGATCGACGCGCACGCGAAGGCCAACACCACTTCGGTGTACACCGCGGCGCAGATCTTCCCGATGCTGCCGGACAAGCTCTCGACCGACCTCACCTCGCTCCGCGAAGGAGCGGACCGCGCGGCAATCGTGATCGAGACCCGGGTGGGCCCGGACGGAGCGCTTGCGGACTCCTCGGTCTATCGCGCGGTGGTCCGCAACCACGCCAAGCTCGCCTACAACGGCGTCGCGGCCTGGCTCGACGGCACGGCGCCGGCGCCCGAGCGCGTGCGCGCCGTCGCGGGAGTCGACGAGCAGCTGCGGCTGCAGGACCGGATCGCCCAGACGCTGCGCAAACGGCGTTTCGAGCACGGGGCGCTGTCGCTCGAGACGCTCGAGGCGCGCGCGGTCTTCGAGGACGGCTCGCTCACCGATCTCGTTCCCGAGGCGCGGAACCGCGCCAAGGACCTGATCGAGGACTTCATGATCGCGGCGAACAGCGTCACCGCGCGGTTCCTCGAGCAGCGCGGCGTCCCGTCGCTGCGGCGGGTGCTGCGCTCGCCCGAGCGCTGGGCGAAGATCGTGGACCTGGCCGAGTCACTCGGCGCGAAGCTGCCGCCGGAGCCTTCCAACGCGGCGCTCCAGGCGTTCCTCGACAAGCGGCACGAGGCCGATCCCGACCGCTTCGTCGATCTCTCCGTCTCGGTGGTGAAGCTGCTCGGCCGCGGCGAGTACGCGCTCGAGCTGCCCAGGCGCAGGCCAGTGGGTCACTTCGCCCTGGCGCTGCGCGACTACAGTCACTCGACCGCGCCGAATCGCCGTTTCCCCGACCTCATCACGCAGCGGCTCTTGAAGGCCGCGCTGTCGAACACCAAGGCGCCCTACTCGAACCCCGAGCTCGAGCGGCTCGCCGCGCGCTGCACCGAGCAGGAAGACAACGCCACCAAGGTGGAGCGCCAGGTCCGGAAGTCCGCCGCGGCGCTGCTCTTGTCGTCGCGCATCGGCGAGCGCTTCGACGCGTTCGTCACGGGCGCGTCGGACAAGGGCACGTGGGTGCGCATCGCCGAGCCCGCGGCGGAAGGACGGCTGGTGCGCGGCTTCCGCGGGCTCGATGTCGGCGACCGCGTGCGGGTCGAGCTCTTGAAGACCGATTTCGAGCGCGGGTTCGTGGACTTCGCGAAGGTCTGAACGAATGACCGACGGGAAGCGACCGCCGCCCACGGCCTCGACCGACACCTGGGGCAAGGGCACGCGCGACCCTGCCGAGACGCGTCTCTTGCGCGGGCCGCAGCCGCGCCACCGGGATCTCGTCCAGGGGTTTCGCATCTTCGCGGAGTGCATGAAGGGCTTCCGGCGGCTGCACTTCGTCGGCCCGTGCGTAACGGTGTTCGGCTCCGCACGCTTCAAGGAGAGCCACCCGTACTACGCGCTCGCGCGCGCACTCGGCGCGAGGCTCGCCGAGGCGGGGTTCACGGTGATGACCGGCGGCGGGCCCGGCATCATGGAGGCAGCGAACCGCGGCGCGAAGGACGTCGGCGGCCGCTCGGTGGGCTGCAACATCACCTTGCCCGTCGAGCAGACGCCGAACGCCTATCTCGATCGCTGGGTGGAGTGCCGCTACTTCTTCGTGCGCAAGCTCCTGCTCGAGAAGTACTCGTACGCGTTCGTCGCGATGCCGGGCGGCATCGGCACGCTCGACGAGCTGTTCGAGACCTCGGTGCTGATCCAAACCGGCAAGATGAAGGACTTCCCGTTCGTCCTGATGGGGAAGACCTTCTGGACGCCGATGCTCGACTATCTGCGCGCGATCCTGCTCGAGACCGGGACCATCGACGCGGCCGATCTCCACCGCTGGGTCGTGTGTGACTCTCCGGAGGAGGCGGTCGAGGTGATCCGCGACCGCGCCATCGGCCAGTTCGGACTCACCTACGGCCCGCTCGCGAAGCCGCGGTGGTGGCTCGGAGAGTCTGCGCCTCAGTAGGAGACGAAGCGCAGCGCGGGCCCGGCGGAGAGTCGCAGCTGCGTCGCGGCCGGGAACAGGTCCGCGTCAATGCTCCACGGCTCCGGCGCCGCGAAGCGCAGCTCGACCTCGCGGGGCGAGAAGTGGCGCAGGCAGGTGCCCGGGACCGGAAAGCCGAGGCGCTGGCCGGGGAGCTCGACGCACACCCGCGCTGCGCCCGCATCGGTGGTCAGGAAGTGCATGCGCTCGGGGCTCGAGCCCGCGCTGCGGAACGGGCGGAAGCCCAGCCCGATGTCGCGCACGCTCGACGCCCCCATCACCGTGAAGCGCTCCGCGGCGAGCGGCTCGCCGTCGACCTGGATCGCCACCCGGCGCGGCTCGAACAATTCACGGGCCAGGCGCGTCCCGAACAGAGCCGAGCGCGCGATCCGCGCGACCAGTCCCGCCGCGGCGCGCGGGCCGACCTCGTCGCCCTCGTAGTACAGCTCGAGCCAACGGGCGGCGACGCCCGCGACGAAGATCAGCCCGACCCGCGGCTCGCCCACGTCGGGCTTGGCCGAGATCAGGGCGCGCGTGGTGTCGAGCCGGGGCGGCTCCTCGTCGAGCATGCGGCGGAGCGTGATCTCGGCGCCGGCGAGCGCCTGGAGGCTCCTGGCGATGGTGTTGACTGTGCCGCCGAGCGCGAGCGTCAGCGCGGGGAGCGGCACACCCTCCCACACGCGCATCAGCGGGGTCAGGGTGCCGCCCACGGTGCCGTCGCCACCCACCAGCAGCAGCTGCTCGAGCGAGCGCTCGCGCAGGCGCACCAACGCCGCCTCGGCGTCGTCCACGGAGCTGGTGAAGTAGACGTACTCGGCCGGCACGAGCCGCTCCAGGCGCTCTCGCAGGGTGCGGTCGCGGCTGGCGCGCTGGGCCCGCGCGTTCACGATCACCCCGGGCGGCTTCACGCCCGGGCACCTCGCTGCACCCGACTCCCCACGGACGGAAGGCTAGCCCCGGGCTAGACTCCGCGCGATGTCGCTCGCCGACCGCAAGATCTGGCGCAATGGCCGGCTCGTGCCCTCGAACGAGGTCACGGTCCACGTGCTCTCGCAGTCGATCCAGCGCGGGACGCTCGTCTTCGACGTGATGCCCGTCTACTGGCTCGAGCGCGGGCCCGCGATCCTGGGCCTGGACGAGCACACCGAGCGCTTCTGCCAGTCCATGCAGCTGGCCGGCATGACCGCGCCCTACGACGCGCGCGGGCTCCGCGCGGCGATCGGCGAGACGGTGCGCGCGAACGCGGGCGCCGAGCTGGTGAAGCTGAGCGCCTACTACCCGGGCGTATCGCTCGACGTGCTGCCCGTCGATCCCAAGCCCGAGGTCGCGATCGCCGCCTTCAGCATCGCCGACGTGATTCCCGGTGGCGCGCGCGCGAACGCGGGCGGACCGGCGCGGCTGCAGATCGCGACGTCGCGCAAGATGCCGGCGTCGGTGCTCTCGCCGCAGGTGAAGATCGCCGCGGGCTACACCCACGCGGCGCTTGCCAAGCAGCGCGCGCGCGCGGCGGGCTTCCACGACGTGCTGTTCCTGGACGAGCACGAGTGCCTCACCGAGTCGTCGACGCAGAGCTTCTTCCTGGTCGCGGACGGCGTGGTGCACACCGGCGGGCTGGACTCGGTGCTGGATGGGATCACCCGGCGGCTCGCGATCGAGCTCGCGCGCGACGAGGGCATTCAGGTGAAGGAAGGCCCGATGCCGCGCGCGCTGCTCGTCCGCGCGCGCGAGGCGTTCCTGACCGGCACCACCACCAACGTGTGGCCGATCGGGAAGATCGACGCGCAGGAGCTCCCGCCGCCGATCCCCGGGCCGATCACCGCGAAGCTCGTCGCGCGCTTCGCGAAGCTCGTCGCCGACGAGGACCCTGCCTTCTCGAAGCGCTGGCTGCAGGCGGTCTAGTGGGTGCGAGCGAGAAGAGCGCGCGCCCGCGCATCGCGGGCCAGCGCATCCTGTCGGGCATCCAGCCCTCGGGCATCCAGCACTTGGGCAACTACTTCGGCGCGGTGCGCCAGTTCATCGCGCTGCAGGAGGGGAACCGCGCGGCCTACTTCATGGCCGACCTGCACTCCCTCACCAGCATCCGCGACGCGAAGACGCGCCGCGAGCTGACGCGCGCGGTCGCGCTCGACTTCCTGGCGCTCGGCGTCGATCCCAAGCGCTCGATCCTGTACCGGCAGAGTGACTTCCCGGAAGTGACCGAGCTCGCGTGGATCCTGACCACGGTCACTCCCATGGGTCTCCTGCAGCGCGCGGTCTCGTACAAGGACAAGCTCGCGCAGGGTCTCTCGCCCGATCACGGCCTGTTCGCCTATCCGGTGCTGCAGGCCGCCGACATCCTGATCTGGCGCGCGGACTGCGTGCCGGTCGGCCAGGACCAGAAGCAGCACCTGGAGATGACCCGCGACATCGCGGTGAAGTTCAACCTGACCTACGGCGAGGTGCTGAAGCTGCCCGAGCCGTACATCCTCGACGACACCGCGGTCGTGCCCGGCGTCGACGGCAAGAAGATGAGCAAGACCGCCGGCAACGGCATCGAGATGTTCGCGGCCGAGAAGGTGCTGCGCCGCCAGGTGATGGGCATCGTCACCGACTCGAAGGGCGTCGACGCGCCGAAGGACCCGGACGACTCCACCATCTACAAGCTCTACGCGCTGTTCGCGAACCCCGAGGAGCGCGCCGCGCTGGCCGACGCGTTCCGCAAGGGCGGGCTCGGCTACGGCGACGCGAAGAAGGCGCTGCTCGAGAAGGTGCAGGCGTACTTCGCGCCCGCGCGCGAGAAGCGGCGCGAGCTCGAGGCCCGCCCCGACGTGGTCGAGGACATCCTGCGCGACGGCGTGGCGCGCGCCCGCGCCGAGACCGCCGAGCTGATGAACGACGTGCGCCGCGCCGCGGGAGTCGGCGCGCCGAAGGGGAAGTGATGGAGATCGAGGGCAAGGTCGCGATCGTGACCGGCGGCGGAACCGGCGTGGGTCGCGCGACGGCGCTCGACCTCGCCGCGCGCGGCTGCTCCGTCGTCGTGAACTACAGCCGCTCGCGCGAGGACGCCGAGCGCACCGCCGCCGAGTGCGCGAAGAAGGGCGTGTTCGCGATGCCCTTCAAGGCCGATGTCGCCGACGACGCCGCCTGCCGCGAGCTCGTCGCGGTGTGCACGAGCGAGCTCGGCCAGCTCGACATCCTGGTGCAGAGCGCGGGCACCACCGTGTTCGTGCCGCACGGCGACCTCGACAAGCTCTCGACCGACGACTGGCAGCGCATCTTCCAGGTGAACGTGGTCGCGCCGTTCCAGATGGTGCGCGCCGCGCGCAGCGCGCTCGAAGCCAGCGGCTCGGGCGAGGTCGTCATGGTCTCGAGCGTCGCCGGCATGGTCGGCACCGGCAGCTCGATCCCCTACTGCGCCTCGAAGGCCGCCCTCAACAACCTGGTGATCACGCTCGCCCGCGCGCTCGCCCCCAAGATCCGCGTGAACGCCATCGCGCCCGGCGCCATCACCGGCCGCTGGCTCAAGCAAGGCTGGGGCGACAGCTACGACGCGATCATGAAAGGCGTGGCCCAGCGCGTGCCACTCGGCCGCCCCTCGGAGCCGGAAGACATCTCCGCCGCGATCCTCGGCTTGATCGGGGGCTCGGACATGGTCACGGGGCAGGTGATCGTGGTCGACGGCGGGATGACGCTCGGGGGCTAGAGCTCCACGTCGGTCGAGGCGTCACAGCGCCCGGTGATCGGCGCGCCGTAGTTCCCCGAGGACGGGTCCCGCTCGCGGTAGATCACGTCTTCCTGGCTCGCGCATACGGGGACGGGCGTGCCGAACACCACGTCGCCCTCGTAGCTGGCCTGCGCGCAATCTGGTCCGGCCACCGCGTCGCAGACCCGAACATGAGTGAGGCTCGGTGTCCCGTCCACCTTCACCAGACGACAGCTCGCCGGGCGACAACCCGCTCGTCGCGACGGCGCGGCGCGGCACCGACACCGCCACCGACTCGGTCACCGTCCGCTACGAGAAGCCGCCCACGATCTTCATCCTGCACCCGCGCAACGGCGCGCGCGTGCGCGAGGCGGCGAGCGACGTCTCGGGCTTCGTCGACGATCCCTCCGCCGCGGTCAGCGTGAACGGCGTGACCGCGACCGTGGACGAGGCCGGCGGCTTCGTGGCGCGCAGCGTGCCGCTCGCGCTCGGCCCGAACACGCTGGTAGCGCAGGCCGTCGCGCTCGACGGCGGCGTGGGCACCGACTCCGTCGTCGTCACCCGCGACGACGCGCTCGCGCCCCTCTTGCGGCTCGTGCTGTACGACCCGGGCGCGCCGCTCATCGCGGACGACTTCGGCCCGTTCCGAGACCTGCTCGCGCAGCGCGGTCTCGCGCCCGAGCAGTTCTCGCCGCCGGTCAGCCGGATCACCGTCGGTGGCGGGACGCGACAGGTCTACCTGTACGTCTTCGCCGAAGAGGGCGGCTCGGTCACGATTCCCGAGGTCGCGGCCTTCGGTGCAGATCCGACGCAAGAGCTCCTTCCGATCTCCGCGCTTCCGGACTTCCAGGTCGCGGCCGGTCTCGATCCCACGATCGTGCCGCAGCTCGTCCCGCTCGACTTCGAGCCGCGCTTCTTCCAGGTCTACCTGCTGGACCTGCAGACGAACGAGGGGCGATGATGAAGCGCGCTCTCGTCGCGGTCGCTCTCGCGCTCCTGGCACTCGCGGTCCCCCCGCGGGCGTTCGCCCAGTCGCAATCGACCGGCCCGGTGACGTTCCACGCCTCCACCGGAACGGCGACCGACGATCTCGACGTCCAGGTCGACGTCGCCGGCCCGGTGATCCAGATCCTGACCCCGGTCGCCGGGTCGGTAATCGGCGGGACCTCGACCACGATCAACGGCACGGTGAACGACTTCGCGGACTTCGACGGAGCGATGCCCGGGAACACCTTCCAGAGCGCGACCTGGGCGCTCTCCGACGTCCAGCTCGGCGTGCGGGTCCTCTCCGGCACCGTTCCGGTCGTGGACGGTCACTTCACGATTCCCGACCTGCCGCTCGTGATCGGCTTCAACGCGGTCACCGTCTCCGCGACCGACGCAGTCGGCTTCGCCGGCTCGAACGTCACCTTTTTCCAGGTCGATCCGAACGCCCCGGCCGCGGCGCTCTCCAACTTCCACGACGGGCAAGCGACGCTGTTCCAGAACGTGCCGATCGACATCGACTTCGCCGCGCCCACCACGATTGTCTCGGTGAACGGCGTCGCCGACGGCCGCAGCTTCCCCGCGGGCCTCGCCAGCGACGTCCTCGATGAGTCGCTCGAGTTCGGAACGAACACCTTCGAGCTCGCGTTGCAGGCGGCGGAACGACGTCGTCGTTCTCGTTCACGCTCTACCGCGTCGAATCCGCCGACCCCATCACGATCACGAGCCCGGCGAACTCGTCGCTGGTGAACGTGACGTCGGTCCCGGTGAGCGTGACGGCGCCGCTCGGCACGCCGTTCGTCACGCTGAATGGCCAGCCGGCGACGCGCGGCGACGACCTGCAGACGTTCACGGCGCAAGTCCCGCTGAACGAGGGCCTGAACAGCATCACCGCGATCGCGTTCCCGTTCGGCCAGCGGGCCGGGGTCACGATCGTCCGCGACACGACGCCGCCCAAGATCCTCGCGATGACGCCGTCCGACGGCCGCACGCTGCTCGGCCCCACCGTCACGTTCCAGGGCATCCTGTCCGAGCCCGCGACGATCTCCATCAGCTCGGACGTCGACGAGCGCGACGGCCACTCGGTGCCGATCCTCGCGCCGGTTCAGCCCGTCTTCGCGGACCAGCCGCTCAAGATCGACACCTTCGAGTTCCCCGACTTCGCGCTCGAGTCCGGCCTGAACCAGATCGACATCACCCTGACCGACGCCGCCGGCAACGAGGCCGACGTGCCGATCACCCTCACGCAGGTCGACTCGACCCTCGCCATCACGGCGCCCGCGAACGGCAGCAGCGTGAACTCGCTCGAGACCACGCTGCAGCTCCAGGCCTTCGCCCAGGTCGTGCTCGACGCGGTCTACGTCGGCGGCTCGCAGCTCTCCTCGCTGCGCCGCCAGGCGATCAACCCCGGCACCTTCGAGCTCGACCACGTGCCGATCGTCCCCGGCCCGAACGACATCCGCGTGGTGTACGAGGAGAACGGTTCGCCGCAGCAAGTGCTGGTCTCCACGGTGACGTCGACGGTGGTGGTGGCGCCGGCGCCTCCGCCAGCGAATCCGCCGCCGCCACCTGCTCCCCCAGTCGCGGCTCCGCCGCCGCCACCGCCCGGGTCGGCGCCCTCACCGCTGCCGCCCCCGGCGCCGATCACGAGCACGCCCGATGCTCCGATCACCGCCCTGCAGGGCTTGATCACGGACGCCGCGACGGGCTCTCCGTTGCCCGGGGCCACCGTGAAGATCGACCCCACAGGCGCAGCCGAGATCGTGGTCACCACCTCGAATGCAGGGGCGTTCTACGCGCTGATCCCGCCGGGGCCCTATGCGATCGAGTTCGACAAGGAGGGCTTCGAGACCGCCGGCGGCACCGCGGTTGCGCCGGACGGCATGACGGTCGAGATCGACTTCGCGATGCTGCGCTGGTCGACCGACACGTTGTCCGCGTCTTCCCAGCAGTCGTCTGCGACAAGCGACCATCTAGCTGGCGTCGTGACGACTGCGTCGGACAGCCAGCCGCTCGCGGGCGCGCTCGTGGACGTCGTCTCATCCGGTGGTTCGCTGTCGGCGATCACTGCCGCGGACGGAAGCTTCGATATCAGCGGGATCCCTCTGGGCCCCTTCTCGGCGTCGTTCTCGAAGGTGGGCTTCATGCCGATCACGTACCAGATCGACAACACCGAGGCAGTGGACGTTCGGCTGACGCCTGCGCTGCAGGTGCTGCCCGCCTCAATCACCATCGTCGGGACGGTGACCAGCGGAATCACCGGCAACCCCGAGCCAGGAGTCCGCACGACCGTGGTTGGATCAGCCCCGGGAACGACCGTCACGACGGATGCGTCTGGCCGCTACGTGCTTTCGAACGTGGCCCTGGGCCAGCAAACGATTCACTTCGAAGAGGCGGGATTCCAGGATGGCTTCGCGATCCTCGACGCCGAGCCGACGCCCGACGGGAGCCCGAAGGTGTTCGACATGACCTTCCCGAGCAAGACCGGGAAGGCGAACCCCGTCGTGATTTCCT